>Ga0247729_10000047_pt1 | contig 59720 bp, 56 predicted proteins | sample UWRJL133311R2_FD_180958 | JGI IMG/M metagenome (GOLD analysis project Ga0247729, IMG submission 180958) | Plant litter microbial communities from Arlington Agricultural Research Station in Wisconsin, United States - UWRJ-L133-311R-2 | ecosystem: Environmental > Terrestrial > Plant litter >... | reverse complement strand
TCGCGGCTACGAACTTCAGCCAGAACACCGGCTTTTTCGCAGGAGCGCTTGAAACGACGCAGAGCTACGTCGAAGGGTTCGTTCTCTTTAACTTTGACGGCTGGCATCCAGAGCTACCTTCATTCATTACCGGGGTCAACGTCTCGTGCAAAGACTGCACATAAGTACGTCGGTTTTTAAGGGTTGCGGATGTTAACCCCTCATTGAGAGGAATGCAAAGCCTCTGATCGAAAACCGCTGGTCGGGGCATCGGGTGGCGACTATTATGCGCGCCTTCGAATTCAGCCTCTACAAGGCGCAAACCCATGCTAGTACTGGGATTAGAAACTTCTTGCGACGAAACCGGCGTCGCGCTCTATGACAGCGAACGCGGTCTGCTGGCTGATGCTTTGTTCAGCCAGATCGACCTGCACCGGGCCTACGGTGGGGTGGTGCCAGAGCTGGCTTCCCGCGATCACGTCAAGCGCATGCTGCCTCTGATTCGTCAGGTCATGGCGGATGCGGGCACTGTCGCGGCGGACATCGATGCCATCGCATACACAGCAGGGCCGGGGCTTGTAGGCGCTTTGCTGGTCGGCGCATCGTGTGCTCAGGCGCTGGCTTTTGCCTGGGATATTCCGGCCCTGGGCGTGCATCACATGGAAGGCCATCTGCTTGCTCCAATGCTGGAGGCGCAACCGCCTGAGTTCCCGTTCGTCGCTTTGTTGGTTTCCGGTGGCCATACGCAGCTGGTTCGCGTTGATGGTATCGGTCTTTACGAGCTGCTCGGCGAAACGCTGGATGACGCTGCGGGCGAAGCTTTCGACAAAACCGCGAAAATGATGGGTATGCAATACCCCGGTGGCCCTGAGATCGCCGCGTTGGCGACCAAAGGTGTGGCGGGGCGTTTCGTATTCCCTCGGCCGATGACCGATCGCCCAGGTCTGGAATTCAGCTTCAGCGGCCTGAAAACCTCGGCTTTGAACACGTGGCAGCAATGTCAAAGCGCTGGGGACGACAGCGAGCAAACCCGTTGCGACATCTCGCTGGCCTTCCAGCAGGCGGTGGTAGAGACTTTGACCATCAAGTGCAAGCGAGCCCTGAAGCAGACCGGCCTCAAGCGGCTGGTGATTGCCGGTGGCGTCAGCGCCAATAAATCGCTGCGTCTGTCGCTGGAAAAAATGCTCGGTGATCTCAAGGGCAACGTGTTCTACGCCCGTCCGGAATTCTGTACCGATAACGGAGCGATGATCGCCTTTGCCGGTTGCCAGCGTTTGCAGGCAGGCCAGAAGGAAGACTTGAGTATCAGCGTCCAGGCGCGCTGGCCGATGGAGCAGTTGAAGGGATTGCATGACGCGACGTGAGGCGGGCTCATCGTCGCTGGTCAAAAATGCCGTTCGCGCCCGGCAAACAGGTCGCGTAGATTGCTGCGATGGCGCCACACGATCAGTACCGTGAGCAAGCTCATCGGCAATAACGCTCGGGGCTCCTGCCAAGCGAGCAAGGGCAGGGTCAGCGGAGTGGCGATCAGCGCGGCAAGTGAGCTGGTGCGGGTCATGTAGAACACCAATGCCCAGGCACAGACCGCAAGGGCAGCTGCGGGCGGGTACAAACCCAGTAACATGCCGGCCGCAGTCGCAACGCCTTTGCCGCCACGGAAGCGGAAGTACAGCGGAAACAAGTGACCAAGAACTGCGCATAGCCCGATCCAGGCTTGCGCTCTGGGGTCCAGGCCGCTGAGGTTGGCAATCAGCACCGGCAGCAGGCCTTTGCAGAGGTCGCCGAGCAGTGTGAGTATCGCGAGTTTTTTTCCGGCCAGACGCAGCATGTTCGTCGCGCCTGCATTGCCTGAACCGCTGACACGCGGGTCCGGGCTACCTGTAAGGCGGCTGAGCAGTATGGCGAAGGACAGTGAGCCAAGCAGGTAGGCGAAAATCGCCAGTAACCAAAACATGCTAACTATTCCGGGCTGGGAAGCCCTGATTCTAACGGCGCATCGCGCCCTTGTCGTGCAGTGGAGAGTGGTGCTTGGACAGAGTGTTCATTGAAGGTCTGGAAGTCGATACGGTAATCGGCGCCTACGACTGGGAGCGGGGCATTCGCCAGTGCCTGCGTCTGGACCTGAGTTTTGCCTGGGACAACCGACCTGCCGCAGCCGGGGATGACCTGAGCAAGGCGCTCGACTACGCCAGCGTGTCCACGCGCATCCTGGAGTTTGCTGACAAGGCGCAGTTTCAGTTGGTGGAAACCTTTGCCGAGCGTCTGGCTGAAGTTCTGATGAGCGAGTTTCACATCCCCTGGCTGCACCTGAAGCTGACCAAGCCCGGTGCCGTTGCGGCCGCCAAGGGTGTGGGCGTGGAGATCGAGCGCGGATGTCGCTGACAAGGGTTTACCTCGGCCTGGGCAGCAACATAGAGCGCGAAAAGCATCTGGTTGCCGGGCTCGAAGCGCTGGACAGGTTCGTCAGTGAGATGACGTGCTCTGCGGTGTTCGAGAGCCAGCCGGTCGGGATCAAGAGTGGTCTTTTCTTCAATCTGGTAGTGACCGGTTACACCGAGCTGCCACTGATGGAACTGGATCGCCGCCTGAAATTCATCGAGGCCGACAACGGCCGGTATGCGCCGGACCGCAAAGGTCTGCCGCTGGACATCGACGTGTTGCTGTATGGCGATCAGGTCGGCAACTTCGACGGACTGATTCTGCCTCGCGCCGAGATTCTCAAGAACGCCTTCGTGTTGTGGCCGTTGTCGCTGATCGCCCCGGATCGGGTGCATCCCGAGGCGGGAGTTTCTTTCGAGAAGCTATGGGCGGATGCGCAGATTGGTCAGCAGCTGTGGCCGGTGGCGTTTGAGTGGCGGGGGATGCAGCTGACGCCGCAGAGCCTGCTGGGCAAGGGCTGAGGTCTTATGGAAATCCGTGGGAGCGAGCTTGCTCGCGAAGGCTGCATTACAGGCGACATATTTCTGCGTCTGAAGTACTGCCTTCGCAAGCAAGCTTGCTCCCACAGGGGCTTGTCGCTAACCCGCAAAATTGAAATCAACGCAGGATCTGTAGGAGCGAACTTGTTCGCGAGCGCGGTGTGTCAGGTACAACGCCTCGCCAACAAGTTGGCTCCTACATAAGTTTCGTAGGCTTCAGTTGTTGTACTGCGCCTTGTAGATTTTCAATGCATCGAGGCGTTCCACTTTCAACGCCTCGCCCAGCGCCATCCCCTGCAAACCCTTTTCGATCAGTGGCTGAACCGATACTGCCTTGGCGGCTTCGGCCGCGCCGCGCAGGTAGTCGGCTTGGGGATAATCTCGTTGTTCAAGGCCCTCGCGGCCTCGGGCGTCCATTTCGCAGGCGATGATGAAATCTTCGAAGCGTTGTGGGCGGCGATACACGTCAAAGCTATGCAGCAGCTCAAGCAAGGTGGACGGCTTCAGTTCCAGAGCTCGGTGCCCATGGGTGTGATACTGGCCCACCAGCAAAGCTAACTCCTGACAATCCCTTGGCACCTTGAAGCGGCTGTTCACTGCCTTGATCAAGCGCAGGCCGGTATGCTCGTGGGCAATGTGCCGAGGCCACTCGGCTTCTGGCGTCAGGCCTTTGCCCAAGTCATGCAGCAGGCAGGCCCAGCGCACGCTCAGCGGTTGCTGATGGATGGCGGCCTGTTGCAGAACACTCAACACATGCACGCCGGTATCGATTTCGGGGTGATGTGCGGGGGGTTGAGGCACGCCGAACAGGGCGTCCACTTCAGGCAACATTTGCTTGAGTGCGCCGCAATCACGCAACACCTGAATGAACACCTGAGGCTGGTTTTCCATGAGTGCGCGGGAGATTTCCTTCCAGCTGCGCTCAGGTGTCAGGGCGTCCAGTTCGCCCGATTCGCTCAGCTGACGCATCAGCTCCAGAGTCTCTGGGGCGACAGTGAAACCTTCTGGAGCGTAGCGAGCGGCAAACCGCGCAACGCGCAACACTCGCAAGGGATCTTCGGCGAAAGCCGGGGATACATGGCGTAAAATGCGCGCTTCCAGGTCGTGCTGGCCGCCATAAGGATCAGTGAGATTACCCTCTTTGTCCTCGGCCATGGCGTTGATGGTCAGGTCACGGCGGATCAGATCTTCTTCAAGGGTGACATCGGGGCTGGCGTGGAAAACGAAGCCGCCGTAGCCGCGCCCGCTCTTGCGTTCAGTACGGGCCAGGGCGTATTCCTCGCCCGTCAGCGGATGAAGAAATACCGGGAAGTCGATACCCACCGGGCGATAGCCCTTGATCAACATTTCTTCAGTGGTCGCGCCGACGACAACCCAATCGACATCGGTCACTGGTTTACCCAAGAGACGGTCGCGCACAGCGCCACCGACTTTATAAATCTGCATAAAAAACCTCCGTAAGCGCGACAGGATAAACCTTTGTCGCTCCAACGGAGGCAAAACTGATTTCAACAGTGTGAGCGGTCGCCAGGCGCCGCATCACGGTTTGCGTCTATAGGTGAACCACGGAGAGGTCAAGTCGGGGATATTCTCCGTCTGGATGGTCGCTCCTGGGCGGAACGTGATGGGTCTTCATCACCTGATCTCCTTGCAGGGTTTCCAGATGAATATCGAAGCCCCACAAGCGATGCAGGTGCTTGAGGACTTCTTCGGTGGATTCCCCCAAAGGTTTGCGGTCGTGCTGTTGATGGCGCAGGGTCAGCGAGCGATCTCCGCGGCGGTCGATGCTGTAAATCTGCACGTTGGGTTCGCGGTTACCCAGGTTGTACTGGGCTGCGAGGGTTTCTCGAATGATCCGATAGCCGGGTTCGTCGTGGATCGCCGGGACCAGCAGATCATCCTTCTGATCGTCATCCATGATGCTGAACAGCTTCAGATCGCGGATCACTTTGGGCGACAGATATTGCAGGATAAAGCTCTCGTCCTTGAAGCTGCTCATGGCGAACTTCACAGCAGTGAGCCAGTCTGTGCCAGCAATTTCGGGGAACCAGTGGCGATCTTCGTCGGTTGGCTCTTCACACATGCGGCGGATGTCGCGGTACATGGCAAAGCCCAGAGTGTAGGGATTAATGCCGCTGTAATAGGGGCTGTCGAAACCCGGCTGGTAGACCACGCTGGTGTGGGAGGTCAGGAACTCCATCATGAAGCCGTCAGTCACCAGGCCTTCGTCATACAGATCGTTCATCAAGGTGTAGTGCCAGAACGTTGCCCAGCCTTCGTTCATCACCTGAGTCTGACGTTGCGGGTAGAAGTACTGGGCGATCTTGCGCACGATCCGCACCACTTCACGCTGCCAGGGCTCCAGCAAGGGCGCGTGTTTTTCGATGAAGTAAAGGATGTTTTCCTGAGGTTCGGCGGGGAAGCGGGCGTTGTCTTCCTTGTCGTTCTTGCCTGCACTTTTCGGGATGGTGCGCCACAGATCATTGATCTGCTTCTGCAAGTGTTCCTCCCGATCCTTCTGCCGGCGTCGCTCTTCTTCGGCAGAAATGGGATACGGCCGCTTGTAGCGATCAACGCCATAGTTCATCAGCGCATGGCAGGAATCGAGCAGGTCCTCCACGGCGTCGATGCCATGGCGTTCTTCGCATTGCATGATGTACTGCTTGGCGAACACCAGGTAATCAATGATCGAGCTGGCATCGGTCCAGGTACGGAACAGGTAGTTGCCCTTGAAGAAACTGTTATGCCCATAGCAGGCGTGGGCGACGACCAATGCCTGCATGCAGATGGTGTTTTCTTCCATCAGATAAGCGATACACGGATCGGAGTTGATCACGATTTCGTAGGCCAGACCCATCTGCCCCCGAGTGTAGGATTTTTCAGTGCTCAGGAAGTGCTTGCCGTAGGACCAGTGGTGATAGCCCAACGGCATGCCCACCGAAGCATACGCATCCATCATCTGTTCGGCGGTGATGACTTCAATCTGGTTGGGGTAGGTATCCAGCGCATAGCGCGCCGCGATACGGCTGATTTCGCGGTCGTAGGCCTGAATCAGCTCGAACGTCCACTCTGAGCCCGTGGATAAGGGTTGGCGTTTCTGCTCTCTAGCGGTCATGTCACTAACCTGCGCTGGAAGAGTTCACGGAATACCGGATAGATATCACCGGCAGAGACCAGCTGCTGCTGGGCAAACGTGTCGGCAAAGGCTTCACCGATCCGTTCGTATTCAAACCACAACGCCTGATGTTCCCGAGGGGTAATTTCCACGTAAGTGTAGTACTGCACAAACGGCATGATCTGCTTGATCAGGATGTCGCGGCAGATCGGTGAGTCGTCGTTCCAGTTATCGCCGTCAGAAGCTTGGGCGGCGTAGATATTCCACTCATTGGTGGGGTAGCGCTCAGCCATGATTTCCTGCATCAGCTTGAGCGCACTGGAAACGATGGTGCCGCCAGTTTCCCGTGAATAGAAGAACTCTTCTTCGTCGACTTCCCGGGCGCTGGTGTGGTGGCGAATGAACACCACTTCGATCTTGTCGTAATTCCGTTTGAGGAACAGGTACAGCAGGATGAAGAAGCGTTTGGCGATGTCCTTGGTGGCCTGGGTCATGGAGCCGGAAACGTCCATCAGGCAGAACATCACCGCCTTGGAGCTGGGGTTGGGCTGTTTGACCAGCAGGTTGTATTTGAGGTCGAAGGTGTCCAGATACGGCACGCGACGAATGCGGGCCTTGAGTCGATCAATCTCGACTTCCAGATCCTGAATGTCACCGAAGTTGTCCGGCTCTTCACGTTTGAGGCGGTCCAGCTCGCTGACGGCTTCCTTGAGTTTGGCGCGGCTGCTGCCGGACAAGGCAATGCGACGCGCGTGAGCGGAACGCAGGGTGCGGATGATGTTTATGCGTGAGGGGTTGCCCTCGTTGCTGATGCCGGCGCGAACGGTTTTGAAAGTGTCGGTGCCGGTCAGATTGCGTTTGACCAGGTTGGGGAGCTCAAGGTCTTCGAACATGAATTCCAGAAACTCTTCCTGAGTGATCTGAAAGACAAACTCGTCCATACCTTCGCCTGAGTTACTGGCTTTTCCCGGCCCTTTGCCACCGCCGCCGCCCTGCGGACGAGCGATGTGCTCACCGGTGGTGAATTCCTTGTTGCCTGGATGAACCACGGTCTGCTTGCCGCCACGACCGTGATGAAGCACCGGCTCGTCGATATCGCGACCGGGGATGCTGATTTGCTCGCCATGCTCCATATCGGTGATGGAGCGGCGGCTGACGGCTTCTTCGACTGCTTTCTTGATGTGATCACGGTAGCGCCGCAAAAAACGCTGACGGTTTACCGTGCTCTTGTTCTTGCCATTGAGACGTCGGTCGATCACATAGCTCATAGGCCCCTCCGGGGAGCTTCAAGTCGTAAGCTTCAAGCTGCAAGCGAGTGCGCATAAACTCCCGAGCCGGGACTCAACCGCTTTTCTCTTGCAGCTTGTAGCTTGAAGCTTGCCGCTGCTTCACTGCGACTTCCGGACCCGTAGGTACCATTCGGAAAGAAGCCGTACCTGTTTATCGGTGTAGCCCCGCTCGACCATCCTGGTGACAAAGTCGTTGTGTTTCTGTTGATCCTCTTTGCTGGCTTTGGCGTTGAAGCTGATAACCGGAAGCAGGTCCTCGGTGTTGGAGAACATTTTCTTCTCGATGACCACACGCAGCTTCTCGTAACTGAGCCAGGTAGGGTTTTTGCCGTTGTTGTTGGCTCGGGCGCGCAGCACGAAGTTGACGATCTCGTTGCGGAAATCCTTCGGATTGCTGATGCCTGCCGGTTTTTCGATCTTCTCGAGTTCTTCGTTCAGTGCCACGCGGTTGAGGATTTCGCCGGTTTCCGGATCGCGATATTCCTGGTCCTGAATCCAGAAGTCCGCGTACAGCACGTAGCGATCGAAGATGTTCTGGCCGTATTCGCTGTAGGACTCCAGGTACGCCGTCTGGATCTCCTTGCCGATGAACTCGATATAGCGTGGCGCCAGGTATTCCTTGATGAACCGCAGATAACGCTCGCGGGTTTCGGCCTGGAATTGCTCCTGCTCAATCTGCTGTTCAAGCACATACAACAGGTGCACCGGGTTGGCGGCGATTTCGTGAGGGTCGAAGTTGAATACTTTGGAGAGGATCTTGAACGCGAACCGTGTAGACAGCCCGTTCATGCCTTCGTCGACGCCTGCGCTGTCGCGGTACTCCTGAATCGACTTGGCTTTCGGGTCGGTGTCCTTGAGGTTCTCACCGTCATACACACGCATCTTGGAGTAGATGTTGGAGTTTTCCGGCTCTTTGAGGCGCGACAGAGTGGTGAACTGCGCCAGCATCTTCAGCGTGTCAGGTGCGCAATGCGCCTTGGACAGCGAGCTGTTGAACAGCAACTTGTCATAAATCTTGATTTCATCGCTCACGCGCAGGCAGTAAGGCACCTTCACGATGTAGATCCGGTCGATGAAAGCTTCGTTGTTCTTGTTGTTGCGGAAGCTGTGCCATTCCGATTCGTTGGAGTGAGCCAGCAATATACCGGTAAACGGAATCGCGCCCAGGCCTTCGGTACTGTTGTAGTTGCCTTCCTGGGTTGCGGTGAGCAGTGGGTGCAGCACCTTGATGGGCGCCTTGAACATCTCGACGAATTCCATCAGACCCTGGTTGGCCCGGCACAGCGCGCCAGAGTAGCTGTAAGCGTCAGCGTCGTTCTGTGGATATTCCTCAAGTTTGCGGATATCGACCTTACCCACCAGAGCTGAAATGTCCTGGTTGTTCTCATCACCTGGTTCGGTTTTCGCGACGGCGATCTGGTTGAGGATCGATGGATAGAGTTTGACCACTTTGAACTGGCTGATGTCGCCCCCGAACTCAGCCAGACGCTTGGTCGCCCAAGGCGACATGATGGTGCTCAGATAGCGACGCGGGATGCCGAAGTCTTCTTCGAGAATCGCACCGTCTTCGGTTGCGTTGAACAAGCCCAGTGGCGATTCGAAGACCGGCGAGCCTTTGATCGCGTAGAACGGGACCTTTTCGATCAGTTGTTTGAGTTTTTCAGCCAGCGATGACTTACCGCCACCGACCGGGCCGAGCAGGTAAAGGATCTGTTTCTTCTCTTCCAGGCCCTGAGCGGCATGGCGGAAGTACGAGACGATCTGGTCGATGCATTCTTCCATCCCATGAAAGTCTGCAAAGGCCGGGTAGCGGCGAATGACCTTATTGGAAAAGATCCTCGATAGCCGCGAGTTGGTCGAGGTATCAACCAGCTCCGGCTCGCCGATAGCAAGCAACAGTCTTTCTGCCGCAGACGCATACGCGCTGCGATCCTGCTTACAGAGCTCTAGATACTCCTGTAGGGAGAGCTCCTCCTGCCGTGTCGATTCAAAGCGTTGTTGGAAGTGGCTAAAAATACTCATGACGTCACCTCGCTCGATACGTAGAGCCGGCGGCGGATCGTCAGTCGATGTTGGCAGCAGCTGAGTATCCAGCCGCCATTGAACCCCCCAAACACCATAAAAGTAGCTACCGATGACCCACGCGCCGGTGTACCGGCTCTCCCCTGATTACGGATGGCCTGAGGCTAAGGATAGTTCGGAATCGGAAAGATAAAGAAGTGAAGAGCAGAAAGTCAGGCAGACCGTTCGTCAGTTAGGGCGCGAACCCGCGCAGCACGCGGGATCAACTGAAATAAAAATATTTTTCGTCAGCCTTGCGAGATGTCGTTCGGAAAGGTGCTGCGCCACAGCTCGAAACCACCGTCCATGCTGTAGACGTCGGAGAAGCCCTGGCTCACCAGGTAGGCAGCTGCGCTTTGGCTGGAGTTGCCGTGATAACAAACCACGACCACTGGCTTGTCCAGGTCCGCGTTGCGGATAAAGTCGGCGATGGAGTGGTTATCCAGATGTTGAGCGTCAGGGATGTGATTGCTGGCGAAAGTCTGCGGGTCGCGAACATCCACCAGCACCGCGCCTTGCTCACGCAGGGTCTGAGCCTGTTCTGGGGGAATGCGTTTGAATTCGGTCATGGTTGGCTCCTTTGTTGTCTGGGTGTTAATTCTGTAGGAGCTGCCGAAGGCTGCGAATGGCGGTGTGTCAGAAATACCGATTCGCAGCCTTCGGCAGCTCCTACAGATGTCATATAAGAGGATTTTAGCGCCTGATCACGCCAGCGGGGTTATGCAGAATGGTCCGTGTCGCCCCGGTTTGCGCGTTGCCGTGGTCGTCGCAATCGCAAAGGTGCCGCTCAAGGGTATCGACATTGAACATCGTCAGCGCAGAACCCCACACGCAGCCGGTATCCAGCGCGTACACATTCGGCTCGTCACAGCGGCCTTCCAGAGCAGCCCAGTGACCGAAGATGATTTTCACATCGCTGGTCTTGCGCTCTTTGTGTTTGAACCAAGGGGCATAGCCGGGCAGGGCGGTGTCGGCGCCTTCCTTGCCTTTGAGGTCAAGCTTGCCATCGCTGGTGCAAAAGCGCATCCGGGTGAAGTAGTTGGTGATGACCCTCAGGCGAGTCACGCCGCGCAAGTCACTGTCCCATTTACTGGGCTCATTGCCGTACATCCCGTCCAGGAACGGCTGATAGAGCGCGTCATCGTGCAGAGCGTTTTCAACCTCGGCGGCGCACTTCAGGGCTTTCTTTAGCGACCATTGAGGCGGTATCCCGGCATGGACCATCGCCACGTTACGCTCGGCGTCGTAGTGCAGCATTTTCTGCTGACGCACCCATTGCAGCAGGTCATTGCAATCCGGCGCCTCAAGAATCTCGCGCAAGGTGTCGCCCTTCTTCAGGCGCTCGATGTTGCGTGAGGCGGCGAGCAAATGCAGATCGTGGTTACCCAGTACGCAGACCACCGACTCGCGGATACGGTACAGAAAACGCAGGGTTTCCAGAGACTGGGGGCCACGGTTGACCAGGTCACCCACCAGCCAGAGGCGATCCTTGGCTGGATCGAAGTTCACATGTTCCAGCAGGCATTGCAGTGGTTCAAGGCAGCCTTGCAGGTCGCCGACGGCATACACCGCCATCAGTGAAGGGACCCCGGAACTGCCAGGCGAAATGGTGCGATGACAGCGTCGAAGCGTTTGCCGTCTTCGGCGAGCATTTGATAAGTGCCCTGCATGTTGCCAACTTTGGTGGTCATGACCGTGCCGCTGCTGTAGGTGTGGCTTTGGCCGGCATCGATCAACGGCTGTTGGCCGACCACGCCTTCACCACGGACTTCTTCCACATGGCCGTCACCATCGGTGATCACCCAATGCCTTGAAAGGAGCTTGGCAGGCAGCTCGCCGCTGTTGTGCACCGTAACGGTGTAGGCAAAGGCAAAGCGATTATGCTCGGGCTGGGATTGCTCTGCGAGAAAGCGAGTGACGACGCTGACGTCGACCTGATATCGGGAATCGGACATGCAGAAGGCCTTGGAAGCGAATGCGGATAAAACCGGAAAGCCCGGTGGAATCAGTCTAGGACATGTAGACGATAACAGACGAGCTGCACTTTGATCGTCCACATGTGCTGCAAGGTCATGCCTGGACGGGTTTTTCGCTCAGTTTATCTGCCAGACGGACGAACGCGGCGAGGTCCAGCTGCTCGGGACGCAAGCTGCCATCAACGCCGGCGGCTTCAATATCATCGTTGCTGAGCAGCAGCTTCAATGTATTGCGCAGGGTTTTACGGCGCTGGTTGAAAGCTTCGCGCACCACACGCTCAAGCAAGCGGTGATCCTTGGCGGGATGAGGGAGCGTTTCATGGGGTACCAGGCGGACAATGGCGGAATCGACTTTCGGCGGCGGATTGAACGCGCCGGGGCCGACATTGAACAGATATTCGACCCGGCAGTGGTACTGAACCATGATCGACAGTCGGCCATAATCACCGCCGCCTGGCGCTGCTGCCATTCGTTGAACCACTTCTTTCTGCAACATGAAGTGCATGTCGCGGATCAGGTTGGCGTTCTGCAGCAGATGGAAAATCAGCGGCGTGGAGATGTTGTAGGGCAGGTTGCCCACGACCCGCAGGCTGGCGGCCGGTGCGTTGAGGCTGGTGAAGTCGAACTTCAGCGCGTCGCCCTGATGCAGGTTGAAGTTGGGTCTGGTGCCGAACTGGTGGATCAGGATCGGGATCAGGTCCTTGTCCAGCTCCACGACGTCCAGTTGTGCGCCACTGCCCAGCAAGCCTTGGGTCAGAGCACCCTGGCCCGGGCCGATTTCCAGCAGGCGCTCTTCCGGGCGGGCATGGATGGCGCGCAGGATTTTGTCGATCACGCCCGCGTCATGCAGGAAGTTTTGTCCAAAACGCTTGCGCGCCTTGTGTTGGAATTGCTCGGTCATGTAGGGGTCTCGGCCATCTGATAGGCGGTTTGCAGGGCCACTTGCAGGCTGCCGGTGTCGATCTTGCCGCTGCCTGCCAGATCCAGGGCTGTGCCGTGGTCAACAGAGGTGCGAACAATAGGCAGGCCCAGCGTCACGTTGACGGCGGCACCGAAGCCTTTGTATTTCAGCACCGGCAGGCCCTGGTCGTGGTACATCGCCAGCACCGCGTCGCAGTGCTCCAGATATTTGGGGGTAAACAGAGTGTCGGCAGGCAGTGGGCCACGTAGGTTCATGCCCTCGCTGCGCAGGCGCTCCAGAGTGGGTTCGATGATGTCGATTTCTTCGCGGCCCAGATGCCCGCTTTCTCCGGCATGTGGGTTGAGCCCGCAAACCAGGATGCGTGGCTGGGCAATACCGAATTTGCTGACCAGATCCGCGTGCAGAATCCGGGTTACTCGCTCAAGCCGTTCAGATGTGATGGCGTCGGCAACATCGCGCAACGGCAGGTGAGTGGTCACCAGTGCAACCCGCAAGTCACCGGTGGCCAACATCATGACCACTTGCTCGGTGTTGGTCAGCTCGGCAAGAAACTCGGTATGCCCGGAAAAGGCATTGCCGCCCTCATTGATCACGCCTTTGTGTACCGGGGCAGTAATCATCCCGGCAAAACTGCCGTCGATGCAGCCTTGCCCGGCGCGTGTCAGGGTTTCCAGCACAAATGCGCCGTTGGCTTTGTTCAACTGGCCGGTGATGACGGGAGCATGCAGGGGCGTGTCCCAGACATACAGGCTGTCAGCAGGCGCCGGCAGGTCGGGGAGGGCATCAGGGCTTACACGAATCAGATCGACAACCACACCCAACTGGGCGGCCCGCTCGAAGAGCAGGTCGCAGCTGGTGATGGCAATAAGAGGGTGCGGCTGAGGCTGGGTGGCGAGTAGCAGGCAAAGGTCAGGACCAATGCCGGCCGGCTCGCCGGGTGTCAGTGCGAAACGCTTTGGTTTCACTGTGCAGCCTTGTCAGCGCCAGGCAGTTTGATTTCAACATAGGCTTCGTCACGGATCTGACGCAGCCATGTTTGTAGCTCTTCGTCGTACTTGCGGTTACGCAGTGCGAGAAGTGCCTGCTGATCGCGGGCCTGGTCGGTGGCGTCAGTGGAGCGACGGCCGAGAACTTCCAGCACGTGCCAGCCGTAAGCGGTTTTGAACGGTTTGGACAAGGTGCCTTGCGGCGTCTCGTTCATGACCTGACGGAATTCCGGAACCAGGGAGTTAGGATCCACCCAGTTCAGATCGCCGCCGTTGAGCGCCGAGCCCGGATCTTCCGAGAAGCTCTTGGCCAGGGTGGCAAAATCATCGCCGTCCTGAATGCGGTCATAGATTTTCTGCGCCAGACGTTTGGTTTCTTCTTCGCTGCGGATCTCGCTTGGCTTGATCAGGATGTGACGCACGTGAACTTCATCGCGCATCTGTGCCTGACCCTGACCACCGCGTTTTTCCAGCAGCTTAAGGATGATGAAACCACCTGGTGTCCGTGCCGGAGGGGTGATGTCGCCCACTGGCATGGAGCCCAGCATATCACCGAAGGGAGGAGGCAGCTGAGCAGCTTTACGCCAGCCCATGTCGCCGCCTTCCAGCGCGCTTTCGCTTGCCGAGTTGGCGATCGCTGCCTGACCGAAGTCAGCACCTTGCTTGAGCTTGCCGTACAAATCCTGAGCCTTGCGCGCAGCCGCCTGGATCTGGTCGGACGATGCGCTGTCAGGTGTTGCGATCAGGATGTTGGCGAGGTGGAATTCTTCAGACAGTTGAGCCTTGCCCTGGCCCGATGCCAGGAAGTTTTTCACTTCCTGCTCGGAAACCTGAATGCGCTCCGCGACCCGGCGCTGACGCACCCGGCTGATGATCATTTCCCGGCGAACCTGTTCGCGAGCATCGTTGAAGGACAGGCCGTCATGAGCCAGCGCGGCGCGGAACTGTTCCACGCTCATATTGTTGCGCTCGGCAATGGTACCGATCGCCTGGTTCAGCTCTTCGTCGGTGATGCGAATGCCGGAACGCTCGCCCATCTGCAACTGAAGGTTTTCCAGGATCAGACGATCCAGAACCTGTGGTTGCAGTGCTTCGGCAGGCGGAACGCCAGAACCGCGTTTGGCGATGGTCTGTTGAACCTCGCGGACACGCTGGTCCATCTGGCTCTTCATGATTACGTCGTTATCGACGATGGCAACCACGCTGTCGAGCGGTTGAACCGCAGCTTGCGCTGCGGTCCCCAGGAGTAACGCGCCCAGCATCAGCGGGCGCAGACAATCAGAAAGCTTGGTCTTCACGTTCACGATAACCTTGAATGCCTTTGTCGAGGAAACTCTCTACTTTGGCGCCGGTAACGCCACCAAGTCCCTTCAACACAATTTGTAGGAATACGCCGCGGTCGCCTTTTTCGTTCTGAGGGGCTTCCTGGCTGAACTCGTCGTAGTCAACCCAGTAACGACTGATCAGGCGCAGTTTCCAGCAGCAACTGTCATATTCGAAACCACCGAAGGCTTCGAGTGTGCGGTTGCGGTTGTAATCGAACTGCCAGCGGCTGATCGCGCTCCATTGCGGCACGATTGGCCAGATGACCGAGAAATCGTGCTGCTGGATTTTGTAGTAGTCCTTCACGTAGCCCGGTTGCCCTGGCGTGCCGTAGTCACCACCACCCACGCTCCAGCGACCGGTAGTCTGGTCGTAGCGGACCAGGTCATTGCGGTAGCGGTAGCCGAGGTTGACGATCTTGTTCGGGTTGTCTTCAGGCTGGTAGCGGAACATCGCGCTGCCCGAACGGGTGCTGCGGCTGTCCGGATCCCAGTTGAAGTCCGAATTCACACGCCAGTCGCGGTTGAAGCGGTATTCGTATTCCAGCGCATAAGGCGAGACATTCGCTTGTGCGTCGTCACGATCCTTGAACACTACGCCTGGCAGTTGCACTTCACGATCCTTGAAGTACAGCGCCTGACCAATGCTGAAGCGTTGGCGTTCGAAACCGTTGTCTTCGATCCAGCGGTTGGTGATGCCCAGCGACAGTTTGTTTTCGTCACCGATACGGTCGGAACCGACGAAACGGTTGTCGCGGAACAGCGAGGCGTAGTTGAAGGTGGTTTCGGCGCTGTCGAATACCGGGATGTCGGTCTGGTCTTTCTCAGGAACATAGAGATAGAACAGGCGTGGCTCCAGGGTCTGGCGATAGTCCTTGCCGAACCAGTTGGTATTGCGGTCGAAGTACAGACCGCTGTCGACGCTGAAGATCGGCACGCTGCGGCTTTGGCTGCTGCTGTACTCTTCGTCGGCAAGCAGAGTCGTTTTGCCCTTGCTGTCCAGATCCAGATCGTACTGGGTGTAGACGTATTTCAGCTTCGGCGTCAGGAAACCGTAGCTCCAGTTCATCGGCAGACTCACCGATGGAGCCAGGTTCAGACGGTCACCGTTGGCGCGGGCCAGGCCTGAGACATTGTTGTCCAGGCGTGGAGTCGAGTTACCGTCCTGATCAACGTAGTTGCCGTTGCGCAGGTCACGGTCAAAACGGACTGCTTCGGTCTGGTAATCGAATTGCAGACCGCCCGGGTTGTATGGCAGAGAACCGTTGAAGGTGATCTGCGGCAGGCGGTTGTACGGCGTGATGTTGGAAACCGTCGCCAGCTTGTAGGCCTGGGCATTGAGCACTGCGGCGAAGGTATCGCCACGGTACGTCAGGGAGCCCTGCTGATTCAGGAAGTCAGTGGATTCAACGCCAATCTGATCGGTTTCCAGATCCTGGAAGTAGTACGGGTCGCTGATGTCGGTGTAGTCGACTTGCGTCAGCCAGCGCGAATCCAGACCGCCCTTGTGCTGCCAGTTCATCATCCAGCGAGTGTCTTTGTAGTCACTCTGCCGGCTGCGCTCGTCATCGTCGTCGTTGAGGTATGCGCCGCCGAACTGACCTTCGCTGCTTTTGGTCAGGTAACGGAATTCGCCTTCCATCAACAGGCCGCGCTTGCTCATGTAACGAGGATAAAGCGTGGCGTCGTAGTTCGGTGCGAGGTTGAAGTAGTACGGCGTCACCAGCATCAGGCCGGTATCGCTGCTGGTGCCAATGGATGGCGGCAGGAAACCGGACTGGCGACGGTCATCGATCGGGAAGTAGATATACGGCGTGTAGAGTACCGGTATGTCTTTGACCCGAAGGGTTGCGTTGGTCGCGGTGCCGAAACCGGTAGCCGGGTTCAGCGTGATGTTATTGCCCTTGAGCGTCCACGCATTGCTGTTGGGTTCGCACGTGGTGTACGTGCCGTCCTTCAGACGAATGATCGCGTTCTCGGCACGCTTGGCGTACAGGGCGTTACCGCGGATGTTCGATTTGTGCAGAACGTATTCTGCGTTGTCGATCTGGGCTTCGCCGGTATCGAGCTGCAGTTCGGCGTGATCGCCGACGATCAGAGCACCGTTGTCGCGCAGACGGACATCGCCGTTGAGCGTGCCACGGTTTTCGGCCTGATAGAGACTCGCTTCCTGGGCCTGGACCTGCATGCTGCCTTGGCGCATGACAACATCACCGGCCAGGGAGGCAACCTGCTCTTCCTGCTCATAACGCGAAGCCTTGGCACCGATAAACATCGGCGCTTCCTTCTTCGGCGTCTTGTCGTCCATGCCCGGACGAATCGGCTCGACATAGGCACCCGAGCAATACGGACCTGTTTCGGCCAGTTGCGCAGGAGTCAGCTGTTCGCGAGGAACCCAGTCGAGGTGGCTGTAGTCAGCACTACGCGACTTCAGGCCACGGCCTTTGGCTTCGGTAACCAGCTTTGCCGCAGGAACAGAGGGTTCGCTGGTGGTGGAGCTGCTGTCCGAAGTGACCGTGCCGTTGGAGCTCACCGACGTCGTGCTATGCACGGGACGCGGAGGCAACTGGGCGGCGTTGGTCTTAGGCGCACAATTCCAGGCGCCCGAAGCAGACACTGAACAGTCATACTGTTCCGCTGCGACCGCGAACGGAGTGGCTAGAGGTTGCATCGCCAGCAAACTGCCGGTTATGAGCAACGGAAATTTTCTACGAAACGCGGGGGATTTCAATGCCATCTTATTAATCCGGGCTTCCTGCGCGCCATCTGCCCGCGGGGGGGCCGCACGCCTCTCGATGGGCTGAAAAAGATGTCGGATAATAAAGCATGACCCGCTTGACGGCTAGCGCCGTCGGAGACCCTAGCAATGCCAGATCAAGATGTACGCCTGCAACACCTCAAACTTTGGCTCGATGAGCAACTGCCAGCGCTCTTCGCCGCTCAAGGTTGGGGCGCGATACCCCCGGCCACGTTGACTGCGGCCAGTAGCGATGCAAGTTTTCGTCGTTACTTCCGATGGGAAGGCGGTGAGCAAACTTTTATTGTCATGGATGCGCCACCGCCCCAGGAAAACTGCAAACCGTTCGTGGATATCGCTCGTTTGCTGAAAAAATCCGGCATTAATGTTCCGCAAATTTATGCCGAAGACCTTGAGCGTGGCTTTCTGCTGCTCAACGACCTGGGTCGAAAAACCTATCTGGACGTGATCGATGCAGAGAATGCCGATCAATTATTCGCAGATGCCTTTGACGCGCTGCTGGCCTATCAGCAATTGCCCATGGACGCGCCGCTGCCCAGCTATGACGTAGCGTTGCTGCGGCGGGAGCTGGAGTTGTTTCCTGAGTGGTACGTGCGCAAGCATCTGGGTATCGAGATGGACGCTCAGCAGCTGGGCCTTTGGCAGCAAGCCAGCGACCTGCTAATCAACAGCGCCCTGGCGCAACCCAAAGTGTTGGTACACCGCGACTACATGCCGCGCAATCTGATGCTCAGCGATCCCAATCCCGGCGTGCTGGATTTTCAGGATGCGGTTTACGGGCCTGTCACTTACGACGTGACGTGCCTGTTCAAGGACGCTTTTCTCAGTTGGCCTGAAGAGCGCGTTCACGGCTGGCTGGAAACTTACTGGGGCAAGGCGCGTGCGCTGGGGATCCCGGTGCAGGATGAGTTCGCCGAGTTCCTGCGTGCCAGCGACTTGATGGGCGTCCAGCGGCATTTGAAAGTGATCGGAATCTTCGCGCGCATTTGCCATCGCGATGGCAAGCCACGTTATCTGACCGACGTGCCGCGCTTCTTTGCTTATATAGAGGCCGTGTTGGCCCGGCGTCCGGAATTGTCAGCGCTCGGGCAATTGCTGAGCAGCCTGAAACAGCCGACGAGCCAGGCAATCTGAATCCCCTGGCGATATGAAGGTCATCATTAAAATAAGGCTATCGATTGTGTTGACGAGGCAAGTATGAAAGCGATGATTCTCGCTGCCGGCAAAGGCGAGCGGATGCGCCCGTTGACCCTGCACACCCCCAAACCGCTGGTGCGGGCAGGCGGGGTGCCACTAATTGAATACCATTTGCGCGCCTTGAAGGAGGCGGGGGTCCATGAAGTGGTGATCAACCACGCCTGGCTCGGTCAGCAGATCGAGGATTACCTGGGTGATGGTGAGCGCTACGGGCTGCGTATTGCTTACTCGCCGGAGGGCGAACCCCTTGAAACCGGCGGCGGCATATTCCGTGCGTTGCCGTTACTGGGTGATCAGCCTTTCATGGTGGTCAATGGCGATATCTGGACCGACTACAACTTCAAGGCGTTGCGAATGCCGCTGGCCGGGCTGGCGCATCTGGTGCTGATCAAAAACCCTGCGCATCACCCGGACGGCGACTTTTCCCTGATCGACGGCCAGGTGCGTGACTCTCGGGATGCAGGCACACGGCTGACCTACAGCGGCATCGCCGTATTGCATCCGAAGCTGTTCGCCGGTTGTCGGGATGGGGCTTTCAAGCTGGCGCCGCTGTTGCGCGCCGCCATGGACCAGGGGCAGGTCACGGGTGAGCATTTCACCGGACGTTGGGTCGATGTCGGCACTCACGAGCGTCTGGCCGAAGTCGAGCGGTTGCTCGGGGCGGGTCGCTGAATGCTCTGGCCAGGTACGGTGTTAGGCGCCGGCGCTGGATTTGCCATCGCCAGCATTCCCGGCGCGTTGCTCGGTGCGTTGCTGGGTCAGGCCCTTGATCGACGCCTGGCGCTGCAAAACTGGGCGCAACTGCGTGAGCGTCTTGGCGGTCGAGCAATGCCCCGGGATGACGAGCTGCTATTTGTGCTGCTGGGACGTCTGGCGAAAAGCGATGGCCGTGTTGTGGAGCAACATATTCAACAGGCCCGGGTAGAAATGGGCCGTATGGACATGAGCGAATCCGCGCAGCGCAGGGCCATCGCGGCATTCAATCGCGGCAAGGACGGGCGCGACAGCCTACGAGGGTATTTGAGCGCCCGCAAAACCCAGCCCCACGCCGCCGAAGGCCTGCTTCGCGCCTGCTGGCGTATGGCATGGGCTAATGGCAAACCTTCCCGGGGTGAGCGGGATTTGATTGTGCTGTGGGGCAAGTGGCTGGGTTGGTCGTCCGCGAAGGTCGTGGCCCTGGCTGCGGAGCATGAACCCGCAAGAAAACCTCTGGCCAACGGCAGCGGGAGTTATCAGCAGGCGCTGAAATTATTAGGGGTGCAGACAGACAGTGAACCGGCGCACATCAAGCGCGCCTACCGCCGCCTGCTCAGTCGCCATCATCCGGACAAAATCGCTGGCTCCGGCGCGAGCCAGATGCAGGTTCGCGATGCAACCGACCGGACACAGGACTTGCATAACGCCTACAAAGTGATCAGAAACCGACGCGGGTTTTGATGGGCCGTCGATTTCCTCTAGGAGCTGCCGAAGGCTGCGAAGGGGTATTCCTGAAAGACCGTTTTCGCAGCCTTCGGCAGCTCCTACGGATTGCATCCAGTAATTCCGCGTAAACGTTCTTCGCGGGCAAGCCCGGCTCCAACAGGTTGGTGATTGTTTGCTGAAGCGTGGCTTGCCCGCGAATCGGGCGCTGCGGTGTATCAGGCAGGCCGCGTTATCGTTTATCGCGGGCAAGCGCGCTCCTACGGGTGGAATGCGGTCTTTGTTGGAGCGTGGCTTGCCCGCGAATCGGGCGCTGCGGTGTATCAGGCAGGCCGAGTTATCGTTTATCGCGGGCAAGCGCGCTCCTACGGGTGGAATGCGGTCTCTGTTGGAGCGAGGCTTGCCCGCGAATCAGGCGCCGCGGTGTATCAGGCAGGCCGCGTTATCGTTTATCGCGGGCAAGCGCGCTCCTACGGTTGGAATGCGGTCTTTGCTGGAGCGTGGCTAGCCCGCGAATCGGGCGCTGCGGTGTATCAGGCAGGCCGAGTTATCGTTTATCGCGGGCAAGCGCGCTCCTACGGGTGGAATGCGGTCTCTGTTGGAGCGTGGCTAGCCCGCGAATCGGGCGCTGCGGTGTATCAGGCAGGCCGCGTTATCGTTTATCGCGGGCAAGTGCGCTCCTACAGTGGATTGCGGATCGTCAGTTAGATCGCGTCATCGTTCTTCGCGGGCAAGCCTCGCTCCAACAGATATTCACTCCGCCTCAACCCACCCGCGAACCCGACGAAACATCTGTTCCTGTTCGGCGGCGCTGTTGCCGGGGATGGCGGTCAGGGTGATCTGATTGAAGCCCGGCCCTTTCTTGCGTTTGCTGACGCGCAGGCGTTCTTGCGCAGCGTTGCGTGCCACGGTCTGCTCTTTGTAGACGAAATCCGCGGTTTTGACTTTCAGGGACGGCACCAAGTCAATCAGCAGTGGCTTGGTGTCCAGAGGTTCACGCGCGGTGAGCATGACCAGTTTTTGCACCAGTGGCGCTTGCCGTTCGCTCAGGTAACGCGCCGCCCAATAGGCGCCGCTGCCGTGGCCGAGCAGGACGATGCTGCGAGCCTTGTTCTGCTGGGCGAAGCTGATGGCGCTGTCGAAGCGGGCGAAAATCTGCTCAGCCTGCGCCTTGGCCTGTTCCTCGGCGGCGGCTGCTCGTGCGGTTTCTGCGGCGGCTTCCTTTTCTGCGGCTGCGGCTACGTCAGCTTCACTGGGGGCGGCTGCTTTCGGCGCTTCTTGGGATTTATCGGCGGTCCCGGCATCAGCTGGCGCGGCTTTTACTTCCCGGGCCTGACTGTAATCAGCCTGTTGGTCCGGCAGGGTCAGACTAAGACTCGCCCAGCCGATGTCCGGGAACTTGCGCCGCAGCGGGCCGACGGCACCGGGCGCATCGGCAGACTCATCGGCACCCGGGATAATGATCACCGCGCCTTTCGGATCTTCAGTATTGGCCGGCTTCCACAGCGCCAGAAAGGTGCTGTCCCCCGCCTGCAATTGTTGTTGATCGGCAGCTGGCAGTCGGCCCTCCAGCGCCAGGGCGTCTTCCTGGGTGCGAGGCAACAACGGTGCGCGTTCCACGGCGGGCTCTGCGGGCTTTTCGTTGGCTGGTTCAGGATCGGCCGCCATGACAGGCAACGCACAAGGTAATATCAGCGCCAGGCACAGCGTAGGAAGAATTGCGCGAAAGGTGTAGGACATTGAATATTCCAGGCCAGAAACTATCCCGGCAGCCTAATGGGTTGATGCGCATTTGTCAGGCCCGTGCCTGAGCGGATGCAGCGCTTCGATTGAGTACACAGAACGATGGGAACGACACGTTGATGAGGGTTCTGCTGCGTACTGGCGTTATCGGCTGTCTGATCCTGCTCTTTATGTCTTTTACGGCAACGGCGCAGGGCGACCCGGCCACTGACTCGTTGGCGCCATTGTCGGCACAGCAACAAGCCTGGCTTGCCCAGCATGGCCCGTTGCGGGTTGGTCTGGTGCTGCAAGCTCCTTACGCACAGCTTGATCGCCGACAGCAACAGTATTCAGGCGCCAACGTCGACCTGATGAATCTGCTCGGCAAAAATCTGCAGACCGAATTGCTCTGGCGCAGCTTCCCCGATCAGGCCGCGCTTGAAGACGCGCTGGCACAAGGCATGGTGGATATCGCCCCTGGCCTGACACAGACGCCAGCTGGGCTGCGTCTCTGGTTGTTTTCCGATCCCTACATGCGTGTCTCACAACTGGTAGTCGGTGAGCGTGACGGCAGCGGCGTGGTGGATCTGGAAACACTCGACAGCCGGACTCGGGTTGCGGTGCGTATGCCCAGCGTCACGGCGGATTATCTGAAGAACACCTATTCGCATATCAATCTGCAAGGCGTCCCGCTGGAGCGTCAGGCGCTGCAGTTATTGTTGAGCCAGCAGGCGCGTTACGCGGTGCTGGACGAGGCGCAGCTCAGTCGCCTGTCCCGTGAGCCCGAGTTTGCCGGGCTGAGCATCGTCGGTGATATCGGCTTCCCGCAACTGCTGCGTATTGCCTCACCACGCAATACGCCGGAGTTGGCCGAGATCATCAGCGCCGCCTTGCATGCCATTCCCGCCAAAGACCTGGATCAACTGCATGCCCGCTGGCTGCCCCTCAATTCGGTGAAAGCCACTGAGTCACCGGGCTTCTGGCAGAACCTGTGCCTGTTGCTGCTGGTGATGTTAGTGGCCTGCTTCGCCATCGTGATCTGGCAGCGTCGTCAGCAGCAGGCGCTTGAGCGCGAGGTCTTGCTCGCCCGTGACGAGCTTTCGCGGCGCGAGGCGGGCGAAGAAGCGTTGCGGCTGGCGCAGTTCTCCATCGATCAGAGCACCGTCGGCATTCTCTGGGTCAACTGGGACAGCCGGGTGCGTTACGCCAATCAGGCAGCCCAAAGCATGCTGGGTTATGGCGCCGGAGGGGTGGTGGATCGGCCGTTGATCGATTTCGAGCCCACCCTGCACATGGATCGCTGGCTGAACCTGTGGAAAAGCGCGCGTACCAGCGAAGGTATTGCCCAAACCTTCGAAACCAACTGCGTCCGCGCCGACGGCAGCATCCTGCCCGCCGATGTCTCGCTGAGTTTTCTGCGCTTTCAGCAATCCGAATACCTGGTGGTGTTCCTCGCGGACGTCACCGAGCGGCGCCGCTATCACGAGCAACTGCGTGAGCTGTCAGCGCATCTGGAAAGCGTGCGCGAAGAAGAGAAGGCGCGTATCGCCCGGGAAGTGCACGACGAACTGGGCCAGATGCTGACTGTTCTGAAGCTGGAAACGTCCATGTGTGAGCTGGCCTATGCCGAGCTCGACCCTGGCTTGCGCGACCGTTTGAACAGCATGAAGCGGCTGATTTCCCAGTTGTTCCAGCTGGTGCGTGATGTGGCGACTGCCCTGCGTCCGCCGATTCTTGATGCGGGTATTGCTTCGGCCATTGAGTGGCAGGCCCAGCGCTTTGAGGCGCGCACGCAGATTCCGTGTCTGGTGGATGTGCCGGACAACTTGCCGCCCCTGAGCGACGCCCGGGCGATCGGCATGTTCCGCATTCTTCAGGAGGCGCTGACCAACGTCATGCGCCACGCTCAGGCGCACACCGTGGAAATCAGCCTGACCCTGGAGGAGGGCGTGATGTGCCTGACCATCGCCGATGACGGGGTCGGCTTTGTTCAGCACAAAGGCCGCCCGGTGTCCTTCGGTCTGGTGGGCATGCGTGAGCGGGTATTGATGCTTGGCGGCCGATTGGAACTGGACAGCGAGCCGGGTGAGGGCACAACCTTGCGGGCTTATATTCCGCTGCATCAAGCCGGGCAGGAGCAACAGAAGTGATCCGAGTACTGGTAGCCGAAGACCACACCATCGTCCGCGAAGGCATCAAGCAATTGATTGGCCTGGCCAAGGACTTGCTGGTGGTTGGCGAGGCGAGCAATGGTGAGCAGTTGCTGGAAACCCTGCGTCATGTGGAATGCGAGGTGGTGCTGCTGGATATCTCCATGCCCGGGGTCAATGGTCTCGAAGCGATTCCGCGTATCCGCGCCCTGACCAACCCGCCGGCGATTCTGGTGTTGTCGATGCACGATGAGGCACAAATGGCCGCCCGCGCCCTGAAAGTCGGTGCGGCCGGATATGCCACCAAAGACAGCGACCCGGCCTTGCTGCTGACGGCAATTCGCCGGGTAGCCGCGGGCGGGCGCTACATTGATCCGGATCTGGCGGACCGCATGGTGTTCGAGGTCGGCCTGACCGACAACCGGCCATTGCATTCGCTGCTTTCCGAGCGCGAGTTCTCGGTATTCGAACGCCTGGCCCAAGGCGCCAACGTCAACGACATCGCCCTGCAACTGAACCTGAGCAGCAAAACCATCAGCACCCACAAAGCCCGGCTGATGCAGAAGATGAACCTGCATTCTCTGGCTGACCTGGTGAAATATGCGATGGAGCACAAGTTGTTGTGATCTGAAAACGACCTATTCGAGACCGTGTCGTCCTTATCGCGGGCAAGCACCGCTCCCACAGGGGTACTCAATCTCCTGTGGGAGCGGTGCTTGCCCGCGATAGGGTCAATAAATTCCTCAAGACGGACATACCTATCCACGCCATCCCTGTAGGGCAATCCCTACCCCAATCTCTCCTACCCCCCGATTTGCGCGGGCTGCAGCCTAAACTAGGCTTGATCCCACGCAGACAAAACAAAGGTGTGGGTAATGAGCAACGTCGATTCAAGCGCTGGGGCGAATGATGTTCTGGTCAGCTTTCGTGGTGTGCAGAAGAGCTACGACGGCGAAGCCCTTATCGTCAAAGACCTCAACCTGGATATTCGCAAAGGCGAGTTCCTGACCCTGCTCGGGCCTTCCGGCTCCGGCAAGACCACCAGCCTGATGATGCTGGCCGGTTTCGAGACGCCTACCGCGGGCGAAATCCTCCTTGCTGGCCGGGCGATCAACAACGTACCGCCGCACAAACGCGACATCGGCATGGTGTTCCAGAACTACGCCCTGTTCCCGCACATGACCGTCGCTGAAAACCTGGCGTTCCCGCTGACCGTGCGCGGCATGAGCAAGACCGACGTCAGCGAAAAGGTCAAACGTGCCCTGGACATGGTTCAGCTCGGCACCTTCGCCCATCGCTACCCTGCGCAGTTGTCCGGTGGTCAGCAACAACGTGTGGCGCTGGCCCGCGCGCTGGTGTTCGAACCGCAGCTGGTGCTGATGGATGAACCCCTCGGCGCGCTGGACAAGCAATTGCGTGAACACATGCAGATGGAGATCAAACACCTGCACCAGCGTCTGGGCGTGACGGTGGTCTACGTGACCCACGATCAGGGGGAAGCGCTGACCATGTCCGACCGCGTAGCAGTGTTCCACCAGGGTGAAATCCAGCAGATCGCGCCGCCGCGCAGTTTGTATGAAGAACCCAGGAACACTTTCGTCGCCAACTTCATCGGCGAAAACAACCGCCTGAACGGCAAATTGCTCAGCCACAGTGGCGAGCGTTGCGTCGTTGAGCTAGAGCGTGGTGAGAAGGTCGAGGCGCTGGCCGTCAATGTCGGTCAGCTGGGCGACGCGGTGACATTGTCGATCCGGCCTGAACGCATCAGTTTGAATGGCAACAGTGAGAGCTGCGTGAACCGCTTCTCAGGTCGCGTGGCAGAGTTTGTGTATTTGGGCGACCACGTTCGTGTGCGCCTGGAAGTGGCAGGTAAGACCGACTTCTTCGTCAAGCAGCCCATCGCCGAGCTGGACCCGGCCCTGAGCGTTGGCGACGTTGTGCCAATTGGATGGCAAATCGAGCACGTCCGCGCGCTCGATCCCTTGCAGCACGTGCATTGATCTATCAATAAAAAGGCATCAGCCAGAGGCGAATTACATCGCCCACAACGCATAAACCAACACTGCTCGTGGAGAAAACAACGAAATGCTCAAATCTTTGAAGTTCACCGCAATCACGCTGGGCATGATGTGTGCCGCGCAAACCATGGCCGCCACTGACCTGACCGTCGTATCGTTTGGTGGCGCCAACAAGGCCGCACAAGAAAAAGCCTTCTACGCCCCTTGGGAAAAAGCTGGCAACGGCAAGATCATCGCTGGCGAGTACAACGGCGAGATGGCCAAAGTCAAAGCCATGGTCGACACCAAGAGCGTTTCCTGGGATTTGGTAGAGGTCGAATCGCCGGAGCTGTCTCGCGGTTGCGATGAAGACATGTTTGAGACGCTGGATCCGGCTCTCTTTGGCAAGCAAGAAAACTACGTTCCGGGGGCAATCCAGAATTGCGGCGTTGGCTTTTTCGTCTGGTCCACCGTTCTGGCCTACAACGCTGACAAGTTGAAGTCGGCGCCCACTGGTTGGGCTGATTTCTGGGATACCGAAAAATTCCCGGGCAAGCGTGGTCTGCGTAAAGGCGCCAAATACACCCTGGAATTCGCTTTGATGGCTGATGGCGTTGCGCCGAAAGACGTCTACAAAGTGCTGGCCAGCAAAGACGGCCAGGACCGTGCATTCAAGATGCTCGACAAGCTCAAGCCAAGCATTCAGTGGTGGGAAGCCGGCGCACAGCCGCCGCAGTTCCTGCAATCGGGTGACGTGGTCATGAGCTCGGCCTACAACGGTCGCATCGCTGCGGTCGCTAAGGAGAGCAAGCTCAAAGTGGTCTGGACCGGTGGCGTTTATGACTTCGACGCATGGGCCATTCCGAAGGGCTCGAAAAACGCCGAAGCGGCGAAGAAATTCATCGCTTACACCCTGCAGCCTGAGCAACAGATGACCTTCTCGGAAAACATCGCTTACGGCCCGGCCAACACCGACGCCGTCAAACTCCTGAGCGCCGAAACGCTTGAGAACATGCCGACCACCGAAGAAAACATCAAGGATCAGGTGCAGATCGACGTGCATTTCTGGAGCGACAACGGCGAGCAGCTGGAGCAGCGTTTCAACTCCTGGGCTGCCAAGTAACACATTGCGTCAGAACCGGGTGCGTTCCCTACGGTAGGGGATGCACCCCTTGTTGAAAGATTTCGGAGTTCGCTATGGCCATCGCCGTGCCCTTGACTGAAGGCGCCAGCCCCACCTTGAAGCAACGTCTGGCTCGCGCCGAACGGGTCAACCGCTGGAAAGCGCAGGCCTTGATCGCGCCGCTGGTGATTTTCCTGTTGCTGGTGTTCCTGGTGCCCATCGTCGCGTTGCTCTACAAAAGCGTCGGCAACCCGGAAGTGGTCAATGCCTTACCAACTACCGTGATCGAAGTGGCGAAGTGGGACGGCAAAGGCCTGCCTTCTGAGCCTGTGTACAAAGCCCTGAGCATGGATCTGGCGCAAACGCGCAAGAATTCCACCCTGGGTGATCTGTCCAAACGCATGAACATGGAACTGGCCGGCTATCGCAGCCTGCTGATGACCACCGCCCGTGCGCTGCCGTTCAAGGAAGAGCCTGCTTCTTATAAAGACGCCCTGGAAGCGCTGGATGAGCGCTGGGGTGATCCGGCCTATTGGCAGGTGATCCGCCGCAATACCAGTAGCGTTACCCCCTATTATTTGCTGGCCGCTGTGGACCATCGCATCGACGACCTCGGTGAAGTGGCACCGGCGACCCCGGATCAAGCGATCTACCTCGACATCTTCGCCCGCACCTTCTGGATGGGCTTCGTCATCACCGTGATCTGTCTGGTGCTGGCCTATCCGCTGGCGTATTTGCTGGCCAACCTCCCGGCACGACAAAGCAACCTGCTGATGATTCTGGTGCTGTTGCCGTTCTGGACCTCGATTCTGGTGCGTGTCGCGGCCTGGATCGTGTTGCTGCAATCGAGCGGCCTGATAAACGGCGCGCTGATGGCCATGGGCATCATCGATAAACCGCTGGAGTTGGTGTTCAACCGGGTCGGGGTTTATATCTCCATGGTGCACATCATGCTGCCGTTCATGATTCTGCCGATCTACAGCGTGATGAAGGGTATCTCCCCAACCTACATGCGGGCCGCGATTTCCCTGGGCTGCAATCCGTTCGCCAGCTTCTGGCGGGTGTACTTCCCGCAGACCTATGCCGGTGTCGGCGCTGGTTGCCTGTTGGTATTCATCCTGGCGATCGGCTACTACATCACCCCGGCCTTGCTGGGCAGCCCGAACGACCAGATGGTCAGCTACTTCGTGGCCTTCTACACCAACACCAGCATCAACTGGGGCATGGCGACGGCATTGGGCGGCTTGCTGCTGCTGGCGACCATCGTGCTGTACCTGATTTACAACTGGTTGGTCGGCGCCAGCCGCCTGCGTCTGAGCTGAGGGGAGTCATCATGCTGAGTTCATATTCGTCGCCGCTGGAGCGGGTCTGGTATTACGCGCTGCGCATTCTGTGCGGGCTGATCCTGTTGTTCCTGGTATTGCCGGTGCTGGTGATCATTCCGTTGTCCTTCAACTCCGGCAGCTTTCTGGTCTATCCGCTGCAAGGTTTCTCGATGCACTGGTATCAGGACTTCTTCAATTCCAATGAGTGGATGCGCGCGCTTAAAAACAGTCTGATCATCGCTCCGGCGGCGACGGTGCTGGCCATGGTGTTCGGAACCCTGGCGGCGATTGGTCTGACCCGCGGCAACTTCCCCGGCAAGGCGCTGGTGATGGCGCTGGTGATCTCGCCGATGGTGGTGCCGGTGGTGATCATCGGTGTAGCGAGTTACCTGTTCTTCGCCCCGTTGGGCATGGGCAATAGCTTTCTGTCGTTGATTTTGGTCCATGCGGTATTGGGCGTGCCGTTTGTGATCATCACCGTGTCGGCCACTTTGCAGGGCTTCAACCACAACCTGGTGCGTGCGGCTGCCAGCCTCGGTGCTTCGCCGCTGACCGCGTTCCGCCGGGTGACTTTGCCGTTGATTGCACCCGGTGTGATTTCAGGGGCGTTGTTTGCTTTCGCGACCTCGTTTGATGAGGTGGTGGTCACACTATTCCTTGCGGGCCCAGAGCAGGCGACCTTGCCTCGGCAGATGTTCAGCGGCATCCGCGAAAACCTCAGCCCCACCATCGCCGCTGCGGCGACTCTGCTGATCGGTTTCTCGGTTGTCCTGCTGCTGGTGCTGGAATGGCTGCGTGGGCGTAGCGAGAAGTTGCGCACGGCTGTCGAATAACGCACGACCTGTAGGAGCTGCCGAAGGCTGCGAATGACGGTGCATCAGGCATAACGTCTTCGCAGCCTTCGGCAGCTCCTACAGATGATCGGCGGCGTGGCCGAAAATTCGCTCCTACAGGGGTTGGAGTTTTCCCGAAACGCTTGGAGTACAATGCGCGCCACCGTGATTCTGCTCAAAAAGGTGCGTCATGCAGCCCTTCCTCATTGCTCCATCGATTCTTTCCGCTGATTTCGCCCGTCTGGGCCAGGAAGTCGACTCTGTGCTGGCCGCTGGCGCGGACATTGTTCACTTCGATGTGATGGACAACCACTACGTACCGAATCTGACCATTGGTCCGATGGTGTGCTCGGCGTTGCGTAAATACGGCGTGACTGCCCCTATCGATGTGCACCTGATGGTCAGCCCTGTGGATCGCATCATCGGTGACTTCATTGAGGCCGGCGCCAGCTACATCACCTTCCACCCGGAAGCGACCCAGCACATCGACCGCTCACTGCAGTTGATCAAAGAAGGCGGCTGCAAGGCGGGGCTGGTGTTCAACCCTGCCACGCCCCTGAACCTGCTGGAGTACGTCATGGACAAGGTCGACATGATCCTGCTCATGAGCGTCAACCCAGGCTTCGGCGGTCAGAAATTCATCCCCGGCACCTTGAACAAGCTGCGTGAAGCTCGCGCCTTGATCGATGCCTCGGGTCTGGATATTCGTCTGGAGATCGACGGTGGCGTCAACGTCAACAACATCCGCGAAATCGCCGCTGCCGGTGCCGATACCTTCGTTGCCGGTTCAGCCATCTTCAACACCCCGGACTACAAGCAAGTGATCGACAAAATGCGCGCAGAACTGGCGTTGTCTCGCGCATGAGCGGCTTCGAGCAGCTGTTCCCGGGCCGTCTCCCCAAGCTGATCATGTTCGATCTGGACGGCACGCTGGTGGACTCAGTGCCAGATCTGGCAGTCGCAGTGGACAAAATGCTGCTCGAACTCGGTCGCCCGGTGGCGGGTCTGGCCTCGGTCAGAAACTGGATTGGCAACGGTGCGCCGATTCTGGTGCGCCGCGCCCTGGCCAATGATCTTGATCACAGCGCTGTCGATGATGCCCAGGCCGAGCAGGCGCTGGAGATCTTCATGAACTTCTATGCCGAAAAGCATGAGTTCACCGCGGTTTACCCCGGCGTGCGGGAAACCCTGAAATGGCTGCAGAAGAAAGGCGTCGAGATGGCGCTGATTACCAACAAGCCGGAGCGTTTCGTCGCGCCGTTGCTGGATGAGATGAAGTTGGGCCGGTTTTTCCGTTTGATCATTGGCGGCGATACCATGCCGACCAAAAAGCCCGATCCGGCCGCGCTGTTTTTCGTCATGAAGATGACCAACATTCCAGCATCGCAGTCGCTGTTCGTCGGTGATTCGCGCAGTGATGTTCAGGCTGCGAAGGCCGCCGGTGTTGCCTGTGTAGCCATGAGTTACGGCTATAACCACGGCCGTCCAATCGAGGAAGAATCCCCGGCAATGGTCATTGATGACCTGCGTCGCCTGATTCCCGGTTGCCTCGATCTGGACGCTGGGATAATGTTGCCGGAAATCAAAGATCCCTCCTTTAGAGATTCCATCGTGGTGGTCACTCGCAAACTCTGGATGAAAGTCATCAAGGCCCTGGCCCGTTGGCGTTGGCGCGCCTGACTTGAATCCGGCCGGACACGTTTACCGGCACTGTTTGCTTACCTGACTGCTAACCCTCACCTACGAGGCTGATGATGAATCGCGAAGAATTCCTGCGTTTGGCTGCTGCCGGCTACAACCGCATCCCGCTTGCCTACGAAACCCTGGCTGACTTCGACACGCCGCTGTCGATCTACCTCAAGCTTGCCGATCAACCGAACTCCTATTTGCTGGAGTCGGTACAGGGCGGCGAGAAGTGGGGCCGTTACTCGATTATTGGTTTGCCGTGCCGCACTGTCGTGCGCGTGCATGACCATGATGTGAGCGTGACCCACGATGGCGTCGAGATCGAAAGCCTCAAGGCTGAAGACCCGCTGGCATTCGTCGAAGAATTCAAGGCACGTTACAACGTGCCAACAATCCCCGGTTTGCCGCGCTTCAACGGTGGTCTGGTGGGTTACTTCGGTTATGACTGCGTGCGTTACGTGGAGAAGCGCCTGGGCAAATGCCCGAACCCAGATCCACTGGGCGTGCCGGACATCCTGCTGATGGTCTCCGATGCCGTGGTGGTGTTCGACAACCTGGCGGGCAAGATGCACGCCATCGTGTTGGTCGATCCAGCGCAGCAGAACGCTTACGAAAGCGGTCTGGCGCGTCTTGATGAGCTGATGGAAAAGCTGCGTCAGCCGATCACCCCGCGTCGCGGCCTGGACCTGACCCGTCCGCAAGCGGCGGACCCGGTGTTTCGTTCCAGCTTCACTCAGGATGACTACGAGAAGGCCGTCGATACCATCAAGGAATACATCCTTGCGGGCGACGTGATGCAGGTGGTGCCTTCGCAACGGATGTCCATCGACTTCAAAGCCGCGCCTATCGATTTGTATCGGGCGCTGCGCTGCTTCAACCCGACGCCTTACATGTACTTCTTCAACTTCGGCGACTTCCATGTGGTCGGCAGCTCGCCGGAAGTGCTGGTGCGGGTCGAAGACAATCTCATCACTGTCCGGCCAATTGCTGGCACCCGACCACGGGGCGCCAACGAAGAAGCGGATCTGGCGCTGGAAAAAGACCTGCTGTCCGACGACAAGGAAATCGCTGAACACCTGATGCTCATCGACCTTGGGCGTAACGATACCGGACGTGTGTCCGAGATTGGCTCAGTGCGGCTCACGGAAAAAATGGTCATCGAGCGTTATTCCAACGTGATGCACATCGTTTCCAACGTCACCGGCCAACTGAAAAGCGGTCTGACGGCCATGGACGCACTGCGGGCGATTCTGCCAGCGGGTACCTTGTCCGGCGCGCCGAAAATCCGTGCCATGGAAATCATCGACGAGCTGGAGCCGGTCAAGCGTGGCGTCTACGGCGGCGCAGTGGGTTACCTGGCCTGGAACGGCAATATGGACACCGCGATTGCCATCCGCACTGCCGTGATCAAAAACGGCGAACTGCATGTTCAAGCTGGCGGCGGCATCGTCGCCGACTCGGTGCCCGCGCTGGAATGGGAAGAAACCCTGAACAAACGCCGCGCGATGTTCCGCGCGGTGGCGTTGGCTGAGCAGGAGCAGTAACGCTCAACCCTGTGGGAGCGGTGCTTGCCCGCGATAAGGCTGGACGCGGTCGACTTTAAATCGCGGTGCCCTTATCGCGGGCAAGCACCGCTCCCACAGGTAGTTGCGTCGACTTTCTACTTAAAAATCCAGACTCACGGCCAGATTCACCCCCTGCTGTTTCACATCATCATTTTTGCGCCAGTTGTAGTTGGCCCGCAGACTCAGGTCCTGGGTCAGTTTCTGGCTTATGCCTAGGGTGGCGCGATTCAAGTCCCGTTGTGGTGTGTAGCCTTCCAGGGTGAAGCCATTGAGCGGCAGGCTGTTCAGGGCGATGGTGACGTCCTGCGGATCAGTCTCGAACTCCCGCTCATGGGCCACTTCGGCGAACAGTTGGGTTGAAGGCGTGACCAGGAACTTGCCCTGTAGGCCTGCGCCCAGGCGGCGTGATTTGCGGGTCTGATCGTCAAACGTCAGCGCCGTCGAACGACTGCCCTTTTCTGAATAACCGTTGACGTTCACATGGGCGTAATCAGCGCTTATGAACGGCGAGAGATGCCAGCTGCTGCTGGCCCCGGCTAGATCGAAGCCCAGTCTTGCGCTTGCCCCCCAGATTTCACCGTCGGTATCGCCTTTCTCGCTGCCCTCTGCAATATCCAGGGCGAACTTGCGTTCGGCATTCTCGTAATCAAGGTGGCCGCCCGACGCGGCAAGGTCAGCCCACAAATGGTTGGCCTGATATTGGACAAAGGCCGTCGCCAGATAGCTGTTGAGTTTGTAGTCCGAATCCCGTTCTCCAGCGTCCAGGTTCTGCCGATACGCACCTGCCACCATGCCTGCGCGCCAGTTCTCTGCGAAACGATAGCTGCCGCCAACGGTCACGTTGTAGCCGTGTCCGTCTGCATTGGCTGAGTTATCCTGCGCGTCGAAATCCATTTTCTGACCGCCCGCCGTGACGATGGCACGCCACTCTCCGATCCGCTGCCAATTGCCCCAATCTGCAAGCCATTGGCTGCGTAACTCATCATGCTGAGCGCGTAATGTGCCATTGGCCATTTCCGGCATCAGGCTGACTTCCCATGGCGCCGCCAGCAAGGAGTAGGCGTAATCCGCGATTAGCCGCTGCCCGGCTTCGGTGGGGTGGACACCATCGTTGAATAGCAGCTTGCTCGGGTCCGGGGTGGCGCTGTTTATACCGTAGGCGCTGTTCTCCTCGCAGCTGTTGCCGCTGAAACAAGTGCCCACCAGATTCTGATCGGCCGCCAGCCCGAAGCGTGCCGGGTTATCCAGAGTCTCCGAGACGAAGCGCGGGACGTTCAGCGGGATGATTTCAGCGTCGATCTGCGCCAGCCGACTGACCAGCTGGGTGTTGAACGCACCGCTGAGTATCGAAGTGAAGGGGGCCAGGATCGTTCCCGAAACCGCTGGCGTCTGGCCGATGTCCGGCAGCAGCCAGACCATGATGTATTTCGCCCCTGCCTGTTGCAGCACTTGGGCGCTATCGGCCAGACGGTCAGCCGCGTCCCGAGATTGCGAAAGACTCAACACCCGCCCCTGTAGGAAGTCATTCCCACCACCGGTCAGGTAATACAGCGCGTTAGGGTCTGCACGGAAATTATTGTCGACCAGATAGCCCGGGCGAGAGCGAAAGACCGTCCCGTCATCCGGATTGGTGATATTGGACTGGGAAGTAATCGCCTCGTAAATCTGATCCGTTCGGTCGCCACCCACTGCCCAGTTATTGCCGTCCGCCAGCCCCAGGGCGGCATTGACCGGCGAAGTCGAAGCGCCCAGATCTCCGGGGGAGATATTGAGCTTCATGCCCAGCAGGGTCGAAGAGTTCAGGCTGATGAATTCACCACTGCCATCCTGATAAATCGGGCCCGTGCGGTTGGTGAAGCGCAGCGTCGCCCCTGCTGGGCCGCCTGCATCGGGAAACTGCCCGGCATCCGCCAGGCTGTCACCAAAGACGATCATCGTGGAATAGGGGGAGGGGGCGGCTAGTGCCGCAGAGCAGGCCAAGGTCAGCCAACATGCCGACAGCGGCACTATGAGCGAAAGTTTGATCATTGCCACGTTTCCTTACTTATTGTTTTAAAACGACTCCTAGGAAAGTAGCAAAGGACGCTGTGAGCGCCATCCAACCCGCCGAAAGGGCACTGAGACTGTCCGAAATGCGGGATGACTCGAATGAGGGCTTAGGCTGAGGCGAGTCCCCATCATTCACATACGACCGCCCTTTGATGGGCGGCCTTTAATGAGCTGGACGATTTATCGCTACCCAGCCTTAGGCAAACTTTCGCCCTATCAGCAGGTTTCGGTTGTGTAACCCGACTTCGCTGCTAACAGGCAGAAGACTCGCTCGATACCGTGCGGTAGTGTTCCGTCGGCCAAACCATGCTCGGCGTCAAAATCCGAGGACTTGAATTTGTTCATATCACGTAGCGCCTCAGGCTTGAACCAGAACATCGATCCCGCTGGAAAAACATCGTAATCAAAATCCATGTCTAGAATTGCGCAGGCGTTTAATACCGTTTCGCGGTTGCAAGCCATGTTTTGATAGTCGTGAGAGATCAGGAAGTCGTTAGGGACTATCATTCCGAGTTTTCGGTTGGATGCTAAGCGCTCGATAATGGTTTTTGTCTTTTTCTCGCAGCCTATTAAACTATCCAGCAGTTGATTGCGAATCTCGTCGCCATCTATACGGTGAATGCTTCGTTTTGTGTGCAGCTTGCATGCCGCGCTGTAGTCGTGTTTATAGATGAGGTCTATTGTCTTCGTAAAGGGGAAGATATCCCTGCCTCTATTTTCATGAAACTCCACATGTGCTAACGGGTAGTCAGCCAATACCATCTTCATTGCGTCCACATTTGTAGTGGTCACAAATAAGTCAAATCCCAGAGTGCGTAAAGCTCCCAGTCTAGACTTGATATCGTTCCATGCTTCGTTGAAATGCAAATGTACGATTACTGCAATATCGTTATTTTTAACAAAGCTTTTTGTGGTGCTATCTAAGCCGTGCTTCTTGTCATAGCAAGAGACAACGTCATAAGTGGCTTGTAGATAACCATAGCCATACTGCCTGTCAGGCTCGAGGTGCGTCCCCTCTGCCCACTCATTCCAGGCATTGATGAACACCAGCTTTTCTTGCTGACTATATTTATCTGAGCGAAAGACATTGCCGCATAGAGTCGACAACCATTGCTTATAACGCATGAGGCTGAACCCATGAAAGCTATCGCTATTATTCTGCTTTCGGGCCGTATTGTCCCAGGACAGCATCGCCGTCCGGAGCAGTTTATATCTAGGTTCCGGTTTCAGAACTGAGGAAGATACAACCTGGTCATAGCCATAGACATGACCGGAGAAGTCAGGATTGGTTAGCGGTAGGGTGTGGCTTATATCGGTGCCCCCAGTTAAATGGGGTGGGAATTCAACGGCTGCATCAAAACCCAATTCCTCAGGGTCAGCACTCTCGAAAGCCTGGGCGCAGACTAGATATAGGTCAGGGTAGCCCTGTTTCTTTGCTTCTTTTCGCCAAAGTTCTGTTGTTCTTCTGATGTCCGGAATGATTCCGGCGCGATAGATGTTCAGTAATGGTTTTCCATCTATGCGGATGTAACGTGGGTCGTCAAAGTACTTGAAAAGATGCTGAATGAAAGCAATAGAATCCTCTTCGCTATGATCCTGCGCAATCAAGATGTCGCTATCAAGTCCGTCCCAGCGCCTTGTCCAGTTTTCATTAGCCCAAGTCAGGCAAAACGGAATATCCACGTTAGGGTTCGCAAGCATCATTTCCAATGGGGTCTCCATAAGTGTTTTGCCACCGAACCAATAGAAGTAGTAGCTAAAACCATGGACGCCATACTCTTTCGCCAGACGCGCCTGCTCCTCCATAACGGAAGGCACGCGTAGGTCATAGTAGCCATTGTGAATCGGGCAGTGCGGCTGGTAGTGACCCTGATAATTCTGCTTGGCCCGCCCGACGTTGTACCACTCCGTGAAGCCTTTCCCCCACCAGCGATCATTCTCTGGGAAGGGATGAAACTGTGGAAGGTAAAAAGCAATCAGCTTGACGGCGGGGTCAATGGCCGGGTTGACCTTGTAGTCTGTAAAACACTCTTCAGTAAAATCAAATTTAACGGTGGGTATGCCGCTTAGTAAAGTGTTTGGGATGGTGGGTGTCGGCGTCCTCACGATGAGGCGTCTCAACAAATTCTTTTTTTGTTCGGCCATAGGTAGCCGTCGCCAGACAACTCTCAGAAATTTCACAGTAGTTGTCTTTGCTAGAACGTAGCAGTCAGTAATTTTTTTCTTTGCGAAACGCAAAGGTTTTGTGAGTCGCCATGATGCGCTTTGTTCATACATGCTTATGGTGTTTGATTTGCTTTCAATACTTGATGCTTGATGCGCAATCTCTCGATCCTGTGTTTTTAGGGTCTGCTTCAGGAAATCGATTGTTTTTTTTTGCTCCATTATCAGATCGTGATCTGATACGTTTGCTAGCTGAGGCGTACTGCTGTTATTACCATAACTATGGCCATGTCGGAGCTCTTCGGTAATATCTTTGATCCGGTTTGGATGCGAGAATGCAAACGCTTCATCTTTTAAAAACACTGCAACAAAATCATTCCATATCCCGTCTCCTGATAGAGGTCCTGATTTATCTCCGATGAAAGATTCAAGTAACAGCGCCTGATAAGCGTTATATTGCGCCCACTTGACCAGCGAAAGCCCAGAGTCAGGATAAAACCGCCAGCTGTCCACGGGATAGCGATGTACCATTCCATTGCTCGGGGCGTTAACGTACAGCAATCCACTTGGCTTCAGGATACGCAAGCATTCGAGGTACAGCAGCCAGAAAAAATCAGAATGTTCAAAGACTGAACTACAGACGATGACGTCCACCGATTCAGCTTCGAATGGCAGCGAGTAAGGGTCATTAATAATAATATCGACCCCGCAACCTTCGGCAAAATCAACACCAATGTAGGTGGCGCCCTTCGGAGAGTAAGTGCGCAACGAACCGTTTACGTCTTGAGCGCCAACGTCAACAATAACCTTTCCGGTGAAGTCACCGGCGCAGTACGTTTGAAAGAAATACTTTCCATGTTTCATTGCAGATTCGTGCACCGGTATTACCTGCTGTTTCTAAGTTTGATATTTGACATGGGAATGCCGATCAGGCCCGCCGCAACGCTGGTGGACTCTGATTTAAAGTGGAGTGCGTCGTGAATCCAGTGGTGCTGAACGTGGTCCTGCTGAGTACCGTCTGCAATGGCGACGCTGACTGAATACTCACCCTTGGCCAGTCTGGGCATCATGAACGTGAACTCTGCGACCAACTTGTCCTGCTCCTGGCTACTGACAGGGTTCTGCGCATGGCTCAGGTAGGTGTTATCGCCAAACAGGGCTTGACCGAGTTTGTCTTTGACATGGAAGCCGATGATGGGCGCGTCCAGCGCTGAATGTGCCTGGGCTTCAATCTTCAGGGTCACTTGCTCGCCACCCACGATCCAGGCCAATGGGTGCTTGTTCACATCCAGGAAAGAGACGTTGATGATCTGCGCATGCCCTTTTCCGAAAGCAGGCGCTTGAGCGTCAAACGCGAAAAGCTGCAGGTCGTTGCGAAGGTTGCTGGCGTTTATGAAATCCTTACGCTGATCCTGCACGGCTACAGCCGATTCTGTTGGCAGAGTTTTTAATCGCGTCGTACTGCTCGCGCCCTGCTGCGCTTCGTAGAAAGCTTCCAGATACGCATCGCAAACCTCTTTTGGCTCTCCCTGTTTAAGCACGCGGCCTTTTTCCAGCCAGATAGCTCGATTGCAAAAACTGCGTACGGCGCTAGTGTCATGACTGACGAATAAAATAGTGCCGGTCTTCATGAAATTACGCAGAAAGCGCATACATTTTTGGGTGAAAAATGCATCGCCCACAGCCAAAGCTTCGTCAATGACCAGAATGTCGGCATCAACATGTGCGATTACGGCGAACGCCAGGCGCACCATCATTCCGCTTGAATAGGTTTTTACAGGCTGCTCGATGAAGTCGCCGATGTCTGCAAAATCCAGAATGGCTTCGAATCGTTGAGTGATCTCGTCATGGGTTAGGCCAAGCACGGCACCATTCATGTAGACGTTTTCACGACCGCTGAACTCTGGGTTGAATCCTGACCCCAGCTCAAGCAGTGCCGCCACTCGACCGGAAATTTGTACATTCCCGCCGGTGGGGTGAAGCGTGCCGCATATCATTTGCAGCAGTGTCGATTTTCCGCTTCCGTTGCGGCCGACTATTCCGATGGTTTCGCCCCGTTTCATTTCAAATGAAACATCTTTCAGCGCCCAAAACTCTCGGAAAAATTGCTTGGGAGCTACTCCTATTGAACGCTGCAAACGAGGAATGACGAACTGCTTCAGACGGTCTTGTGGCAGGTCATATATTTGATAGCACTTGCTAAGGCCCTCGACCTTTATCGATAGATCAGAGGACATCAGCGAACCCCTTGCGGGTCTTCTGGAACAGAGCGAATCCTGTCCATGCAAACGCCAGCCCTGCTATCAGGTAAATAGCGAGGGTGATGAAGTCAGGTGCTATTCCCCAGAACAGCACGTTACGGGTCTGCTCGATAATGGTGGTCAGTGGGTTCATATATAAAAAAGGACGGTAGGTTTCAGGAAGCGCAGAGGCGGGATAGAAAATTGGCGACATAAACATCAGGGCAGTCGTGAGCAGGCCAATAACCTGCGCGACATCTCTCAGAAAAACGCCAATGAACGCCAGAAACCAGCTGAGCCCCATAATCATCAGAGCGAACGGCAGGATGATGAACGGCAACCAGAGTGCAGTGACGGGAGGGGTGCCGAAGAAAACCAGGTAGCTCAACAGCCAAACGGTCAGGCTGATTGCTCCGTGGAACAGTGCCGAACCAAGAGTTACCAGCGGCAGAATCTCAAGCGGAAATACCACTTTCTTAACGTAATTGGGGTTCCCCAAAATGAGCCCGGGCGCACGATTAATGCACTCGGAGAACAGATTGAAGATGATCAAGCCGGCAAAAAGAATCAGTGCAAATTCAGTCTTTGAATCGCTGGCCGTTCCCCACCGTGCGCTGAAAACCACGCCAAATACAAAGGTAAAAATAGCCAGCATGAAAAGGGGATTCAGGAGAGACCACAGCAGCCCCATGAATGAGCCGCGGTAACGTCCCAATATTTCCCTTTTGATTGATGCGCGCAGGAGATGGCGGTTTCGCCAAAGGCTTTTGACCATTGCATAGGGAGTGGCTGAGAAATTTTGCATCACTCGAACCCTTCCACATCTATCAGGTTTACAGCCGCCCCATCTTTTGCCGACAAAATCGGCCGGCGCTCAGTCGGCCATGTGATAGCCAGTTGGCTATCATCCCAGGCCAGGGAGCGCTCGTTGCCTGGGGAGTAATATTGAGTGGTTTTGTAAACAAACTCGGCGTACTCGGAGAGCACCAAAAAGCCGTGGGCGAAGCCCTCGGGTATCCACAGTTGCTGTTTGTTCTCGGCACTTAGGTGTGCTCCAACCCACTGCCCGAAAGTCACTGAGCTTTTGCGCAAGTCTACCGCGACGTCAAATACCTCTCCCTTGACCACACGAACCAGTTTTCCTTGCGGTTGGTTAACCTGGTAATGCAACCCGCGAAGTACGTATTGTGCGGAGCGCGAGTGGTTATCCTGCACAAACTGAACGTGGCGGCCGATGGCGGCTTCAAAGTTTCGATGATTGAAGCTTTCAAAAAAGAACCCACGATCATCACCCAGTATTTTCGGTTCAAGCAAAACCACATCCGGAATTGCCATACGTGTAGCAATCATGGGTGAGTCGCCTCGTTTAAAATTCCTTGCAGATACTGGCCATAACCATTCTTCAAAAGTGGCGCGGCCAGGCGTTCCAGATGTTCTGCGCTGATCCATCGCTGCCTGAAGGCAATCTCTTCCGGGCACGCGACTTTCAGGCCCTGGCGATGCTCAAGGGTGGCGATGAAGCGACTCGCCTCAAGTAGAGAGTCGTGGGTCCCGGTATCGAGCCACGCATAGCCACGGCCCATGATTTCTACAGATAGATCGCTCTGCTCCAGGTAGATACGGTTCAGGTCGGTAATTTCCAGCTCGCCACGAGGTGAGGGTCTGATGCTCTTGGCAATATCGATGACCTGCTGGTCATAGAAGTAGAGCCCGGTGACGGCGTAGTTGGACTTAGGCTGGGCTGGTTTTTCTTCGAGGCTGATTGCTTTGCCGACGCTATTGAACTCAACAACTCCGTACCGCTCGGGATCCTTGACGTGATAGGCGAATACGCTTGCGCCACACGCGCGCGCATTTGCACTGTTCAGAAGCTCATTGAAGTTATGGCCGTGGTAAATATTGTCGCCAAGTACCAGCGCAGAAAGATCATTACCAATAAAGTCTTCGGCAATCAGAAACGCCTGTGCCAGTCCATCTGGCGATGGCTGCACCGCGTAGCTTATCTCCAAGCCCCATTGGCTTCCGTCCCCCAGCAATTGTTCAAAGCGTGGAGTGTCTTGAGGCGTGGAAATAATCAGTATTTCGCGCATCCCTGCCAGCATTAAAGTGGTCAGAGGGTAATAGATCATTGGTTTGTCATAGACCGGCAGCAGTTGCTTGGAGATTGCAAGTGTTGCTGGGTGCAAGCGAGTGCCCGAGCCGCCGGCAAGGATGATGCCTTTACGTTTGATCATAGTGCGTTCTCGATTGTTTCTTTGAGCATCCGGGTTACACCGATGCGCCAGTCTGGTAACTGCACCGCAAAGGCCTCCTTCAACTTCTGGGTATTGAGTCGTGAGTTGTGCGGTCGCTGAGCCGGGGTCGGGTAATCTTTGGTCAGGGTCGAGGCAAGCTCGGCGCAGGAAACCTTGAGTGGTAGGCCCAGGGTCTGCGCTTGCTCTAGCACAAAGTGGGCGTATTCAAACCAAGTGGTCTCGCCGTCGGCGGCAAGGTGGTAAAGCCCATCTGATTCCGGGTGCCGTAGCGTGGAGCAAATGGCATGAGCGGTGACGTCTGCGAGCAGTTCGGCGCCGGTGGGGCTCCCACACTGGTCACTGATGATGCTCAGGCTCTCCCGCTCCCTGGCGAGACGAATGATGGTTTTGGCAAAGTTTTCGCCGCGCGAGCTATAGACCCAACTGGTGCGGAAGATCAGATGGCGGCAGCCTGTGGCCTGAATTACTTGCTCGCCTTCCAGCTTGGTCGCGCCGTATCTATTGATGGGGGCAGTCGCGTCGGTTTCCTTCCAGGGAGTATTCCCTAGGCCACCGAATACGTAATCCGTGGAGTAATGGACCAGCAAGCTACCCAGCTTTCTCGTTTCTTGCGCCAGCACTGACACGGCATGTGCGTTGATTAGCTGAGCGATCTCAGGTTCACGCTCTGCTTGGTCCACTGCGGTGTAGGCGGCGGCATTCACAATTACATCAGGTGAAATGCGAGTAACGGTGGCAGCCAATCCATCCAGATCGCTCAGGTCACCACAGTAATCCTGGCTTCGGGCATCAAGAGCGATCAGCGTTCCGAGGGGCGCAAGGCTGCGTTGTAGCTCCCAACCCACCTGGCCATTTTTACCCAGCAGGAGAATTTTCATTGGGAGTGTCCCGCGTACTGCCTTGTCACCCAATCGCGGTAGGCCCCTGACCGGGCGCTGGTTACCCAGTCGGTGTTTTCCAGATACCAGCGCACGGTTTTGCGAATGCCGGTTTCAAAGGTCTCGGCAGGCTTCCATCCAAGTTCGCGCTCGATTTTGCTCGCGTTAATAGCGTAACGACGGTCATGGCCCGGCCTGTCCGCGACATGTTTGATCTGCGACTTGTATGGCTGCCCATCAGTGCGCGGGGAAAGCTCATCAAGCAGGGCACAGATGCCGTGAACAATTTCGAGGTTGGTCTTCTCGTTCCACCCGCCGATGTTGTAAGTCTGGCCGGGATTACCTGCCGCCAGCACTGTGCGTATCGCGCAACAGTGATCAGTTACATAAAGCCAGTCCCGGATTTGGTTTCCATCCCCGTATACCGGCAGATCCTCGCCTTCCAGTGCCTTGACGATAATGAGTGGAATCAGTTTTTCCGGGAAATGCAGGGGACCGTAGTTATTCGAGCAATTGGTGGTCAGGACTGGCAGGCCGTATGTGTGGTGGTAGGCACGTACGAGATGATCGCTCGCCGCTTTACTGGCCGAGTAGGGACTGTTGGGCTCGTAACGATGGTCCTCTGTAAAGGCAGGGTCATGCATCGCAAGTGACCCATAAACTTCATCCGTCGAAACATGCAGCAGACGGAACTGACCCTGATCGAGTGGCGGCAGCGACTGCCAATACCCCCGGACTGATTCGAGCAACTGAAACGTACCGACTACATTGGTCTGGATGAATGCTTGCGGGTCGTGAATGGAGCGGTCGACGTGGGATTCCGCCGCGAAGTTCAGGACCGCTCTCGGCTGGTGCGCCGCCAGCAATTGACCGACAAGCTCTCTGTCGGCTATGTCGCCTTCAATAAAGGTGTGCCGAGGGTCATTAGCCAGACGCTCCAGGCTCATCAGGTTGCCCGCGTAGGTCAGCTTGTCCAGATTGATGACGGGTTCATCTGAGCTGGCGAGCCAATTCAGAATGAAGTTTGCACCAATGAATCCGGCGCCGCCGGTCACTAAAATTGTCATTAATCAGATCTTCTTTAAAAGGACCGCGAGTAAAAGTGCGAGATCTTGAAGGCGTGTCTGGCGATGCAGCCCGGCCCGTCGGACGCTCGTGAGTCGCTTGAGGAAGCTTTGGCTTTGCGCGGCTTTGAAGTCAGCAAGGCAGTCGGCGTGGTCCCGCCTCAGGCGGTGGCGCATGGTTTCGAGCGCTGAGATGTTCTGCGTATTCCAGTCATTGAAATTGCCGGTGAAGACCATGCGGATTCGTTTCAGGCGCGCGCACCACGTGGCATTGCTGCCGATGAGGTTGGCATCGTGTTGGCGGTACATCACCTTCGGGTGCGGGTCGTAATGAACAATGCCGCCAGCACCCGAAATGAGCAGGTATGCCCACCAGTCGTGGGATGGGACATTGATTGCGCTACCGGCTTCTTGCAGCAATGCACGGGCGGCCTGATTGAAAACCATCGTGTTGCCTCCCGCGATGCTTTGCACCAGTGCGTTGCTGAAGTGCGGCGGTCGTTTGAATAGCGGCGAGAAGCCTTTATTAACGCCCTCATCATTGATGAGCTCGCTTCGGGCGCAGTAGAGGGCGGGAGTGTCTGGCGGGGTTGTGGCCAGCCAAGCCAAAGCGGTCCGAATCTTGTCTGTGTGCCACACATCGTCCTGATCCGACCAAGCGTAATAATCAGCATCAATGTCATTGCGCGCGGTAAGGGAGAGAAAGTTATAGGCGAAACCTTTCCTGGGGCCCTTCACAACATTCAAACGTTCTGAGCCGGTGCGCCTGCCAAATGCCTCCAGTATTTCCAGGGTCTCGTCTTGAGAGCCGTCGTCAGAAACAGTCAGCGTCCAGTTCGCGTGACTCTGCCTCTCGAGAGAGTCGAGTTGCTCCGCGATGAATTTCGCGCCGTTGTAGGTACACATGAGTATTGATACCTGCGCTGCTTCGATTTCCACCGGGGCGGTCGGCAGCGCGGGCTGGTCAATAGGGGGGACGGCGGGAGTGAGGATCACTGAAAATACTTCGCAAACTAGAGATATGACGGGCCAGTGCAGGCAAAGAAGCTCGCTTTGCTGAGCGGAGCCGGGGAGGCTGTCGCGTGTTTTGAGGCGAGGTGATGGTAATTACCTTCTACAAAGCTGGAAGTCAGACCGGGTAGGCAGAAGCTGTAGGAAAAGTCACTTTGGGCCTGATTCAGGGTCAGAGCCTTGATAGCAGGGGATTGCCAAGGCTGTCAGAAACAGCTTGTCCGACCCTTTCAGGGCGAAACACGCCTTTAGCGGCTTTATCTGTTTCATCTAATAGTGAGCTGTTCTCCCGTCAGGCCAATGGAACGTGGATTGAAGCTGGCTTTGGCCTCGGTTGTTGCACGGCACACGTACCTACGCTAATGTGCCCAAACGTAAAAACGAGACTCCCCCTGTGTTGATCGTCAGCAAACTCTTGATGCGCGTAATCAAGGCTCACGCCCGTTGGCGTTGGCGCGCCTGACTAATTCCAATCCGGCCCGACCGGACCTCTTCCTGATACGCTTTTAAATCCTTGCCCTGCCGCTTTCCCGGGACAACGCCCGGTCGCTAAACTAGCGGCTACTCAATCGGCAGCGATTTGAAGGTTGAATAAATAGTCAGTAATTCAAGGGTTGAAAGCCAAATGCTGCTGATGATCGATAACTATGATTCCTTTACCTACAACGTCGTGCAGTACTTCGGTGAGCTGGGTGCCGACGTGAAGGTGATCCGCAACGACGAATTGACCGTCGCCGAAATTGAAGCGCTGAATCCCGAGCGCATCGTTGTTTCTCCTGGGCCATGCACCCCGAATGAAGCCGGCGTATCGCTTGAAGTGATCAAACACTTCGCGGGCAAGTTGCCGATTCTGGGTGTTTGTCTGGGGCATCAGTCCATCGGCCAGGCTTTTGGCGGTGACGTCGTACGAGCCCGGCAGGTGATGCACGGCAAGACCAGCCCGGTGGTACACGAAGACGACGGCGTATTTGAAGGCCTCAACCATCCGTTGACCGTGACCCGCTATCACTCGCTGGTAGTCAAGCTCGACACTCTGCCTGATTGCCTGGAAGTGACAGCCTGGACTGCGCTTGAAGACGGTTCCATGGACGAAATCATGGGCCTGCGTCACAAGACGCTGAATGTCGAAGGGATCCAGTTTCACCCTGAATCGATTCTGACCGAGCAGGGCCACGAGCTGTTCGCCAACTTCCTCAAGCAAACCGGCGGCACTCGTCAGGGTTAAGGATTTTTTTATGACTAAGCCAATGGATATCAAAACCGCGCTGGGGCGGATTGTCGATAATCTGGATTTAAGCACTGCCGAGATGAGCGACGTGATGCGCGCCATCATGACCGGCCAGTGCACGGAGGCACAGATTGGTGCCTTTATGATGGGCATGCGCATGAAGAGCGAAAGCATCGACGAAATAGTCGGTGCGGTTTCGGTCATGCGTGAGCTGGCAGGCAAAGTCGAGCTCAAGACACTCGATCGTGTGGTTGACGTCGTGGGTACTGGCGGTGACGGTGCCAATATCTTCAACGTATCGACAGCCTCCTCGTTCGTAGTGGCTGCGGCTGGCTGCACGGTCGCCAAGCATGGTAATCGGGCAGTGTCGGGCAAGAGCGGCAGCGCTGATTTGCTCGAAGCGGCCGGGGTTTATCTGAACCTCACGCCGGTTCAAGTGGCGCGCTGCATTGATAGCGTGGGCATCGGCTTCATGTTTGCTCAGGCACATCACGGTGCGATGAAGCATGCGGCGGGTCCTCGTCGTGATCTGGGCCTGCGAACCTTGTTCAATATGCTTGGCCCGTTGACCAACCCGGCCGGTGTGCAGCATCAGGTGGTGGGTGTATTCAGTCAGGCATTGTGCCGGCCATTGGCGGAAGTGTTGCTGCGCCTGGGTAGCAAGCATGTGTTGGTGGTTCACTCGCAGGATGGTCTGGACGAGTTCAGTCTGGCGGCGCCAACCTTCGTTGCCGAGCTGAAGAACGGCGAAGTCACTGAGTATTGGGTACAGCCCGAAGATCTGGGCATGAAGAGCCAGAGTCTGTTTGGTCTGGCAGTCGACGGTCCTGAGGCATCGTTGGCGCTGATCCGCGATGCGCTGGGGCGCCGCAAGACTGAGCACGGCCAGAAGGCTGCGGAAATGATTATCCTCAATGCTGGCGCGGCGCTTTATGCTGCTGATCATGCCTATACCCTCAAAGAGGGCGTGGCGCTGGCGCATGATGCGCTTCATACGGGGCTGGCCCGGGAGAAGATGGACGAGTTGGGTGCCTTTACCGCGGTATTCAAGCAGGAGAATGAAGGATGAGCGTGCCGACAGTTCTGGAAAAGATCCTTGCCCGCAAGGCCGAGGAAGTAGCCGCCCGCCGTTCGGCCGTCAGCCTTGCTGAAGTCGAGCGTCTGGCTGCGGCCGCCGACCCGGTTCGAGGCTTTGCCAAGGCCCTGATCGAGCAGGCCAAACGCAAGCAGCCTGCGGTCATCGCCGAAATCAAGAAGGCGTCGCCCAGCAAAGGTGTCATTCGCGAGAACTTCGTGCCGGCCGACATCGCCAAGAGCTACGAGAAGGGCGGCGCAACCTGCCTTTCGGTTTTGACCGACATCGATTTCTTTCAGGGCGCGGACGAATATCTGCAACAGGCTCGCGCGGCCTGCAAGCTGCCGGTGATTCGCAAAGACTTCATGATTGATCCCTATCAGATCGTCGAGGCCCGCGCTCTGGGCGCTGACTGCGTTCTGTTGATCGTCTCTGCGCTGGATGACGTGAAGATGGCCGAGCTGGCATCGGTCGCCAAGAGCGTCGGGCTGGATGTGTTGGTGGAAGTGCACGACGGCGATGAGCTGGAACGTGCTCTGAAAACCCTCGATACCCCTCTGGTCGGCATTAACAATCGCAACCTGCACACCTTTGAAGTGAGCCTGGAAACTACGCTGGACCTGCTGCCCCGCATTCCGCGTGATCGCCTGGTCATCACCGAAAGCGGTATTTTCAATCGCGCTGATGTCGAGCTCATGGAAATCAGCGACGTGTATTCCTTCCTGGTCGGCGAAGCTTTTATGCGTGCTGAGCAGCCGGGTGCGGAACTGCAACGATTGTTCTTCCCTGAACGAGGCGTCTTGATCAGTGGAGCAACTGCTGACTGATCAAGCACGGTATTGCTTCGACGGTCGCTACCGAGGTTGCACATGTCTGATTTGATCATCGATATCTGCGTCGAAGCAGGCTTGCAGGCTGAGCTGGATTTGCTTGCCTCGGTTGGTGCGGCTGAAGCGGATTTCGGACTGCTGCTGTGGCGCCCGCGTGATCGGGCGCTGGTGATGCCAAGGCGCATGAGCCGCCTGCCCGGTTTTGTCGAAGCCAGCGAAACCCTGGCTGACAGCGGTTGGCCGATCCTGTTGCGCGAAACCGGCGGCGAACCTGTGCCTCAGTCGTCGGCCACGGTGAACATCGCGTTGGTTTACGCCCAACCCAAGAGCGACCCTGATCGCGATCGTATTGAGATAGCCTACCGACGTCTGTGTCAGCCCATTCTGGATGTACTGGGCGACCTGGGTGGTGCTGCTTCATTGGGTGAGGTCGAGGGCGCTTTCTGCGATGGTCGTTACAACGTCAATCTCGACGGACGCAAAATGGTCGGCACCGCACAGCGTTGGCGGCAAAGCCAAGGTGGGCTCAGGCCTGTGGTACTGGCGCATGGTGCGTTGCTGGTTGAGGACGAACGCAGGGACATGGTCGCTGCGGTCAATCGCTTCAATGAGATCTGCAAACTTGAACAGCGGGTGCGGGCCGACAGCCACATTGCGTTGAGCGAGGCGTTTCCAGTGGATGGGGTGCTGGAGAGACTGGCGGGGGTATATCGCTCGCAGCTCTCTGGTCTTTCCCAGTAGGAGCTGCCGCAGGCTGCGAATGCGGAGTGTCTGACATACTGCTTTCGCAGCCTTCGGCAGCTCCTACAAATTACCGCGATCCACCCTTCACCTCGTCCCGAAGACCACCATTGTCTTACCCTTGACGTGCACCAGCTTCTGTTCTTCCAGAGCCTTGAGCACGCGGCCAACCATCTCTCGTGAACAGCCCACGATGCGGCCGATTTCCTGCCGGGTGATCTTGATTTGCATGCCGTCCGGGTGAGTCATGGCGTCGGGTTGTTTGCACAAATCCAGCAATGTGCGGGCCACTCGCCCGGTGACGTCCAGAAAAGCCAGGTCGCCGACTTTGCGCGTCGTGTTGCGCAGGCGCTCGGCCATCTGGCTGCCGAGGTCGTAGAGGATTTCCGGCTCTTGATGTGAAAGCTCGCGGAATTTGCCATAGCTGATTTCAGCAAGGTCGCATTCGGTCTTGGTTCTGACCCAGGCACTGCGGATGTTTTCCTGTCCTGACGTCTCGAAAAGACCCAGCTCGCCGAAGAAGTCTCCGGAGTTGAGATAGGCGACGATCATCTCGCGGCCTTCTTCGTCCTCGATCAAGACGGTAACCGAGCCTTTGACAATGTAAAACAGCGACTCGGGACGATCACCCGCACAGATGATGTTGGCCTTCGCCGGATGGCGGCGACGTTGAGCGTGCGAGAGAAACTTTTCCAGGTGCTTGATCTTGGGAGTCAGGGGGATAGCCATTCTTGGGTCCTGAAAGTGCTTCGCTGGAGGTATTGTTATCGTTATCGGCAGGACAATGCATTTAGCCACCTTTTTACCGGTCATTCGAATGCTTTTCCGAAATTTCCTACATCTTTATTTCTAAATGGAATTTGGAGGCAAACCCGGTGGTCGCGGGCCGCTGTGCTAAGCTGGCCGCCACTTTTTTAGCAGTGGAGTCCTGGCGATGAAGGCACGCATTCAATGGGCTGGTGAAGCCATGTTCCTCGGTGAATCCGGCAGCGGTCATGTGGTGGTGATGGATGGCCCGCCCGAGAGCGGCGGGCGTAACCTCGGCGTGCGGCCGATGGAGATGGTGTTGATCGGGTTGGGAGGCTGCAGCAACTTCGACGTGGTCAGCATCCTGAAGAAATCCCGTCAGCCGGTAGAAAGCTGTGAAGCCTTTCTGGAAGCTGAGCGAGCCAACGAAGATCCAAAGGTGTTCACCAAGATCCACCTGCACTTCGTGGTCAAAGGCCGTGGTCTGAAAGAAGCCCAGGTTAAACGCGCCATTGAGCTTTCTGCCGAGAAGTATTGCTCAGCCTCAATCATGCTGGGCAACGCTGGCGTCGAGATTACTCACGATTATGAAATCGTCGAGTTGGGTTAAAAGTTCTGAATGACCAGTTAAAAAGAAGGCGCCCATTTAGGCGCCTTTTTTGTGTTCATCAAGTTATGAACAGCTGATATGAACAAACATGTGACCCTGTAGGAGCGAGCTTGCTCGCGATCGGCTGCGAAGCAGTCGTCAAAAAATTGGACCCACCATCGCAGGAAAGTCGTGCCGACTTTATCGCGAGCAAGCTCGCTCCTACAGGTCCTCAGCCTCGGCACCTATGAACAATAGTGTTCATTCCCGCCCACGTTGCTGGCAATAATATTGAAGACTGCCAGTCAAAAAAATGCAGTACGCCACCAGCTCAAGACCTTCCTCTACCATTGTCTTGGCGAGCCGTTGATAACCGTCTTGCAGAATCTGATGCCATAACGTGCCCATGCCGAATATTCGCGAGAACACCAGCACGCCGAACCCGGCGACGATCATGCTGAAGCTACTGCTTTGGCTGAAACGCGCAAGTGCCGAAATGCTGTTGGCGCGGCGGCGGGGAGTGCCGAAGCCTTTGAACAGGCAAATTGCGGCGGTTGCCAGCGCGGGCCACAGCCAGGCGCTGTGGCTGATCGGGTCAAACAGGCCATCAAGCTCGCGAATGAACATACAGGCGAAAAGACCGCCCGCCAGAGCGTTGAAGCTTTTCTGCTCAACTGCGCCACGGCTGGCCCAGAACAGTGCCGCGCAGGTCGCCAGCATGAGCTCTTGGCCGACTTCGGTAAATGACACTTCAAGCAGCTGCGTATCGGCGACAGCGATGTCCAGATAGATCAGGCCAAATGCGGCGGCGATCAATGCTATGAACAGCAAGAAGTGAACCGAAGCCTTCTTTAGTTGCTGGAGGTCTTGCAGTCTAAGTTCATCAGAGTCATCGACTGTCGAGGTGGAATGCAGATGTGCAGGGGTTTGTCGCTGGCTGGACATCGCGGCCATCCTGAAAAAAAGTCCCGACAGGGTACACTTTCAAAGCGAGATGGAAAGCAACGATGCGCGATAGTGAATATCAAAAATAGTAATAATCTTGGGGGCGGGTATTCCATTAAACACCCGCCACTCATTGTTGCTTAGTTATATACGATACGTGCTTTTAGTCATGACCTTGGCCAGCAAGCCCATTCCGAATTTGATCGGCGCCGGGAAACGGAAGCCTCCTGCGTTCAACGCGCTTTCGGCGTGATGCTCCTCATCGATGCGCATCTGTTCGAGAATTGCGCGGGACTTTTCATCCTCGACTGGAATCTGCTCAAGGTGTTCGTTCAGGTGTTTGCAGACCTGGTCTTCAGTAGCCGCAACAAACCCAAGACTGACTTTATCGCTGATCAGCCCTGCAGCAGCGCCAATGCCGAATGAGAGGCCATAAAACAGTGGGTTCAACACGCTGGTATGGCTGCCCAATTGGTGAATGCGTTGTTCGCACCAGACCAGGTGATCGATCTCTTCTTCGGCGGCATGCTCCATGGCCTTGCGGACATTGGGCAGCTTGGCGGTCAGGGCCTGGCCTTGGTACAGCGCCTGCGCACAGACTTCACCAGTGTGATTTATGCGCATCAGCCCTGCGACGTGCCTGGTGTCCACATCGCTCATCTTCACTTCAGGCTGAACAATGGCGGGGGACGGACGGAAGGAGTATCCCTTGGACGGCAACAGGGTGCGCATTGCAGCGTCAGCTTGCAGCAGGATACGGTCGATAGGGGAGTAGTGACGTTCGGTAGCCATGGGCACCTCCGGGAAAACCATGGGGCCAGTCTACCCGAATCGGCTTCGGGAGGCTTGAGCTGGGTCATTGTGATATAGCCGATTGTAGGAGCGCGCTTGCCCGCGATTTGCCGTTACGGCTGACACATGTGTCGACTGACCTGACGCAATCGCGGGCAAGCGCGCTCCTACGAAGTGGCTGATCAGCCCGGCGGCCAGTTCATCTGGCGCTGACCCAGCACGTGCATATGAATGTGATAGACGGTCTGTCCACCCTGCTCGTTGCAATTCATGACCACCCTAAATCCATCCTCGCACCCCAACTCCTTAGCCAGGCGTTGGGCGGTAAACAGGATATGACCGGCGAGGCCTTTGTCTTCTTCCGTCAGATCGTTGAGCGTGCGGATGGGTTTTTTCGGGATAACCAGAAAATGCACCGGTGCCTGCGGCGCGATGTCGTGAAACGCAAGTACTTGGTCATCTTCAAAGATGATGTTCGCGGGAATTTCCCGATTGATTATCTTGGTAAACAAAGTATCCACAGCCGTTTGCTCCTTGTGGGTGGATGGTCGTGACAAATGATCGAGTGGTTCGAGTGTACAGGTTGCCCAGATCAGCGCGAGCACATGGATTTATTGAAGAGACCGGCGATGCTGCGGCTCAGCCAGCGCGAGATCAATCGTGGACTGAGTGAAATCCACCGGTTGCGCCATCCTGGGATGATTACCGCACGGTTCTTCGCCATTGCTCTAACGGTATAAAGCGCCACTTCTTCAGGGCTCATCCAGCGTCTACTACTGATTTTTCCGGCCTGGAGCTGGGCGGTGCGAAAAAACGCAGTGCGCGTAGGGCCAGGGCACAGTACCGAAACCTTTATGCCGTTTTTCTTTACTTCCTCGCGCAGCCCTTCTGAAAAGTGCAGGACGTAGGCTTTGCTTGCGTGATAGGTGCTCATCCAGGGCCCGGGCGTGAAGGCGGCGACTGACGCGACGTTAAGAATCTGTCCGCCCCCTTGCAGCGCCATCAGGTTACCGACGGTATGGCAAAGGCGGGTGAGCGCCAGGATATTCAAGTCGATCAGGTCTTGCTCTAGGCCCCAGTCCTGGGCGAGAAAAGGACCGGATGTGCCGATACCGGCACAGTTGACCAGCACATCGATCTGGTGGGCGCCTTCCTCTTCCAGTTCCAGCAGAAATCCGGACAGCCGTAGCGGTTCACCCAAGTCGCAGGCACGGAACAGCACTTCGACGCCGAAACGCTGAGTCAGCTCAATGGCAATTGTCTCCAGCAGATCGCGCTCTCGGGCAACCAGAATCAACCGATGCCCTCGGCGAGCCAATGCTTCGGCCATGGCCAGGCCAATGCCACTGGTTGCCCCGGTAATCAAGGCGTAACGGGTCATGCCACTCTCCATTGTGCGTGTTGCGAGCCGCAGAACTGATTCCGGGCTATAGAAAACTGACTATTGATCCTGGTTGCCCTCGGACTGGCTATCCGTTGCCGGATTTTGCGTCGGATCATCGTAAGGCAGTGATTGTTCATATTCCGCAGTGGTGGCGTCCAGTTGTTCTTGCAATACATCCAGCCCACCCGATAGGCCCGACACGAACACCACAGCAATGAACAAGATCCACAGCCATGCCAGCACTTTGATGCTGCGGGTATTGGGTGGCGGCGGCGCCCCATATTGATTGGCGCTCTTGTTGCCGGGTAGCAGGACCATCAGCAAGAAGAACACGCTGCCTATATAAGGAAGCAGGCTCAATAGAATCAGCCAGCCAGACCAGCCCATATCGTGCAGGCGCCGCACCCCGATCTGGATGAGCACGACGAAGGCTGCCGCGCTGGCCACGGTCATCAGCAAGCCGCCGCCGATGAGTGAAACACTCATGACCATGGCACATAAACCAATGACGAACAGGCTGGCAATCATCAGCACCAGCGTCCACGCCAAGTAGCGCAGGCGTCCCAGCCGGCCCTGAATGCCGAAGACTTTAAGCTCTCCATATTCCGCAACGGGTTCGCCGACCGACGCGCGCGGTGGTGCATAAGGTGATGCTGGAGCCGGCTCGGACGATGCTACATAAACCGGCGCCTTTTCAATTTCCTCCAGGCGCAGGCTGATGGCTGGATCAGCCTCGATCCGTGCCTCTACTCCTGCCTCGTTCAATGCTTTGATGTAGGCGTCGGCATCTGATTGAGTCAGGCCGCGTTTCAGCGCGATGGGGTCGCCATTGAAAAGCTTCTCCACAGCAGATGTTTCACTTTTGAAAAGCTGTGCCAGATTGAGCTTGGCGGTTTGCAAATCGACGCCACTGCGCAATTGCCCTTCGAATACGATTTTGAAAAGGGTATTGGCCATGTCTGGCTTCCTTGCTGTTGAAAAAGAGTCTGGTGAGAAAACGGCCTGAACCGGAAGAAGTGCAGGTCATTGCGTCATGACTCTGTAGCGTGTTTAACCGCCAAGGCAAGTGCCTCTGAAAGCCCTGCCTTGAGGTTACGTTCACCGGGTCACTCAGAAAGGTTTGACCACTACGAGAATGACGATAGCCAGCAGGATCAAAACAGGAATTTCATTGAACCAGCGATAAAAAACATGGCTGCGTCCGTTTTCGCCACGCGCAAAGCGTTTGACCTGCGCACCGCAGACATGGTGATAGCCGGTCAGCAGCACCACAAGCGTCAACTTGGCATGCATCCAGGCTTGTGACATGAAACCGGGAGTCAGGCTGATCAGCCAGATGCCGAACACCAATGTTGCAATCATTGCCGGGCCCATGATGCCTCGGTACAGCTTGCGTTCCATCACGCAAAACCGCTCACGGCTGACAGCGTCCTCGCTCATGGAGTGATAGACGAACAGTCTTGGCAAGTAGAACAGCGCTGCAAACCAGCAGACGACCGACACGATATGGAGCGCTTTGATCCACAAATAGAGCATTTTTAGTTATTCCCAGGTTCACGGTGGGTCAAATAGTAGTGGCTGGGAGGCCCATACGTCACGTTGTCGGTTGTCGCAGACGCGTTACGCCCATATTATCGACGGCTTTCCAGTTGGTACGTTGAGGGCAGGTTATGGTCAAGGTCGGTATCGTCGGCGGCACGGGTTACACCGGTGTCGAGTTGCTGCGTCTGTTGGCACAGCATCCGCAAGCTGAAGTGGTCGTCATCACTTCTCGATCCGAGGCAGGCCTGCCTGTCGCAGATATGTACCCTAATCTGCGTGGGCACTACGATGGCCTGGCGTTCAGTGTGCCGGACGTCGCCACTCTTGGCGCATGTGATGTGGTGTTCTTCGCCACCCCTCATGGTGTTGCTCACTCCCTGGCTGGCGAACTGTTGAATGCCGGGACTCGGGTCATCGATCTTTCCGCTGACTTCCGTCTCCAGGACTCCGAGGAGTGGGCCAAGTGGTACGGTCAGCCGCATGGCGCACCCGAATTGCTCAAGGATGCGGTTTACGGTTTGCCAGAGGTCAATCGCGAGCAAATCAAGCAAGCGCGGCTTATCGCGGTACCGGGTTGCTATCCAACCGCTACCCAGCTGGGCTTTTTGCCATTGCTGGAAGCTGGGCTTGCCGACAACACTCGCTTGATCGCTGACTGCAAATCCGGCGTCAGTGGCGCGGGTCGCGGTCTGAGCATCGGCTCGCTGTACTCTGAAGCGAATGAAAGCTTCAAGGCTTACGCGGTTAAAGGTCACCGTCATTTGCCTGAAATCACTCAGGGCTTGCGCCGTGCAACGGGTGGGGACGTCGGGTTGACGTTCGTGCCGCACCTGACGCCGATGATCCGCGGCATCCACTCCACCTTGTACGCGACGGTTGTCGACAGGTCTGTGGATCTGCAGGCTTTGTTTGAGAAGCGCTACGCCAATGAACCGTTTGTCGATGTGATGCCTGCTGGCAGCCACCCGGAAACACGCAGTGTTCGCGGCGCAAACGTCTGCCGGATTGCTGTGCATCGTCCTCAGGGTGGTGATCTAGTGGTCGTGCTTTCGGTTATCGACAACCTTGTCAAAGGCGCCTCGGGTCAGGCGGTGCAGAACATGAACATCATGTTCGGCCTGGACGAGAAGCTTGGTTTGTCCCATGCGGGGATGATGCCCTAAAAGCAGTTTTTAGCTACAAGCTGCAAGCTGCAAGCTGCAAGAGGTCAGCGCGATCACTTGCCGCTTGCGGCTTGAAGCTTGCGCTGCTCCAGAATAGTTGACCAATTTTGTCGGAGAAGCGGATAATGCGCGTCATTACGCATTATGACGGCTTAGCGCCGGGAGATATTTAACATGAGCGTCGAGTCCTTCACTCCAACGGCTTTGCAATTCACACATGGTGCCGCGCACAAAGTGAAGACCCTGGTCGATGAAGAGGGTAACGATCGCCTGAAGCTGCGTGTGTTTGTGACTGGCGGCGGCTGTTCAGGTTTTCAGTATGGTTTCACTTTCGATGAAGACGTCGCCGACGATGACACCATCGTTGAGCGCGAAGGGGTTAGCCTGGTGGTCGATCCAATGAGCTTCCAGTATCTGGCTGGCGCTGAAGTGGATTATCAGGAAGGCCTGGAAGGTTCTCGTTTCGTCATCAAAAACCCGAACGCCTCCACCACTTGCGGTTGTGGGTCGTCTTTCTCGATCTGATTCGTCTGGCTTTATAAACAAAAACGCCGCGCAAATGCGCGGCGTTTTTGTATGTGCCGATTTTTAAGCGGGGTAGATAGCACCCAGTACGCGCAGCCCTCGGGCTCCCGTAACGGTAGGCCTGTTGGCCGGCACGCTTTCCAGGCAGCAATGAGCCAGCCAGGCAAACGCCATTGCCTCAACCCAGTCCGGATCAATACCGAATGCTGCGGTGCTGCTGACTTTTGTCTCTGGAAGCAGCTCAGCCAGACGCTGCGTCAGCGCAACGTTGTGCGCGCCGCCACCGCAGATCAACAGCTCTTTGGTTTCAGATTGCGCGGATTGCAGGGACTCAGTGATGGTCTGCGCTGTCAGCTCCATCAGTGTTGCCTGCACGTCCTGTGGGGAGAGCGTGGGTAGTTGAAACAGATGGTGATGCAGCCAGCCAAGGTTGAAGACTTCTCGGCCGGTGCTCTTAGGGCCCTTGGTCAAGAAGAACTGATCGCTGAGCAGCGCTTTCAGCAAGGCCGGGTCGACTTTGCCACTTGCGCCCCAGGCGCCATCACGGTCAAAGCTTTCACCGCGCTGAGATTGAATCCAGGCATCCATCAGCACGTTGCCAGGGCCGCAATCGAATCCGGAGACCGGGCGATCCAGCTCAATCAGGCTGAGATTGCTGAACCCACCGATGTTGAGCACTGCGCGACGGTCTTTATTGTCGTCGAACAGCGCTTCGTGGAAGGCAGGTACCAGTGGGGCGCCTTGCCCGCCAGCGGCGATGTCACGACGGCGAAAGTCGCTCACTACGGTGATTTCGGTCAGCTCCGCAAGTAGAGCGGGGTTACCGATCTGGATGCTGAAACCACGCGACGGCTCATGGCGTATCGTTTGGCCGTGGCTACCAATGGCACGGATCTGGCCAGCAACCAAGCGTTGCTCTGCGAGTAACGCCAGAATGCCTTTCGCTGCCAGGTGCACCCATTTCTGCTCGGCGATGGCCGCTCGAGTCAGTTCGTCCGGGCCGCTGGAGCAAAGCCCCAGCAGCTCGGCGCGCAGATCTTCCGGCATTGGAATGTAGTGAGTTGCCAATAATCTTGGCCGGTCATCTTGCTCCACAAGGGCGATATCGATCCCATCGAGGCTGCTACCGGACATCACACCTATATAGAAGAAGGCCATGGCTTATCGTTTGCTCGAGGCCAGCATGGTGGCCTTTTCCTGATCCATACGAGCCATAAGAGGCTGGCTCTGCTGCATGAACCGCTGTTTTTCGGATTTGGCGATAGGGTCTGCCATCGGCAGCTTTTGCCCCAGTGGGTCAACGTGTACACCGTTGACCTGGAATTCATAGTGCAAGTGCGGCCCTGTCGACAGGCCGGTAGTACCAATATAGCCGATCACCTGACCTTGCTTGACCGTGCCGCCGGTTTGAACGCCCTTGGCGAAGCCCTGCATGTGGCCATAGAGCGTGCGATAGGTGTCGCCGTGCTGGATGATCACAGTATTGCCGTACCCGCCACGCCGACCGGCCAGCAAAACCTTGCCGTCACCGGTGGCCTTGATGGGCGTGCCACGTGGCGCTGCATAGTCCACGCCTTTGTGAGCGCGGATCTTGTTCAGAATCGGGTGCTTACGGCCCATGGAAAACATGGAGCTGATACGGGCAAAGTCCACCGGTGTACGGATGAACGCCTTGCGCATGCTGTTTCCGTCGGCCGTGTAGTAATTGGTGTTGCCTTGCTTATTGGTGTAACGGACAGCGGAGTACGACTTACCGTGGTTAGTGAATCGGGCAGACAGGATGTTACCCGTGCCGACGGTTTTCCCGTTCACGACCTTCTGTTCATAGATGACGTCGAATTCGTCGCCTTTGCGTATGTCCTGAGCGAAGTCGATGTCGTAGCCGAAAATGTTGGCCATATCCATGGTCATGCTATGGGTCAAGCCAGCGCGCTGTGCGGACTGCGACAGAGAGTTATTGATGACTCCGTGAACATAGGCGGTGCGCACATCCGGTTTGCTGATTTCCCGGCTGAAGGAGAAGCCTTTACTGGTTCTGGAGAGGCTGATGGTTTCCAGCTCGCTCAGCTTGGTGTGCAACTGCTTGAGCTGGCCGTCGGGGCTCAGCTCAAACTGCAGTATCTGCCCGTTCTGCAGGCGACTGAACTGCTTGGCCTGCTTATCGCTAGCCATGACTTCATGAACGGTTGTCGCCGGAAGACCGACTTTCTCAAACAGAGTGGACAACGTATCGCCTTTGGCGACGAGCACTTCACGGTGGTTGGCATTCTTTGCCGCTGCAACTGGGGCTTTGGCGGGTTCCGGTTTAGTGGCGACGCTCTCCTCGGCCTGTTCTGCATCGTTGTCGATCTGGGCAAATGGAGAAACTGTTGCTTCTTGTGTGGCTTGATCCGTTTCCGGAGCGTCTTGGTTAGGTGCGATCTGATCAGCAGAAGCCTCCAGATCAAGATTCAAAATTGTTTTTTTGGCTTCAACTTCGCTTGATGGGAAGACCAGAAGGGCCAGGCTCAGCAGGGCGGCGATGCCGCTAGCAGCGAGCAGGTGGCTCTTTGGATAAAGCGGGGGCGCTTTAGGCGGTGTGTCTATCATAGGTAATTTGACTTTGAAAAAAGATGAATTGGAAAAGATGAATGACATGATGAAGATGAAATAACTGTATAAAATATAACCAAATCCTATGCGAAGCAACCCTGCGAACGCGTCGCTGCGCGATTCGTCCCTGAACGCTGGGCAAAACTTGTAATTGGGCTCTGATCTTGTATGGTTGGTTCCCTTTGAAAATGGCGAAAATGGGGCGGATATGAAGTCGGTTGAAGAGCAGCTGGCGCTGATCAAGCGTGGTGCGGATGAACTCCTGGTCGAGGCTGAGCTGGTTGCCAAGCTCAAGCGTGGTCAGCCACTACGTATTAAAGCCGGGTTTGATCCCACGGCACCTGATCTGCACCTCGGTCACACCGTGCTTATTAATAAGCTGCGTCAGTTTCAGGACCTTGGCCATCACGTCATTTTCCTGATCGGCGACTTCACAGGGATGATCGGCGATCCGAGCGGCAAGAGCGCTACGCGTCCGCCGTTGACTCGCGAACAAGTGCTCGACTACGCCGAAACGTACAAGTCCCAGGTATTCAAGATTCTCGATCCGGCCAAAACCGAGGTGGCGTTCAACTCCACCTGGATGGACAAGATGAGCCCCGCGGACTTCATTCGTCTCTCATCCCAGTACACCGTTGCTCGAATGCTGGAGCGCGATGATTTCGACAAGCGCTATAAAAGCAGCCAGCCCATCGCTATCCACGAATTCATGTATCCGCTGGTTCAGGGCTATGACTCGGTAGCGCTGCGTTCCGATGTTGAGCTGGGCGGTACGGATCAGAAGTTCAACCTGCTCATGGGGCGTGAATTGCAACGTGCCTATGGTCAGGAGCCGCAGTGCATTCTGACCATGCCTTTGCTGGAGGGGTTGGACGGCGTCAAGAAGATGTCCAAGTCGTTGGGTAACTACGTCGGGATCCAGGAAGCGCCGGGCATTATGTACAGCAAGCTGGTATCGATCCCGGATGCTCTGATGTGGCGCTACTTTGAATTGCTGAGCTTTCGCTCAATGGACGAGATCAATGGCTTCAGGGCTGATTGCGAGAAGGGTGCGAACCCGCGCGATATCAAAATCAAGCTGGCTGAAGAAATTGTTGCTCGGTTCCATGGTGAAGAGGCTGCTGCCAACGCGCACCGCTCTGCCGGCAACCGTATGAAGGAAGGCGAGCTACCAGATGATTTGCCTGAGTTGTCTGTGGTTGCTGCTGAAGACATGCCGATCGCTGCTGTCCTTAATAAGGCAGGTCTGGTGAAGAACTCCGCAGTGGCCAGGGATCTGTTGGCTTCTGGTGGTGTGCGTATAGATGGTGAAGTTATCGATCGCTCATTCGTCTTTAAGGTTGGAGATACTCACGTTTGCCAAGCTGGTAAGAAGGCATTCGGGCGCATTACGCTGGTTTTAGAAGAAAGCTGAAAATAGGGGTTGACGGCCTCTCAAATCTCTCTATAATTCGCACCTCTTCTGGCGCAGACAGAACGAAAAACTTCTTGATAATCAATGAGTTGGACGATTCAATCAGCGAAGAAGAGGTTTCGATGAAGTTGATCGAAAGCGGTGAAAAAA
>Ga0247729_10000045_pt1 | contig 61483 bp, 42 predicted proteins | sample UWRJL133311R2_FD_180958 | JGI IMG/M metagenome (GOLD analysis project Ga0247729, IMG submission 180958) | Plant litter microbial communities from Arlington Agricultural Research Station in Wisconsin, United States - UWRJ-L133-311R-2 | ecosystem: Environmental > Terrestrial > Plant litter >... | reverse complement strand
AGCGCCGGCAGGACTGCCGCCCCGCGTCATCGTATTTGGTATTTCTTCACTGCCTGCTCAGGCGCTGGAAGCGTTGGCCGGTCTGGCAAGATTCAGCCAGGTGCTGCTTTGCGTTCACAACCCTTGCCGTCACCATTGGGCCGACATCGTCGCCGATAAAGACCTGCTGCGACACCAGTACAAACGTCAGGCACGCAAGACGGGTATGCCGGTGGTGCTTGATCCGCAAGCGCTGCATCAACACGCTCACCCGCTATTGGCCGCATGGGGCAAGCAAGGCCGCGACTACATCAACCTGCTGGACAGCCACGATGATCCCGGCAGCTATCGCTCTGCATTCAAAGACGGTCGCATCGATCTGTTCAGCGAGAGCGACCCCAAGACCATCCTCAACCAGTTGCAAGACGACATCCTAGAACTGCGGCCACTCGACGAAACCCGCGAAATCTGGCCTGCCGTCGATAAGGCACAAGACCGCTCGATACGCTTTCATGTGGCCCACAGCGCCCAGCGCGAAGTCGAGATTCTCCACGACCAGTTGCTCGCCCGCTTCAGCAAAGACCCTAACCTTCGCCCCCGTGATGTGATCGTCATGGTCCCGGACATCGACAGTTACGCGCCGCACATCCGAGCCGTGTTCGGCCAGCTTGAACGCGATGACAAGCGCTTCATCCCGTTCACTCTCGCTGACCAGGGCCAACGCGGTCGGGAGCCGCTGCTGATTGCTGTCGAGCACCTGTTGAAGATTCCCGACAGTCGCTTCCCGGTCAGTGAAATTCTCGATCTGCTGGATGTTCCCGCATTGCGCGCCCGCTTCAAGATTCAGGAGCGCGACCTGCCGACCCTGCATCGCTGGATCGAAGGCGCCGGGGTGCGCTGGGGCCTCAACGCCACCCAGCGGGAAAGCCTGGGTTTGCCGGCTGAACTGGAGCAGAACAGCTGGCATTTTGGCCTGCGCCGAATGCTGCTGGGTTACGCCGTTGGAGCCGGTACTGCCTGTGACGGTATCGAGCCTTACGACGAAATCGGCGGTCTGGACGCCGCGTTGATCGGCCCACTGGTCTCGTTGATCGATGCATTGCAAGTGGCCCATAGCGAGCTGTCCTCTCCAGCTATCGCCCAAGATTGGGGCCTGCGTCTGCAAGCACTGCTGCAGCTGTTTTTCCTCGCCGAGAGCGAGCATGACGACTACCTGCTCGCCCAGTTGGAGCAGTTGCGCGAGACCTGGCTGGAAACCTGTGAAGCGGTGGGTCTTCAGGACGAATTGCCGCTGACCGTGGTCCGTGAAGCCTGGCTGGCAGGGCTGGATCAAGGTCGACTGTCGCAGCGCTTTCTGGCCGGGTCGGTCAACTTCTGCACCTTGATGCCCATGCGCGCCATCCCCTTCAAACTGGTGTGTCTGTTGGGCATGAACGACGGCGATTACCCGCGTGCCCAGCCGCCGCTGGACTTCGATTTGATGGGCAGCGATTACCGGCCAGGGGATCGCTCTCGCCGTGAAGATGATCGCTACCTTCTGCTGGAAGCCGTGCTCTCGGCTCGGGACCAGCTGTACATCAGTTGGGTCGGGCGCAGCATTCGTGACAACAGTGAGCGTCCGCCATCGGTGTTGGTGGGCCAACTGCGTGATCATCTGTCCGCCGGGTGGAAACTGGCCGACGCGGTTGAACCCATGGACAGCGAAAAGCGAGACCCTGGCCAGCAGCTGTTACACGCGCTGACCCTTGAGCACCCGCTCCAGCCGTTCAGTGCCCAATACTTCCATGAAAACAACAAAAACCTGTTCAGCTTCGCCCGCGAGTGGCAGGTTTTGCACGAAGCCAACCCTGGGCGAGCCAGAGCAGAAGGGCTCATCCCCCACGAGCAAGTCGAGCCGCTCAACCTTGCGCAGCTGCAAGACTTCCTCAGGAACCCGGTCAAACACTTCTTCAGTCAGCGTCTGAAAATTTACTTTGAGGTGGCCGAAGCTCCCTTGGCCGACGAAGAACCGTTCGTGCTCGATGCTCTTGAGCGATACAGCCTGAGCGACAGTTTGCTCAATGCCGCGCTGACTCACACTGAACACAGTGATGAAGCGCTGCAGGCCCAGGCGCTGAAACTCCAGGCCAGCGGTTTGCTGCCCATGGCGGGTTTCGGCGCGAGCCTGCAACAGGAACTGATCGAGCCGCTGCCTGACTTGTTGCAGCGTTACCACGGCCTGCTGCACCGCTGGCCTGAGCCGCTGAGCAGTGCGTTGCCCGTCAGCCATGCTCATCAGGGTGTGAGCCTGGAAGGCTGGTTGGGTGGTTTGCATCGCAATGCCCAAGGCGACTACCTTCTGATCACCGCCATTCCCAATTCCATTGGTGGCAAGAAATCCCGCAAATGGCATCGTCTGATTCGCCCATGGGTCCTGCATCTGGTGGGCTGCGCGTGCGGACTGCCACTGAGCACCGCCTTGGTCGCCAGCGACGAAACATTATTGCTCGACCCTCTGGATAAAGACCTCGCCACGAATGCGCTGAACGACCTGCTCACCGCCTGGCTCACCGGCATGCAGCGCCCTTTGCCGGTGGCGGTCAAAACTGCGTTCGCCTGGCTGGGGCAGAGCGACGAAAGCAAAGCCCAGGCCGCGGCACGCAAGGCTTACGAAGGCGACGGGCAAACCACTGACGGCGAGCGTCGGGAAAGCACCGCCTTGGCTCGACAGTTCCCGGACTTCGATGCCTTGATGGAGAGTGAAGAATTCGTCGGATGGTGCGAAGCGCTGTACAAACCGATTTACGAGGCGCCTTGGCAGTCTCTGTCCAGCGAAGGGGCCAGCGCATGATTGACACTCAAGACGTGCAGCAACAAACCGCTTCCCTGGCCCTGCGCTTTCCGTTGCGCGGCAGCCAATTGATCGAAGCCAGCGCCGGCACCGGCAAGACCTTCACGATTTCGGCGCTGTATGTGCGCCTGGTGCTGGGCCATGGCGGTGATGCAGCAGGCTTCGGTCGTGAGCTGTTGCCGCCGCAAATTCTCGTGGTGACCTTCACCGATGCGGCGACCAAAGAGCTGCGCGATCGCATCCGCATTCGCCTGGCTGATGCCGCACGGTTCTTCCGCGAAGAAATCGGCGCACCCGATGAACTGATCAACGAGCTGCGCGACCAATTCGCTCCAGAGCAATGGGCCGCCTGCGCCAGTCGTCTGGACATCGCCGCCCAGTGGATGGACGAAGCTGCCGTATCGACCATCCACAGCTGGTGCCAGCGCATGTTGCGCGAGCATGCTTTTGACAGTGGCAGCCTGTTCACCCAGACCCTGGAAACTGACCACAGCAATTTGCTCGGCGAAGTGCTGCGCGATTACTGGCGGCTGTTCTGTTACCCCATGAGCGGCGATGCGCTGACTTGGGTGCGTGCCAACTGGAGCGGCCCCGCTGCAATTTTACCAAAAGTACGCAGCCTGTTTGGCAGCGACCGGGCAGTCCCGACCCAAGAACCCGCCGAGCTTATTACCGCGTCGTTGCAGCAGCGTCGCGACGCCCTTAAAGCGTTGAAGTCACCCTGGACTAACTGGGCAGCTGAACTGCACGCGATTTGCATCGACGGTGTGGCCTGCAAAGTGGTCGACGGTCGCAAGATGCAGGAGCGCTACTTCCGGCCATGGTTCGAAAAGCTCACCGCATGGGCTGCCGATGAGGAGCTTGAAGAGCTGGATCTGGGCACCGGTTTCACCCGCTTGACCCCCGATGGCATCGCCGAAGCCTGGAAGAGCAACCCGCCGTCGCACCCGGCCTTCGAAGCCATGGTCGAACTCAAGGTCGCGCTCGATACCCTGCCGACGCCCGATGCGGCGGTGCTGGAACATGCCGCCCACTGGGTCGGTGCGCGATTCGAAGCCGAGAAACGTCGTCGCGCCGAAATGGGTTTCGATGACATGCTGCTCAGACTTGATGCCGCACTGCAAAGCGCCGGCGGTGAGCGCCTGGCGACGTTGATCCGTGAACAGTTTCCCGTGGCCTTGATCGATGAATTCCAGGACACCGACCCGGTGCAATACCGAATCTTCGAGAGCATCTACCGCCTCGAAGAAAATGACAGCGACACCGGCCTGTTCCTGATCGGCGACCCGAAGCAGGCGATCTACGCCTTTCGCGGTGCTGACATCTATACCTACCTGCGCGCCCGTCAGGCCACCACCGGGCGCTGGCATACGCTGGACACCAACTACCGCTCAACACACGACATGGTGGAAGCGGTTAACCATGTGTTTCTGCGCGCCGAGCAACGTCCTGAAGGGCGGGGCGCTTTTCTGTTCCGCGAGGGCAGCGGCAACGACGTGCCATTCGCCGGCGCGCTTTCCCAAGGCAAGAAGAGCGCCCTGCAGTTGGACGGCGCGCCGCTGGCTGCACTGAACGTCTGGCACATGGCGAGCGATCAACCGGTTTCCGGTGCCAGTTATCGGCAGCAACTGGCGGCCAGCTGCGCCAGCGAAATCGTCCGCTTGCTCAACGCCGGACAGCAGGGCCGAGCTGGCTTTGCCGCGCCGGATAAAGAACTCAAAGGCTTGCGGCCGGCCGATATCGCCATTCTGGTTCGCGACGGGAAAGAAGCTCAGGCGGTGCGCGGTGAGTTATCGGCACGCGGAGTGCGCAGCGTTTACCTGTCCGACAAGGACTCAGTGTTCGCCGCTCAGGAAGCCCACGACGTGCTGGCCTGGCTCAAGGCCTGTGCCGAGCCTGATTCGGAACGCACCCTGCGCGCAGCGCTGGCCTGTATCACCCTGGCATTACCGCTGGCTGAACTGGAGCGCCTGAATCAGGACGAACTCGCCTGGGAAGCCCGGGTCATGCAGTTCCGTGGTTATCACCTGATCTGGCGCAATCAGGGCGTGCTGCCGATGCTGCGCCGCCTGTTGCACGACTTCCAGCTGCCGCAAACCCTGATCACTCGCACTGACGGCGAACGGATACTGACCAATTTGCTGCACCTCTCTGAGTTGCTCCAGCAAGCCGCCGCCGAACTGGATGGCGAGCAGGCTTTGATTCGTCATCTTGGCGAGCACCTGGCGCTGTCCGGTCAGGCCGGTGAAGAGCAGATCCTGCGTCTGGAAAGCGACGAGCAACTGGTCAAGGTAGTGACCATCCACAAATCCAAAGGCCTGCAGTACCCGCTGGTGTTCCTGCCGTTCATTTGCTCAAGCAAGCCGGTGGACGGCAGCAGGTTGCCGCTGCATTTCCATGATGAGAACCGTAAGGCGCAAGTCAGCCTGAAACCCACTGCTGCACTGATCGAGCAGTCCGACAATGAGCGTCTGGCGGAAGACCTGCGTCTGCTTTATGTGGCCCTGACCCGTGCCGAATATGCCTGCTGGCTGGGCGTCGCGGACCTCAAGCGCGGCAACGCCAGCAGCTCAATGCTGCATCGCTCGGCGTTGGGTTATTTGCTGGGCGGCGGCATGCCGTTGACTGAATCGGCGGGCCTGAACTCCTGGCTGCGCGATCTGAGCGAAGGCTGCGATGGCGTGAGCGTAGAGGCAGTGCCCGAACCGACCGCCGAAACCTTCAGCCCGCCGCGCAACGAAGCAACCTTGCTCAAGCCGCTCAACCCTAAGCGCCGCGCCGCCGAGAACTGGTGGATTGCGTCCTACAGTGCATTGCGCATTGGCGACACGATTACCACCAGCGGTGACGAATCCCCTGACAGCCCGCAAGCGCAAAAGCTGTTCGATGACGAACGCCTTGACCCCGAAGCACCCCGTGAAGTGTTGGTCAGCGGCGGGGATATCCACCGCTTTCCGAGAGGCCCGAATCCCGGCACCTTCCTGCATGGTTTGCTGGAGTGGGCTGGCAACGAAGATTTCGCGACGGCCGCCAGCAATCCACAACTGCTGAAAGACGCCGTGGCCCGACGCTGCAATCGACGCGGCTGGGAAGGCTGGATCGATACCCTGAGCGGCTGGCTTCAGCAGTTGCTGACTATGCCGCTCGCGTTGGCCGGTGACAGCGCGCCTATCGCTCTTGGCGCGATGGACCAACCCAATCAATACCGCATCGAAATGGAATTCTGGTTCGCCTGTCACAAAGTCGATGTGGCACAGATGGACGCTCTGGTGCGCCGTTACACCCACAACGATGCCCCTCGCGCCGCGACGGAAACAGTCTCGCTCAATGGCATGTTCAAGGGTTTCATTGACCTCACCTTCGAGCATGAAGGCCGCTATTACGTGGCTGACTACAAATCCAACTGGCTCGGTCCTGATGATGAAAGCTACACAGAAGACGCCATGACCAGCGCGATTCTCGAAAACCGCTACGACCTGCAATACGTGCTGTATCTGCTCGCCCTGCATCGCCAGCTCAAGGTGCGGCTGGCGGATTATGACTACGACCAACACATGGGCGGCGCGTTGTATGTATTCCTGCGCGGTGCGTATTCCAGCACGCAGGGCGCCTATTTCACCCGGCCGCCACGGGAATTGATCGAAGGTCTGGATCTGCTGTTTCAGGGCAGGTCAGTGACTGAAGAATTCGTCCTCACCGGAGAACCCGCATGAGTCGTTCATTCGCCGAACTGCTGCCCACACCGCTGGACGCCCAGAGCCTGGCCGAGCTGACGCCCCTGACCAAGGTCAGCGACCTGCTGCTGTTGCTCGAACGCTGGGTTGAGCGAGGCTGGTTGCGGGCGCTGGACAAGGCGTTCGTCGGGTTCCTCAGCGAGCTTGATCCGTCAGCGGATTCGCTGGTGCTGCTGGCTGCGGCATTGACCAGCCACCAGCTCGGCCATGGCCATGTTTGCCTGGACCTTTTTGAGACCCTCAAAGAGCCGGATTTCGCCCTGTCATTGCCCCCGGAAGGCGACGTGCAAAGTGGCCCGATGTTATTGCCGTCGCAGTTGCTGGTGGCCCTGGATGGCGGCGCCTGGTGTCAGGCGCTGCTGGGCAGCACGCTGGTCGCGCGAGGTGATGACCACAGCGACACCGCCGCCAGCAAACCCTTGGTGTTGTCTGATCGGCGTTTGTATTTGCGCCGTTACTGGACTTACGAGCGGCGCATCGGCGCGATCTTGCGCCAGCGTCTGGCGCAACAGGAGGTGGTGCCGGACGACCTCGCCCAGCGTTTGAACGTGTTATTTCCGCCCAGCATTACGCCGGATGCGCTGATCGATTGGCAAAAACTGGCCTGCGCTCTCGCAACCCGCGGCGCGTTCAGCATCATCACCGGCGGCCCGGGCACCGGCAAAACCACCACCGTGGTGCGCTTGCTCGCGCTGCTTCAAGCACCGGCGGTGCAAAATGGCCAGCCCCTGCGCATTCGTCTGGCAGCGCCCACGGGTAAAGCAGCGGCGCGCTTGACCGAGTCCATCAGCCAGCAAGTGCGCACGCTGGATGTCAGCGAAGACGTACGGCAGAAAATCCCCAGCGAGGTGACCACCGTGCACCGCCTGCTGGGCAGTCGTCCGGGCACCCGGCACTTCCGCCATCACGCTGGCAATCTGCTGCCGCTGGATGTGCTGGTAGTGGATGAAGCCTCGATGATCGACCTGGAGATGATGGCCAACCTGCTGGAAGCCTTGCCGCCCCACGCGCGCATGGTGCTGCTGGGCGACAAGGATCAGTTGGCATCGGTTGAGGCGGGCGCGGTATTAGGTGACCTGTGTCGCGATGCCGAGGCGGGTTTGTATAGCCCGGAGACTCAAGCCTGGCTGGAAGCAATCAGCGGCGAAGACCTGACCCGCGCGGCCCTGCAACAGGGCGATCAGCAGCAACATCCACTGGCTCAGCAAGTGGCGATGCTGCGTTACTCCCGACGCTTCGGTGAGGGCAGCGGTATTGGCAAACTGGCGCGGCTGGTCAATCAGCAGCAGTCCAACGAAGCACGTGCCCTGCTGGCGGCTCGCAGTCATGACGACCTGTACGCACTGGCGCTCAAGAATGAACAGGATCGATCCCTGGAGCGATTGCTGCTAGAAGGTCACGATCAAGGCAGCAGCGGTCCGCAAGGTTATCGGCATTATCTGGGCGTGATGGCTGCACAGCGTCCGCCACAAGATGCCGCGCTGGAAGACGAACGCTGGGGGCAATGGGCGCGTGAGGTTCTGGATGCGTTCGATGCGTTTCAGTTGTTGTGCGCGGTGCGCAAAGGGCCGTGGGGTGTTGAGGGGCTGAATCGACGAATTACCAGCGCCTTGTTCGAGGCCCGCTTGATCGAGAGCGATCACCATTGGTACGAAGGCCGTCCGGTACTGATGACCCGCAACGACTATGGCCTGGGGCTGATGAACGGCGATATCGGCATCGCCCTGCGTTTGCCCGAACGCGACGGCCCCGAAGCTGGCAAGCAGGTATTGCGCGTTGCCTTCCCGCGCAATGACGGCAGCGGCGGAGTGCGCTTTGTGTTGCCTAGCCGGCTCAATGATGTGGAAACGGTTTACGCCATGACCGTGCACAAATCCCAGGGCTCGGAATTCGCCCACACCGCTCTGATTCTGCCCGAAGCCCTGAACCCGGTGCTCACCAAGGAACTGATCTACACCGGCATCACCCGAGCCAAACACTGGTTCAGCCTCATCGAACCCCGCAAAGGCGTATTCGAAGAAGCCCTGCGTCGCAAAGTGAAGCGCCTGAGCGGGTTGATGCTGGAGCTTTGACCTACCCAGATCTGTGTGGGAGCGGTGCTTGCCCGCGATACAGCCGTTGCGGTCTGCCGGACACACCGCATCGTCATTCATCGCGGGCAAGCGCCGCTCACAGGTGTGATCTCAAAATTGGCGATGTCGTGGGACCGGCTTTAGCCGGGAAGAGGCCGTCACGGTCACTGATAATGGGTCTTCAGAAATACCGCTTTCCCGGCTAAAGCCGGTCCCACGTCGCATTACAGACACACCGCGTCATCGTTCATCGCGGGCAAGGTGGAGCGCCACCCCGGTCGCTCCTACAGAAGACCGAGTACCCGTTGGAGCGAGGCTTGCCCGCGAATCCAGGCGCTGCGGTCTTGCAGGACACACCGCGTTATCGTTCAATCGCGGGCAAGCCTCGCTCCAACAGCGCGCTATGCCAATCAGCGATCCAACCCCATAAACTGCATCACCCGCTCCCCAGCCTGGCCCGAACGAATCGTCTGCGGTCCGGCATCGGCTTGCACTACGCCGTTCTCCATGAAGATCACCCGATCCGAGATGGTCATCGCGAAGTCCATTTCGTGGGTCACGATCAGCATGGTCATGCCTTCTTTGGCCAGATCACTGATCACCTTGAGCACGTCGCCCACCAGTTCCGGATCCAGCGCCGAAGTGGGTTCATCGAACAGCATGATCTGCGGGTCCATCGCCAGGGCGCGCGCTATAGCCACCCGTTGCTGCTGACCACCGGACAACTGATGCGGATACTTGTGCGCGTGGGCCAGCAGGCCGACCTTGTCCAGCAAGGCATAAGCGCACTGTTCGCTGATCACCCGGTCGCGCTCGTGATAGCGCGGGGCGAGGGTGACGTTATCGAGGATGGTCCGGTGCGGGAACAGGTTGAAGTTCTGGAACACCATACCGATGCGCTGCACGCCACGACGAATCTGCGGGTTATTGGGTTTGTCTCCGGCGTGGATGAAGCTTTCGCCAAACAGAATGATCTCGCCGTCATCGATGCTTTCCAGGCCGTTGACAGTGCGAATCAGCGAGGTCTTGCCCGAGCCTGAAGGGCCGATGATGGAGATAACCTGACCGACCTCTACATCCAGATTGATGCCCTTCAGTACTTCGTGGTGGCCGTAGCTCTTGTGGATCGTATGCAGCTGCAGCGCTGGCGCCGTACCGGTTGCGGCTGGTGCGCTGGTTTTCAGCACCGGCTTGGGCAGACTGGCGCGCAGTTGCAGGACGCTGGTGTCGTCGAGGGTCTGCGGCTTGCGGTTGTTCAATTCCAGGTGCTGTTCAAGCCAGTGGAACAGCCAGCCGAACACCGTCACGATCATCACGTAATACACCGCGACGGCCGACAGCGTTTCCATGACGAGGAAGTTTTGCGCGTACAGGCGTTGGCCCACGGTCAGCAGTTCAGTCAGGGAAATCACTGAAATGATCGAGGTGAGTTTGACCACGGTGATGTATTCGTTGATCAGCGTAGGCAAGGAAATCCGGAACGCTTGCGGGATTACGATCAACCGTTGCATGCCCAGCACGCCGATACCCAGCGCACGACCGGCTTCCTTCTGGCCCTTGGCCACGGAAATAAGCCCGCCACGGTGAATTTCGGCCATGTACGCCGCTTCCGTCACCACCAGGGCAAACAGCCCGGAGTAAAACGGATCGGACAGCACATCGCGAGTAAACGGCAGCATCTGCGGCAGGTTATAGACAAACACCACCAGCACCAGCAGCGGGACGCTACGGAAGAACCAGATATAAATCGACGCCGGCACCCGCAACCAGCGCGAGGTCGACAGCTTGGCCGAGGCCAGCAGAAAGCCCAGCACCATCCCGATGAACCAACCCAGCGCACTGAGCTGAATCACCGTGATGCACGACTTCCAGAAGTCCGCCATCGAGAACAGAGAAAAAAAGTAAGACCATTCGAATTGCATGTACACCGCATCCTGATTAGCGCAGATCTATGTGGGAGACAATTCCCTGTGGGAGCGGTGCTTGCCCGCGATAAGGCTGGATGCGGTTCGCTTTAGATCACCTAAACCTTATCGCGGGCAAGCACCGCTCCCACACAAGCACCGCTCCCACAGGGGGAACGCGGTCAATTAATTACCCGGCGCTTCCAGGTTGTATTTCTTCAGCAGCGCGTCGTACTCGCCAGACTTCTTAGTCTCATCGAAGGCCTTGAGCAGTGCCTGATACAACTCTTCGTTGCCCTTCTTCACATAAATACCCAGGGTTTGCTGGTAGATCGAGTGCTCGGTGCTGACCACCACGCGACCTTTCGTGCGTTCGGCGATCATGCCTGCGGCACCGTCGATTTCGACCTGAGCCTGCACGTTGCCGGACAGCAGCGCCTGGGTCACTTCCGGGGCAGACGGGAATTCGCTGACCGAAATCGCGCCCTTGTTGTTCGGTACGCAGTAATCAGTAGACAACTTGTTGAACTGAGCGACCCAAGTGGTGCCCTTTTCCAGGCCGACTTTCAGGCCACAGAGATCTTCCGGCACCTTGGGTTTTACCTTACTGTCCTTGAGCACCATGATCGCTGCGCCGGTTTTGGCGTAAGCAATGGTCTGGGCCTGAGTCTGACGTTCCGGCGTGATGTACATACCGGAAATGATCGCGTCGTAGTGGCCGGCGTTGAGGCTGAGGATCAGGCTGGAGAACTTGGTGTCGACGAACTCCGCCTTGAGGTTCATGTGCTTGGCGAGCATGTGGGACAGTTCCGGATCGGAGCCGACGACATTTTTCTTCTCGTCGTAGGATTCGAACGGCGGGTAAGTAATCTCCATCCCCACTTTGAACACACCCGGTGTAACGGTGCTTGCGGCATGAGCCAGAGTCGCGCCGAATACGGCGGCGGCAAGCACGGTCAAGCGGACAGCAATGTTCTTTTTATTGCGCATTGTCGAAGACTCCGAAGTAGAAAAGGTGCGGCACGGTCGGTTTGGAAAATAGTGTCGGCTGCTCAGGACGGTTCTGAAGCCTGGTTTTTCAAGTGGCCAAAGCTCGAAGGCTTACGGGCTTTTTCGTACAGCTTCAACTCGCCGTTCTCCACTTTTTTGCGCAAATACTGGTAGGTCTGCAAGGCCTGGCCGAACATGTGTTCGCCGATGGTGATCTCCTCGTAATCCTGACCACCTGCCTCGGCGAACTGCGGCAACGGCTTGATTTGCGTATGGAAATCGCAGGCATAAAACAGCGGAAACGAGTAACGCTCTTCGCTCACCGTCCTGACCCTGTGTGCGGTTGCAACGAACGTACCAGCGGTCATCACCTCCAGCATGTCGCCGATGTTGACCACAAACGCACCTTCCACAGGCGGTGCATCAATCCATTGGCCCAAATCGTTCATCACTTCCAGGCCCGGCTTGTCGGCGAGCAAGATCGTGAAGCACTCGTAATCGGTGTGTGCACCAATACCGGGCGCGTCCTGTGCAGCGCCATCAAATGGGTAGTGGATCAAACGCAGCTTGGAGGGCGGCCGTGTGACCATCGCGTCGAAGTAGCCTTCTTCCAGGCCCAGTGCCAACGCGAAGCCATCAAACAGCCGCCGACCCAGGGCGAACACAGCGGCGTAGTAGGCCTGCACCGCGGGCTTGAAACCGGGCAGATCCGGCCACTCATTGGCGCCGATCAGCGGAGTTTTCGCGATCACCAGCGGGTCTTCATCACCCACTTCAAAGCCGATATCGAAAGCTTCCTTGTGGTCCGGTTTGCCCTTGGCATACACCTCTTCGCCTTCCGGCACGAAGCCTTTGTGGCTGCGGGACGTGCCAATGTAGTGCTGCATCTTGTAGTCCAGCGACTGAGCGAACAGATCCTTGGCCGCCTGACGCAGGCCGTCGATCAATTGCTGATCAATGCCGTGATTCTTGATGTACAGAAAACCGACTTCCCGGGCCGCTGCGCCCAACTCCTCAGCCACAGCCTGACGCTGGGCGATATCGGCGCTGAACAACCCGGCGATGTCCACCACCGGAATGCTGTTGAAGTTGGCGATAGCTTGCGTGTGATCAGGCATGGCAACAGGCTCCTTTTTTTAGACGGCTGGTTAACGGCTGGTCGAGTGGGTGAATTGCTGGAAGTGCTCGCGTTCGGTCTGGCCCATCCAGATGTTCAGCGACCACAAATCAGCCACTGGAACGTTGGTGAAGGGCAGGTGGTGCAGATAACCATCGGCACCGAACTCCGGAGTCAGCGTGGTGACTTGATAGCCACGCGCCTGCTGGGAACGCCAGATCGCTTCCCAGTGTTGCTGGTGGAAAGCCAGCTCTTTTGCATATTCGGGTGCCGCTGGATGGGGGACTTGCGGACCCTGGTCGTAACCGACCCGGGCCTGAATGTGGTGAACGCGCTCGATGAAGGCGCTGAGGTCGTCTTCCGGGTCGTTGAGCAAGCGCTCACAGGTGACGATCCAGTGGCTGATGTCGCTGGTGAACAGCATGTCCGGCAGTTGCTTGATCAGTTCCAGCGTGACCCACGGGTTGAACAGCGAGCGCGAGCGATGAGTTTCGAAAGTGCACAACTGACCGTGCTTGCGCGCCAGCTCCAGCGCCTGGCCGAAGAAGTCCACTTGCTGCGGCAACTGCCAGCGGTCATTGCCGGCCAGCACATTGACGAAACGCGGCGACAGCTCGCTGGCCCAGCCGAGTTTCTTGTCCAGATCGCTGAGGTGCTCGGCGACTGTGGCCGACTGTTCCGGCAGCACGTCGTAGGCGGTGAACACTGTGCTGATATAACCCAACCGGTTAGCCCGCAAAAACGCAGCAAACTCCGCCCGTTCGGCAGCGCCCAGCGGCAAACGCGCTTCCATGCCGTCGAACCCGGCGTCGAGCAACTCTTCCAGCGCCTGAGTTTTACTGGCGGTGTAGCCCCAAAGGGTGCGAAAAATTTCCAGCTTCATCGATCAACCTCAGAGAAGACGCAAGCGGCTTGATCTTAGGGGGCGGTGACAAGCGGAAAGAATAGGAAAGCTCAAATCGATAGTTCAGAGATTTGTGAAGTATCGGCAAAGCCATTGGGGCGGCGATTCCTGTGTGAGATTCTATGTTTACCGCAACCCAGCCCCTTAGGCTCATTACCTGTGGGAGCGAGCTTGCTCGCGAAGGGGCCGGGACATCCGAATATATTTATGGGGACAGGAACATTGCCTTCGCGAGCAAGCTCGCTCCCACAGGTATAACCGCGACCACAGGTATTGCGTCCCGCCGACAATCATTGCCCCGCATTTCCCTGAATAAGGCAAAACACCCGGAGTTATAGGCATTCCGTCATGCACCAGCACAAGCGTACTATTCGCGCACGACCGTACTGCTGACGATCAACGTCAGGGCATTGCGTGAACCATGCGCCGTAGAGCGCCTTTGCCGTGCCACCGTTACCTTTTTCTTATTGCTTCTGCCAATTGGGCTAACGCTCGGGATTGTTGTGGGTAGGTTGCTGCTTTTTATCGAAAAACAAATCGACACCGCTGTGGACCAACGTCGTCAACCCGACGTATCAGCGGTAAACCGTGATTGATGCTTGAGGCCTTTAGATGCAAACACTACTGATCAATGGTCAGGAGCATGAGCTGGATGTCGCAGAAGACATGCCACTGCTCTGGGTCCTGCGCGATGTGCTGGGCCTGACCGGCACCAAATATGGCTGCGGCATTGCCCAGTGCGGCGTTTGCACCGTGCACCTGGACGGCCAGGCCGTGCGCTCCTGCGTGTTGCCCGTCAGCGCCGTGGCTGGCCGTAAGGTCACCACCATTGAAGCAGTCGGCGAAATTCCCGTCGGCCAGCAAGTTCAGCAAGCCTGGCTCGCCCATGAAGTGGTGCAGTGCGGTTACTGCCAGCCGGGGCAGATCATGTCGGCGGTGGCTTTGCTGCAAGCCCACCCTGACGCCAATGACGAACAGATCACCGAGGCCATGTCCGGGAATCTGTGCCGTTGCGCGACCTACACGCGCATTCGCGCCGCCATCAAAAGCGTCAGCAAGGCCTGAGGGTAATCACCATGTCAGAAGTAGAAAAATCTGCCGCGATGGTTTCGCGACGCGGCCTGCTGAAGGGCGGCGCATTTTCACTGGGCGGTCTGGTTATCAGCACCTGGCTACCACCTCTGGCCACCCGCAGCATGGCCGCCGAGGCGGTGAACACTGCGCGGCTGGGTGACAAAGCGTCTCCGGGCTTTGGCGCGTTCGTGCGTGTCGCGTTCGACGGCCGAGTGACCGTGATCTCGCCGAAGATCGAAATGGGTCAAGGCGTGCAGACCGGCATCGCGATGATGGTGGCTGAAGAGCTGGAAGTGCCCCTGAGCCAGGTAACTATCGAAGAATCCCCACCCAATGCGGCGCTCTATACCGATAGCATCCTGCAATTCCAGGCCACCGGCGGCTCGTCTTCGACCCGTTATACCTGGGAGCCGTTGCGCAAGGCGGGCGCCACCGCGCGGATCTTGCTGACCCAGGCCGCCGCGATCCGCTGGAACGTTGCGCCAAGCCTGTGCCACGCCGAAAACGGTCATGTGCTAGGCCCGAACGGGCAATCGCTGGCCTACGGCGAACTGGTCGAAGCCGCAGCGCAACTGCCTGTTCCGACAGACGTGCCGCTCAAGGCCATGGCGGATTTCAAATTGCTGGGCACCTCGGCGCAGCGTCTGGACACGCCGCACAAGGTCAATGGCTCGGCGGTGTTCACCATCGACGTGAAAATCCCCGACATGCTGATCGCTTCCTCCCTGACCTGCCCAGTGCATGGCGGCAAGCTGCGCAGCGTGAAAGATGACGCGGCGCGTAAGATCCCCGGCGTTCGCGATGTGATCCGTCTGGAAAACGCCGTTGCCGTAACCGCAACCAATTTCTGGTCCTGCCAGCAGGCGCTCAAAGCACTGGAAATCGAGTGGGACTTGGGCCCGCACGCTTCCATTGACTCCGCGCAACTGGACAAGGCCCTGCTGGATGCCAGTTCGAAAGACGGCGTGTTCGCCAAGCAGACTGGCGACATTGGCGCCGCATTGAAAAACGCTTCCAGCAAATTTGAAGCGGTTTACCAACAGCCGTTCCTGTCCCACTCGCCATTGGAACCCATGACCTGCGTCGCCCACGTTCGCCCGGACATGTGCGAGCTCTGGGTCGGCTGCCAGGCCCCCGGTTTTGCGCAAATGGGTGCGGCGAAAGTCTGCGGCATGCCTGTGGATAAAGTAGTTATCCACAACCAGCTCATCGGCGGCGGCTTCGGGCGCAGGCTGGAGTCGGACTTCATTTTCCAGGCCGTGGACATCGCCCGTCAGCTGAGCTACCCGATCAAGCTGATCTGGTCTCGCGAAGAGGACATGACCCACGACCTCTATCGGCCGCACTACGTCGACCGCCTCAACGCGGCGTTGGACAAAGACCTCAAGCCGGTCGGCTGGGAACACCGCATCGCGGGCGCTTCGGTCATGGCCGCCTACATCGGCAAGTTGCCGGAAAACGGCGTGGACGGCGATGCCGTTGAAGTCGCCATCGACCCGGTCTACAAGCTCGACAGCCTGCAAGTGCGCTACATCCGCCAGGACCCGGACGTGATTCCAGTGTCTTGGTGGCGTGGCGTCGGCCCGCTGCGCAGTACCTACGCGGTGGAAAGCTTCATCGATGAGCTGGCCCACAACGCCAAGGCTGATCCGGTCGAGTACCGCTTGAGCCTGATGAAGGATCAGCCGCGCGCCCAGGCGGTGCTGAAAAAAGCCGCCGAACTGGCGGACTGGAAAACCCCGCTACCCGCCGGCAGCGGCCGTGGCGTTGCGGTCAGCGCCGTGTTTGGCAGCTTTGTCGCGACCATCGTCGAGCTGGAAATGCAGGGCGACAAAGGCCTGCGCATCAAGCGCCTGATCACAGTTGTCGATTGCGGCTTTGCCAACAACCCGACCTCGGTGGAATCACAAATGGAAGGCGGCACGCTGTTCGGCCTGTCGGCTGCGCTGTTCAACGAAATTCTCGTCGAGAAAGGCCAGGTGGTGCAGACCAACTTCCACGCCTATCGCCAGATCCGCATGAGCGACGCGCCGCCGGTGCAAGTCCATGTGATCAAAAGCCAGGAAAGCCCGGGCGGTGTCGGTGAAACCGGTGCCGTGCCCGCCGCTGCGGCGCTGGTCAATGCCTTGTTCGCCGCGTCCAAAGTGCGCGAGCGCCGTCTGCCACTGAGCCGTTCCGGCTATTTCACTGTTTAAGGAGCGCCGTTATGAAAACGTTGAATTATGCGCTCGCCGTCCTGGCAGCCAGCTTCGCACTTGGCGCTCAGGCTGCTGCAGACCCTGCATTGATCGCCAAAGGCGAATACCTGACCCGCGCCGCTGACTGCGTCGCCTGCCATGTCACGCCGGGCGGCAAGCCGTTTGCGGGCGGTCTTTCATTCAAGCTGCCATTTGGCACCTTGTACTCGCCGAACATCACCCCCGATAAAGAAACCGGCATCGGCAACTGGACTGACGACGAGTTCGTCAGCGCCCTGCAAAAAGGCGTAGGCAAAGACGGCAAGCATTACTACCCGGCGTTCCCGTACACGTCCTACACCCTGATGCCTCGGGAAGACATCCTGGCAATCAAGGCTTATCTGTTCAGCCTTGAGCCGATCAGCCAGAAACCTAAAGAAAATGACATTGGCTTCCCGTTCAACCAACGCTGGGGCATGTTTTTCTGGAACGCGGTGTTCGCCGATAACGAGCGCTTTGTCCCGGACAGCAAACAGTCCGAAGAATGGAATCGCGGTGCCTATCTGGTGCAAGGCCCTGGCCACTGCGGCGAATGCCACACGCCGCGTAACATCTTCCAGGCCATGAGCTCCGGCAAATCCCTGGCCGGTGGCGAGATTGGTAACTGGCAGGCCTACAACATCAGCTCCGACCCGAAACACGGGATTGGTGCCTGGCCGCAAGAAGCCTTGGTCAGCTACCTGTCCAAAGGCTACGCGCCAGGTTACGGCGGTGCTGGTGGGCCGATGGCAGATGCCGTCGAGCACAGCCTGCGCTTTTTGACTCCGGCGGATTTGAACGCGATTGCCGTGTATTTGAAAGCCACTCCGGCTCGCAGCCAGGGCGTTCCGCGGCCAATGGTTGCCATCAACGATCAGGTCGAGAAGGGCTTGGGGCACAAGGTGTTTACCGATTCATGCGTGGCTTGCCACCGTCTGGACGGCACCGGTAATCAATCACCGATCGCCACCTTGAACGGCCTTAAAACCGTCAACGACCCCACCGGTACCAACCTGATGGCGACATTGCTGGAAGGGCATACCCAAGGGGCGATGCGAGTCGACCAACGCATGCCGGACTTCGCCCGCAACTACAGCGACACCGAACTGGCCGCCGTCAGCACCTACGTCCTGCGCCGATTTGGCCAGAGCAATGGTGAAGTCAAAGCCAAGGACGTCGCCAAATCACGGGAAGCTTCGTTGCATTGATGGGGTCGTCAACCCACGGGGACGTTATCCCTGTGGGAGCGGTGCTTGCCCGCGATAAGAGCACCTCGGTCTAGCGGATGGACCGCATCGCCGGTATCGCGGGCAAGCACCGCTCCCACAAAGAACGCGTACCTCCGTTGGAGCGACCGGTATGGCGGTCCACCTTGCCCGCGAAGAACGATAGCGCGGTTTGTCTGGCTAACCGCGTCGGCTGATTCGCGGGCAAGTCGGAATGCCGCTCACACGCTCCAACAGACGACGACTCCCCCGTGGGAGCGAGGCTTGCCCGCGATGCAAACGCTGAGGTACATCAGATCCACCGCGTCATCGTCATCGCGGGCAAGCGCGCTCCTACGGATCACTTCAACCTGTAGGAGCTGACCGAGGTTACGAGGGCTGCGAATAACGGTATGTCAGGTACACCGCCGATCACTCACCGCTTCTGCGAAGAAAACGCCGGTGCATAGTCATTGCCGAGCACTTCTCGATACACCTGCGCAGTCGTCGCGCACATATGGTCGGCGGTAAACAGCTTCTGGAAGCGCGCCCGGGCATTGGCTCCGAAGCGCTCGGACAACGCCGGGTCATCCCACAGCCGACGCATCGCTTCACGCAAAGCCAGCGGCGCATTGGGCGGCACCGCGAGGCCGGTTTCTTCGTGAATGTTGACGTAAGTTGTGCCCGTGCCGATCTCGCACGAGATCATCGGCTTGCCATACATCGACGCTTCAAGCAGTGAAATCCCGAATGCCTCCGAACGAAGATGCGAAGGGAACACCAGCGCGTAACACATCTGCAGCAGACAGGCCTTGTCCTCGTCGTCCAGGCGGCCGACAAACAGCACATTCCGCAATTGCAGCTTCTCGGCCTGAGCCTTCAACTCCAGCTCCTGCGGGCCGGCGCCAAGGATCACCACCGGATAATCCACACCCTCAAGCGCGCTGAGCAAACTGTCCAGGCCCTTGTAATAACGCAACACCCCCACGAACAGGAAAAACTTCTCCGGCACACGCTGGCGCCATTGCTCACGGGTCTGCGCTGAAACGGTCGGGTATTCCGCCTGATTCAAACCATACGGCACGACCACCGTCTTGTCGGCGAACGGCTTGAGAGTTTCGCTGCTGCGCTGGTAGTTGGGCGAGGCCACGAGAATGCGGTCCATGCTGCCCAAAAACTGATTCATCAACGGTGCGTAGAACTTCAACAGCGTACGCTGCTTGATGATGTCCGAGTGATAACTGAGCACCGTCGGCCGACCATGACGGGTCGCGAAATGCACCAGATCCATCAACGGCCACGGAAAGTGGAAATGCACCAGATCCGCCTCGGCGGCCATCTCCTTGAACTGGCTGAACACCTTCAGCGAAAACCCCGTGGAGGCCACATTGAAGTTTTCCTTCACGCGAGTGACCTGATGATCAGCCACCTGCAGCCGGGCAGGGGACGGATCCGGGCTTAACGTCAGCACTTCGCCTTCAATACCCAAAGCACGGCTACCCTGGCATAACTGGAAAATCACCTGCTCGATGCCCCCGGTAGTGTCGGGGTAGTAGGTTTTGAAGAAATGCAGAATGCGCATGGAGTACCGGAAGTGGCTATCGAAGACAGCTGTCCAGCGTCCAAACATGAAACGACGGGCAGCAAGAGATACAGAGAATTCTAGCCGAGCGGCTAACAGGCGCGGGACTTTACTACCGCAAGCACGCCGCCTGCAAGGGCGGCACGTCGACGCGTCTTGTACGAAAAATGGACAGTCGGCGTGGGAACTTAAACCCTTTTTCATTTATGCGACGTTAGGGGGGTGATACACTCGCGCGCTTTTCCATACCCCCGTGGCAGTCAGGAATTTATGCGTAACGTTCATGAGAACAGCTTGCAGACCGCTTTAAAAGCTTGTAAAGGCAGTTTCATATCAGTCGGCATTTTCAGCTTGTTTGTGAACGCGCTCATGCTGGTTCCTACTTTCTACATGCTGCAGGTCTACGGTCGCGTGGTGACCAGCGGTAGTTTGTCGACCTTGGCGATGCTGACCATCATCATGACCATTTTGGTTGTGACCATGGGGTCGCTGGAGTGGATTCGTTCCCGGATCATGGTCCGCGTCAGCACCAAGCTGGATGTTTTGCTCAGCCGCCATGTTTACAAGGCCAGCTTCAAGCGCGCCCTCGAAAGCGGTGGTATGGACGCTTCGGCACAGTCCCTCAATGACTTGACCGGTCTGCGCCAGTTCATGACCGGCAACGGCCTGTTTGCATTCTTCGATGCCCCATGGCTGCCGATCTATATCGCAGTTATGTTCATGTTCCACCCGTGGTACGGCTGGGTTGCTATTGGTAGTGCTTTGATTTTGCTTTTTCTTGCTTACGTCAACGAAAAGATGACGGGCAAGGCATTGGGGCAGGCCAACAAGGAAAACATCTCCGCAACCCTGTACACGACAAAAAACCTGCGTAACGCGGAAGTCATTGAGTCCATGGGGATGCTGAACACCCTGATGGGTCGTTGGAGTGTCCGTCAGCGCAACGTGCTACTCCTGCAATCGCAGGCGAGCGACAAAGGTGGCATCGTTAGTTCCATCTCCAAAACATTTCGCATGCTCATTCAGTCGCTCATTCTCGGTCTGGGTGCGTACTTGGCTGTTAACCATGAAATCAGTCCAGGGCTGGTCATCGCAGGCTCTGTGCTCCTGGGCCGTGCGCTGGCGCCTATTGATTTGATCATCGGCAGCTGGAAAGGCTTTATTGCCGCACGTTCGCAATACGACCGGCTGAATACTACGCTGGACAAGCTGCAGGCCGAGCCTGAGCGCATGGCGTTGCCTGCGCCTCAAGGCAACGTAGTGGTAGAAAACCTGATCATGAGTGCGCCGGGCTCCAAGACTCCGATTTTGCGCGGCCTCAGCTTTGGCGTGCCTGCCGGTTGTGTCGTTGGCATCATTGGCCCAAGCGCGTCCGGCAAATCCACACTCGCCCGAGCACTGATGGGTGTCTGGGTTCCGCAGAACGGTGTCGTACGTCTTGATGGTGCCGATATCAGCAACTGGGACAAAGAGCATCTGGGGCCGTATCTAGGCTACCTGCCGCAAGACATTGAATTGTTCGAAGGCAGCATCAGCGAAAACATTGCACGTTTTGCGGAGGTCGATGCAGAGCTGGTGGTCAAGGCCGCCAAAACTGCCGGCGTCCATGAAATGATCCTGTTGCTGCCCTCAGGCTACGACACAGTGATCGGCAGTGAGGGCGTTAACTTGTCCGGCGGTCAGCGTCAGCGCATTGGCCTGGCGCGTGCGATCTACGGGACGCCGCGTCTGATCCTGCTTGATGAGCCGAACTCCAATCTTGACGAGGTAGGGGAGCGCGCGCTGGCGGCTGCCATCCAAGAGTTGAAGCAGACCGGCGCAACCATCTTTGTCATCACACACCGTACGACCATCTTGTCGCAGCTTGACCGTTTGCTCGTCATGAATGCCGGCAGCATTGGTCTGTATGGTCCGCGTGATCAAGTGATGGAAGAGCTCAAAAAGCAACAACAGGTTACTCAACAGAAAGCTGCTCCGGCAGGCACAGGTACAGCACCGGCTGGTGTCTGACAGGACGATATCGATGACCCGTATTCTTAGTAACGAGACCGATAGCTTCGCTGGTCTGCCGACATCCGATAAAAAAACACGACGGTTGGGTTTCATTATCGTAATCGTAGTGTTCGGCATTTTTGGTACCTGGGCCGCCGTCGCGCCACTGGATGGCGCTGCATATGCTCAAGGCGTCGTGACCGTTCAAACCTATCGCAAGACTGTTCAACATCTTGAGGGCGGCATCGTAAAAGATGTGTTGGCTCATGACGGCGATATCGTGAAAAAGGACGACCCGCTGATCATTCTGGATGATGCCCAGCTGCGCTCCGAATATGACATGACGCACAACCAGTTGATCGCCGCCAAGGCCATGGAGTCGAGACTCACGGCCGAGCGTGACAACAAGTCTGAAGTTACTTTTGATCAAATGGTCGAACCGAATAGCCCGCGTGGTATTGAAGCGCGTGCAGGCGAGGTGCAGGTTTTCAATGCGCGTCGCGGTGCCCGTCTTGGTCAGATCGCCGTTTTGCAGGAGCGCATTGGTCAGCTCAATGAGCAGATTAAAGGCACCGGAGACATGATCGGCACGAAGAACAACTTGGAAAAATCCTACAGCGGTGAGATTCGTGAGCTTCGCGACCTGCTGGCACAGGGCTTTGTGGACAAGCAGCGCATGCTTGAGCAAGAGCGCAAACTTGACTCCCTCAAGTCTGAAGTCGCAGACCACCGGTCATCAATCACCAAGACGAAGTTGCAGATCAACGAAACGCAGTTGCAAATTCTGCAAATCAACAAGGATTTCAACGCCGACGTTGCCAAGCAATTGTCTGAAGTCCAGACCAAAGCCTATGACTTGCAAGAGCGAGCTGCAGCGTTGGCTGATCGTCTGACTCGCGTGGTCATTCGTGCCCCGGATGACGGCATGGTCATCGGTATGACGGTTCATACCATCGGTGGTGTTGTCCGTGCGGCGACTCCGCTGCTGGACATCGTGCCATCGGTTTCTGATCTGGTTGTAGAAGCTCAGGTTCTGCCCCAGGACATCAACCGGATCGCTATTGGCAAGCTGGCTGACATCCGTTTCACCGCCTTCAACGCCGCTACTACTCCACCCATCGAAGGTATCGTGACGAGCGTTTCCGGCGACCGCCTGATGAACGAGAAAACCGGGCAGCCTTACTATCTGGCGCGTGTCAGCGTGACCGAGGCGGGCGCTCATAAGCTCGGGGATCGTAAGCTATTGGCTGGCATGCCAGCAGACGTACTGATCAATACTGGCGAGCGCACGATGTTGCAGTACCTCTTGCAACCGGCTCGAAACGCAATTTCCCAATCGATGATTGAGGAGTGATTGTGCGCCTGCTTCCTTGCTTAGTGCTTGGGTTCGTGGTGTCTCAGGCCCATGCGGCTGAGCCCAAAACTGCCGAGCCCTCCAAGCCCAAACCGCCTGCTACTAGCGTATCGGCGACGGAATATTCCTCGGATCTTATGGCGCTTTATCGGGAGTCGCGCCTGGAAGACCCCCGGGTACTGGCGGCGTATTCCAAGAATCAGTCCAGTCAGGAGCGCCAACGAGAGGCGTTCGGTGGCTTGCTGCCGCAGATTACCGTCAATGCTGGCGCCAACCGGATCAAGCAAGTCAATGAGCAGACCAATGAGGTATACAACAGCGAGAACTACAGCGTCAGCTTGAGTCAGCACATCTATAACAAGGCCGCGTGGGAGAACTATCAGAAGTTCAAAAGCATGGCTAAGCAGTCCGATGGCGAGTCGAAGGAAGCGCAGGCTGAAGCGACAGTTGACCTTGCGCAGCGCTACTTCGCAGCCTTGGCCGCAGATGACGAACTTGAGTTGGTGCAGGCAGAGCGCCGGGCCACGCAAAAGAACCTCGACAGGATCAGCGCCCTGTACGAGAAGAAGTACGCAATGGTTACCGATGTGCTAGACCTCAAGGCCCGCGTGGACTCCCTCGCGGCTCAGGAAGTTGACGCACGTAATCAGGCTCGCTTGGCTCGTGCGGCGCTGTCGGAAATTGTTGGTCGTCCAGTCACGGAGAAGCTCAGTCGGGTTCGCAGTGACGTCGAGCTGAAGGTCTCCGAAGAAAGTCTGGAAAGCTGGATTGATTTGGCCCGCACGGAAAACCCTCAGATCAAAGCCAGCGAAATGGGCGTTGAAGCGGCTGAAGCGGCGCTTCGGGGTGGCAAGGGCGGACACTATCCTACCGTCAGCCTGAACCTCAGCGCACAGAACACCAACCAGGGTTACAACAACGCCCTTGCGCCCAAAACCGACAGCTATGTTGCCGGCATAGGTGTGCAAATTCCGATCTACAGTGGTGGTTCGACATCTGCCAGGGTGCGTGGGTTGTACGCGGATCAGCAGACAGCTGAGCAACAATTAGAAGCAACTCGCCGTCAGGTCGTAAAAGAAACGACAAATGCTTACTTGACCGCGGACTCAAGTGTCGAAAAAATACGCGCCAACCGAAATGCCCTATCTTCGGCTGAGCAGTCCAGCATCGCTTCTGAAAAAGCTTTTGCATATGGTGTTGTGAATGCGGTCGATGTCCTGACTAGCGTCCAAAACGAGTTCAAGGCTCGTCGCGACCTATTGAAGACTCAATATGACTTCATCACTAATCTGTTCATTCTGAATCGATGGGGCGGCAAGCTCTCCGAAGAAAGCGTCGAAAGCGTGAACGTCTGGCTGAGCAATAACAGTAAAACGGACCCAGTCCACGACCGGAGCTCTAAGCAATGAATGCACCTCAGAAGTCAGCAGTTATCACAGGTATTACCGGCCAGGACGGCGCCTACCTGACCCAGCTTCTGCTGGAAAAGGGTTACAAGGTTTACGGCACCTACCGTCGTACCAGTTCCGTCAACTTCTGGCGTCTTGAAGAAGTCGGCGTTGCGACCCACCCGAATCTGGAACTGGTCGAGCACGATCTGACCGACCTCAGCGCAAGCATTCGCCTGCTGCAGAAAGCCGAGCCAAGCGAGGTTTATAACCTGGCTGCTCAGAGCTTCGTGGGCGTTTCCTTCGACCAGCCACTGACCACCGCTGAAATCACCGGTCTGGGCGCAGTCAACCTGCTGGAAGCCATCCGCATCGTTAACCCGAAAATCCGCTTCTACCAGGCGTCGACTTCGGAAATGTTCGGCAAGGTGCAGCAGGTTCCGCAAACCGAGGCCACTGACTTCTACCCACGCAGCCCATACGGCGTGGCCAAGCTGTACGCCCACTGGATGACCATCAACTACCGCGAGTCCTACGGGATCTTCGGTTCCAGCGGCATCCTGTTCAACCACGAATCGCCGCTGCGCGGCAAAGAATTCGTGACCCGCAAGATCACCGACGCCGTAGCGCGCATTTCTCTGGGCATGCAAGACGTCCTGGAACTGGGCAACATGGACGCCAAGCGTGACTGGGGCTTCGCCAAGGAATACGTCGAAGGCATGTGGCGCATGCTGCAAGCGGACGAGCCGGATACCTTCGTTCTGGCCACCAACCGCACCGAAACCGTTCGTGATTTCGTATCCATGGCGTTCAAGGCCGTCGATATCAATCTGGAATGGAAAGGCAGCGCCGACAACGAACACGGCATCGACACCAAAACCGGCAAGACCGTTATCCAGGTCAACCCGAAGTTCTACCGTCCTGCTGAAGTCGAACTGCTGATCGGCGACCCTGAAAAAGCCAAGCGAGTTCTGGGTTGGGAAGCCAAGACTAATTTGGAACAACTCTGCCAATTGATGGTCGAAGCGGACCTGAAGCGTACGAAAAACAATCAATCTTACTAAGCGCGGGTACGCATGACGCAATCCATACTTCTTACAGGTGCCAGTGGTTTCACAGGGAAGGCAGTAAGCCAGGCCCTGCTGACCAAAGGATACAAAGTCATAGAGCTAAACAGCCGGAACGGGGCTGTTGAGGGGCAATTGGCTTGCGATTTGAACGATCGCGAGGGGTTGTTCAGCGCTCTAGATGGTCTGGAAGTGGATCGCGTCATTCACTTGGCAGCGATTGCGTTTGTCGGTTCCGCCGATATTCAGGAGTTTTACCGCACCAATGTCGTAGGCACCTGTAATTTGCTCGACGCATTGGCGGCTGCCAAGCACCGCCCTCGGCAAATCATCCTTGCCAGCAGTGCCAACGTTTACGGTGTTCCAGCCAGCGCTCAGCCGCTGCCGGAGACCAGTCCGTTGCTGCCAGTCAACCATTACGCCTGCAGCAAATTGGCGATGGAGCACATGGCCAGGACGTATCAGGATCAACTACCAGTCACTATTACCCGGCCATTCAATTACACCGGAGTAGGGCAGGCTGATCATTTTTTGATTCCCAAGATCGTCAGCCATTTTGCCAATAAGGCCGAGTTCATCGAGCTGGGCAACCTTGATGTAAGCCGCGACTTCACAGGGATTGACGATGTAGTCAGTGCCTACCTGGCGCTCATCGAACATGACATTCAAGGTGAGACCTTCAACATCAGCAGCGGCGTCTGCGTGAGCCTGTCCGACATTGTCCAGGCTCTGATTGAGCTCAGCGGTCACCAGCTTGAAGTACGCAGCAATCCCGACTTCGTTCGCAGCAATGAAATCAAAAGCCTCTGCGGCGATTCTGGAAAGCTGCAGCGCATGACGGGGTGGAAAATCACTCAACCCATTCGTAACGTCCTCGGTGACATGCTAAACGCTGCAACCGGGCGCTGATCATCAATGGGGATTCTGCGCTTCATACTGGCTAGCCTGGTAATGATGAGCCACCTGAGTATCGGGTTTCATCAATACAACCTGGGCGTAATGGCCGTCATCGTCTTTTACCTTCTGGCAGGGCAGGTTGTGGTGCGCTTGTGGGCGCGTATGCGCGCTCAGCCCAATGCGGTCGTCGGCTTTGCCAAGGACCGGTTACTCAGGATCATGCCGCAGTACCTGGCGGGCATTCTTCTGGCCAGCCTGGTGTGGCTGTGGCGCAATCCTGTGTCGACGTTTCTACCGGCCAATCCGAGTATTTGGGACTGGTTCGCGAACGTGACGGTCATTCCGCTCAATTTCTATATGTACACCGGCCTGGACAGCTTCATGCTGATTCCACCTGCATGGTCGCTGGGCGCGGAGTTGCAGTTTTATTTGCTGACGCCTTTATTGTTCAGCCTTGTCTCCAGCAGGCTTTGGCCGATCTTCTTTGCCAGCTTTGCTGTGTTCCTTCTGGCCCAGTTCAATATCCTCAATACTGACCACTACGGTTATCGACTGCTGCCAGGAATTCTTTTCATCTTCCTGCTGGGTTCGATGTTCGCCGAGCAATCTGTCCTGCACCCCAAAAAGACTTCTCAGCGGATCGCAATGGCCGTTGCCTGGTTGGCTGCGGTAGCATATGCCTTTACCCTATTGCTGCTCCGTGATCACCAACCCTTCAGGGTTGAGGTCGCAGTGGGGTTGGCATGCGGGCCTCCATTGATTCTGCTGCTGCAAATGCACCCTTCAAAAGCGAGCTGGCTCAAGGTATTCAATCGTCGTGCAGGGGAGATGTCCTTCGGGATTTTTCTCTATCACTTCCCAGTGATATGGACGTTCGAGTCATTTGGGCTGGCTCATACCGGGTTTGAGGCATTCCCATCTGTCCTGCTTGTAAGCACTTTGCTGGCAATAGCGGGTCATTGGTGCATCGAGCGACCTCTATGGCACTACATGCGCCCTAGAGTTCTTGTGTGATTTTTCTTAGGAAATAAACGTTGTCAAACGCACTGCGTGAATTGTGGCGAACACGACATTTTATAAAAAGCGCGATCAAGAATGAGTTCGCGACCCGTTTCGCCCGTAGTCGACTGGGCGGTTTATGGATGCTCATCTACCCGCTGGCTCAGATCGTCATCTATGCCTTCATCCTGTCGGCGGTCATGGCCGCACGTTTGCCAGGGATTGCGGGTACCTATTCCTACGCAATTTACCTGACCGCAGGCATTCTCGGCTGGTCGCTGTTCACCGAGGTCGTCAGTCGCAGCCTCAGCGTGTTCATCGACAACGGAAATCTGCTGAAAAAGATGGCGTTCCCCCGGCTGGCACTGCCAGTCATTCTGGCCGGTAGCAGTCTGATCAATAACTTGCTGCTGCTCGTGGTTGCACTGGTGATTTTCACCCTGCTAGACCACTTCCCCGGGGTGAGTATTCTCTGGCTGCCACTATTGACGATCCTTACGCTATGCCTTGCCCTCGCGTTGGGTCTTAGCCTGGGTATCATCAACGTATTTCTGCGGGATGTTGGTCAGGTCGTGCCGATCATTCTGCAGTTCGGTTTCTGGCTGACCCCTATTGTCTATGTCTTGCAAATGATCCCGGAAAAATTCCGCTTCATCATTTACATGAATCCCATGACCGGCATCATCCAGGCCTATCAGAGCGTCATGGTGTTTGGCGTCACGCCGGATCTGAAATTACTGATTTATCCGCTGGTCTTTACCCTCGTGATGGCGGCCATTGCCGCCCAGTTGTATCGAAGAGCCGGTGATGAAATGGTGGATGCGTTATGAGTGCCGTACTTGAAGTCGTAAATATCGGCAAGGCTTACCGCACCTACAAGCGAGAGCTGCACCGAGTAGGATCCTGGTTTGGCTGGCGTGTGCCTCCCAAGACCGAGACATGGGTGCTCGAAGATATCAACTTCAGTGTTGAAGCTGGCGAAGCAGTTGGCATCATTGGGCAGAACGGTGCGGGTAAAAGCACCTTGCTCAAGATCATCACCGGCACCCTGAAACCCAGCACCGGCCATGTAAATGTACAGGGCAAAATTGCCGCCATTCTTGAACTAGGCATGGGTTTTCACCCTGACCTTAGTGGTCGTCAGAATGCTTTTCACGCGGCCAGCCTCTTGGGTTACACCAACGAGCAGATCGAAGCCGTCATCGAACAGATCAAGGAATTTGCCGAGATCGGCGATTATTTTGATCAGCCAGTGCGGACCTACAGCAGCGGCATGCAAATGCGAGTCGCGTTCGCGGTCGCCACGGCTTACCGGCCGGAAATCCTCATCGTTGATGAAGCGCTCTCTGTCGGCGATGCCTATTTCCAGCATAAATGCTTCAACCTGATTCGCGAGTTCCAGGCAAAAGGTACATCCCTGTTGTTCGTTTCTCATGACAGCGCCAGCATTCAGTCCCTGTGCAATCGCGCAGTGCTGCTGCACAAGGGCAAGTTGCTGAAAGTCGGCACCCCGCAAAGTATTATTGACCTATACAACGCCAGCCTCGCCGATCCTGACTTGAAGAACATTCGCCAGGACGACAGTGAAAACAGTAGTGGCGGGACGCGTTCCGGCACCGGTGAGGCGCTGATCGATCGGGTGCTGCTGCTCGACGACAGCCAACGACCGCTGGATACCTGCAGCACCGGGCAGCGCGTCAGTCTCACCGTGACTATTGATGTCCACGAAGAAATAGATGAGTTGGTGTGCGGGTTCGTTATTCGGGATCGCGCGGGCAATTGGATCTTTGGCATCAATTCCAAGGATTACGGCCATGACCTGGATAACCTTGTCCCCGGGCAAAAACTCGCGCTGTCCTATGACTTCGACCTGAATCTCGGGGAGGGGACTTACAGTATCAGTGTCGCTTTGACTCGCTCGCATCGTTCCCACGTTGAGAAAAACTACGACTGGCTGGACCTTGCCCATGTATTCAAAGTGGTGAATGTTTCCAAGAAACACTTTGCCGGCCTGGTATGGCTGGATGCCCAAGTCTCACTGACCTCTGCGTCAGAGGGTCCCAATAAAACTCCTGAACAAATAACTCCATGAAAACTTTGCTAAGAAAGATCTACTACAAAATCCGCTATATGCCAGTCATTGGCCAAATGGCTCAGCAATTTATTGCAGTGGTCCGCAACCGCGGCTACGGCGCCGTTCGGGCAGTTGACTGGGAGCAGGCGCGCATGATGGGCAGCCTTCAAGAGCGCCTGGAAGTGGTCGAATTGATGGTAAAGGCTCAGTCTCATGCAGTTACCGGCCTGAACAACGCCTGCAAGACGCTGAAAAGTGAAGGCACCCAAGCCGCAGAGGTTGCCAGTCAGACCACTCAAGCCGCCGCCCAAACGTCGCAAGTGCTTTCTGCACTGCAAGACGCATTGGCACGCCTTGAGCAGCAGACCGGCCAGCACGGCCAGCAACTTCAGCATCAAGGCAATCGCACTGAGTTCGTGCGCGACGAAATCATGTTCGAACTGCGCAAGGCCTTGAAGATCAAGCCTGCAGCTGCCCCAGGTGAGTCCTCGGACCAGGTCGCCATCGAGCCTCGCATCCTTGGTCACGTAAAACTTGAAGACGGTGCACCGATCCGCCTGAACGTAGGCTGCGGTCACATTCCTCATGCCGACAAACTCAACGTCGATGCCCGTGAACTGCCGGGTGTAGACATCGTTGCCGGTGCTGAAGACCTGCCATTCGAACCGGCCAGCGTTGACCTGCTGTACGCTGCGCACTTGCTGGAACACTTCCCGCGTCGCTACCTGCTGGACGTGCTGCTGCCTTACTGGCGCAAACTGCTCAAGAGCGACGGTGTGTTGCAACTGGTGGTGCCGGACTCCGAAGCCATGCTTGAGGCCCACAAGCGTGGCGAAATGAGCTTTGAAACCCTGACTGAAGTGACCTTCGGCAAGCAGGACTACGACGGCGATTTCCATTACGCGATGTACAGCCCCGACACCCTTTGCCAGTTGCTGCGCGAAGCGGGTTTCAAGCAGGTCGAGGTGCTCGCGAAAGACCGAATCAACGGCGACTGCCGTGAAATGGAAGTACAGGCGAGGAAATCCTGAACATGAGGATCAGTCTGGTCATCAACACCTATAACCGTATGCACACGCTGCCCAATACGCTGAACTCTTTGCAGTATCTGCGTTACCCCGACCTTGAAGTCATTGTCGTTGATGGGCCAAGCACCGATGGCACGCTGGATTACCTCAACGCCAGCTGGGCTGACAAGGTCAAGATCGCAACGTGCCCGGCCGCCAATCTGTCGATGTCTCGCAACGTGGGTATCGACCACGCGACCGGTGAAGTGGTCGTGTTCATCGACGACGACGGCATTCCCGAGCCCGATTGGTTGAACGAGCTGTCCCGCGCCTACACCGACCGCAGCGTCGGTGCGGCGGGCGGCTTCGTGCGTAACCACAGTGGCGTCGAATTCCAGACCCGTTACATCATCAGTGGCCGAAACGGCGAGTCCGATGTACTGATCGATGACGCCAGCCAGTTGCCGCAAGCCAAACCCGGTGCCTTCAAAGTACCCGGCATGATCGGCGTCAACTCCAGCTTCCGTCGCAGCGTGCTGCACGAAGTGGGCGGCTTCGACGAGGAGTACGCCTACTTCCTCGACGAAACCGATGTGATTTTCCGTCTGGTCGATGCTGGCTACGACGTGAAGATGATCCCGAGCGCCGAAGTCCATCACAAATACGCGCCAAGCCATATCCGTAGCGAAAAGGGCATCGCTCGCACCTGGACGGTTATCGCCCGCAGCACGGCTTACTTCTGCTTGCAGAACGCCACGCCGGACATGCCCCTGGAAGAAAATCTCTACACCATCGAGAAGCACCGTCGCAAGCTGCGCACCCACACGCGCTGGGCCGAAGAGGCTGGCTTGTTGCCCGCTGAAGATGCCGGACGCATGTATCAGGAAATCGAAGACGGTTTCGATTCTGGTATTCGCGATGCCTTCAGCCACCCCTGGCGCCAGACGGTCAAGTTCAACCCTGATCGTGACTGGAAAAGCTTCCCGCGCCTGCTGCCTCCCGAGAAGCGCCTGCACCTGGCGTTCACCACTACGCTTTACCCACCGGCAGATTGCGGTGGCGTAGGCGTGATCATTTATCAGATGGCCACCGAACTGGCGCGTCAGGGTCACGAAATTACCGTGATCACCTTTGCCCAGCCAGGCATGCCGCACACCGTCGACTTCGAAGAAGGTGTGTGGGTGCATCGTCTGGCCGGTGGTGCAGGCGGCAGCCTGACGCCGGACGGTATGCCAGCGATGCCAACGGGTTTGAGCAACAACGCCGTTGGCGTACTGGCCGAACTGCAGCGTGTCAGTGCTCGCCGTAGCTTCGACTGGGTGATTGGCACCATCTGGGACCTGGACACTGCAGCGATCATCGCCAGCAAGCGTTTCCCGGTGGCGCTGTATCTGGTGACCAGCTACCGCTTGATGCAAGACAGCAAACCAGAGTGGAAGCCGGGCACCCACTACTTCGAGAACCACGTTCAGCCAATGATCGAGGCCGAGAAGTGGGCGCTGGAGAACGCTGATCTGGTTCTGGCCAGCACTCAGGCTATTCGTAATGACGTGGAACAGGCTTATGGCCTGAAGATCGCCGACGAGCGTATCGAACTGCACCCATTCGGCATGCGTGCTGGCACGGCTACGCCGGATAACACTCCGGATCTGCCGGTGCGAGTGCTTTACCTGGGCCGCTTCGAAACACGTAAAGGCATCGATACCTTGATGCAGGCTCTGCCTGAACTACTGGAGCGTCATCCGCAACTGCATGTCACCCTCGCCGGTGATAACAGTTTGCCTGGGCCAGATGGCCCTACGTACCTGCAAGCCTTCAAGCAAAAGCACGGCAGTGCATCGTGGATGTCACGCGTTGATGTTCCAGGGCTGCTGGATGAACAACAACTGCAACAGGCCTATGCCGACTGCGACATCTTTGTAGCGCCAAGCCGTTATGAGAGTTTCGGTCTGATTTACCTGGAAGCCATGCGCTACGGCAAGCCTTGCGTAGGTTGCAACAGCGGCGGCGTGGTTGAAATTGTCCAGCACAAGGAAACGGGTTTGTTAGTGTCTCCAGCAAATGCTGAAGAACTCGCTCATGCCATTGAGCAACTCGTGGTCTCTGCCGAGTTGCGCAAGCAATACGGTGAAGCCGGGCTGGTACGCTTCAACCAGAAGTTCACGCTGGATGCGTTCGCGACACGCTTGGGTGATTCCCTTAATGAGCGTCTGAATCTCATCAAGAAGTGATATTCAGGTATCGATCTCCTGCAACGGGAGATCGATACCTGTTGCTGTTAGTCCCTCCGATACACTCATACGCTCTTGCCGCTACAAAGCACTCCTTCGCAGGAGGGTGATTGCTTGTCTTTATCTCTATAGAGGGACATTGCGTGCGACGCTCAAACTCTCGCTCGGCACGATCTTCCACTCGAGCGCGCTGCCCTGATGGCGGGCAAGCCCGGCTTCCACAAAGGTGCTCTGTTAACGCGAAATCCATCACAGTCGGCGAACCAATCCTCCAAAACCGCCGCTGCTCACAACCCATTAATACCGATTGCCTCTATGCCCCTCTAAAAATCCTCTTAAAAACAGTCAATTTGCTCGGGAGTTGTCTCAATTCTGTAGCGTCAAACGTGCCAAATCCTCCCGTCAAAAAAAAAATATGGACAAATGGCCAATTTTTTTACAGTTATTTCGCCAATTTTTTGGCTACGTTTCAGGAGGTTAACGGATCCCGACGAGCGGCGTGTAACGCAGAATCCTTGGAAAACCCGCGTATTTCATGGCGTTTTGGCATGCTGATGTCATTTTTCCATCGGTTTTCATACATTTCTGAAAAAATACTGCGGAATTTTCCTTACGGTTGCACTCTCAGATCCTACAAGTTGGATGGTTGCAGCCTACATAACCAGTGGGCATAATCCGACTACCTCTAGTCACGGCTAGAGACTACTGAGCTCAGTATTGCAGTGAACCTTAAGGAGTTACATTTTCATGGCTACCGCTACTAACGCACAAAAAATCGCCGGTCTGTACGCAGCATTCTTCGAACGCGCTCCAGACGCAGCTGGCTTGGCTTACTGGGAAGGTCAGTTCTCCGGTACTGCTACCGTTAACGATATCGCCGTTCAGTTCGCTGCAAACCCAGTTTTCGAAGCTACCTACGGCGCTCTGACCGACGTTGCTTTCGTTAACGCTATCTACCAGAACGTTCTGGGTGCTGCTGGCGACGCTGCTGGCGTTGACTACTGGGTTGGCGTTCTGAAGGCAGGCGGAGCTGATGCCCGCGCTAACTTCGTTGCTCAGTTCGTGAACGACGCTCTGACTGTTGACCTGTCGACCTTCACCAACCTGACTGCTGAAGAGCTGCTTGTTGCTCAAGGCCGTCAAGACACCCTGACCAACAAGGCTGACGTTGGCCTGTACTTCGCTGAGAAGTTCGGCACTGCTTCTAACATCACCACCACTGGTGACGTTACCAAAGACCCTGCGTACCTGGCTGCCGTTGCTGCAATCAAGAACGTAAATGCTACTGACGCTTCGGTTACTGCTGCTGAAGGCCGCATCGACGTAGCTGTTGGCACTAATGATCCAGCTGGTTCGCTGGTTGGTTCGAACTCCGAGCTGACTGCTGCTCTGGTTGCGTTGACCAATGCCCAGCAGGCAGAAGTTGCTTTCTTGGAAACCAATGATTTCGCTACAGCTGCTGACGTTGCACTCGCAACCGACGCTGCTCAGCTGCTCTTGGATACCGAAATCACCGAAATCACCACTCCTAACGTTTCGCTGGCAGTTGCCGCAGGCGTGTTGACTGACCGTAATGCAGCTGTAACAGACGCACAGAAAGCTGTAGTCACTGCTCAAGCTGCTGTTGCTGCCGTTACTGGTGCTGCTGCTGCTATCGCAGCTCGTGATGGTGCAGCTGCTGCGCTTGAAACTGCTGATAAAGCTGCGCTGACCGCCAAAGCTGCTGCTGCTGGCGCGGAAACCAACTTCAACACCTTGCACGCTGCTGACACTACCCCGCTGGTAGCAACCTATGCTGAAGGTGTAGTCGTTACTCCGGGCGCTAACGCTGCTGTAGTTACTGCTGGTGGCGGCGCCCCTGTAATCAGCTACGATGCTACTGGTAAAACACTGGTTATTGCTGATGCGTACAAAGATACCGTTGGTATCGCAGACTTGCTGAAAGCTGTTCAAGCTGATCAGACCGCCGCTTCTGCTGCTGCGAAAGCTCTGGTAACTGCTGACACCACTTCTGACGCAGTTACTACTGTTCCAGCGATTGACGCTGTAGACAGCGACCTGACTGACGCTAAAGATGTACTGATTGATGCTCAGCTGCAGGTTACTGAGCTGACTAAAGCAATCAATGATCTTAAAGCTGCGCAAGCAGTTGAGACTCAGCATGATTCCCTGGTTACTACCATTGAAGCAGCTCATGATGCAGTTGAAGCGCTAGGCGTAGTGATCAATGATAGTGGTGTTGCTACTGCTGACGCTGATCTGTTCCTGTTTACTGCTGGTCAGAATGCCACAATCAGCGGTTTCGCTGCTGCTGGTGATGACCAACTGTTCGTAGGTACTAATTACGTCGCTGGCACTGGCGATTACAGCCTGCACGAAGGCAACGCTAACGCTCTGGAAGTATTCTTCGTTCAGAACGGTGCTGACACCCAGGTTGTTATTGAAAACAAAGCTTTCGCAAGCAACGCTACAACGCCTACCGACATCACCACCATCACTCTGTCTGGTGTGAATGTTGCAGACGTGCAGTTCGAAAACGGCTTCGTATCTCACGTTGCTGTTGCTTAAGTAGCCTATCCAGCCCTTCGGGGCTTGATACCTACACAAAAAACCCCGGCCTAGGCCGGGGTTTTTTTATTCCTGAAATTCAACACCCCATCATTTATCCACAACCTCATAACCCGACGGATTACGATCAATCCAGCTCCAGGTATCGGTCATCATCGCTTCCAGCCCACGTTCCGCAGCCCAGCCCAATTCGGCCTCGGCTTTGACTGTGTCTGCCCAGCATTCAGCGATATCCCCCGGGCGGCGGGCCACGATTCGGTAAGGGATCTTCAAGCCGCTGGCCGCTTCAAACGCCTTGATCATTTGCAGCACGCTATAACCTTTGCCGGTCCCCAGGTTCCAGGTGGAAACGCCGGGTTTCGCCGCGATGGCTTGCAGCGCCTTGAGATGCCCATCGGCCAGGTCCACCACGTGGATGTAATCACGCACGCCGGTGCCATCCACTGTTGGGTAGTCGCCACCAAACACCGCCAGTTCAGCCAGCTTGCCCGACGCCACTTGGCTGATGTACGGCAGCAGGTTATTCGGTAGGCCATTAGGGTTTTCGCCAATCATGCCGCTGCTGTGCGCACCGATGGGGTTGAAGTAGCGGAGCAGGGCGATGTTCCAGCGCGGCTCCGACTTTGCCAAGTCCCGCAGGCATTCTTCGACCATCAGCTTCGAGCGGCCATAGGGGTTGGTCGGCTGGCCCGTAGGTACGTCTTCATTGATGGGCATCAATTCCGGCTCGCCATACACCGTCGCCGAAGAGCTGAACACCAAGGTAAACACATTGGCCTGGGCCATGGCCTGGCACAGGGTCAGGCTGCCGGTGACATTGGTTTGGTAATAAAGCAAAGGCTTGGCAACGCTCTCGCCCACGGCCTTGAGGCCGGCGAAATGCATCACTGCATCGATTGCATGCTGGGCAAACAAGCTGTCGAGCAAGGAGCGATCATTGATATCGCCTTCGATGAACGCCAGCGTCCGCCCGCTCAATTGTTCGACGCGCTCCAGCGCTACTGGCGAACTGTTGCTCAGGTTGTCCAGCACCACCACTTCATGCCCGGCTTCCAGCAGGGCGAGGGTGGTGTGAGAGCCGATAAACCCGGCGCCCCCTGTTACAAGAATCTTCATAGTCGGCTCAACGCTTCCATTTTATGGGCGGGTTTTTTCAATGCCGGGCATTTTACCTGTCATGCCCAGCCCCTGCACGAAGCGCCGTTTTTTGTGTGCGGAGGTTCCTGTAGGAGTGAGCTTGCTCGCGATGGCGGTGTGCGACCAGGAAATAACACAGGCTCGCCATTCCGGCCTTCCCAGTGGCCGGCCATTACCAGCTATAGATGACGAAATAGCGACGCCGACCAGAAAAAGGTTCCAGGCGGTAAAGGTAATTTCGTTAGATGAAATTAATTTCATCTGGCCGTTGACGGGGTCGCTGGTTAGACATCAAAGTGCTATCAGCATTTCGCCTGCCTACCTTCGGCAGCTTGGCGAGGAGCATGCAAGGATGTCGTACCAAGGTTTATTAGCCATTTCGGCAGTTTTTCTACATAGGGATTTCTCATGCCAGTCGCTACGAATGCACAACTCATCGGTGGTCTGTATGCAGCTGTTTTCAACCGTGCGCCAGATCCGGCGGGCCTGACCTTCTGGGAAAACGCCTTCACCGGCACCTCGACCATTTACGACCTGGCTCAAGGCTTCGCCGCCCACCCGGTTTTCGCCAGCACTTACGGCGGCATGAGTAACGCGCAGTTCGTAGCTTCTATCTACCAGAAAGTCCTGGGCGCTGAAGGCGACACCAACGGCTTGGCCTATTGGACTGCCAAGGCAGACAGTGGCATCTCCCGCGCTGATATCGTTGCCGAGTTCGTTAACGACTCGCTGACCGTAGACCTGAGCCTGTTCACCGACCTGACCCCAGCAGAACTAGCTGTTGCTCAGAACCGCCAGGACGCCCTGACCAACAAAGTCGACGTAGGCCTGACCTTCGCCGCCCAGTTCGGCGCCGACGCCAACCTGAACCCGGCTACCGACACCACCACCCAAGCCGGTCTGGAATCCGACCCGGCTTACCTGGCTGCCCAGGCTGCAATCGCTAACGTGACTGCAAGCCCAGCAAGCGTGACCACCGCCAAAGCTAACATTGCTACTGCTGTGGCCAGCCCGAACCCAACAGGCACGCTGATCGGCATCACGCCGCCAGTTGTGGTTGATCCGGGCACGCCGACGACTCCAACTACTTTTATTGCAACTGTAGACCCACTGGACAATTTCGTGTCCTTCACGGGTACTGCAACAGGTGACATCACCGTCGCCTGGAGTGGTACGCCTGGCGCCTCGATCGCAACCTTCACTCGTGACGGTAAAACCGTTACTGCAGACTTTGCTGGGAATGCCAGCAGTATTGCGCTGGCTGCTGACCAGGTTTTGAAGGCATCCGCAGCACAGTTGGCGGGTGTTGGAGTGAGTGGTACCACCGGCACAGTGAAGCTAACAGGTTCCAGTCTTACCGCTACCGAGCTAGCTAGCCTTAATACTAATATCAATCCTAGCCTCGACGTCGCGTTGGTTACCACGCTCACCGGTGACCTTGCCGATGTGAAAACGGCTGTGACTGCTGCCGGTATTGTTAACCTGGCTGCAAACGTCGGGGTGGCCGATGTTTCTGGCAACCTGCCTATAACGGATCTCAGTGCTATCGCTCTGAAGACCACCGGTACTGTTTCCGTAACGGGCGACGGAACGGGTACTGGCCCTACCGCGCTTAATGTCACAGGCTTGCTTGCGGACCTGACCAGTGAGTTGCTTGCAGTGGGCTCACGTGTAGATGTGGGGGCGGCAGATATTGATATCACAGACCTCAATGGTGACGTGGCGGCGACCGTTCTTAGTCAGTTGAGCTTGAAAACTGACAATGAAGTCTGGGTTCTCAATGGTATGAATGTTACTGGTAGTGTCGATGAAGTCACTGCTGCATTGGTTGCATCGAACAAGGTTGTTCTGGATCCCGACTTTTTGCCGACAGTGACATTGAGTGGACTGACTGCAGATGCTGGCGCGCTGAACTTGATCGACACCAAGACTCCTGGCGTCTTGATTGCCACTTCGTTCACAGAAGTCTCGGGCAGCGTTGCCGATCTTTTGACTTACACCTCGAAGCCTTCTGGCGAAATTCAGCACGCTACTAACTATGCAATCGTCTCGACTGACAACACGATTACAGCGGCACAACTAGGCACTCTTGATGACGCGAATAGCACTGGCTCCGTCAGCACATCTGCTCTCAACGGCTGGAGCATCACCGGTCTGAGCGGCTCTATTGTGGCTACTGCTTCAGTAGATAACTTTGTGTTTAGCGCTGCGGATGTCGGTGTAACGATCACTGATTTTTCTGCTAATGACAAAATCGACGTTTCCCTAGTGTCTTCTGCCTCTAGCTTCACAGTGGTCGCCGGTCCACAGACAACGAACGCGAACCAGATCTACTTCCTGACGGGTGCGAGCAACGACGCTGATACCAAACAGGCATCTGCTGATGCCCTCAATCTTGCTGGTCCATGGACCGACGCTAACGCAACGACGTACATTGTAATTTCCGACGATGACAGTTCGGCAATCTACAAATTTACCGACACTGCTGATTCTCCAGATGGGGTCGACGTAACTGAGTTAACCCTGCTGGGTACCGTAGACTCGGTTCTGACTTCTGGTAATTTCACGTTTTCCGCCAGTTAATCCCGCTCCTTAGGCACACTCACTTCGGTGGGTGGCGCTGACAGAAAAACCCACCCCTGAAAGCGGTGGGTTTTTTTATGGGCGGGGTGCGAGCTGACGCAATCGCGGCATTCTGAGCTGGCCACTTACCCCACCTCCAACTCTCCTTTCAAGAAAATCTTCCGCCTTTGTTTGCGACCAATGTGTTCATGCTTTGCTGCTTCGTAGCAGCGCATAAATTGACCCATCTGAACAGTCTCAAAGCGCTTAACAAACTCCAGCGTCAGTTCATCAAACCGTGCCTCTTCAATAAAACGCTCCACATCTCTTTTATAGAAAAAACCTAGCTGAAAACCTAACGTCTCCGAGCAAAACTCTGATTTGCGAGTGAACGTATTCTCCATATCGATCACCCGGAGCGGTCCACCTTGCTCCACGGGCACCATGATATTCGCGGCCCACAAATCCAGGTGCACCAACCCTTTGCGATGCAGCTCGATAGTCTTCGCGAAAGCGCTCTGCACAAACGCTTCAACCTGCAATGGATTAGCTTCAAGCCACTGCAATCCATTGACGTGCCCGTCCAGCATCTCGGTCATCAATACGAACTCATTGACGATGCCCAGCGTTGGACGCACCACACCAAAACCCACCACCGCAGCGGTAACGATGCCCAGCTCAACGGCGTTGACAGTATTAAGCAACTCTTCCAACGGCCAGTCGTAACGCCCCGACCGTCTGGGTCGTCCAAACATTACTCGGAGCTTTTTTGGCAGCGTGGCTATGCGCTGGAGCTTGACGAATAATTGCTCGCCCTCTCGACCCATGGGCAGGCTGGTTCGGCTTGGGCGTTTGGAGTACGGCGTGGAGATCAGTTCGGCTAGCTCTTCGAGCACCGAGCTTGCGGGCTTTGAGGAGAAATTCAGCGTCGCATTAGCGATTTTGTGGCTGATGGGGAATGTGGATTTAACGATTTCAAGCGACTGCAAAACAGGTCCTTACAATATTAAGAAAAAAGCATAATGCCACTGTTGAACAACTATGCCCACATGAAATGTCTGTGTACTGGGATTCGCTTGGAGCGGTGGGAGCGGTGCTCGCCCGCAATTGGAGGGTTGAGATACCACAGCGCCCCGCGTTTTCGACGCTGGCGGGCAAGTTTCGTTTGTTGATTAGGCCTGAAGGGCGACAGCTGGGCTGACTCGCTTGATTCCGAAACGAGGTTGCCGGGACTGAGCTGACCCTGATGGGTACAATCAGTTCGAGCACCGCTGTGGTGGGCTTGATACTCGCTGGTAACTAATTGCCGATTCTATCCGGCCTTTTTCAAAGGCGCGTCGGCATGGCGACTTTATCGGACGGGTTTACCTGGCAGCCACACCATTTTCGACGTATCCACCGCTGCACCGGCATTTCGAAGAGTCTGTGGCTGGCGAAGCTGAGCGGCAGCAGTATTGTAAGAAACAGGATCAACATCCACGGACTATAGAAAACTTCTCTGCTATAGCCCAGCAAGTCTACTGCCAGGGCGAATACTATCTGCAGTGGGAAATGGATCAGGTACGACGAATAGCTCATGTCGCCTATGGCTGAAAGCGGTTTGAGGAAGTTACGGATTGCTAACCCCAAAGCTGCTACTGCCATAACGGTAACGGGGAAGTTGATGCCGATCACGTACAAGATGTCTACCGACGGCGAGTGGCTTATATAAAACCAGGAGGCAAGCGCTAACAAGCTGGTTAACCAAGCCGTCGGTTTGCGCCCGAGAATATCTATGGTTTTGTCGAGAACGATGTAGGCGATACCGCCGCAGAAAAAGCAGAACAACCCGGTGCCTAGTTTATAAATACTGGGGTACAGGTAAGCGCCCAGAGCGACGAGGCAGGGGATAAGCCAGTATCGGAGTCGGCCTGTCAGGCACATCAGAAAAAAGACACCGTACAGCAGAACCTCAATCGAAATTGACCAGACGGGCGCATTGAATGACCAGTCGTTTTCTAGCCCCCAGGCCGGGATCAACAGAACGTTTAGCAAGGCGTGGTAGGCATCGTTGGCTTGGTAGACAAAATAACTGCTGTGATTTTGTCCATAGCCAAACTGGAGCATGGCCACTAGCAAGAAGGTCGACAGGTGCAGCGGGTAAATCCTGCTGAATCTCTCGATGAAAAATTGGCCGGGTGACATCATTCGAGTGGATATGGACTTGGCAAACAACCAAAAGAAGACAAATCCGGAGATGCAGAAGAACATTTCAACTGCGAGCACGCCGTGCTGGTACAGGAATGAAAGCTCTTCGAAGAATGGTTGTCTTTCTGTCTGGAAATCGCTGGAGTTACCCCCGCTGTAGAAAAAGTGCTGCCAATGCCAAAAAACTACCGACAATGCTGCCAATCCTCTCAATACGTCTAGCGAGTAAACACGCTCAGGTCGCTGCTCTGTATGAGTGGTCATGAAATCCCTTTGGTCATGTGGCCGAAGGGGGGGCATTCTACGTAGGCTTCCGTATACATGCAGCAGTTTCGTCGTAGGAAAATTCTGATAATTGTCTTGGTGGCTTTACTAGATGGGTACTGTGTTGCATACCCCCTCCAGCCCCCGGATAATGCGCGCCTCACTACACGCACGTAGTACAAGAATGGAGTTGCTATGTTCACCCCGGTAATCCTGGCTGGCGGTAATGGTTCGCGTCTGTGGCCGCTCTCGCGCCAGAGCTTCCCCAAGCAATTTCTGGCCCTGGATGGCCAGGATCAGGGCACGATGTTTCAGCGCACGTTGGCTCGGCTGCAAGGCCTTGAGCATTCGCCTGCGGTGGTCGTTAGTAACGAAAATCATCGTTTCATCGTTGCCGAGCAATTGCGTGTGGCGAAGATGGGCAGCCGTCGCATCATTCTTGAGCCGTTGGCGCGCAACACTGCGCCGGCCATTGCTTTGGCGGCACTTGAAGCCAGCGCTGATGGCAGCGATCCAATCCTGCTGGTGCTGGCTGCCGATCACCATATCCATGACGAAGAAGCTTTCCGCGCCGCCGTTCAGGTCGCTCAAGCCCACGCCGAAGCCGGGCGTCTGGTGACCTTCGGCATCACCCCGACCCACGCTGAAACCGGTTTTGGTTACATCCAGTGCGGCGCTGCCATTGAGCAGGGTGGTTTCGCGATTTCCGCTTTCAAGGAAAAGCCTTCGCCGGAAATGGCTGAAGAGTATCTCGCCTCAGGCGTTTACCTGTGGAACAGCGGCATGTTCATGTTCCGCGCCTCAGTATTCCTCAATGAGCTGAACGAGCATCGCCCGCAAATGCTGGCAGCGTGCCGTGCAGCCCTGGCCGAGGCTGAAGCTGACCGCACTTTCCTGCATGTGCCAGCCGAGCAATTCGCGTTGTGCGTTGACGAGTCGGTGGATTATGCCGTCATGGAACACACGGCTGCCGGTCTGGTTGTTCCGCTGGACGCAGGCTGGAATGACCTGGGCAGCTGGTCGGCGATCTGGGATGTCGGCCCGCATGACGCCGACATGAATCGCCTCGAAGGCGACGTCATGGCCATAGATACCAAGAATTGCCTGGTGCAGTCCCATCACCGGCTGGTGGCGACCGTCGGTCTTGAAGACCTGATCGTGATCGAAACCAAGGATGCGGTGCTGGTTGCCAACAAGAATGACTCCCAGCAGGTCAAGGACGTGGTCAAGCGCTTGCAGGCTGAAGAGCGTGCCGAGTTCGTGACCCATCCGCTGGTCAATCGCCCGTGGGGTCATTACGACACCGTGGATCGCGGCGAGCGTTATCAGGTCAAGCGCATCAGCGTGCTGCCGGGCGAGTGCCTGTCGTTGCAGATGCATTACCACCGCGCCGAGCACTGGATCGTGGTATCCGGTACGGCCAAGGTGACCTGTGATGATCAGGAGCTGATCCTCTCGGAGAACCAGTCCACCTACATCCCGCTGGGCGTCAAGCACTCCCTGGCCAACCCGGGCAAAGTGCCGCTGGAGTTGATCGAAGTACAGTCCGGCTCGTACCTGGGCGAAGACGACATCGTGCGGTTTGAAGACCGTTATGGGCGTTTGCCTAAGTAAAGCTGCCTGGTAAAACAAAAAAGCCCGCATCCTGTGATGCGGGCTTTTTGGTTTAACGCCACTACGCGGTCTGATTGAAATGCTTTTTCTGTAGGAACTCACGAGCAGCGCGAGGCAGCGATAGCGGTCTGCCTGATATACCGCCATCGCGGCCTCGCGGTGCGCGTGCGCTCCCAGGGTCCTGAAGTGCACTTCGAAACTCCCCGCTTTGCCGAGCAATTTTTCCAGCACCCGTCCATTCAAGTGTCTATAAGTTAAGGAAGCATTCGGACGAAGGGTCGATTCAGCTCCCGTTTCCAGTGCCGATAACTCGTCTGAACTCATTAGGATCGGTGCCGCCCATGTTTAACACCCGCTTGAAGAAGGAATTACAGGCGCAAGAAGCCGAGCTTTCTATTTATCGGCAAATGGAGCGGGGCATGGACTCGCAGATGTTGTCGGTGACCCTGGACGCGAATTACCGCATCACCCAAGCCAACGCCAACTTCTCCAAGGCACTGGGTTATACCGCTGAGCATTTGCAAGGCCGTGGCATGGATGAAATCGTTCCGGCTTACGTCAAGCAGCTCGACTGCTATCGCAATCTGCGCACGGGCATCGCGAACGGCGAGTCGGTGATCGACAATTATCGTTTCCTTAAAGTAGACGGCAGCCTGGCGTGGGTGCGGGCGATCTGGTATCCGATCATGGGCGACGACGGCAAGCTGTCGCATATCCGGTGTTTTGGCAGTGAGATTACCGACGCGATTGAGCTGGCGACGGAAAACGCCGCTTTTATTCAGGCGTTGCTGCGCTCGACGGCCGTTATTGAATTCAACCTGACTGGCCATGTACTCAAAGCCAACGACCAGTTTCTCAGGGGCATGGGTTACAACCTCGCGCAGATCAAGGGTAAGCACCACAGCATCTTTTGCGATCCGACGGAGGTCAATTCACCGCAGTACAAGGAGTTCTGGGCAACGCTGAACCGAGGCGAGTTTGTTGCTGACCGATTCAAGCGTGTCGACGCCAATGGTCGGGAAGTCTGGCTGGAGGCGACCTACAACCCGGTGCATGACGCTCAGGGCAACCTGTACAAAGTGGTCAAGTTCGCCACGGTGATTACCGATCAGGTGGAACGTGAGGTCGAGGTCAGCGACGCGGCGGGTATCGCGTTCGAGATTTCTCAACAGACCGATCTCAGCGCTCAGCGTGGTGCCAGTGTGGTCAAGGATACGGTCGAGACCATGCGCAAAATCTCCGAAGAAATGCAGTCGGCTTCTCAAGGTATCGAAGCGTTGGGCAAACAGTCGTTGCTGATCAGCTCTATCGTGCAGACTATCGGCGGCATCGCCCAGCAAACCAACCTGCTGGCGCTCAACGCGGCCATCGAAGCTGCCCGGGCCGGTGAGCAGGGTCGGGGCTTTGCGGTGGTGGCCGATGAAGTCCGGCAACTGGCTGGCCGAACCAGCGCAGCCACCGAAGAAATCGTCAACGTCGTGCAGCAGAACCAGAACCTGGTGGACGAAGCCGTACGCGGCATCGCCAACAGCCGAGGCCAGGCTGAACAAGGACTGGGGCTGGCCAATGATGCTGGCGCGGTGATTGTTGAAATCCAGGAAGGCGCGCGGCAGGTGGTTGGGGCGGTGAGTAGGTTTGCGAATCAGTTGAAGTAGAGGCAATCCAATAGACACCGTAACCCATGTGGGAGCGGTGCTTGCCCGCGATAAGGTCGACTCGATTCTAAGTCAAACCGCGTCCAGCCTTATCGCGGGCAAGCCTCGCTCCCACAATTAAACGTATTCCAGTTCAGCTCCGCGCTTTCGAACAGCCCACGCATTGCGTACCCTTGCGGACCACAAAGCCGCTTCAGGGGAACCGCTGCGCTCATGACTCTTTCTTTCAAACACTGGCGCAAAGGGCTGGCCTTGGCCGTGCCGTTTGCCGTTCTGCTGGTCGGTTGCGACAGTTCGGACAAGACGCCAGCGCCGCCACCTGCGCCGCCGCATACCACTTACACACCGGCGAACTGGGATGCATTGCCAGCGGTTGCCGATAGCGATCTGCAAGCCGGATTTGCTTCGTGGCGCAGTGCCTGTGTGCGGCTCAAGGCGGATGCGGTCTGGGGCGCGACCTGTGCAGCGTCGGCTACCGTACCGCTGGAAGCCGATGCAACGCAGATCCGCAGTTTCTTGCAGGACCAGTTGCAGGTCTACAGCATGCGCTCGGCCACTGGCAGCGCTGACGGATTGATTACCGGTTATTACGAGCCAGTCTACCCTGGCAGCCTGACTCAAACGCCTCAGGCCTCTGTGCCGATTTATGGCGTACCGGATGATTTGATCATCGTTAATCTTGAGAGCATCTACCCCGAGCTCAAGGGCAAGCGCTTGCGTGGGCGTCTTGAAGGGCGAGTGCTCAAGCCGTATGACGATGCCGCGACCATTGGCGCTCAGGGTCTGAACGCCCCCGTGGTTGCATGGTTGACCGATCCAATGGACCTGCAATTTCTGCAAATTCAGGGTTCGGGTCGGGTGCGCCTGGATAACGGCCAGCAATTGCGCATCGGTTACGCCGATCAGAACGGCCGGCCTTATCGGGCGATTGGTCGCTGGCTGGTGGAGCAGGGTGAGCTGAAGAAAGAAGACGTCACCATGGGCAGCATCGCCGCCTGGGCCAAGGCGCATCCCGAGCGCATCCCGGATCTGTTGGCGAGCAACCCCAGTTATGTATTTTTCGCCCGCAACCCGGACAGCAACGAAGGCCCTCGCGGCTCGCTGAATGTGCCATTGACGGCGGGTTACAGCGTGGCGATTGATCGGAAAGTGATCCCGCTGGGGAGTTTGCTCTGGCTGTCCACGACGCGTCCGGACGGAACCCCGCTGGTGCGCCCGGTGGCAGCGCAGGACACCGGTGGCGCGATTGCCGGTGAAGTGCGAGCTGATTTGTTCTGGGGTACCGGCGACGAAGCCGGGCATCTGGCAGGGGATATGAAGCAGAAGGGCAACGTGTGGTTGTTGTGGCCCAAGGGGATGGCGTTGCCTGAGGCTGCACAATAAGGCGATGAAACCTGGCACACCGCGTTTCGCAGCCTTCGGCAGCTCCTACAGGTTTTGCGTTATTTCTGGCACACCTCGGTCCTGTAGGAGCTCACCGAGGTTACGAGGCCAGCGATAACGGTCTGCCTGACACACCGCCATCGCTGCCTCGCGGTGCTCGTGAGCTCCTACAGGTCATGTGTTTTTTCAGGCACACCCCGGTCCTGTAGGAGCCGTCGGAGCTTCCGACGGCCGCGAAAGCGGTGTGTCTGACACGCCGCAACCGCTGCCTTTTGGATCAACCTAAACGGTCTTCGGCTTTTCGATAAGCCAGTTCTCGCTCGCGTTTATCGACAGCCACAACGAATACCGTCACTTCCTGCTCAATGACCTGATACACCAGACGGTAGCCACTGCTGCGAAGTTTGATTTTGTAGCAGTCAGGTAGGCTATGCAGGCGGTTGGCTTCAACTCTGGGGTTGATGATCACCTGCGCCAGTTTCTTTTTGAATTGCAGCCGAACTGTATCCCCAAGTTTTTGCCACTCCTTTAAAGCCCTCGCATCAAATTCAAGCCTATAGGTCATCCAGCGAAACCTTCACTCGTTGTGGAGCGGCAAGGCGTGCGCGGACTTCTTCTACAAGCGCTTCATCTTCTTCAGTCATTAACACTGGACGAAAAGGTAGCTGGCCTCGTTCAGCGACGTATTGCAAGGTCTGTCGCATCAGTTCAGAAGGCGTGACGCCTAGCTTTTCGAGCTCGTGATAAGCCCGCGCCTTGAGGTCGTCGTCGATTCGGATATTGATAGACGCCATGAAATTGGCCTCAATGTAATGACAGTTGTCGTTACATTGATCCAATCAATTTGATTTGGCAAGTAGGTTTTAAGGTTAGACCCTTTTCAGAAGTCACTCCTTGTAAGACTCACCTCGCCAACTCCTTCACCAACTCCGGCGTCACGTAGTGCGGGCCGTCGAACAGGTACAGGGGATAGCCGTCGTACGCGGCAAGCTGCGGTTTGAGTTCGGCGGCGGTGGCTGAGCGGAAGCCGCCGCCGTAGTTGGGACGGAAGGCTTCGGCGATGATTCGGACGCGGTTTTTGCCCAGGCGTTTGCGCAGGGCGTCGGCGTAGGTCCGGGCGACGGGGGCGGTGCGGGCGTAGACACCGACGCCGTCCTGGAAGAACACGCCAATGTCATCCGGCAGCCATTGCTTGAGCCAGTCTGCCGTTGCCGCGGGGCCAATATTGGCGCCGTCGTAGACGCTGATCCACAAGGGTCTTGGCAACTTGGCCAGCAACGCGGGCAGTTCCTTGGCGCGGGTCCAGCTGGGGTCGACTTCTGCCGGGAAATACCAGCCAGTGACATGCACCGGAATCGGCAGTTTGGCGATGCGCTCGGACATCGCCGCCAGCTGTTCGATATTGTCCCGAGAACGGTTTTCGCTGAAATACCCTGCCAGCCCGATAATCACATCCTGAGCCCAGGGCTCCTTGGCAATACGCGCCCAGTCAGGCAGCACCGGTACGCTGGGCAGGCCGGTACCGGGCACGAACGCCTGATCATCCACCACTGTCCATTGCACCAGCAGTTCCCGTGCGCCCAGCTTTTGCCAGTCACCCTTGATACCCACGGTTTTGTTGTCCGGCTGCCAGACGATGCCGACGATGCCCGGATCCAGCGGTTTTGATTGAGTGACGTACAACATAGTGGTGCCTGACACGAGGGTCGCTGCCAGTAATGCAACCACTGACGTGGCACGGCTGATGGTTTTGCCGAGAACCTTCAAGGAAGCGCCTTATTGATGCGCTGATGCCACTGGTTCAGCGAAGTCACGCCTTTGGCATTCCAGTTGGCAGCGGCGTCGGGGCCGAGATGAAACTGGCCCTCGTTGAATTGCCAGACGATCACCTGTGGCTTGTGCTGGGCAAAATCAGGTGATTCCAGATATTGCAGCAGCGTCGCCCAAGGCCCGACATCGCCGGGGTTCCAGGTCAGGGTGACGGGACGATCCAGCGCATTGGACAACTTCTGGGTAAAGCCCAGATAAGGCTGCACAAAGCTGTTGCCGATCACCTGCACCGGTGCGGGTGCGTCATCAATCAGCAGATCTTCTTTCTCCACCTGATGGCGCACGGTATAGATGTCGCGGCCAATGGCCTTGCGCTTGATGGCAGGCAGAAAGTTACTCGCCAGGTCGCCGAACGCGCGCTTGTCGAACCACTCCCCAAGTACCGCTCCGCCGCCGGGTTCACCCTGCAATTGATAGTGGCTGGTGATCAGTCTGGCGGTGGCGTCGGCGGTGTTTTCCGCGCTCCAGGCCGTCCAGTGGTAATCGGCACGGTAGAACGCGGTCTGTTGACCTTGTTCAGTCTGTTGCAGGATCGGCTTGATGTTCAGCGTGGTCAGGCCGGCTTTGGACAGGTTGGCTTGCAACTGGTCGTAGCGCTGCACAACCGCCGGGCTCAGCGGGTGATCGGCCGGTAGACGCTGGGCGTAGAACGGCGCTTTCATCGGCACCACCAGCACAACCAGCCCGATGTTTTCCCGCGCCAGTTGCTGTTGGACGTCCTTGAGCAGCGCGACACTGCGCGAGTTACCGGCGTTATCCACCTTGCTCAGGCTTTCCCAGGCGGGAAACAGCCAGCCGTCCTTACCGGTAATGACCGCTGATGCAGCCTGCACGCCGGTGCCAGCGAGGCTGAGCAGCAAGCCCGCCAACACAGGCAAGCGACGGGTGAAACGTTGAGCTTTGACGAAATGGGTCATTGGGCAGTCTGGTCCACGAGGCCGATCAGGCGGGGCGACTGGCTTGAGCCAATCAGGAACAGGCTGTAACGATCACTGGCATTGAACGGCTCAAGCTTGAGCGGCAGGCTGGCGGCCTTTCCGCAATTGGCGATGAGGGTCGCCTGCACCGGATTAATGGTGCGTTGCGCCTGGCCGTTGAACGGCAACTGGTTGAACACGCTGGCGCCATTGGCGAGCTGGATATTGGCCGTTTCGCAGCCAGCGCTCAGGTTGTAGATGTTGAGCTCGGCGCGCAGATCCTTGCCGCGTACCGGCGGATCTACCACCAACCGTGGCGGGTTGGCCGGGTTGCGGTCGAGAATCAGCGTGACCCAGGCGTTTTTCGGCACGTTCAGGCCTTTGATCTCGCGACCGTTGACGGTGACGTGCACAGGCTGCCGTGAATCCACCACCTGAAACGGACTGGCGACCACCGACTGAGCCGACAAGGCAAAGTCGGTGCTCTGATCCACGCGGACCTGCACGGCGGTATCGGATGGATTGACCACCCGCACCCATGCCGAACCCTCCGGCAATTTCGACGCATAGAGTTGCGCAATTTCAGGCGCGGCCTTGGCTGTGGAAGCCATGCCGAGGCTAAGCGCCAGAGACAGAGCCTGAGCCAGGTAAAGCCCAGGCCACTTGCAGATACGAGGGTACATAATCAGTCCTCAGTAGGAGTAAGTCAGGCGAGCGAAAACGCCTTTGGCGCGGTCATCGCCGGACACTTTCACTCGGTATTGCAATGAGAAATCCACGTAGGAGCGCGGCGCGTTGTAAGCGTCTTCGCGGAACCAGTAGCGCACGTTATTACCGATACCAACGCCAGCGGCATGGCCTGACGAATAATCGGCGCGGCCGTCTGCGCCGGTCTTGCTGTCCATCTTCGAGTCGTAATCGTAGGCGGCGACCACATGGGGGAACGTGACCCAGCGCGAGCCCGTACCGCCGATGGCGTAGCTGCGGCCACCTTGCCATTCGCTGTTGATGTAATTGCGCGAATCGTTGACGTAATGGCCGGCTTCAGCGAACAACTGCGAGGTCCACCAGCTGGGCGTATCGACCCGCAGATCGGTGCCGATGCTTGAGCCGTAGCCCAGGCGCAGCAGCCAGTCGCCGTCGACATCCGATGAACCCAGCGGGAAAGTGCGTTCCACTGCCGCCATCACGTTCAGGGATGAGAACGGCTTGATTCGGGCACCCAAAGCGCCTTGCAAGGCGTCCAGACCGGTGTCGGAATCGCCGTTCTTGCTCCACAGGGTGTCGGTGATGCGGCCGTAAAGCTCAACGAACCTGGCATTGCGATAACCCAGCGGACGATAAGAAAGCTCGGTGCTGTTTTGCAGGCTGTCGTTGCTGCCACCATTGCTGCTGCCGCTGTTGCCGTTGCTGGTGGAGGGCGCTGAACTCAAGCCGCTACTGGAACTGTTGCCGCGATAGCTAGTGGTGCTGGTCAGGCCCCAAGTGCGGGAGACATCGGCCACTGCTCGACGGGTGTCGAACAGCTGCTGGGCCGGCATATCCAGTTCACCCGCATTTTTCGCGTCGATCACGCGCTTGAAATAACCCACCGCGTGCTCGTCGTCATTGACTCGCATGGCCGTGTAGGCAGCGTCCTGACTGGCGGTTGGCGTTAGTCGTGTGTCGGCGTCGGACTTGCGAAATGACGCGTGGGCGGCCTCATCGTCACCAGCCTGCACTGACAGATAAGCGATTTGCAGATCGCTCATGGATTCCAGCTCGCCAGTGTCCCGGGCCTGCTGCAAACGTTCGCGAGCGGTGCGGCGCTGACCCAATGCGGCGTAGAGGCTGGCTTCTTCATAGGCAGGCAGGGTGCCGAGTGCCAGCGCTTGGGTGAAGTCCTTGCGAGCCGCGGAATCCTCATTCATCTGCTGATACAGGCGACCGCGCTGGGCCAGCAGGCGCGCGTCGTTGCCATTGGCTGCAAGGCCACTGTTGGCGGCCTCGATAGCTTCCGGCAAGCGCTTCTGATCGCTGAGTGCACTCACCAGCAGGCTGCGATAAGCCGGGTTTTCCGGGGCGCGGCGGATGGCTTCGCTGGCCAGCGTCGCAGCGGACGCCGAGTCCTTGCGAGCCAGTGCGGCGTAAGCCTGAACCGCCATATCAGTACCACCATCGCGCTGGTTACCCGGCCAGATATCACAGATCAGGCCGAAGGCGCTTTCCTGGCAATTCAACGCCGGAGCGGGGAAGCGCAGGGCGGTTTTCAAGCCGCTGGATTTTTGCCTGACAGCGGCCTGGGCAGCCGCGCGGCGGCGGGCGAGTTCACCGCTTTCGTCGGGCGGCAATTGTTGCAGTTGAGCTAGCGCCAGCTCCGGCTCGTTGTTGGACAACGCCAGGTCGGCGGCGAAGAAACGGATTTCCCGCACTTCCGAGTCCAGCAAGCCATCGATGGCCAGCGCCTGCTTCAGGTCATCTTGCGCGGCCTGGGTTTTACCCTGACGATCCAGCGCATAGCTACGCAGAATCCACGGCGCAATTTCGCCATCGTCCTGGGCCAGCGCGCCGGTGGCGGCCAGTTCGGCTGCGCGGTAATCCTTGGCCTCAAGCAGCGCGCTGATCAACAGTTGCTGATTGGCGCTGATTTCCGGCGCCCAGTTCACGGCCTTGCGCGCCTGATCCGCTGCCAGCGGCAGGTTGTCGGCTTGTAGGGCGCGATACCCGGCGATGGCCAGCGGTGCAGCCAGTTGGCGGCGAATGGCTTCGCGGCGCATCAGCAACGTGTCGTCATCCGGGAACACCCGAAGCGCGTCGCCGGTGGCCAGATCAGCTTCCTGAAGATGCTGCTGGCGCTGCAGCGACTCGATCAGCAGCAGCCGATAATCCATGCGCTTCGGCGCCTGGCTGATGGCTTTGCGTGCGGATTGGGCAGCGACAGCGAAGTCGTCGCGGTCGTAGGCCTTGAAGGCTTGGGCCGCAGCGCCAAAACCGGGTGCCGGACGTGCTTGCGGGTAGCGCCGAGGATTGTCGCGCATGTCCTTGTCGCGTTCAGCCAGCGCGATCAGCCGGTTCAAACGGGTGACATCCGCCCGCTGGCGCAAGGCTTCGCGAGCCTTGGCAATGGCCAGGTCGTAATCCTTGCGCTCATAGGCGCTGTACGCCTCGTTCGCGGTTTGGTAGGCCGGGCCGGTGAGCGGCAGCGGCAATGTTTCAGCAAAACTCACGACGGGCATCAGACTCAGGCCGGTGACCATCAGGCTCAGTAGAGAGCGCTTCATAAGGCAGGTTCCGTCTGGTATTGGCTGTGCTGGCGAGCCACTGCCTGTTCGATGGTGGCACGCGGCAGAACGCCGATATCCACCAGGTAATCGCCGATGCGGCCGTGATGTTGTGGGCGGTAATTGAGCATGGCGCTGTCGAACACGGCACGATCCAGCAGCCCCGATTCGATCAGCAGATCCCCCAGCAACGGCGCACTGGCGTTGGGTACCGACTGGCCATCAATGGCGTTGACCCGACGCAGTTGCGCGACGATTTCACTCTCACGGGCAATCAGCTGTTGGGGTTCGCTGCCCAGTTGCGCGCTGACCTGTTGCAGCCCTTCGGCGGACAACGGGCTGGCGACAGCGATCTGCGCCTGCCCGTCGGCATTCACACCCAATGGCACTACCCGCCAGCGCAAGGCGAATTCATCCGCCAGTGTCAGCGCCGATGTATCAGCCTTGGCCGCCACGTCGAAAACCCGCGGCAACTCGTTCTGGAAGGCAATCGCTTCGGCCAGGGTTTCGTCGTCCAGCCAGCCATGGTTGAGCAAGATGCGCCCCAACGGTATGTGCCGGGTTTGTTGTTCGGCCAGTGCAGTATGCAGATGGCTTTCATTGATGGCCTGCCACTGCAAAAGCACACTGCCCAGTTTGCGAGGGGCAAGCGTTACCCGATCAGGTGACGGGAAGTCATGCATGGTTTTGTCCCAGACCAGCTTGCGATTGAGCAGCTTGCCGACGATAAACATGCGCCAAGCCCTTGATGCGGCCATGAAATTGACGAAATTACCTACGATCATCCTTGGCGCCGATAACAAACCGTGCTGCCAGCCGTAAAGTTGGGTCGTGAAATAGCAGCGGTGGGCAATTCGCCATGCCAAGGCGAACCCGTTGGCCATCAGCAACTGCACGATAAGTTGATTATTCTGAAACAAGGTTGGGAAGCTTGTGTCCCAGAGGCCAGTGCTGCGCAGCACGATTAACGCCAGCAATTGCAGCATGATCACGTACGCGATAATGCTGACGAAGGAGGTGACGACGCCCTTGCGGTCTCGGAACAACAAGTACCGGTTGGCGAGCGACCCGGTCCAGCCCATCTGCTCCCACCCTTGTAGGCCGATGCCTACTGTCCAGCGGGCTTTTTGGCGAAATGCGGTGCGGAAGGTGTCGGGAAACAGGCCTCGCACGCACAGGGGCATTTCCAGATCGACTTCATAAGGTTTGCGAAACCAGGATTTTCTCAACACCCGATATCTCACAGGGAAACGCACGAAAATAGCGTTCATGCCATGCCGGTAAAGGCGGGCGCTGACATCGTAATCTTCGGTAAGGCTGTCAGTGTTGAAAGGCTGGTTTTCGTTCTCTCCCGCAAGTACCTGCAGCGCACGGTGCGAAAAACAGGTGCCTACGCCCGCTGATGGAACGGTGTTGCTCATGCTTTCTCGCACAATCAGATCTTTGCCATGCCACTCGGCGAACTCATCCATGTACGTACTCGCAACCCACTCGTACCAATTGCGCTCCAGCGACAGTACCGGGAGTTGAATCATGTCTTTACGCGGGAGCAAATAATTGAAAAGACGTAGTTCCAAGGGATGAACCACGTCCTCACTGTCATGCATGACCACGCCGGCGAAGGTCATGTCATGGGTTTTTTCATGTAGGAAAATCGCCTGGATGACCCAGTTCAGGCAGTCCGCTTTGCAGGTCGGGCCATCATGCGCAACCTCCACGCGGTGCAACTTTCGATAACGACGGCGCATCCGCTCGACTTCTTCGATGGTGCGTTCGTCGTTGGCATAGGTCCCGACAAATATTTCGTAGTTTTGGTAGTCCAGTGACGAGACCATGTTTTCCAACATTGCCGCGATGACGTCGAACTCGTGCCAGGCCGGAATCATGATCGCCAGAGGCTGCTGATCACGGGCGAGCAATTGCTCGGCCGTCAAAGGGCGGTATTTGCGCTTGACCGTGAACCTGCGGTACAGGCGGCGTGCCCAGTACCACATGTCGACAATCAGATCATCTAGGCCCGAGACCAGGATAAGTACGGCCACCACAATCGTGGTGAACTCAAGGTAGGTGTAGTAGTGGGCCAGCCAGTAAGGCCAATAGAGCGACGTCATCAGAGCTTCCCGTTACTGGCGATTGCGGCGGGCGTTACGGCCAGCCAGCAACAGCACGAGGAACAGCACGATAGCGCCCGGAATCAACCACAACATGGACGGTTGACGCCATGCATCGAGGCCTTTTGGCTCTTCGCTTTCGATCAGCTGGCTGCCGCTCGGATCCTTGCTGTCCAGTGTGGTCAGTGCGCCCTGGTCACCCAGAATGCTCACGTCACCACGGGTCAGCAGGATCGGTTTGGCAAACACCGGCGCCTGGTTGCCCAGCGCGTGGTAGACCAGACCGTGCTGGCCGCCAGATTCGACCACTTGCAGCGAAGCCAGGTTGTTCAGCGGTTGCAGATCCAGCAGCAACTCGTCCTTGTGGTTGATGCGCAGGCGGCCCTGATCATCGACTTGCACCGAGGCCTTGCTGTCTTTGATTGGCAGCTCGAAGGCGAGGAAGGATTTATCCGGCGTTACCGAAGCTTTCGGGTCAGCACTCACGGTCAGTTGCGCGCGCAACGGTGACACGCCGCTGGCGTTGGCCACGGCAATCACTTGCGGCAGGCTGGCGACCGGTTGATCCAGCCAGGTTTGCGGCACCAGCACTTGAGTCTCGCCGGCGAAACGCGCGGCCATGCCCGAGAAGTCGTCATTGAGTGTGGCTTTGTCCAGCACGATATGGCTGGTCGGCAACACCGAAACCGGGAAGGCTTGCGGGGTTTCCAGGCAGCGGTCGCTGACCGGCTGACGCTGGAAGGACACTCGCAGGACGTTGGTTGAGCCCAGGGCATAGCCTGGAATGCGTGCTTCGATGCGTTGTTTCTCGCCGTCGGTGACCAGCTGCTGCGCGCCGATCAGGTAATCGTTGAGAAACAGCGAGGCGACGGGCGCGGTGTCCGAAGCACCCGGCGCGGCGGCGACATCAATCACTGCCTTGACCGGCACGCGGCCGTCATAGGCGACGCTGCCCAGCGGGAACGATGCGCTCCAGTCGGACTTGGCCAGCACGTCAATGGTGCCGGGGGTGCCGCCCAGTCGGGACAGGGCCACACGGCCATCGGCTTGCAGCGGGGTGTGCGCTTCGCTGATGGTCAGCTGACGGCTGCGCGCCAGTTTGTTCCAGGCTGAGCCGAACAGAGTCAGCGCCTTGCCGGTCGCTTCTGGCGCGATCATCAGCATCGGACGGGCACCGAGCAAGGCCAGGCGCACGTTGTCGGTGCCGGCTTTCAGGCCGACGTTGATATGCCGTTCACGCCACTGGTTCAAGGCGTTGGCGGCGCTGGCATCGAGGCCTTGAATCTGGGCGTGCAAGGCATCCAGAGATTCGTTGACGGCCTTGAGCAGTTGCGGATCGTTGATCGCCAGATCGGCCTGCATATTGGCGGTCTGACCCAGCACCAGCAGCGCACCGATCTGCGCCGGATCGCTGAGGGTTTGCGTGCCTTTGCCATTCAGACTGGCGAAGGCCGGGATATTCAGCAGTTCAGCCGGGACGCGCAGACCACTCAAATCAACGCTGTCTTGCAGAGCCGGGAAGGGCAGGATGCGTGCATGTTTGCCGATCCGCTCCAGCGCTACACCCATGCGCCACGCCGCATCGTAACTGGCGGCGGACAGACTGCCGGGCGCGACCATGATCCCCGGTTTGCCGGGCAGGGCATTCCAGGCAGCGCCGACGTCCTGCAACTGACTGGCGTCGTAGCTGTAAGTCAGGCGTGTGGCGGGGTCGATACGCAGCACATTGCCGATCACCCGTTCGTCTTCACAAAGCACGCGGTCGACAATCGACGACCAGGCAATGCCCAGTCGCACCGAACCGGTGTCACGGGCGGCCTTGTCGACCCCCAGTGTCACGCTGGCATTGCCTTGCGCTTCGTTCAGGCCTTCAGCCCGCACCGGATAACCGTCCAGCGACAACAACATGGTGTTGCGTCCGCCTTCGCCATTGAGATAACTGGCATCGAACTGCAAGGTCGCATCGGTCAATGGCACGCCCGCCGGCACCGGCAGATACAGCTCGCGTCGGGCATCGGTCGAGCCAAGGATGATCGGCGTGTCGATGCCCAGGTCGCTCAAACGAATCTCGCGTTGCTGGCGAGTGTCGCTGTTGATCTGGTTGATTGCCTGGGTGAGCGGGCTGTCCGCGGCCAGGGCGAAAGTCGGCATGAGCGCGAGCAGGCTCACGCCACAGGCAAGGGCGCTGAGCGCGCCCGATTGAGTGGCAACGGAAAACTTCATTCAGGCAAATCTCGGACTGATAGGGGGAAGAACGTTTATTGGAAAGATGAAACCGGTCGGGCTTGCCCCATGTTCGGAATCAGCATTGGGTGTTCGAGCTCCAATGGCGGTTTGCCCACCACGAACTCATGCATCGGGCGGCCGAGCAGGATGTCGACAATCCGCGAACTGGCCTTGCCATCGCCATAGGGGTTGGCCGCCTGGGAAGCGCGACGCCACAGCAGGTCGTCGTCGTAAAGCGCGGCAACGCCGCTGACGATGGATTCCACAGAAGTACCTACCAGCCGCACAGTGCCAGCGGTCACGGCTTCCGGACGTTCGGTGACTTCACGCATGACCAGTACCGGCTTGCCGAGCGAAGGCGCTTCTTCCTGTACACCGCCGGAGTCGGTGAGGATCACGTGAGCGCGCTGCATCAGGCGCACAAACGCCAGGTAATCCAGTGGCTCGATCAGGTGCACGTTATCCAGCCCGGCCAGATGCTCATGAACCGGACCTTGAACATTGGGGTTCAGGTGCACTGGATAGACGATCTGGATATCTTTGCGGCTGGCCAGTTGGCGCAGGGCTTTGCAGATATCTAGGAAGCCGTCGCCGAAGTTTTCCCGACGATGGCCCGTCACCAGCAGCACTTTGCGGCCCGGCTTGATGAACGAGAACTGACTGTCCAGACGAGTGCGCAGCTCACCGTCCTCATTGATGCGTTTGGCCGTTAGCTGCAGCGCGTCGATCACGGTATTACCGGTCACGAAGGAGCGCCCCTGCAGACGTTCGCCGAGCAGATTGGTGCGCGATTCGAAGGTCGGGGCAAACAGCAGGTCGGCACCCAGATCGATACAGCGGCGGTTCATCTCTTCCGGCCACGGCGAACGAATATCACCGGTTCGCAGACCTGCTTCCACATGGCCAACCGGGATACGGCGATGGAACGCCGCCATCGATGCAACCATTGCCGAGGTGGTATCACCGTGGACCAGAACGCGATCGGGCTGAGTCATCTCCAGCACCGGATCGATGGCGTCATACAACGCAGCGGTCAGGGTGTTGAGATTCTGGCGCGGGGTCATGACGTCAAGTGTGAAGTCGGGTTTGAGTTCGAACAGATCCAGCACTTGCTTGAGCATGCTTTGATGCTGACCGGTAACACAAATCATCGAGTGAACACCCGACTCCGCCGCCAGGGCTTTAACGAGCGGCGCCATCTTGATGGCCTCCGGACGTGTGCCGAAAATGGACAGAACTTTAATTCTTGATTGACTGCGAGCGATGATGCCCTCCTCGCGCAATTATGCGCCGCACAGTAACTCACTCAAGGCTGGAAGTGTCTTGAGCAGGCAGGTGTGCTGAGTTTTATGGGGCCGGATTTAAATCAGAATAGAGGCTTGATTATTCACTTCGTGTGATATGGCGCATTGCCTTGCTTCCGGATCGGCGACGATTATTAGCAGTATTCGCGATGACTGCAAAGTTTTATATGCAGTTATTTTCAAACAGCCAGAAAGATGAAACTTTAACTTTCAAGGTCGGTCAGTAGTGGGTTTTGCGAAGTTTTCAGCGAGGAGGTGCGGCGGGGAGTAATACTGTTTTACCTGTTGATTTATAAGGAATTTCTCAAAAACTACATGCTGTTCGTCGAATGTATTGAATCTTTTTAAAATCCGTTGTCGTGCATCGGTGTTTCTTTATCAGTGCCGAATGTGTTGTAGTGAGAAGTCACTGGAATGACGCCTGAATATTGTCACGGCGCAGTTGGAGTGTGGTTCAGGAGTCTGCTTTGTGCAAGCTTACTTTCGAGAAAGTTCCCAAATGGTGATTCAACTCGTTTGATGGCAATTTGCCGCTAGCGCGAAGTATACACATTAAACCGTAGCGCAACCTATTGAATCAGTATTGATTTGTAATGCACTCGGTAGCGGTCAAACAGCGGTCATGAAATCGCCGGAAAGTCTCGGATTAGACAGCGCGCGACGCCGTTGGTCGGCCTGTATACATGGGTATGATTTCTACTCGGCCCAGGGTTGGTTAATGTAGGCAGCAGTTGTGCGCGGCACAGTGTTTCATTCACCGATGTGGAAGGTAATACAGCTTGATCAAATCCCCGGTGATAGCGGTCGTCGACGACGACATGGCAGTGCGCACTGGACTGGACAGCCTGGTCCGCTCCCTGGGCTTTGCGGTCTGTCTGTTTGCGTCGGCAGAAGAGTTCCTTGGCTCGACCTGCCTTGATAAAGCCCGCTGCCTGATCACCGACGTGCAAATGCCCGGCATGAGCGGCATTGAGTTACACGAGCACTTGAGCAGTCGAGGCTTCTCGATCCCGACCATCTTTATCACGGCGTTTCCCGAGGCATCAGTGCGCAAGCGCGCCATGACCGGCAGCGCGGTGGGCTTCCTGAGTAAACCCTTCAACGCCGGTTTACTGATCGAGTGTATTGAGTCGACGTTTGGGGTTTGAACGAGCTGTGTACGAACTCATTCGCGAAGGCGGCTTATCATGCTCAGGTGTGTTGAGGCCAAACCCCTTTCGCGAATGAATTCGCTCCCACAGTATTTGCGCTCGGTGATTACCCGTGGGAGCGAGCTTGCTCGCGAAGAGGCCGGGACATCCGCATATATTTCTGGGGACAGGACCATTGCCTTCGCGAGCAAGCTCGCTCCCACAGGTATTGATTGCGCTTGGGGGTTGCGGGGTTGCGGGCAAACATAGAATCGCCCACAGGATTTGCGTTACACCTCGGGGTTACTCACTTCCCTAACTCCAATGCCTCAGCCATGCGCACCAGCTCCGCGAAGGATCTGGCGCACATTTTCTTCATGGCATGGCCGCGATGGATTTTGACGGTGATTTCACTCAGGCCGATTTCTGCGGCGATCTGTTTGTTCATCAAACCCGAAGCGGCCAGGGCCATGATTTCCTTCTCCCTTGGGGTCAGGGTCTCAAAGCGGCTGCGTAGTTCGTTGAAGTTCTTGTGGGCCTGACGCCCGCTTTTGTCTTTTGCCAAGGCGGTGTTCACCGCATTGAGCAGGTCCTCTTCGCGAAACGGTTTTGCCAGAAAGTCCACCGCACCGGCTTTCATGGCGCGCACGGTCATGGCGATGTCGCCGTGGCCGGTCATGAACACGATCGGCAGATTGACGTTGGAGCGCGCCAGCTCGTTCTGGAAATCCAGGCCACTGGTGCCTTGCAGGCGAACGTCGAGCACCAGACAGCTGGGCGCCTCAGGACGCTGGAACTCAGCGAAAGCGGCAACCGAGGGGAAAGTTTCGACCCGCAAGCCCTCTGAGCGCAGCAAACTGCTCAAGGCGTCGCGCAGGCCGGCATCGTCGTCGACGATAAAGACGATGGGGTCGCTGCTGACTTTGAGTGGCATCCGGTTCATCGGGTGATCGTCATTCATGGTGCGGCCTCGGCAGGGCGGGCAGGGCGAAAAGCAGGCTGGCGCCTTTTCCCGATTGGCTTTCCAGGTGTGCGCCTTCTATATAGGAGCTCAGTGCCCAGATCCGCCCACCATGAGCTTCGATGATCGAGCGGCAGATCGACAGGCCCATGCCCATCCCTTCAGGTTTGGTCGTGAAGAACGCATTGAACAGCTGACCCATGTCCTGCGGACGAATACCCGGCCCTGTGTCTTTGATTTCCACCACCACTTCGTTCGCGGAGTCGCTGCGCAGATGCAGGCTCAACTGCCGCGGGCCGCTTTGATTGTTGGCCATGGCCTGAATGCCGTTGATCAACAGATTGATCAGCACTTGCTGCAACTGAATGCGATCACCCATGACGAGAGGCATATTGCTGGCGATGCTTTGCACCAGCTCGACCCGGCTGCGCTGAATCTCCCTGGCGACCAGGCCAACTGAATCCTCGATGACTTCCTGCAGGTCCACCGGGATGCGTTGCGGGTCGGACTTGCGCGACAGGGCCCGGATACGCCGGATGACCTCGCTGGCCCTGAAGGTTTCACTGAGGATGCGCTCCAGCGCCTGAGCCGCCTCGCCGATGTCCGGCTCCTTGCGGTTGAGCCAGCGCAGCGAGGCTTCGGCGTTGGTGGTGACGGCGGCGAGGGGCTGATTGACTTCGTGGGCGATTGACGCGGCCAGCTCGCCCAGGGTGGTGACGCGAGTGACGTGGGCCAGTTCGGTCTGTGAACGATGCAAGGCCTCTTCAGCCTGCTTGGCGGCGGTGATGTCCATCAGAGCCCCGACATACTCGCAATTGCCATCCTGATCACGGGTCAGGTGGGCAAGCATGTGCAGATATTTGACCCTGCCATCGGGCATCAGCAGCCGGTGCTCGACGCTGAGGTCCGGCACCAGTTGCCGCGCCTCCGCCACGCTGTTGAGCACGCAAGGCAAATCGTCAGGGTGAGTCCGTTGCAGGATGCTGTCCATCGACGGCGGTTGGCTGGCGTCCACCTCGTAGATGCGGCGGGTTTCCTCGGACCAGTGCATTTGCATGTCCGGCAGGCGAAAACCGATGCTGCCGGTGCGGCTCAGCCGCTGCGCATCGCTGAGGAACGCCTCGCTGCGCCGCAGTGCGTCATGGGCCTTGGCCAGCAAGCACACCTGTTCCTGTAAACGATCATTGACCGCTTTGTTTTTCAGGGCCAGCACCGTGGTGATGCCAATCGCCGCCATGCTCACCAGCGCACGGGCAATGGCAGGCATCTCTGCATCTTCACCGTGTGATAGCAGGAACGAGAGGATGGTCAGGGTGAAACAGCCCAGTGAAACCAGGATCATCCCGGTGCGGCTGAAGAAATTCACCGACAGCAGAATCACCGCCACATAAAGCACCGCCACCGCGATGTCCAGGGAGGTCACTGTATCGACGATGAACACCGCGCAGGCGATGAGCGCTGCACCAAGCCGTTGCATCCTTGATGAAGGCGGGGCATTGAGGAGCGTGTCGCGTTGCTCCGCAGGTAACGTAGCTCGTGTATTCATATTGAAAGCATGATGCTCCATGAATACTGCCCGACAAGCGCGATGGACAGTTCTGGTCCTTGAATGGGCGCGGCAGCCAATACTTCGGACCACCTGCTCGTGTGCGGGGGATTTTAAGGCGCAGCGAGGGATTGGCCTATGATCTCTGGGGATAACAAGGTTTCATCGGGCGAGAAGTTTTTCCTCGAGAGCCGCCATTCTTACCCCGTCAG
>Ga0247729_10000044_pt1 | contig 62266 bp, 43 predicted proteins | sample UWRJL133311R2_FD_180958 | JGI IMG/M metagenome (GOLD analysis project Ga0247729, IMG submission 180958) | Plant litter microbial communities from Arlington Agricultural Research Station in Wisconsin, United States - UWRJ-L133-311R-2 | ecosystem: Environmental > Terrestrial > Plant litter >... | reverse complement strand
CAGCTCAGCCGTATATTCCATTCCGGCGACGGCCGCGTGGTGCTGCTGGTAGTGCGCCGCGCCAGCGGCGAAATATACACGACGACCATCAAGCTGAAGCGGCAGATTTAGCCCTGACCAAACCGGAAAAAGCTGGGCCCGGGGTCGGGAGCCGGCTATTTTTCCTACATTAGAAGCCTGTCCTCGTTGAGCTTTTTATTCTTCCGCGCCCTTCCCACCCGATGCCCACGGCCCCTTCGCCCGCGCTGCCGACTCCGCCACCCGAAATTCGGGCCAACCAGCACATCTACTCCGATTACTTTGACGAAGAGTTCGTTTGGAAGCTCGACGAGCACGTTCTGCAGCTCCTCGACCGGGTCTGGTTCCGCTCCGAGCTGGTAGGCTTCGACGATTATCCCGAGCGCAACAACCCCGACCGGCCCCTTCTTTTTGCCTCCAACCACTCGGGCATGGCCTTCCCCTGGGATGCCATGGTAGCCCTCTCGCACCTGTGGCGCAAGCTGCCCGACCTGCGCGACCTGCCCCGGCCGCTGTCGGCACCCATGCTTTCCCAGTCGGCGCTGATGAACCCGTTTTTGATCAAGCACTTCTGGAAGCGCTGCGGCTGCGTGGATGCCACCACGCTGAACTTCGAGACGATGATGTACTACAACGACCACAACCTGATGCTGTACCCCGAGGGCGTGCCGGGCATCGGGAAGGGGTTCAACCGCAAGTACCAGCTCCAGCGCCTGGCTACCAGCATCATCCGCCTCGGCATCCAGCACCGCACCGACATCATCCCGTTCTACACCATCAACGGCGAGTACCTCAACCCCTACGCCTACAGCTGGGACTGGGTCAATAACCTGAGCAAGAAAATCGGGATTCCCTTTATTCCCGTCGGTCCCATCGTGCTGATGGTACTGCTGCAGCCCTGGTTTTTCTACATGGCCTACCCCGCCAAGCTCACCTTCGTGCTGGGCTCCCGCATCAAGCCCTACGAGCTGACCGACAAAGCCCACGACGAGCTGAGCCGCGCCGACTACGAGGACCTCTCCAATCAGGTGCGGCAGCGCATGCAGACCGAGATGGACGCCGCCGTGCGCACCCACGGGCAGCACCCTTACCGCTGGAAGGAAATGTGGCAGCGCATCCGCCAGAACTGGCGCTACTTCCCGTTTTTCCTGCCCTTCGCCTGGCCCGCGCTGTTCACCGAGTTTGAACGCCAGTACACCCAGCAGCCCCGCGGCACCATCGACCTGCAGCTGGCCCGCCCCGGCGCGTGGCTGCGCATGATCTGGCGCAACCCATTTACGCTGAGCTTCTTCATTCCGATCCTGGGCTGGATTCCCATTGCCATTCGCGGCTATAAGGGCCACCAGCTCGGCAAAGAGCCCAAGCGCTAACCGTCGAAAAACCCGAATCCTGACGCCGCGCCGAAACCCATTCAGCTTCAGCCAGTAAAAGGAAGTAACTTACCCGTACCGCCGGCTTGCCTCTGCTCCGCGCGCCTTTTCCCATACCACGCTGCGGCGCGTGGCGGGCCGCTTCCCTTCCAATTCCCACGCGTCATTCCCGCTTCCAAATGCCCTCTTCCCAGCATTTGCTCCTCAAACAATTCCTGACCGCCGCCACCGGCCCGCTGGCCCGCCGCCAGCCCAGCCTGACGAGTTTGCGCCTGGGCCTGGAAGTGGGCAGCCTGTTCCAGTTTATGCCCTGGGGCGTGCACCTCGAAAGCCTGCGCATCGACGGCCTGGCTGCCGAGTGGATCCGGCCGGAAGGCGCTGATGCCCGCCGCGTGCTACTGTATCTGCACGGCGGCGGCTACGTGCTGGGCTCCCTCAACACTCACCGTAGCCTCATCGGCGCCCTGGCCCAGCGCTGCGACATGCAGGCGCTGGCCATCGACTACCGCAAGGCCCCCGACTACCCGTTTCCCGCCGCCCTCGACGATGCCCTGCTGGCTTACCGCTGGCTGCTCGCCCAGGGCTATAATGCTCACGACATCATCGTGGCCGGCGACTCGGCCGGGGGTGGGCTGGCCCTGGCGGTGCTCATTGCCCTGCGCGACCAGCAGGAGCCGCTGCCCGCCGCCGCCATCTGCCTTTCGCCCTGGACCGATCTGGTACTACCCACGGCCACTATTCGCCGCGTGGCGCACGAGGAGCTGCAGCTGCTCGAAGCCCTGACCATCCGCGGCTGGGGCGGGCAGTACGCCGCCGATGTGCCGCTGACGCACCCGCTCGTGTCGCCCACCCAGGCCGGGCTGCACGACCTGCCCCCGCTGCTGATCCAGGTTTCCGACTCTGAAGTGCTCTGCGACGACGTGCTGGGCTTTGCTGGCAAGGCCCGGCTGGCCGGCGTCCCGGTCACGCTCCAGACCTTCGAGGGACTGATTCACTGGTGGCACCTGTTCTGGCGCTTCGTGCCCGAGGCCCGGCAGGCGCTGGATAAGGTGGCTACTTTCACCCGGGGTATCTGGGCAGCCCAGGCCGAGGCCGCCCGTATCGTGAGCCGGGCGCGCCACCCCCGGCAGGCTGCGGCCCGTCCCCGGGCCCGCCTGTAATCGGTGTTGCTGCCGTGGGGTAGCGGCTTCGGAAAAAGGCGGTTCTTGCCCTTGAAAGCCCGAAAACAGCTGATGGAAACAGCCCGCAAGAAAAATTCTTGCCTCACCGCCAACTATATAGCCATGTTTTTGTAGGTTTGTTGAAAATACTCGGCTTGCATACTACTTTAGGTTGCGCGCCGCTTTTCACTCCCGATTTTTCATTTCCCCCAACCTCTTTAATCATTCAGCGCCATGGAAGATTTGTTTAAGAAATTCATCAACGCCGGCGTCGGTTTCGCGTCGCTGACCAGTGACCGGGTGCAGAGCGCCATCGACTCCCTGGTGAAGGAAAGCAAGCTGTCGGAGCAGGAAGGGAAGAAGATCATGGACGACCTGAAAAAGAACTCCGAAACCAAGCGCAAAGAGCTGGAAAAGCAGTTCAGCGGGATTGCCTCCAAGCTCATGAAAAGCGTGGGCGTGGCCTCCAACTCCGACGTGGAAGATCTGAAGCGCAGCGTGAAGGGCGGTTCCAAGTCGGCCTCGGGAGCCTCGGCGAGCAAGAGCAGCCCGGCTAAGTCGAGCGCCAAGCCAGCTTCGAGCGCTCCGGCCAAAGCGGCTGGTGCTACCAAGAAAGCCGCCGATAAAGTAAGCAGCGCCGCCGGTACGGCCCAGAAGGCGGCCGCGGCCAAGGCGGGGGCCGCCAAGAAGGCTGCTCCTAAAGCAGAGGCTCCCAAGGCTTCGGAAGGCAGCGCTTCGTAATCTTGATTTGACCCGGAAAAAGCCAGTGCCCCGAATGCGCGGGCACTGGCTTTTTTGTGCTCCTGGCCGTGCCGTCCGCCGGGGATTAGCGCTTATTTTGCACTCCCGCTTCCACCGTTCCCGCTTCCGCGCCCGCTATGTTTAAGAACACGATATCCAATCTGAACCGCATCAGGCAGGTGGCGGAAGTGCTAGCGCGCTACGGGTTCGAGGATGTGGTGACCAACACGGCGTTGCGCCGGCTCATCACCCAGAAGCGCCGCCTCTCGTGGCAGCACGCCGAGAAAACGGTGTTCGAAACCACCCGCTGGGAACGAATCCGGATGGTGATTGAAGAGCTGGGGCCCACGTTTATCAAGCTGGCCCAGGCGCTGAGTAACCGCGCCGACCTGCTCCCGCAGCCGCTCATCGACGAGTTCGAGAAGCTGCAGAGCGACGTGCCGCCCTTCGACGTCACGCTGGCCAAGCAGATCATCGAGCGGGAGCTGGGGCGGCCCATCACGGAGGTGTTCAGCGAGTTCGACGACGTGCCGCTGGGCTCGGCCAGCATCGGGCAGGTGCATAAGGCGCGGCTGCGCACCGGCGAGCAGGTGGTGGTGAAGGTGCAGCGTCCCGACGTGCAGGAGAAAGTGCGCACCGACTTGAGCCTGCTGCACGAGCTGGTGCGCCTCACGGCCGGCTTTCTGCGCAACCACGGCCTGGGCAACCCTCAGGACATCGTGGATGCCTTCGAGCGCAGCATGATGAAGGAGCTAGACTACACCTCCGAGGCCCGGAGCATGGACCAGTTTCGCAAGCTCTACGAGGACTACCAGACCTTCTACATTCCGAAGCCCTACCGGGAGCTGTCGACCAGTAAGATTCTGGTGATTGAGTTCGTCAGCGGGTGCAAGATTTCGGACAAGGAGAAGCTGTTGGAATGGGGCTTGGAGCCGGCCAAGGTGGCCGAAACGGGTATGGACATCTACCTGACCCAGATTTTTGAGTTCGGAATATTCCACGCCGACCCGCACCCGGGCAACGTGCTGGTGCGGCCCGACGGCACGCTGGTGCTCATCGACTTCGGGATGGTGGGCAAGCTCACCAAGCAGCAGAAGTACGCCTTTGCGGGCGTGTTTATCGGGATGGCACGGCAGGACGCGCGCAGCATGGCCCTGAACTTCCGCCGCCTGGCCGTGACGGCCGACATTCCGGACATGCGCCGCTTCGAGGCCGACCTCAACGACCTGATTGAGGACTTCACGACGCTGGACGTGAAGGAAATGAGCATGGGCGACCTGGCCGACCGCCTGCAAACCATCATTTACAATTACAAGCTGCAGGTGCCCGGCGCGGTGTTCCTGATTTTGCGGGCGCTGGTGATTCTGGAGGGCATCGGGAAGGTGTTGCATCCGCACTTCAATACGTTTGAGTTTGTGCGGCCCTACGGAGCGCGTATCATCGCCGAGCAGTACTCGGCCGAGAATATTCTTAGCGAGGCGCAGTACACGGGTTCTCAGCTGCTGGCCTTGCTCACCACGCTACCCACCGACGTGCGCCAGATCATGCGCAAGATTTCGCGCGGGGATTTGCGGGTGAAAATCGAGCACAGCGGCTACCAGGCTTTGATGCGCAAGGCCGACCAGCTCGTGTCGCGCATCATCATTGCGCTGCTGGCGGTGGCGTTTCTACTGTTTTCGGGGCTGAGTTTGATGGGGCGCTACTCGGCCGAGATGCCCTATTACCACGGTATGCCCGCTGTGACGTGGTGGGGCTTCGGTATTACGGCGTTTCTGCTGCTGATTCTGCTGATCCTGGGCACGAAAGGAGAGAAGAAATAGGGTTGGTGACGTGGGGTATTTCGGGTTTCTTGCAAGGTATTATGCTTTAGTAGCAGGGTAGTTCGTGAGCCTTGCAGGGTGTTTTCGATCAATTGCAGGGTGTTCCACATTGCTTGCAAAGCGTTTCGCGTTAGTTGCACAGGGGTTGTTCTTGGGTGCAGGGTGGTTTGCTTCTAGTGCAGGATGTTTTCGATTAGTTGCAGCGTGTTGCGCCTTGGTTGCAGAGTGGTTTCGATTAGTTGCAGTGCAGTGCAGAGGGTGAGGTCGGGGTAGGGTGCAGGGACGGATTATGGGGGAATATGCGCTTCTCTGGCGCCTGATTATTTGCGGGCTAGGACTTGATACCTAATTGGTTATTGAGCTTTGAAACTTGGCCCGCAAGTCTGACGCCGCCGGAATCTGGGTAGTGGGCCTAGGGCTGCTAGTGCCAACTTGCCTCCGTCTACCGCTGATTGGTAGAGCGAATTCAACGGGTGAGTGGCATGAAAATCTTGATTGGAAAGTGGTGGCGGCAGGGCATGGTGGCGTTGGTACTGAGTGGGGCGGGGCTGACGGCCGCCGCGCAGTCAACGGCCGACCAGGAGCTGTTTGAGACCCAGAAGCGCCTGTCGGTGGGCGTGACCAAGTTTGCCGAAGCCCGCACGGCGCTGAAGGGTTTTATCGGGGCGCGGGCGGTGTGGGTGCAGAAGCAGGAAGAAACGCCCGACCAACTCACGGCCGAGTTTGCCCTGCCCACGCGCTACCTGCCCCGGCTCGACTCGCTGACGGCCACGTTGGGCTTCGTGCTCGAAAACAACCTCAACGCCCGCAGCCTCGACGCCCGCCGCCAGGAATTGCAGGCCGAGGAGCAAAGCGAAACCGAGCAGCTGGGCCGGGTCCAGCAGGAGCTAAAAGCCCCGAAGCTGGACGACGACAAGCGGCAGAGCCTGCAAAGCCAGGCCGAGCGGCTCGAGGCCAGCCTGCGCCAGGGGCGGCAGCGCCAACAGGCCATCGTGAGCCACCAGGGGCAGGCCTACGTGACGCTGCGCCTGTTTGACGAGGTGACGTTTCCCAGCGGCAACCGCAAGGTCAGCTTCGTGAACATGCCCGGCGTGGAGTATGCCTACCTGCGCCTCGACAACCCCAAGGCGGGCCTCACTAGCCAAGCCTACCAGGGCTACGCGCTGAAGTACCTCTTCACCCGCGGCAAGAGCTACTTCAACCTGGGTGTGTACAAGCCCGTGACCAAGAACAGCACCGACCAGGATTTCGTCAACGAGCTGTTCGTCATCAACTTCGGGCAGGACTTTTACCCGCGCAACTTCGGCCGGGGCCGGCGCAAGTACCTGAACCTGTATACCAGCTACCAGATTGGGGGCTTTATTCTGAACCGCAACAACGATAAGGAAAACGACTTTATCCCGAACCTCAATCTGGGCCTGGGCGTGGAGCTGCTCAAAACTCGCCACGTGCTGCTTGACACCAAGGCCAGCTACTTCGTGCCCCTCGACAGCCACAGCCGCGACCTGCGCGGGGTGCTGGGCCAGGCGTCGTTCAGCTTCGTGTTTTAGAGCGGGCTACGCCTAGAAGGCCACGCCAAGATCCAGGCGCAGGGTGCGGTTGGCCCGAACTACCTGCTCAGCCGGGTCCCCGAATGAGCCGAGCGACCGGTCGTAGCGTAGCTCCAGGCTCAGCACCGGCAGAGCAGGACGATAAAGCGACAGGCCAGCCCCGGCCGCCAAGCCAATGGAGCCGGAACCGGGTGGGAGCAGTTCCCGCGTATCCGGGCTGGGCTGGTTGGAGTTGCGGTAGGTGTCGGTGGAGCGGTTGGCGACGTGAAGGCCGTAGCTGGCCCCGGCATTCAGGTACGGTCGCAAGGCATGGTAGCCCACCGTGTAGCGGAGCAAGACCGGGATCTGAACCTGGGCATAGTGAACATCGAGCTGGCGGGTAGTGGTGTAGGCCGCGAAGCCGTTGTAGAAATCAGCCGCACCGTAGCGGCTGCGCAACGCCAGGTAGACGGCCTCCAGCTGAGCCGAAAACCGGCTCTTGGTAATAACGTGCAAGAAAACGCCTGCCTGGTAGCCGGTGCCCTGGCTGCGTTGGCCGGCGCGGACGGCCGGGCCCAACTCGAAGCTGGACACGTTGCCGCCGACTTTGAGGCCCAGGGAAGCCCGGAAACCGGCGGGCTTGACTACCCTGCTGGTACGCTGAGGCTCCCGGCAGGCGTTGTAGGCCATGATCAGGCTCGTCATGCCCGGGTAGGAGTAGGGGTAGCGGCGCTCAATGGCAGCGGTTGTAAAGTCCAGCGCCGGGCAGTTCGTCAGCTGCCGCAGGAGCGTCAGCCGGGCCGTAGCGGCCGGTACCTCCACGACGTAAGCGGACTCAGGGGGCTGCAGGAAGTACGTCTTCTTGCCCTCGGCGTTTGGCCGGGAATACAGGCTGACGTGTCCCCGCACCAGCAGGTTCATGAGCTGAGCCGAGGCCCCGGTAGCCCCCACGGGCAGGCTAACTCCGATGGGGCCGGCCGCGTCACCGTAGCTGGCGACTTCCGCGGCCGTCAGGGTAGTTGCCGCCACGCCGGGACGATATAGGCGGATGGTGGTCAGCTCCCGGCCCGGAAACTGGATATTGCCCCGTAGCGTGTCGCCAGCCGTCGTCACTACATAGTCGTGGGCCGGAGCCTGGGCCCAGGCTCCGGTGGCGGCCAAACTCAGGACGAAAAATAAAGCGGGTACTTTCATACAGCAGGAATGATAGAAATCAGTAGGGTAGAGGCTAAGCCAGATACGAGGTGCGCAAATTAGAAAAGAAATAGGATGCGCTAATATACCACGCTGGAGCCAGCCAGACCGGCGCCGTTACTCCGGCTCCTCCACCTCCTGCACGATGCGGGACTGCTTGTACTGGTCGAAGCTGACTACTTCCAGCTGCAGGACGCTGCCGAGGAAACAGGCAACATGCAGGGCCTGCTTATAGGCTAGGCATCGCCATAGGATAACGCCCTCGGCGGAGTCGGGAACAGACAGCAGCACGAGGTACTTGATCTGGCGCTGGGTTTCGGTGCCGCCTCCGTCCGTGGTCGAGACGGCCAGCTCGGAAAAGAAGCGGACCACCACGCGGTGCGCCGGCGGCAGCGGGTGCCAACCGCCGAGCGGCAGACCCAGCAGATGCAGCCCGATACGGTACCGCTGCCGGACGGTATCCACTTCCAGCAGCGTTTTACTCACCGCCAGGAGAAGAGTAAAGACCAGGAGTAAGGTCGCCATGTAGTACGCCTCCAGCCAGAGTAACGCGCCACCAAGCAGCAGTGCGTACAGCCAATGCAATTGTCCGGGCTGGCTGATTACCAGCGCGGCGGGTTTAGGGGAAAAGGTAGCAGGCATAGCTGGATAAGGCGCTAAAAACTGCGGCCCGCTCTGCCATGCAGAACGGGCCGGGGTAATTTAAGGCGAAAAAAGTGGCCGGCAGCCTTACTTGAGCTGCATGTCCTCGATGATGAGGTTGATGTAGTCGGTCAGCTTGGCGTTGACCTGATCGAAGTCTACGGCCGACTTGAGCGGGTTGCGGACGCTGAAGTAGAACTTGATCTTGGGCTCGGTGCCCGAGGGGCGAGCCGACACCTTACTGCCGTCGGCGAGGATAAACTGGAGCACGTTGGAGCTTTCCAGGCCGGTGGGCGTTTCCTGGCCGGTGGTCAGGTTGCGGATGACGCCGGTCTGGTAGTCGCGCAGCTCCGTCACCTGCTGGCCGGCAATGGTTTGGGGCGGGTTGGCGCGCAGGCCGCGCATCATCTCCTGGATTTCCTCGGCCCCGCGCTGGCCCTTCTTGGTGAGCGAAATCAGGTCTTCCTTATAGAGGCCGTACTCGGTGTACATCTGCACCATGGCTTCGTAGAGCGACTGGCCGCGGTCCTTGGCGACGGCAGCCATTTCGGCGATGATGGCGCAGGCCGAAATTGAGTCCTTGTCGCGCACGAAGTCGCCGATCATGTAGCCGTAGCTTTCCTCGCCGCCGCCGATGTAGGTTTCCTTTCCTTCTAGGTCGCGGATGATGCCGGCAATGTACTTGAAGCCGGTGAGCGTCTGGTAGGCCTTCACGCCGTAGTGGCGGGCAATGTCGCCCAGCACGTCGCTGGTCACGATGGTGTAGACGATGAAGTCCTTAGCGGTCATCTTGCCGGCTTCCTTGCGGGCCGAAAGCAGGTACTGCGTGAGCAGGGCGGCAGTCTGGTTGCCGTTAAGCAGCACCCACTCGCCGGCCGCGTTTTTCACCCCGATACCGATGCGGTCCGCGTCGGGGTCGGTGGCCAGCACGAGGTCGGCATCAAGCGCCTTGGCCTGGTCGAGGGCCATCTGCATGGCGGCCTTCTCCTCGGGGTTGGGCGAGACGACGGTGGGGAAGTTGCCGTCGGGGGTGGCCTGGGCCTCCACGATGCTCACGTTGGTGAAGCCGAACTTGGCCAGCGCCTTGGGCACCAGCGTGATGCCGGTACCGTGCAGGGGCGTGTACACGATTTTCAGGTCGTGCTGGCGCTGGATGGCGGTGGGATTGATGCTGAGCTTCTGCACTTCGGTCAGGTAAGCCTCGTCCAGGTCGGCGCCCAGCACGTGAATGCGCGTCTCGTCGGCCTGGAACTTCACCTCGTCGGGGCTCTGGATGGCCTCGACTTCGGCAATGATGTTCTTGTCGTGGGGCGCCACTACCTGGGAGCCGTCTTCCCAATAGACCTTGTAGCCGTTGTACTCCTTGGGGTTGTGGGAGGCGGTAATCACGCAGCCGCTCTGGCAGCCCAGGTGGCGGATGGCGAAGGAGAGCTCCGGGGTGGGGCGCAGGGCTTCGAAGAGGTAAGCCGTGATGCCGTTGGCGGAGAAGATGCCGGCCGCAATCTGGGCAAACTCGCGGCTGTTGTTGCGCGAGTCGTGGGCCAGCGCTACCTTGATGACCTGGTTGGGAAACGACTTGAGCAGGTAGTTGCACAGGCCCTGGGTGGCCATGCCCAGCGTGTAGCGGTTCATGCGGTTGGAGCCCGCGCCCATGATGCCGCGCAGGCCGCCGGTGCCAAATTCGAGGGTGCGGTAGAAAGCGTCGCCGAGGGCTTCGTCCTGGCCGGCATCGACGAGCTGCTGAATGGCGGCTTTGGTGTCGGCGTCGTAGTTGCCGGTAAGCCAGGAGTTGACGCGGGTTTGAATTTCGGGGGTGAGGGCCATGCGGAAAGGTAAAGTAGAGAGGGTACAGGTAACGGGCGTAAAGAAAAGAGGTTTTGGCTGGAGTTGCGTAGTGGGCTGTAACGCGAAGCTTCACTTCGCCGGGTCTTTACCCGATAATCGTTGGGATGGCGCGGCCGGTTCGCGAAGTAGAAATATGCACTGACACATTTTGACTTCACTCAAAAACGTGTCAGTATACACCGTGGCCCGTCAGTTTCAGCCACGGCGCGAAGCAGGGCGCGGGAATGGACCGGGCACAAAAAAGCCCTGACCTTGCAGGCCAGGGCTTTTCAGTAGGAAAAGAGGCTTACAGATTCCCGCGCAGGGCTTGCTCCCGCTCGATGCTTTCGAACAGGGCTTTGAAGTTGCCCTTACCGAAGCTCTTGGCACCTTTGCGCTGGATGATTTCGAAGAACACCGTGGGCCGGTCTTCCACGGGCTTGGTGAAGATCTGGAGCAGGTAGCCTTCCTCGTCGCGGTCCACGAGCAGGTTCAGGGCCTTCAGCGACTCGATGTCCTCGTCGATGGCACCGATGCGCTCCAGCAAGTCTTCGTAGTAGGCGCCGGGCACCGTGAGGAACTCCACGCCGCGACGGCGCAGCTCGGTAACGGTGGCGCGAATGTCCTTGGTGGCAATGGCAATGTGCTGCACGCCGGGCGAGTGGTAATAGTCGAGGTATTCCTCAATCTGCGACTTCTTCTTGCCTTCGGCGGGCTCGTTGATTGGGAATTTCACGTAGCCGTTGCCGTTGCTCACCACCTTCGACATGAGGGCCGAGTACTCGGTGCTGATGTCTTCGTCGTCGAAGGTGAGCAGCAGTTTGAAGCCCATCACGTCCTCGTAGAACTTCACCCACTGGTTCATCTCGCCCCAGCCCACGTTGCCCACGCAGTGGTCGACGTGCAGCAGGCCGACCGGCGTTTCTTGCGGTACCAGGCCCGATTTGGCTACGAAGCCCGGCATGAATGCACCGGTGTAGTTGGTGCGCTCCACGAAGGTGTGGATGCTCTCGCCGTAGGTGTAGATGCCCGAGAGCGTGACGCTGCCGAACTCGTCCTCGATGGTGTAGGGTTCGAAGGCCGACTTGGCGCCGCGCTTGGTGGTTTCCTCCCACGACTTGCGGGCGTCGTCCACCCACAGGGCCATCACCTTCACGCCATCGCCGTGCTGGGCGACGTGGCGGGTAATGTCGGAGTCGGGCAGCAGGGAGGTGGTGAGCACGAAGCGGATCTTGCCCTGCTGCAGCACGTACGAGGCCCGGTCGCGCAAGCCGGTTTCGGGGCCGGCGTAGGCCACCAACTCGAAGCCGAAAGCGGCCTGGTAGAAGTACGCCGACTGCTTGGCGTTGCCGACGTAGAACTCCACGAAGTCGGTGCCTTTTAGGGGCAGAAAATCGTGGGCGGGATGGGCCTGAACCGCGGGTGAGGTCATAGTTTGCATGGCAGGAAAGGGTAGAACGGGTGGAACTATGGTTGTGCGGGTAAAAATACAGGTTTGCCGCAATTCGTTCCCATTGCTTGAACTGCGGAGAAGACCAGCACCGCCAAAGTTGGCGCCCGCGCTGGTTTAAGCGCGGGCGTTTCGTACAATTGCAGAATCCTACGCACCTTTGTGCCCTTAACCTTTTTCCCCGTGGCTATGAATAAAGAGGACCTCAACCGCGCCCTCGTTTCGCTGATCGAAAAGAAGCAGGAGCTGCATAAGCTGACCTACGACGATACCCGCTACGACGACGTGGAGGAACAGCTGCACGATCTGGAAGACGACTTCAACGAGGAGTACGGTGCGTACCTGGAGGAAGTGCTGGAGAAAGTCCACGAGAAGCTCTGCCCCGACACCGACGTGCTGCTGCCCACCGCCTACCTGCCCAACGACATCGGCGGCGACACCGGCTACGTGCCCTCGCACAAGGAAGGCGTCTGGGTGGATTCCGATGAGTTTCCTGGCAAAGAAGCCCGCCTCGTGCTCGTGCCCAACCCCACGCGCCTGATCTTGTCGGTAGGCAAGAGCGTGCGCAAGGAAGTATGGAAGGCGTAGAATTCTGAATTAAAAATTAAAAATGGGCCGTTCACGATTCAGATAGGAGTCGTTGAACGGCCCATTTTTAATTCTTGATTGCCAATTCTTAATTGAAATGATTTACCGCATTGCCGAGCTGGCCGACTGGCACGCGGCCCAGCAAACTGGCTTCTTCGCCAGCGCCGACCTGGGCGCCGAGGGCTTTATCCACGCCTCCGAGCTGTACCAAGTGCTGGGCACGGCCCACCGCTACTACGCCGGCCGTACCGATATCGTGCTGTTGGAGCTGGACGAGGCCGAGCTGTGGATGGCTGCCGTACCCGTGCAGCGCGAGTATGCCGAGGCCCGCGACGATTACTTTCCCCATATCCTGGCGCCCGTGCCGCTGGCGGCCATCGTGCGGGCCGTGCCCTTCCTGATAGGTGCCGACGGCCGCCACGCTCTACCGCCAGATTTGGACGAGCTGGCCTGAGAAAAAGTGCCTCCGAGGTCAGAGTGCAACCTTTGGGCGGGCGCGGGCTCTAAAGGAGAGACGCTAACAGTACCTTTATGACTACTACCCCTTGCTATTTCGGCCGCACCCTGCTGTGGGGCGCGGCGCTGGGCCTGCTGCTCACGGCCTGCGGCCCGTCTTATTACCTGACCGTGCAGCCCAGCGAGGCCGCCGGCGCTGCTGGTGCGGAGCACCAGCCCCTGTTTGCCGAGCTGGATAGCGTGAAGATGGTGTTCAGCTTCTCCCACCACCGCGACAAGGAGGTGCTCTTCGACGCCGAAGTACGCAACGGCTCCGGCCGGCCCATCCTGGTCGATCCGGCGCAGTTCTACTACGAGCCCGGCATTTCCCAGACGGTGGCCTCAACCACAGTGGGAGCTAGCTTTTTCCTGTCCTGCGTGCCCGCCGTCGATCCGGAGCAGACGGTGCAGAGCCTCGCCGCCAAGCTGGGCACCGAAGACCGCAAAGCCACCGGCACCAGCGGCTGGGAGTGGCTCACCATCGCCAGCGACCTGACGGCCGACCTCACCGCCAACAAGCGCAAGGAAACTGAGCAGGAAAAATACGACCGCAAGGTGCAGTACGCGCAAAGCATGCAGGGCTACGCCGACAACCGCGTCCGGCACGCCGAAGCTGCCGACCGCACGGCCATGGAACTGGAGCTGTGGCAACACCAGATGCTGCGCCGCTACCTGCTTCAGCCCGGCGAGCTGGTTCGCGGCTACGTCGTGTTTCCCGCCCTCGACCAAACCGTCCTGCTGCGCCTCCGCACCCCCGTCGGCCCCCATCAGTTCACCTTCGACTTCGACCAACAGCGGCGCAAGTACTAAGAAGTTTTGTGCGCCGAGGAGCCTAAACAATTTTGGGGTAAACAATTTCAAATTGTTTACCCCAAAATTGTTTAGGGCCCCAAGCCACCGATTGAGCAACCGGGAAAGAAGCATGACTTGGCAGCAGAGGCGCAAAAAAAGCCCCGACAGAATGCTGCCGGGGCTTTTCGTATCATCTAACTAAATATGCCTACACGAACTCAGCCAGCTCCAGCCACCGCTCGCCCTTGGCGTCCAGGGCGGCGTCGGTGCGCTTGAGTTCGGCGGCCCAGTCGGCCAGCTCCTGGTGGGAGCCGGTGCCGGCGTTGAGCTTTTCGATGAGCTGGAGCTTGAGGGTTTCGAGCTGCTCAATTTCCTTTTCCAGGGTTTCGTACTCCTTCTTCTCGGCGAAGGTGGCCTTGCGCTTGGGAGCCGCAGCAGCGGAGGCGGCAGCAGGGGCCACCGGGGCGGCGGAGGGAGCCACGCCCGCGGCGGCTTTGGCCGTCTGGGCTTTTTCGCGGGCGTACTCGGCCGAGTTATTCTCCTTCTGCCACTCGCGGTAGTCGGTGTAGTTGCCGGGAAACTGCCGGATCTGCCCGCCGGGCTCCAGCACGAATACGTGCTCGACCAGGGCATCCATGAAGTACCGGTCGTGCGAGACGATGAGCAGGCAGCCGCTGAAGTTCAGCAGGAAGTCTTCCAGGATGTTGAGCGTGATGATGTCCAGGTCGTTGGTGGGCTCATCCAGAATCAGGAAGTTGGGATTCTTGATGAGCACGCGCAGCAGCTGGAGCCGGCGCTTTTCGCCCCCGCTGAGCTTGCTGACCATGGTGTATTGCTGGGCCGGCGGAAACTGGAAGTGCTGCAAAAACTGCGACGCCGTGACGACCTCGCCGTTGGCCATTTCCACCACCTCGGCCACTTCCTTCACGATGTCGATGACGCGCTGGCTCTCGTCGAATTCCAGCTCGTTCTGGGTGTAGTAGCCGAACACGGTAGTCTGGCCCGCGTCGACGGTGCCGGAGTCGGGCTGGAGCTTACCGGTGAGCATGTTCATCAGCGTCGACTTGCCCGCCCCGTTGGGCCCGATCAGGCCGATCCGGTCCTTTTTCTTGAACACGTAGCTGAAGTCGTCGAGCACCACGTTGGTGCCGAACTGCTTGTGCAGGTGCTCCACCTCGATGATCTTGCCGCCTTGGCGCGTCGTTTTCACGCTCAGCTCCAGCTGCGGGCCGCTGATTTTGGTTTTGGCCTTCTCCTGGGTTTCGTAAAAGGCGTCGATGCGGGCTTTCTGCTTGGTGCCGCGGGCCTGGGGCTGGCGACGCATCCAGTCGAGCTCCTTGCGGAGCAGGTTGCGGGCTTTTTCCACCTCGGCCACCTCAATCTGCTCCCGCTCGGCCTTTTTCTCCACGAAGTAGGAGTAGTTGCCCTGGTAGCGGTGCACCCGCCCCTGGTCCATCTCCACTATTTCGTTGGCCACCTTGTCCAGGAAGTACCGGTCGTGGGTCACCATCAGCAGGGTGAGCGAAGGCGAGGCCAGCCGGCTTTCCAGCCACTCAATGGTATCGAGGTCCAGGTGGTTGGTAGGCTCGTCAAGAATCAGCACCTCGGGCTCCTCGATGAGTACCCGGGCCAGGGCCACGCGCTTGCGCTGCCCGCCCGAGAGCATGCTCACCTTGCGCTCCAGCAACTCGCCCAGGATGCCCAGGCGGCCCAGAATCTGCTTCACCTGCGCCTCGTAGTCCCAGGCGTTGAGCGCGTCCATCTGCTCCATCACCCGCTGCAAGTCGTCGGACTTGTGGTTGGGGTCATTCACGACGTGCTCGTAGTCGCGGATGGCGGCCAGCGTGTCGTTCTGGCTGGCGAAGATGGTTTGCTCCACCGTCATGTTCTCGTCGAACACCGGCTGCTGGCCCAGGAAGGCCACCCGGATGCCCTTGCGCACGCTCACCGAGCCCGTGTCGGGCTGCTCCAGGCCGGCCAGGATGCGCAGCAAGGTGGTTTTGCCGGTGCCGTTGATACCGACCAGCGCCACGCGCTGCCCTAAGTTCAGACCAAAGCCCAACTCGCGGAACAGCCAGCGGTCGGCGTAATTTTTTGAGAGGTTTTCCCCGGAAAGCAGATTCATGGTGCAAAGATAGACCACGGATTCCTCCGGATTTTTCGGATGGGTCGGATTTCGGGGACGATTCTCAAAATAAGCCCACTGCCCGCCCCACTCAAGCCCTATACTATAGGCTATTCCGAAATATTCGCGCGCTTGAGCCCTCGCGCCCGCGCCAGCTACAAAATCCGCGAAATCCGATGAATCCGCATGAATCCGTGGTTCAGATAACCCGCACGCGGTCCACGTTGCGGTCGTCGCGCAGGATTTCGAGGCCCTTGTAAGCCAGGGGGCGGCCGGTGTTGGTGGTCAGCTCGCCGCCGGCGCTGTGCTGGTGAGCCACGTCGAGCACGAGCTGAGTGTACTTCCGCTCCCCGAGCTCAATGGCAATGGGGCGGCCCCGGCCGGCATCGAAGGCGCCCAGGGCGCGGTCTATTTCTTCCAGAATTTTACTCATGGGTAGGAGGGAAGAGCACTGAGAGGGCCGTAATATAGAATTTTGCCGAAATAATTGGATAGGCCGCCGCATTGTTTCCCCGCCGGCCGCCGCCAAAAAGCCCTTACCTTCGCCTCTAGCATGGCCTCTACTCCCCTTAATATCACCCGCCGGCCCATTGGCGTGTTCGACTCCGGCATCGGCGGCCTCACCGTGGCCCGGGCCGTCAGCCGCGTGCTGCCCCACGAGCAGCTCGTGTACTTCGGTGACACCGCCCATCTGCCCTACGGCGACAAATCGACGGCCGCCATCCAGGCTTACAGCATCAAAATCTGCGACCTGCTGCTGCGCCAGCACTGCAAAGTCATTCTGATTGCCTGCAACTCGGCCTCGGCCGCCGCCTACGAGCTGGTGCGCGAGTACGTGGGCTCCAAGGCCCGGGTGCTCAACGTCATTGACCCCATCGTGGCCCACATCGGCGAAGCCTACGCCGACCGTACCGTGGGCCTGATCGGGACCAAGCAGACGGTGAACTCCAACGTCTACAAGAAGAAGGTCGACGACCTCGACGCGGGCGTGGAGCTGCGCTCGTTGGCCACGCCGCTGCTGGCGCCTATGATTGAGGAGGGATTTTTCAACAATACCATCAGCGAAAACATCATCAGCAGCTACCTGGGTAGCCCGGTGCTGAACGATATCGAGGCCCTGGTGCTGGCCTGCACCCACTACCCGCTCATCCAGGACCAGATCCAGTCGTTCTACCAGGGCCGGGTGGCGGTGCTCGATGCCTCCGACGTAGTGGCGAGCCATGTAAAAGCCTACCTGGACACCAATGCCCTGGCCGCCAAAGCGGCGGCAGCGGCGCCCACGCACCAGTTCTACGTCTCCGATTTCACCCGTTCCTTCGAGGAAAGCACCCGCATCTTCTTCGGCCAGGAGGTGCACCTGGAGCATTACCCGCTCTGGGAGTAAGCTAACCCCGGCGCTGCCCGGAAATCCTTAGCTTCTCCGCCGCTCCATTCTACTCCTTATATACAAGTAAAGCCCGCTGCTGCCATGAACAAAAAATATTACCTGCTCAGCGAATGGCGCCGCAACGTGCTGCTGGCCGCCGCGGCCGCCAGCCTCGGCCTCACGCTCCCGGCCTGCTCTTCCGACTCCGCCAGCACCGACAACCAGGAGTGGAGCAATGGCAACGGCGAAACCTACTCGCGGGGCGTCATCACGGAGATGACCGAAACCGCGCCCGGCCAGTGGAAAATCACGGCCGAAAAGCCGGCGGGCAAGGAGGAAGTAGCCGCCATCCTGCACCACCACGACGGCAAAATCGATACCCTGCAGGGCGCCGCGCTACAGCGGCAGATGCAGGACTACGGCCGCCGCTATCCCGAAAACCGGGTGGCCGGCACGGGCATGATGGACGTGCTGATGTGGAGCAGCATCGGCTACATGGCCGGCCGCTACATGACGCCTAATGCTGGCTACTACGCCAATCCCGGCGTAATGCAGAGCACCTCGGCTTGGCGGCAGGGGGTGGATGCCGAGCGGCAGCAGGGGCGCGGATTCTTCGCCCGGGGCTTCACCGGCTCCCGCACTTCCCGCACGGCCGGTATCCAGCCGGGCAGCGCGGCCCGGTCCACCATGCGCAGCAGCGCGCCGCGGGCCGGGCGCAGCAGCGGCTTCGGCAGCCGCGGCGGGTTCCGGGGCTTCGGCGGCTAAGCTATACCTCATGAACACTATCCGTTTGCTGCCCCTCACCGGCGACGTGGCTCCTGCTGTGCGCGCCCTGGGCTGGGACTGGGCTGTGGAAGATGCCTGCGAAAACTACGTAGCCCGCGAAGCCGTGCTGCTGTCCGAAGCTGAGGCCGATGCACTGCTGGCCGCCGCCGATACGCTCTACACCCTGTTCGTCGAGTCCATTCCCGACCCCATTCCGGACGAGCTGCTGCAGCTGCTGGCCATTCCCGAAAATCTGTGGGCAGCCGTGCGTCACTCCTGGAACGACGACCGGCACTGGCACCTCTACGGCCGCTTCGACCTGGCCAGCACACCCGAGGGACCGAAGCTCATCGAGTTCAATGCCGACACCGCCACCAGCATCCCCGAAACGGCCGTAGTACAGTGGGCCAGCCTGGTAGCCGCCCGCCAGGCCGACGACGCCCGGCAGGCTAACGGTTTGTTTGAAGGCTTTGAAGCGCAGCTGCGCCAGTGGCGGCTGCTCAATCCCGACCTCGAAACGAGCCTGCTGCTGGTGTATCTGCCCGGCAGCGCCGAAGACGAAACTAACTGCGCCGTCGTGGCTGAGGCGGCCCGACTCAGCGGCTTCACCCACGTGCACCAATGCCCGGTGGATGGCATGCAGATATCGGTGGCGGGGGAGGAGCGGGGCGCATGGGCCGAGGTAGAGGCTGGGCAGTGGCAGCGCTTCAGCTTTCTGTTTAAGCTCGTGCCCTGGGAAATTCTGGCTGAAGAAGAGCCCGCGCTAACCGCCGACCTGATCCAGCTGCAGCTAAGCCGCGACGTCATTATTGCCAATCCGGCTTATGCGCTGCTGTTCCAGAGTAAAGGAATGCTGGCGTGGCTATGGCAAGTGTATCCGCACCATCCGCTGCTAGTAGAAGCCGCGCTGGAAGACTTGCAAGGTCATTACGTGCGCAAGCCCCTGCTGGGTCGGGAAGGGCAGAACGTGGTCGAAATACAGGCCGGGCAGGTCCGGCAGCAGCAGCCTGGCGAGTTCGCGCAGCAGCCTCAGGTACGGCAGCGCTGGCTGCCGCTGCCCGTCGATGGAATGCAGCGGCAGTACCAGGCGGGCGTGTTTTGGGCGGGAGCATCCTGCGCCATCAGCTTCCGCCGCGACAAAAATTTGATTACGAATCTGTCGGAATTCGTGCCCCACCTGATCCAGTAAGCTTTCGGGAAAAGAGTTGGTAATTGTTGATTAAAGTTGCCAGTTGGTAATAAGACAGTGTCCAGCTAAGTGAAAATAAATTATAGACAGCAGTTAAACCTGTTTCAACTGTTGCTAGTATAGTCTGCGGCTTCCTCAAGGCGTGAGTGATATTGCGGCAAAAGCCTGCGCGAAGCCTGATTCGGCAGTGCTGATGTAGTAAAAATGGTGCAACTTTGCCCCAGGAAAAGCAATATCGCATTTATTTTATGTTTATCTGATGCCCTATATTTATACCTATATAGAATGAATGTGAACGTTAAATCTTGAGAAATTGCCAAAATGCTGCAATTGGCACGAAATATGGGCTAATGGCCCGGTTAAGCGGATAGTGAACAGTCCTTTTTTGTCTTGTTAAAATCCTGTGAATCCTGTGAAATTTAGTAATCTATTGCCTTAAGTTTGCCGTAATGACGTTGAGTTTGGGCAGACGCCTTTTCACTCACTACTTTCTCCCCTCGTAACCTTTACATCCTTCCATACCATGAAAAACCCTTACCTGAATGCCTTGCGGTGGGTACGAAAGCCGCATCTGCGGTTTTTGCTGCTGCTCTTGCTGGCATTGCCGTTTGTAGGCCGGGCCCAGACGTTTAACGTTGTCCCTTCCGACGCAGCTAATCCACAAAATTTTGGCTCGGTAGCTGTCGGCACGTTCTCCGCGGCCAAATCATACACGGTATCAGGCTCTGGTCTGACCGGCCCGATTTCAGTTGGCCTCAGTGGCACAAGCTACGAAATCAGCCGGGACAATATCAACTTCTCGGGCGCGGCCTTTGACTTGCTACCCGATGGTAGCGGCGTTATCTCTACCACGGTATATGCCCGCTTCCGTCCCACGGCTGGTGCGGCTGGTACGGTAGTTAACAGAACGCTGAACTTCACTTCGGACGAAGCGTCTACGGTTAGCTTCAACCTGACCGGCACCCGGGCCGCAGGTGCTCCCACTATTACGGTAAGCCCCATCTCGCTGAGCTTCAATAGCCAGACGGTAAACACTGCCTCAGCTTCCCAGAGTGTTTCCGTAACGGGAACTTCGCTCACGGGCCCCATCACGGTAACGGCCCCGGCCGGCTTTGAAGTAAGCAACGCGGCTGTTAATGGTGGTGCGTTTGCTACCACTTTGAACATTCCTCAGGGCACGGGCAGCATTAACACGACGGTAAACGTGCGCTTTGTACCCGATGCCGCGCAAAGCTATGTGGGCAACGTAACCTTCGCCAGTGCGGGGGCTACTACGCAGAACGTCGGCGTTTCCGGCACTGGTACCTTGCCTACGCCTATTCTAACGGCTACGCCAAGCCCACTGGCTGACTTTGGCTCGGTAACCGTTGGTGCTACCAGCGCTACGATTCGCTCGTTCACCGTGAGCGGTCAGGACCTGCAAAGCCCCGTGACCATCACGCCACCTACGGGCTTCCGCATCCGGACCGGTGCGAACTTCTTCTCGACCAACGCTATTATCCTGATACCAACCAACGGTACGCTGGCTGGCACGCAGGTTGACGTAGTGTTCAGCCCAACGGCCGTACAGGCTTACGTAAGTGATATCACGGTAGCCTCTACTAACGCTGCCACGCAACTGGTCCGGGTAACCGGTACTGGTACCGCAACTTCCGGTTCGCCGGTTGTGAACGTAAATCCGAATAACATCAACTTCGGTACGGTTACCAGCAGCGGTAGCACATCTACCCAGAGCTTCGAAGTAAGCGGAACTGACCTGACGGCTGACATCGTGCTGACGCCCAGCATCAGCAACATCCAGATCCGTAATGCTACGGCTGGCGGCAGCTTCTCCAGCAGCCCGCTGACGCTGACCCGCACGGCTGGCACGGTAGCCGCGCAGGTAATTGAGGTACGGCTGGTATCGTTGGTTGCGCAGGGTGCTTTCAACGAAAGCATTGCCGTCACCAGCACCGGCGCTACCGCTACCCAGGTTACCATCACGGCTCAGAACACCAGCGGTGCCACCTCGGATATCTCGGTTTCGAACCCGGATGCCAACAACTTCACCTTCGTAACCCGCCCTAATACCACTTCCGTATCGCAGCGGTTCCTGGTAGCTGGTACCAACCTGGTGCAGCCCCTGGTAGTGCAGGCCATCGGCCCGAACGCTGCATACTTCCAGGTATCGACCGACAACGTGGTCTTCACGAGCAGCGTGTCCTTCACCCCGAATGCCCAGGGTAACGTAACGCAGCGTCCGATCTACGTGCGCTTCGTACCGGGTGTCAACGCGGTAACGGTAACCAGCACGATTCGCAACTCGAGCGCTCCAGCCCCCGACTTCGACGTATCCGTAACTGGTATCAGCGAGCCGACCATTCGTCTGGACCGTCCTATCGGGTCGTTTGCCGAGGACGTGGTGAAAAACACCGTAACGGCCCCCGTAACGGTGAAGCTGGAAGGCTTCCTGCTCAATGGCGATGTTGACCTGCGCTTCCCAGCCGATGCCTCGGACCCGACGCGTAACCCGTTGCAGACTCCTCTGTTCGAGTTTTCGCTGAACAATGGCGCCACGTACGTGAAGCAGGCTACTATTACTCCTGATGCTGACGGCAACTTCTCTACCAACCTACTGGTGCGCTATGCTCCGGTGCGCGTGGGTAATGCTGCGCAGGAGATGCAGTTCCGCAACGCCAGCTTCAACAACAATAACTTCTTCCCCCTGACCAGCGGCTTCGGCCGGACTACGGGCTTCTCGATTGCCATTGAGCCTGCGACCCAGTCGACGGCGACAGTAGAGCGCTCCGCCGATGGTACTTCCGCTACCATTACCTTCAATCTGGGTAGTGCGCCAGCTGGTACTTACGGCCAAAATCGCCTGGTTATTGGCAGCAGCACTTACCTGACGACACTGCCTACCAGCTTGTTCCCGGTGGATAAGCAGAACTTCAACCCTGGTACCACCACCGGCGGCGGCGCTTACATCTACGGCACCGGTACGGCCACGCAAGCTTCGTCGAACACTTACGTAGTGTTTAGCGGGGCCAACAACGCCTTCACCGTTACGAACCTGAACCCAGCCCTGAGCTACAACTTCTACGGCTTCGAGTTCAACAACGATGGGGTACTGAACGCCGAGAACTACCTGGTGCCAAACAACCAGCCCCAGGTTCCGCTGCCCGTTGAGCTGCTGTCGTTCACGGCTAAGGCTCGCAACAACAGTGTGGTACTGAACTGGGTGACGGCCAGCGAGAAAAACAGCCGCAGCTTTGAAGTAGAGCGCAGCACCACCGGCAAAGCAGGTTCTTACACCACGGTGCTGACCAAGGAAGCCGCTGGCACTACGACGGTGAAAACCAAGTATGAGGCCATTGATACGCGTCCAGTTGCTGGCCTGTCGTTCTACCGCTTGAAGCAGATTGACCTCGACGGCAAGTCGACCACCACGGCTCCCGTAGCAGTGATGACGACGCTGGGCGATGTAAGCCTGTTCCCGAACCCAACGCAGGGCGACGCCACGATTCTGGTGCCCCAGGGCTCCACCGAAGGTCTGTCGGTGCGCATCACTGATCTGGCCGGCCGTACGGTGCAGTCGGGCCAGCTGAACGCGGAAGGCAAGCTTAGCACGAGCAACCTGAAGTCCGGTACCTATATCGTCACCATCGGCGAAGGTGCCCAGGCAGTAACCCGTAAGCTGGTGAAAAACTAAGCTCGGTGCGCTGATCCAACCACCCTGATAAAAAAAGGCCTCCCGCTTGCAGGAGGCCTTTTTTTATTTCCCGGGCAGTTTCATATCATTTTGATAAACTCCACGTATGGGGGCGGGACTACCCGGCACACTACCTTTGATTCCCCCCTCTGGGCTGCTAAAGCCGAGGGCTTCCTTTGCCAATTTCCCAACCTTTTTTTAACCCTTCTTTTATGTCCGAAAACGTTACTATGTTTCGTCGGCAGGCCCCTTCCGGCTTTGGCCGCTGGCGGTTTCTGTTACAGCTGCTGGTTCTACTGGGGCTACCGCTGCTGGGCCGGGCCCAGACGCTTACCCAGGCCGACTTCACCGGCGTAGTTGTGCCGCAGTATATGGGCAGCGGTACCGCTACCCGCCTGCCGGTGCTTTACCGCGCTACGGTCAGCAACCTGACCCCGAGTACTCTGTACCGCTACTACACCCAGGCTGCTACCAACTCCACCACCGGGGGCGGCACGGTAGATATTGGCGGTACCAACACCGGCGCCGGCAACCCGTTGCTGATTAATAACACCACCGGGACGTACACCTATTATACCGGCACGATAAGCTTGGCTACCGCCGGCAGCTACGAAACTTTCACGACTGATGCCTCCGGCGCGTACACGGGCTGGTTCGGCTTTCTGAACACCGGCAACGCCCGCTTCACCGCCGGCAACATCATCTTCCCCACCATCACGATAGGGAAAGACGCCACGCCCGCCGTCATTGAGAAGAAGCTGGCGCTAAATCAGGGCATCACCGTGCTGGCCTTCGCCGCTACGGCGGGGGCTTCGAACGGCACTTTCATCAAGGGCGCTTCCTTTGCTACGCCTTCCAACTTGGTGGCCATCTACGACAATACCACTGCCACCAGCCGGCCCTTGGCCGTTACGGTAGTAGAGCCGACCAGCGCCACGCTCGGCGCCGTCATTACGGGGTACAGCACCACTTCCGGCTCCTGGAACACCATCATTCCGAACACCAACGCCAACGGCGTGCAGCGCGTGGAAGAACGCTCAGTCCTGACCGGCAGCGTAGTGAACTGCAACACGGACACCGACGGCACCTGGCCTTCGGGGGCCGTTACGGTAAACCCGGCCGGCGGCACGACGGCTGTGCAACTGACCAACACCGACGCGCCCCTGAACGCGGGCTGCGGCGCGGTGGGCACACCTACCATCACGGTTTCTACCAATGGCCCACTGGGTTTTACCACCACGACCGGCACCAACTCGGCCGCGCAGACCTACACCATAGCCGGCACCAATCTCACGGCCAACATTACCGTGACGGCTCCGGCCGGCTACCAGATTTCCGTTGACGGCGTCGCCTACAGCAGCTCCCTGACGCTCACGCAGACCGGCGGCTCAGTAGCTTCGAAAGCCATCAGCGTGCAGCTGCTGGGCGCTACCAACGGCACTTTCAGCGGCAACATCACCAACGTCAGTGGCACAGCTTCGCAGAGCGTGGCCGTAACCGGCACGGTGGGTACGGCAGCCCCGGCGGCCCCCACCATCACCAGCTTCACGCCCGCCAGCGGCCCCGTGGGTACGGTAATCACGCTGACTGGCACCGACTTCACGGGCGCTACGGCCGTGACCATCAACGGTACGACGGCCCCGACTTTCGCGGTGAGCAGCAACACGACCCTGACGGTGACGGTCCCGGCTGGCGTGGCTAGCGGCGCCATTGCCGTTACTACTCCCGCCGGCACCGGCTCCTCGGCCACAAACTTCATCGTGACCACCCCTGCTACCACGCCGCCGACCATTGCCAGCTTCACGCCCACGTCCGGGCCGGTGGGAACTACGGTAACCATCACGGGTACTAACTTTACCGGCGTAACGGCCATCAGCTTCAACGGCACAGCCGCGACGTTTACCGTTACCAATGCTACGACCATCACGGCGACGGTTCCGGTCGGGGCGACTACGGGCACCATTGCCGTAACTAACCCCGATGGTACGGCCACCTCAACGGCCATCTTTACTGTAACGCCAGCGGTTCCAACCCTTGCCAGCTTCACGCCGGCCAGCGGCCCGGTAGGTACGGTGGTCACCCTCACGGGTACCAACTTTACCGGGGCCACGGCTGTGAGCTTCAATGGCACGGTAGCTACCACCTTTAACGTAGTGAGTGCCACGAGCCTCACGGCCACAGTGCCAACGGGTGCTACTACCGGTACCATTGCCGTGACTACGCCCGGTGGCACGGCCACTTCCACCACCAGCTTCACGGTATCGGCCGCGGCTCCGGCTATTACCGCGCTGGCTCCGGCCATCCGGGTAGCGGGTAGCGCGGGCTTCACCCTGACCGTAACCGGTACCGGCTTCGTCACGGGCGCTACCGTGACCCTGAACGGTACGGCTCTGGCCACCACGTTCGTTTCGGCTACTTCGCTCACGGCGGCGGTACCCACGACGGCTCTGGCGACGGCGGGTACGTACGCCGTTACCGTTGCCAACGTCAGCGGCCCGGCTTCGGCTTCGACCACGTTTACGGTATCGGCCGCCACGGCGGGGCTGTTTGAAGACTTCGAGCAGGGCACCAAAACCGGCTATGCCTCCGCTACGGTGGCGCTGCAAAGCGGCGACTGGACACTGGCCGATGCCCTGCTGGGCGTCAGCACTTCCGATAAGTTCAATGGCACGCGCGGCACCCGCATCCGCGGGGGCGGCACGGTAACGATGAACTTCGACAAGCCCAACGGCGCGGGCACCATCACGCTCAACGCGGCCCTGTACGGCACGGATACCAACGTTTCGCTGAAGCTGGAAATCTCCACCGACGGCGGCACTACCTACGCCGACATCACCGGCACGGCCCCGACGCTGACGACGACGCTGACTCCGTATACCTTCACGGCCAACCGCGCTGGCAGCATCCGCATCCGGGTGAGCAGCACCAACACCAATGCTGCCACCAACCCGCGCTTCAACCTCGACGACATTAGCATCACCGACTACACGGCCCCGGCTACGCCGGTCATCACCGTGACGCCGGCCACGCTGACGGCTTTCAACACCACGACGGGCACGGCTTCGGCCACGCAGACCTTCACCACCAGCGGCACCAACCTGACGGCCGACCTGACCGTGACGGCGCCGGCGGGCTACGAAGTGTCGCTGAGCGCTACCAGCGGCTTTGCTTCGACTATAACCGTGGCACAAACCAGCGGCACCGTCACCAACGCCACTATCTACGTGCGCCTGACCGGCGCGGCCAGCGGCTCATTTGCCGGCAACGTAACGGTGGGCAGCACGGGAGCTACCACGCAGAACGTGGCCGTAACCGGTACCGTCACGGCGCCGGTCCCAGCGGCGCCAACCATTGCCAGCTTCACGCCCACGTCCGGGCCAGTGGGCACGGTGGTAACTATTACGGGTACCAACTTTACCGGGGCCACAGCCGTCACGTTCAACGGCACGGTAGCTACCACCTTCAATGTAGTGAGTGCCACGAGCCTCACGGCTACGGTACCAACCGGCGCAACTACGGGCACCATTGCCGTGACCACGCCCGGCGGCACGGCTACTTCTACCACCAGCTTCACGGTGGTAGCTCCAAACCCGACGCCGGTTATTACCAGCCTCTCGCCGGCTTCGGTGGCGGAAGGCTTCGTATCATTCACGATTACCGTCACGGGTACCGGCTTCCTGCCCACGTCCACGCTGACGTTTGGTGGTACCTCGCTGCCGGTGGTATACGTCTCCGCTACCCAGCTTTCAGTGTCGTTGCCAACCGGGGCTCTGGCCGGTACGTACCCGATTATCGTGAGTAATCCCACGCCGGGCGGTGGCGCTTCGGCTCCGGTTACCTTCACCATCACGCCGCGTGCTACCATCACCAGCCTCTCGCCAAATACGGTGGCGGCCGGTAGCGCTGCCTTCACGCTGACCGTCACGGGCACGAACTTCGTGAGCGGCTCGGTCGTCAATTTCAATGGGACAGCGCTGGCTACTACGTTCGTTTCGGCCACCCAGCTTACGGCGGCCGTTCCGGCCAGCGGCCTGGTTACCGCCGGCTCCTACAACGTGACGGTCGTCAGCCCGGCCAGCAGCACCTCGGCGGCGGCCACGTTCACCGTGACCATCAACACGGCCACCCGCAACGGGCAGGATCTGGCAGGCTTTACCCTGTATCCTAACCCGACCGTGGGCGAGGTGACCATCGAGCTGCCTAAAGGCTGGAACGCCCTAAACCAGCCCGTGCGCCTGACCGACCTGACCGGCCGTACCGTGCTCCAGACGCGCCTCGGTGCCGACGGCAAGCTCGACCTGCGCACCCTGGCCGTCGGCACCTACCTGGTGACCATCGGGGAAGGCCAGCAGCGCCTGACGCGCCGCGTGCTGAAAAACTAACCTCCGGCGTCTGACGACGCTGCTATTGAAAAGGCCTTCCCTCACCAGGGAAGGCCTTTTTTTGGTTGAGACGAAGGTTTAACTATTCCATAACACCGAATTTTGGTATCTAACCCGGATGCAGTTGTAACTTTGGAATCTGCGTGTTAAGTTTAGATTCCCGCATTTCGCGCTTCACCCACATCCTTTCCAGAATGCTTGCACCCTCTACTCGCGTACCGCGGCTGATCCGGCGCGGCCCCATCCCGGGCAAACTCCTGTTGCTATTGTTGTTGCTATGCCCGCTGGTAGGGTGGGGGCAAGCAGTGAATATATCCGCTGGCACGACTGTTACCGAACCCTTAACCATCGGAACAAGTCCTACGGCTGCATTGCCGGCCGGGTGGAAGGTCAGTAAATCTGCCACTGAGCGCCTGGTAACGGCTTACGCTTCAGCCGCAGGCAATACGGAATTAGCTGGCTCCGCCAACATCAGTTCTACAGCAGGAAATGGCATTTATAACTTTGGCAATAGCGCAACGACAACTGACCGTGCCGTAGGTGGGCTGTCATCAAGTACGGCAAGCAAGTCTGTCAATCTGATGGTGCAGCTCACCAACAATGGCACGGCTTCGATTAATGATTTTACGATTAGCTACAACGTAGAGAAATACCGCAATGGCTCGAATGCCGCCGGCTTCTCTATTCGGATGTTCTACTCGACGGACGGCACTGCTTGGACGGCTGCCGGGACAGATTTTGTTACCAGTTTCACTGCGGATGCTAATAATAACGGCGTCACCCCGGCCCCAGGTACAACGGTTGCAGTTACCAACAAAGCGTTAGCTCAGTCGTTGGCCGCGGGCAGCTCATTGTATCTGGCGTGGAATTATTCGGTTACCACGGGTTCCACCACCAGCAACGCCCAGGCGTTGGGGGTTGACGATATTTCGATTACGGCTACGGCCGGCACTCCAGCGCCTAGCATTACTCTCTCCTCAACTGCGTTAAATACCTTTACTACCACTGAGGGTACCGCTTCGGCCAGCCAGAGCTACACCGTGGCGGGCTCCAGCCTGACGGCCGACATCAGCGTGGTGCCACCCGCAGGCTACGAACTGGCTTTAGAAACCACCCCCGGCTCCAACACGCCCGGCACCTTCAGCGCCTATACTGCCGCCGCCCCGCTGGTGCTGACTCGGACGGGTGGCACCGTTGGCTCGACCCGTATCTATGCCCGCCTGGCGGCTACCACCACCGTGGCCGGCAGTCCTTACGACGGCAGCATCACTCACACCAGCGGTACGGCCACAGGCAGTAAGGCTGTAACCGGCACCGTCACGGCGGCCAATACGCCTACGCCTACCAGCTTCACCCCGGCTGCCGGGCCAGTCGGCACCGTAATTACCATTGCGGGTACCAACCTGAGCACCATCACCAGCGTGACCATTGGCGGCACGGCAGCTACCTTCGGCTCGGCTTCCGCTACTGCGGTTACGGCTACCGTTGCCGCCGGCAACACCACGGGCGCGGTTGTCCTCTCCAACGGTACCACCTACACCGTCCCCGGCGGCTCCTTCACCGTAACGGCCGCGCCGACCGTTACGACCACTACTGCCTCGGCCGTCACGGCTACTACGGCTACCTCGGGCGGCGCTTACACTACCAACAACGCTACCATCACGGAGCGCGGCGTCGTGTACGGCTCCTCGCCCAGCCCCCAGATTGGCGGTTCGGGCGTAGTGAAACTGGCCGTTACCGGTACTGCCAGCCCTTTCACAGCTTCGCTTGTCAGCCTCACGCCCAGCACCACGTACTACGTGGCGGCCTACGTTATCAGCGAGTTTGGTACCACCTACGGTGCCGACCAGACCTTCACCACGCCCGGCGTACCGTTCGAGGATTTTGAAACGACCAGTCCTACCAAAACCAGCTACACCACCGGCACGGTGACGACTGCGGCCGGCCCCTGGATTTTTGACGAGGCCGCCGTGGGCGCTTTGGCCGGCGACGTCAAGAATGGCAGCCAGGCAGCTCGCCTGCGGGGCGGCAGCATTTACATGAACTTCAACAAGCCCAACGGGGCCGGCACCATCACGGTGAATGCCGCCCGCTACGGCACCGACGCGGGTTCTTCCTACGCCATCGACGTATCGAATGATGATGGGGCAACTTTTACGGCATATAATGGCCCCACCGTCGCGGCTACTTCTACGCTTACGCCCACGACGTTCACGGTAAACGTTTCCGGCAACATCCGGCTGCGGGTACGCCACGTGGGCGGCACCGTCGGCAGCAACCCGCGGCTGAACATCGACGACATCTTCATTACCAACTACGCCTCGCCCATCACGGCGCCGACCTTCACCGGCACGGCGTTCTGCGCGGGCGGCGCGGCCTTCGACGTGAAGTTTACGCCTACCGGCACCTTCACCGGGGCCAATGAATTCCAGGTGCAGCTGTCCAGCGCCACCGGCTCCTTCGCCGCGCCCACGCTCGTCGGCACGCTCGTCTCAACCACCAGCGGGGCCGAGCTGACCGCCAGCGTCACGATTCCGGCCGGCACGGCCAACGGCACCGGCTACCGCCTGCGGGTGGTGTCGACCAGCCCCGCCCTGACCGGCGACAACTCAGTGGCCCTGACGGTAGTCAACTCCCCGACGGTGAGCGTAACCCCGGCCGGCGACCAGAGCATCCTAACCAACACCAACGGCGCTACGCTGACCGCCAACGAAACCCCAGCCGCCGCGTCGCGGCAGTGGGTGTACGCGGCCACGCCGGGCGGTGCTACTACGGTTATCGGCAGTGCTACCAACGCTACCTACATGCCCAACTTCGCCACCGCCGGCGACTACTATGTGAAGGTGATTTCAACCTTCGCCGCCTGCGGCTCAGCTACCTCTAACGAGGTGAAGATTACCGTAACGGCCCCAGTCGTCACCCTGACCGCCACCACCACGCCCGCCACGGCACCCACCGAAATCAGCGGCCTGAGCACCACTGTCGGCACGCCCTCAGCCAATAAGACGTTCGTGCTGAGCGGCTCCAACCTGGGCACCACGCCGGTTACCGTGACGGCCCCGGCCGGCTTCCAGGTGTCGACGACGGCTGCCTTCACCGGCATCACCGCCGACGCCAACACCGTCAGCGTGACGCCGGCCAGCGGCAGCCTCAACCGCACCATCTACGTGCGCCTGACCGGCAGTGCCGTCGGCTCTTTCTCCGGCACCATTGCCATTACTAACGGTACGCAGTCGGCGCCAGTGCTGGTATCGGGCACCGTGAATCCGGTGACGACGGCGGCCCTCACCGTCGGCTCGCTGAACAACGCGGCTTTCACCACCATCGTGGGCGTGGCTTCCACGCCGGCCCGCTTCTACACTCTCACCGGCACCGACCTGACCACCGACGTCACCGTGACGGCCCCGGCCGGCTTCGAGGTGTCGGCCACCAGCGCCACCGCGGGTTTTGCCGCCACGCTCACCCTGACGCCCACCCAGGTGGTCGCGCCGGGCATTACCATCTACGTGCGCCTGAGCGGAGCTGCCGTCGGCACTCCCAACTCCAGCAACATCCTGCTGACCAGCGGCAACATCACCCACACCAGTAGCCCGGCCACCACGCAGAGCCTGGCCGTCGATGGCAACATCGTGCCGGAGCCCGTGGCGAATTCTACCATCTCGGCTTCCGGCGTGTCGTTCAACGCGGCGACGCTGGCGCTGGGTACGTTCGGCGACGGGTACAGTACGCTGTTTGTGGTGCGCCCCAGCAGTTCCCCGGCCGTAGCACCCACCGACCAGACCACCTACACCGGCAGCAGCACCTACGGCGCCACGGGTACCGGCGCCACGACGGGCGCCGACAACTACGTCGTGCAGGTGGGCGGCACGTCCGTCACGGTGACGGGCCTGAGCGCCGGCACGACCTACACCGTCGACGCGTACGAGTTCAATGAGGCCACTCCGGTCAGCGGCGTGAGCTTCGAGAACTACAAGCCTCTGCCCGGCTCGGCCAGCTTTACCACCACGGCCGCGCCGCTGGTCAACTACGACTTCACCGGCGGCACCGTCACGCCGTCGTTTGCGGCGGCTAACGTGTCGGGCACCGGCTTCGTGCGGGGCAGCAGCCTGGTAGCCAACACGGCGGCGGTTAGCAACGGCACTTACGCTTCGAGCGGCTACACCACCAGCGCCAGCTTCAGCGACGTTGACTACGTCGGCTTTAGCGTGGCCCCGGCCGCCGGCTACCAGTTCACGCTCACCAGCCTCAGCTACGCCGACATCATCGGGAGCAGCACCGGCCCGGCCAAGGTGGAAGTGCGCTACAGCCTCAGCGCCGATTTCAGCAGCCCGGTTTCGCTGGGCACCGCTTACACACCTGGCCTCACCCTTACCACCCGCACCCTGGCTTTGTCGGGCGCGGCGTTCCAGAACCAGCAAGGGCCGGTGTACTTCCGGGTGTACGGCTACGATGCCGGCGGCTCCTCCGGGGTGTACCGCATCGACAACGTCAACGTCTTCGGCTCGGTGCAGCTGGCCCCGCTGGTCGCGGAAATCAACGTGACAAACCCCGCCGGTACCGACATAGCTTCGAACGGGACCTACAATTTCGGGCCGGTGCAGCCGGGCGCTACCGCCACGGCCACGTTCACCATCCAGAACCTGGGCAACACCAACCTGACGCTGAGCGGCACGCCGGCCGTGCAGTTTGAAGCCGGCGGTTCGTCCGAGTTTACCATCACCGCCCAGCCCACTGCCACCACTCTGGCAGGCGCGGCCAGCACCACGTTCACCGTGACCTACACGCCCGTGGCCACCGCCGTGCAGACGGCCACGCTGACCATTGCCAGCAACGACGCCGACGAAAACCTCTACCGCATCGTGCTGAGCGGGGCCGTCGTGCAGCCCTACGTCTGGAACGGCAGCGGCACCAACTGGAACACGCCGAGCAGCTGGACCCCGTCCCGCGACGTGGTGGATGCCACCGACGTGCTGGTCTTCGACGGCAGCCTCACGCCGATGGCTACCGTGACGTCGAACTTCAGCTCTCCGCAGACCGTGGCCCAGCTGACTTTCCAGAATGGCGTTGTCGCCAGCTTCACCAACACCGGCGCCCGCACCCTGAACATCACCAACGGCAGCAGCACCGGCGCCGACTTCACTATCGGGGCCGGCTCCGCGCTTACCGTTACGGGGAGCAGCACCAGCGCCGGACTGGTCTTCCAGCTGGGCACGGGTGCCACGGCCCGGGTGGCCGGCAGTCTTACCTTTAACCAGGGCCCCAACCGCCTGCAATCCAGCACCGCTGGTAGCATCGAGTTTGTCAGCGGCAGCTCCTACCTGTCGGGTCCCGACCAGGTAGGCAGCCCCTTCGGCAGCGCGACGGCCAATGCCAACAGCGTCATCTTCCGCAACGGTTCCCGCGCCGAGCAGGCCAACAACTCCCAGCTGTTCGGCATCACCGCCCCGACCTCGGCCATTGTACTGGAGCCGAGCAGCCTGTTCGTGTACAGCTACGCCGTTTCCGGCGCCGTGCCGCCCTTGTCCAACCGCACTTTCGGTAATTTGGAGTTCAGCGTGGGCGACGGTACGAACACCGCTTCCACCTCGGGCGGTACGCTCACCATTGCTGGCAACCTGCTGATCAGCAGCGGCAACGTGGGCCTGAACCTGACCAATACCATTTCGGTGGCCGGCAACATCCTCATCAACGGCACCAGCACGCTCACCTTCAACCCCTCGTCGACGGAGCTGCTGAGCCTGAACGGTACGACTGTCCAAACCATCGGCGGCACGGCCCCGGCCTCGGCCCTGGTCTTCGGCCCAGGCTCCAACCTGCAGCTCAACAACGCGGCCGGCGTGGTGCTAGCCCGTCCGCTCACGCTGAGCCGCCTGCAGATGACCGCCGGCACATTGACCACCGACGCTACCAACCTGCTCACGCTGCGGGCCGGCGCCACCATGTCGGGCGGCAGCGGCACCAGCTACGTGAGTGGCCCACTGGCCCGTGCCGCGGCCGACGGGGCTTCGACCCTGAGCTTTCCCATCGGCAAGGACGGCCAGTACCGGCCGGCCACGCTCAACGTGACTGCCCAAACCGGTACTGCGACCTACGTGGCCGAGCTGTTCAACGCTTCGGCCCGCAGCTCCACCCTGCAGGCCCCGCTGACGCGCGTATCGGGCATCCGCTACGTCAACATCACGCCCCTGGGCGGCACGCCGGCCGACTTCCGCGGCACCGTCACGCTCAGCTTCGATGCGGATGACGAGGTAACCGACCCTGCGCTGTCCACGCTGGTGGTAGCCAAGCGCAGCCTCCGCACCGACCCCTGGGCCTCCATCAGCCGCTCGACCAGCACCGGCGCGGCCAGTGGCGGAGCCTTCGTAGCGGGTACGCTCACTTCGGATGAGTTCACCTCGTTTAGTGACTTCGCCCTGGCTAGCACCGATCCACTGGTTGGCGCCAACCCGCTGCCCGTGGAGCTGACCAGCTTCACGGCCGTCCGGCAGGCCACCGGGGTACTGGTGAAATGGACCACGGCCTCGGAAAAGAACAGTGCCCGCTTCGAGGTGCAGCGCTCCGCCGACGGTAAGCAGTTCGGGACCGTGGCTACGGTGGAAGGGCAGGGGCATAGCACCCAGGCTCACGCCTACGCTTCCCTCGACCGGCAGCCCCTGGCCGGTACCGCCTACTACCGCCTCCGCCAGGTCGACTTCGACGGCAAGGCTACCTTCTCGCCCGTGGTGGCGGTGGGCGGCACTGCCGAGGTGAGCCTGTATCCCAACCCGGCGCAGCGCGAGCTGCACCTGGTGCTGCCGGCCGCCGGCGCCCACTACCGGGTGCTGAGCCTGACCGGCGCCGTAGTGCTGCAAGGCACCGCTTTTGCAAGCACTACCACGCTCGACGTGACCAGTCTGCCCGCTGGCCTCTACCAGCTGGAAGTCACGTCGGCCGCTGGCCGCACGACGCGCAAGTTCATCAAGCAGGACTAAGCCGGTAAACAGTGCCGCCGGGCAAAGCTTCTGGCTTCTCCGAAGGCGACAAACCGTCCTGATTAAAACGCCCTTCCAGCCGTATGGCCGGGAGGGCGTTTGAGTTTTTTGCGGCCCCGCTGCTAAACCTGGCAAGCGGCCGTCATCCGGCCCCGGGCGAAAAGCAAAAGGCCCCCGGCAGCACGTTGCCGGGGGCCTTTTGCTTTTCGCCTTTATACCAGCCGCGCCAAAACGACGCTTTGCTGGCTAAAGGCTCCGGGGGGCAGTGCCACCAGCGGCTAAGCCGGCACTTCGGTCCTGCGGATAGCTACCAGCGGCAGCAGGACGTCGGCGCGGGTCAGGCGGCTGTCGGCCGTGTTGGCATCGAACATGCGCTCGGCCTTGTCGTCGCCGCCTTGCCGGTAGGTTTTTAGCACCAAGTTGTTGAGCTTGGTTTCTTCGGTCAGCAGCTCGGCTTTGGCGCGGGCGCGGGCTTCCGGGTCGGAAATGGCGGCTACCTCCGCGGTGCGGACCGCGTTTTGGGCGGTGAGGCGCGCTATTTCGGCGGCGCGGCCCTCGGCACTGCCGAAGTTGGTCACCGAGTTGGTCAGGCCTAGGCGCTGGTACTCGGCCGTGGATCTGCTGTTGGTTAGGAAGACCGTGAATCGGTCGCATTCAGCCTGGGTAAGCAGGGCCGCTACGATCTGGGCATCGGAATAGGACATGGCAGTAAATAGTTAAGGTGGAAAAAAGTGAAAGGAAAAATACCGGGCGAATAGGAGGCCTCCCCAAACACTGCCCTTGTTCCTGTAACGCCCTAGTTTATTGGCTATTGTGTCCTGTTTGCCAAATCTGGTGGTCCTTTCAGGCAACGGAAAAACAGGCTCCGTTGAGGACTGGAAAGAACACCTAGCGGCTGAGATTTGCCCTTCGCGCGCTTGGAGCGCCACGAATAGTCCGGAGCGAGCCTGATATTGGGGCGTCTGCTGGAAAACTGACCGCCGATGACCTTCCCCGCCTCCGCAACGAGCATGAAATCCTTCCCATTTCTCCTGGCGCTCCTGCTGCTGGCTTTCGGCGCCCGGGCCCAGCTGCGGGTGAGTCCGCTGGCTCCCGCCGCGGTACCGGCGGCCCTCAGGCGTAGCGGCCGGGTGGTGCAGGCCCTGCGCTACACCGACCGCACCGGCACCTACACTGTGCTGGCCACCCAAAGCGGCCCGGCGGCCGACCCCAACTCTCAATCCGGTAGTGGGCAGCGGGCCGACCTCTACGTTTACCACTACCCGGCTACCGGCCCCGCCCCGACCTGGCAGGTACGGGATTTTGTGGCAGACTGCCAGCTCGACCTGGTGACCAACTTCTCCCCGCAAGGCCTCACCGTAACCGACCTCGACCAGGATGGGACGGCCGAAGTGTGGCTGGTGTACCGTACCGGGTGCCGGGGCGACATCAGCCCGGACACCCAGAAAATTATTATGTATGAAGGGGCGCGCAAGTACGCCGTGCGCGGCACCACGCGCACTGTCCTCGACGGGCAGTCCGAAGGGGGCGCCTACACGCTCGACGCGGCCTGGCAGGCCGCGCCGGCCGCCTTCCGCCGGCACGCGGAGCAGCTCTGGCTGCAGCATCGCGACGAGTCGTCGGACGACTAACCCAAGGCTAATCTCACCTTGACTATATGGCCGGACTGATGAAAACCTGGTTTTACTTTGGGTACGCCGCGCTACTCGGCAGCCTTGCCCTGGGCCTGGCGGGCTGCCCGGGCAACGACCACTCCGCCGCCAGTAGTGCCAGCCCTCCACAGGTGCCGGCCGATACGGTGGCCGCCCCCGAGCCGCTCTTGTCGGAGCAGCGGCTGGGCAAAACGGATTTCGTGCTTTCCCTGCCCCCGGGGTTTGCGCTCAAAGCCACCGACGGCCCGGATTTCCTGGTATACTACTTCGTCCCGGCCGACACTACCGTGCAAGCCGACTTTACCGGGGGCCTCTACCTGGGCGCGAATCCCCAGGGCGACGTAGCCGATACCACCGCCGGCTGCCGCACCCGCCGGGCGCCGGCCACGCTGCTGGGTTACCCGGCTACGTTTACCATCCACCGCTGCGCCACGGGCTATTCCGTCAACAGCGTGTTCGACAGCCACAGCGGCCGGGGCTGGGATGCGCAGGTCAACGCTTTCGGCGAAGCCAGATCAGCGGCGGGTCTGCGCCGGCTGCTGGCTGTCTTTGCGACGCTACGCCGCCAGCCGGCGCCCTAGGTCTTCCTTTTGTTGAACAGCCCTCTGTAGTCTGAAGAAGCTGCTGAAGCGTCAGCCAGGGAAGGGCCGCCTGATGGCCCCGCATTACCCCCGCCATTGACTCCCCTTTGTTGGCTGCGAGCAGGGCGAATGGGGGCGTGCAAAAAAAACATGATAAGCACTCAGCCACCAACAGACCCCGGGATTTAATTCATCCACATAGACACCTGGGAAACAACTGCCCCTTTTTTAACTACATAGACGGCGCCACTGCCTCGCTGAGAACCTCGGCTCAGTTGCTCTACGTAGTAACCGGTGGCGCTATCGGGCAGAACGCAGGCCTCCGAAAAGGTGAGCTCATACACCATCGGGCTTTCCCCCTGCGGCTGGCGGAGCTGCCCTCGTAGAGCCCGTAGCTCCCGGGAGGTATTGGGAACAACCAAGCAGGCGGGGTCCAGGCCAGCTAAGGAGGGGGCGAAGCTGCTGCTCGCTAGGGCAGAGGCTAAAACCTGCTTGCGGTGAACGGCCGCTTCGTCCGTAGCCAAATCCCGTTTCCTGGTTGAGCGAAACGACCGGAAGTCGGTTTGCAGGACGTAGTAGTAAGGCGTGTCGATGCAGGCAGGACACCTATTCTTAATGGTCTGGAAAATGACCGCTACATCGGAAGGTGGAACCACCCTGGGCTTTGGGGCCAACAGCTGAGAGACGATGTAGAGTATCACTAGTGCGATGACTGCCAGAGCAGCGGCTGATTTCATAAGCGGCAGATGTAATGATACGGGAGAAATCTACGCCAGGAAGATAGCGACATACCATTGCCCACTTCTTTGCTAACGAACAAGATGTGGTGGGTGACTTGTCGTTTTCGATTTCCTCGTTGGTCTGGAAGATCAGTTACTCATTAAGACCGTGGCAACTTTGCTTCTTCGTAGGAATAAGAGCAGCGTTTTCGCCGTCTTATTCAAGCTGCTCGCCGTTTTCGTCAACCCCCGGCTTTAGCGAATCTGCCCGAAGTAGAAAGCGGCGTGTACCTTTCGGCAGGCTTTCCCTACTCGTAGCCCGTAGCTATGTAATGCTGATTGTACTAGGCTTAGGAGGCGCCATCGTCCTCTACATTTTACTGCTCACCATCCTGCCCCGGCACATGCGCGCAGACGCAGTACGGCGGCCTTTGCAGTGGGCACACTGGGGAAGCGGGGTAGTCGTGGTGGCAGCTATGCTGGTGAGCTGCAGCAGTTGGGACCTGAGTATCCGCTATCCGCTGCTTTTTACCCTCGTCGTAGTAAGTAGCGGTTTGGTAGCGGGGTTCCGCACGAAGCTGACCCTGGTTTCCGGCAGGGCCTGGCTGCTTGCCCGCACGCAGTCCTTGCTGACGCCCGTTCTCATTCCTCTGCTGTATATCTGGGCGGCCGTCAGCTTAGGCGATATTGTGTACCGGGACGCGAAGGTCAGCATCGAGGTGACCAAGAACACCGGAATGCTCAGTGAAACTACGACTACGTGGGTGGCACTCTACCAACCCCGGGGTATTCTGTTTGAGGAGCGCATCGGCTACCTCTACGCCACTGACTATCCCTCCAACCGCGACCGTTCGGCCGAAGATTTCAATAATAAGGACTGGTGGGCAACCGTCGGCAAGGTGACGGTTGATGCTGATGCTTTGAAGGGAGTCGCGCAGAACTATTCCGGGAGCCACCCTTTTTTGGTTGGCAAGCCTTGGCGTAACCAGCCCGCTCAGCCCGCCGCACCCGCCCAGGTCCCGCCGCCGGTTGAAGACAATAAGGTCTATACGTACGTGGAAGAAATGCCCCAACTGCCCGGCTACCCGGGAAACGTGGTGGGGGCACTTACCCAAGCCATTCACGCCTGGCTCGTACTACCCCCCAATGCAGTAGAAGGCCGGTTGCTGCTCCGGCTGGAGGTAAACAAGCAGGGAGACGTGCGGCACCTGCGCATCGTGCAGGGCCTGAATGCCAGTACCGATTCTGCGGTGCTCGCCGCCGCGCACCTGCTGCCGCGGCTCGTCCCCGGCCGGCAGAACGGACAGCCCATGAACGTCGCGCTGACTTTACCGATTACCGTAGCGAAAGCCTCGGCGCGGCGCGGCCAGCGAGCTAGGCCCTGAGAGATGAGCCCCTCTGTCACCAGTGGAACGCGCTGGGCCCTGGCCTTCGCCCACGAGTAGCTGGGTGCTGGGTTACTTCTAGCCGCTTGGCGGGCAGCAGGAAATACGCGGCGACTGAATCGGACGAAAGCGGTTCGGATAATTTGCTCAGCCTTTTGAGCCAGTAACCGCCCCCCCAGGAAAGCGCAGTGGCGTCTGCCAAGCCGGCGACACTAGGCCGCTTGTTGGTCGGCCGAGCCATGCGCGCCAGTGGCTGCCCCGGTTTGCCACCGCGACTTACCGCCGCCCAACGGCTGTCTTCCCCCGCGGCTTATATGTTCTCCGTTTCCTGACAAGCCCCAACAACTCTAGCCCTCCAGAGCGGCGGCCAGCACGGCAGCTTCGGCGCGCAAGCCGGCCAGGCGGGCCTGGGCCAGCAGGGTGGGAGCCTGGCCGCTGGTGCCGAGCAGCTCCTGCCGGGCCTGGCTGAGCAGCAGCGCCCACTGCGCCTGCTGGGCTCCGAGGCGGGTAGCGGGCAGCGGGTCGGCGACATCGGCCGGGGCCAGGGCGGCGGGAACGGCGGTGGCCGCCGCTAGCCGCTGCCGGGCCGGGGTGGCGCGGGCGGGCAGCACCTGGGTCAGGCGATAATCCAGGCGGGCGGCGGCGTAGCGGCAGTCGGCCAGCCGGCCGATGGCCAGGCCCAGGTCGTCGGCTTCTTCGGGGTCGGGCGGGGGCGGGCCGGCAGGGGCGGCCAGCACCAGTGCATACAGGGCCCGCAGGCGCAGGCTGGCGGCGTAGGGTAAGGGCCGGCGGCCGGCCTCAGCATTATTGACGCGGGTTTGAGTGGTACCCAGCAAGAGGGCTGCCTCGCGCTGGCTCAGGCCGAAGTGGGTGCGGGTGGCAGTCAGCCGCTGGTCGGGGGCGTAGGGTAGCTCAGGCATTAGATGAGAGGGGGTGGGGATTCAAAATTACGGACGTTTTATTTTGAATTCCCCTTGGTGGGGGATTCAAAATAAAAACCGCCAAAAATTGAATCCTCCCCATCAGGGGATTCAAAAAAAGAGAGGCCCCTATTTTTGAATCCCCCCCTGCCGCGGTGGCTTGGCTTTCGGCTCCCGCATCAGTTTGAGTTAGGGGGCCCGACTTCCGGCTCACCGCCTAAGCCGGAACTGAAACCGAGTGCCGAAGGCGGCCTGCTTACGGCTGGGCGTCAGGAATGGAAATCAGCAGGCGGAGGGCTCCCGTAAAGAAGGGCTGCGTGCGCAGCTGGCCGTACTGCCGGTCCCATTCGCCGGAAGCCAGGTCGGTGGCTAGCCGCTGCACCAGCTCCTGCTGCGTGGCCTCCGCAACAAAGCCCCAGGCGGACTGGGCCCGGCGCACCACCGGATTCAAAAACGCTTCCGGCCGACCGTAATAAGCTTCCTGAAAACCATCGACGCACGCCAGGGGAATCGGAATGGCTTGCACCTGACACTGGCCCCCCAGCGCCGCGGTGAGAAAATCCAGGGTCGGGTAGCGTTGCTGCTCAACGGCAATGACCTCTGGGAAATACGCCGCATTCCAGAACTCCGGGAGGGCTGCCGGGTCGAAGGTCATAATGACCACCGGGCCTTTCGTAACCCGGCGCAGCTCCCGGAGTCCCCGCTGCATATCGGGCCAGTGATGAACGGTTACCAGGGCCATGGAAGCGTCAAAGGCCTGGTCATCGAAGGGCAAAGCATCGGCCCGGCCAATAAGCGCGGGTGTCTTACCAGCCGCCGCACGTTGGGCGCGCATAGCGGCGGACGGCTCCAGGGCCACCACGTACCGGTCCTGGGGCTCATAGGAACCCGCTCCCGCCCCTACGTTCAGCACGGTCTGGGCCCCGGCCAGGGCTGCGTGCACGTAGGCGGCGATGTGCGGATCGGTTTGGCGCTGGCTGGCGTACTGGTGGCCGAACTGGTCGTAGTCGAAGGCTGGATTGGTAATGATCATCGGGACAGGAAAAGGGCGCGGCCCGGGAGTGAATTCAGACAGCGGTTGAGGGCACTCTGGCTGAAGAGCCGGCAAGAAATGAAAAGACGCTTGCTGGGCTCCGGCTATGCGCAGCCGGGCTTCTCCCGGCCGGTAAGCGGAGCGCAGGAGTGGCCGCCGGTTTCACGGGCCGGCGGTAGTTTGGGCGGAGGCGGCAGCAAGTAGCCTGGCACGAGCCAGAAGCTTCCGAGTACGCCGGCATCGTGCCATAGCGCCCGGTAGGCCCCGGCAAAATCCAGCGTCACCAACTCGCTGTGCGAAAATGAAGAAGATTCCATAGTAGGCGGGAAAAGTACGCTCACCACAAGGGCTGGCGCAGCCGTTGGATAAAGATTACGTGCCAAACGTACTACCTTGCCGGTCTGCTGAACATATCCAGTTTACTTATACTGACCAGTCCGGTTATGCTCCCCTACCAGACACTTATTACCCTGCAGCGCGCCGGTGCGACTACCCTTAGTCAGCAGCTCACGGCGGCGTTCATTCAATTCATTCAGCAGGGGCTGCTGCCCGCGAATGCCAGGTTGCCGGGCACCCGCAGCTTAGCGCAGCAGCTCGGCATCAGCCGTCAAACGGCTATTACGGCCTTTGAGGAGCTGGCCGCGCAGGGATGGATTGAGCACCAGCCTTCCTCGGGCGCCTTTGTGCGCGCCTGCATTCCCACCGTGCACCCACAAGCCTTGCCCGACGTGCCGGCCGGGCGGGGGCCGGCGCCGGCCGGCTTTGCCTTTGCGCGCCGGCCCCCGCACTTGCCCGAAGCGTTGCCGGATGCTGCCCACCTCGTGCTCGGCGCGGGCTGCGCCGACCACCGGCTGGCCCCGCTTGCTTCGCTGGCGCGCAAGTACCGGGCCGTGTGCCAGCGGCCGAACAGCCGCCGCCTCTTCGGCTACGCCGACCCCAGCGGTAGCCTGGCGCTTCGGCAGCATCTGGCGCACTACCTGCACGACACCCGCGGGGTACCCGCCCGGCCGGAAACGCTGTTCATCACCCGGGGTAGCGGCATGGCCATGTATCTGGTGTCTCAGCTCCTGCTGCAACCCGGCGACGCCGTCATCGTGGGAGAGCGTAGCTACTCAACCGCCGACGAGCTGTTTGCGCACCACGGCGCCCAGCTTGTGCGGGTGCCCGTCGACGCGCAGGGTATCGATGTGGCCGCAGTGGAAGCCGCGTGCCAGCGGCAGGCCATTCGGCTGCTGTACATCACTCCGCATCACCATTTTCCCACCACGGTCACCCTAGTTGCGGAGCGCCGGGTCCGTCTGCTACAACTGGCTGAGCAGTACAATTTCGTGGTGCTCGAAGACGACTACGATTTTGACTTTCATTACTCCGGCAGCCCCATTCTCCCGCTGGCCAGCGCCGACCGCCACGGCCGGGTGCTCTACGTGGGCTCACTAAGCAAAGTGCTGGCGCCGGCCTTCCGGGTCGGGTACGTGGTGGGACCCCCGGACCTGATAGCTGAAATGGGTTATTTGCGCCATCTCATCGACCACCAAGGCGATACCCTGCTTGAGCAAGGCATTGCTGAGCTGTTTGCTGAAGGGGAGCTGCTGGCTCACTTAAAGCGAGCCAGCAAGCTGTACCAACAGCGGCGCGACGTGTTCTGCGAGCTGTTACGCACTCAGCTGGCCGACAGCTTCTCGTTCACGGAGCCGAATGGCGGCATGGCGGTCTGGGGACAGTTCGCGCCGGACATCGACTTGCCGGAGCTTAGCGCGCAGTGCCGTCAGCAGGGCCTGTGGCTGAGCGACGGCCGCCGCTACCAAACGGCCGCCGAAACCAGTCCCTCACACGTGCGTCTGGGTTTTGCGGCCCTCAACGTCGCCGAACTGACGCAAAGCGTACACATCCTGGCAAAAGCCGTGCAGGCGGCTCCTTCGCTAGCCAACGGCAATGCCGACATGCGGTAACCCGGCAGTGCGGCACCGATGCTACGCCGTTCCCCGGCAAAACCAGCGCTTGCACCCTTGAGATAAGAACAAGGCCGCCGCGCAAGAGGCGTTTTCCTGGTTTGGTATTGCTATTTGGCAGTAGCGCAAGCCTCCGGCCGCCATACCGCACCACCCAGACGCAAAAAAGCCCCGTCGACTTGCCGACGGGGCTTTAGAAGGATTGAAGCGGGGAGGCTATACCGAGAAACTGTCGCCGCAGCCGCAGGTGCGGGAGGCGTTGGGATTATCAAAGTAGAAGCCCTTGCCGTTGAGGCCGTCGGAAAAGTTGAGTTCAGTGCCGGCCAGGTAGAGGAAGCTTTTCATATCCACGACCACGCGCACGCCTTTGTCCTCAAATTCCTGGTCCATGGGCTTCACCTCGTTGTCGAAGTCGAGCTTGTAGGAGAGGCCCGAGCAGCCGCCGCCGGCCACAGAGGCCCGCAGACGGTAGGTAGCGTCCAGCTCCGCGTCATGCATGAGCTTTTCGACTTTCTCTTTGGCTTTGTCAGAAACGGTAATCATTGCTTTAAAGGAGCTTTTAGCTGTTGGCTATTAGCTATCAGCTTTTTCGTTGGACGACAGCTGATAGCTCGGAAAGTTCTTAGCTATTACTGTTGGCTATCGGCCCCTCGTTGAACGACAGCTAATAGCCAACAGCTAAGTGCTAATAGCTTTTTAAGAAGATGGATTCAGCACTACGCTGAAAACCGTGATGGTGCTCAGGTCGCGGCCGTAGTAAAGCTTGTCGAGGGCTTCGTAGGTGTTGTGGGCACGGAAGTAGGAGGTTTGCAGCTCTCGCTCACCGTGAGCCCGCCACTGGATAGTGAAGGAGCTTTCCGTATCCCGGAAATCCTTCACGTAGGCCAGCATCTTGCGAAGCGCGTCAAGCTTGTCGTAGCCCTCCTCGTAGCGCAGCAGAAAGCTCTGCTGGTGCCGCGGGTTAACGGTAATCAAATCGAGCCGCACCCGGCCGTCCAGCTGCCGAAACTCGAACAGCAGGTTGCCCGGCCCTAAACCCAGGTAACTCTCGATCTGCTGCTGAATCCGGCTGCTTTCGACGTGAACGTCGGAGGAAACTTCCATTCTGAGTCAGTTTTCAGTTGCCAGTTGCGGGTTGCCAGTTGCCAGGAATCGTTAAACGAACTGGCAACTGACAACCCGCGACTGGCAACTGATTAATGGTGCGCTTTAACTTCTTCCAGCACGGCCAGCCCGTTTTTCACGCGGTAGTCGTTGATGGCCGATTTGATGGCGTCTTCGGCCAGCACCGAGCAGTGGATTTTCACTGGCGGTAAGGCCAACTCTTCCACAATTTCCATGTTGTCGATGGCCAGGGCCTCGTCCACGGTTTTGCCTTTCAGCCACTCTGTAGCTAAGGATGAGGAAGCAATGGCCGAGCCACAACCGAACGTCTTGAACTTGGCGTCGGTGATGGTGTTGGTAGCTTCGTCAACCTCAATTTGCAGGCGCATTACGTCGCCGCACTCGGGCGCACCGACCAGGCCGGTACCCACGTTCTTCTTGCTTTTGTCCAGCGTGCCCACGTTGCGGGGGTTGCTGTAGTGGTCGATTACTTTATCGGAGTAAGCCATTTTCTTGGTTGGTTTTTAGTTTTTGGTTGATGGTTCTTGGGTTGATGGTCTCTAGCTGTCAAACAACTAATAACCATAAACCATAAACCAAACTATTAATGCTCGGCCCACTCGATCTTACTTAGATCGATGCCTTCCTTGAACATCTCCCACAGCGGCGACATTTCGCGGAGCTTGGTCACAGCTTCTTTTACGTGGCCGATGGCGTAGTCGATCTGCTCGTCGGTGGTGAAGCGGCTCAGGCCGAAGCGCAGGGAGCTATGGGCGAGGTCGTCGCTAAGGCCCAGGGCCTTGAGCACGTACGAAGGCTCCAGCGAGGCCGAAGTGCAGGCTGACCCCGACGACACGGCAAGGTCTTTCACGCCCATCATCAGGCCTTCGCCTTCCACGTACTTAAAGGAGATGTTGGCCACATGCGGCAAGCGGTGCTCGCGGGAGCCGTTGACGTAGCTTTCTTCCAGCGTCAACAACTCTTTTTCGAGCCGGTCGCGCAGGGTGCTTAGGCGGGCCGTGTCGGCGGCCATTTCGAGGCGGGCCAACTCGCAGGCTTTGCCCAGACCCACAATGCCGGGCACGTTGAGCGTACCGGAGCGCATGCCGCGCTCATGGCCGCCACCGTCCATCTGGGCGGTTACCTTCACCCGGGGGTTCTTGCGACGCACGTACAGCGCGCCTACGCCCTTGGGACCGTACATTTTGTGGGCCGTGAAGGCCATCAGGTCGATACCGTCGGCAATAACGTCGACCGGAACCTTGCCCACGGCCTGGGTGCCGTCGGTCATAAACAGGGCGCCGTGCTTGTGGGCAATGGCGGCAATTTCGCGAATCGGCTGAATGGTGCCAGTTTCGTTGTTGCCGTACATGATGGTCACCAGAATCGTTTCGGGCGTCATGGCCGCTTCCAGATCGGCGAGGCTGATGAGGCCTTCGGCATCTACTGGCAGGTAAGTCACGCGGCCGCCCAGCTTTTCGATGTGCTTGCAGGTATCGAGCACGGCTTTGTGCTCGGTGGTGGCGGTAATGACGTGGTTGCCTTTCTGCGAGTACATCTCGAATACGCCTTTGATGCCGAGGTTATCGGATTCGGTGGCGCCGGAGGTGAAGATAATTTCCTTGGGGTCGCAGTGGATCAGCGCAGCAATCTGCTCGCGGGCATAGTCCACAGCTTCTTCCGCGGCCCAGCCGAAGGGGTGGTTACGGGAAGCGGCATTGCCGAATACCTCGGTCAGATACGGCATCATGGCCTCCAGCACGCGCGGATCGAGCGGCGTGGTGGCGTTGTTGTCGAGGTAGATAGGGAGCTTGAGCATGGCTCGAAGGATGTAAATCAGCGAAAAACCAGGGGAGAACCGACGAATCTTACCGGAGAATGATTCGCAGGTAGAACATGAAAACCCGTAAACAGGTTTTACTTTGCTACCACAAAAGTAGATATATTCCACTCAAGACTCACCAGTTGCCCACCCCAACTTTCATGTTCACCAACCTTGAGCACCTCGGCCTGGCCGTCCACGACCTGGAAGCTGCCACCTCCTTGTATACGACGCTGCTCGGCCAAGAGCCTTATAAGAAGGAGCACGTGGCCAGTGAGGGCGTCGATACCGTGTTTTTTCGGGTGGGCGGCTCGAAAATCGAGTTGCTGGCCGGCACCACCCCCGACAGCGCCATCAGCCGGTTTCTGGACAAGAAACCGGAGGGAATCCACCATGTCGCCTTCGAAGTGGAAGATATCCGGGCTGAAATGGCGCGCTTGCGCGCCGAGGGCTTCGTGTTGCTGAACGAAGAGCCCAAACGCGGTGCCGACAACAAGCTAGTGTGCTTCGTCCACCCTAAAAGCGCCGCCGGCGTGCTGGTCGAGCTGTGCCAGAGTATAAATGCTTAGGGACTTGGGGGCTTAGGAACCTGGTTATCGTTCTGCCGATGCTCGGTTGTTGAGCTTCGAGCCGCAAGCACCCAAAACTCCACCAACTAAGTTCCTAAGCCTCTAAGACCTCAAATTCCCAAGACTCCCCCAAATGAACAGTAATTTTTTTCGCCAGGAAGTAGACGCCGCCGTCGATGCCCTGCTGCTCCAGCAGGTGATTCTCTACCCTACCGACACCGTGTGGGGCCTGGGCTGCGATGCGGAGGTGCCACCGGCCGTAGAGCGCCTCTACAAGCTGAAAAACCGGCCCGCCGACAAAGCCTGCATCGTGCTGGTGGCCGACGAGGCCATGTTTGCCAAGTACGCCGCCGTGGTGCCGCCCAACTTGCCGGCGCTGTTGGCCGCGCAGGAGCGGCCCACTACTTACATCGTGCCCGGCAGCCGCCACCTGGCTCCCAACCTGCTGGCCCCCGACGGCACCATTGGCCTGCGCGTGGTCAGCACCGACGAGTTCAGTCACAAAGTGGTGCGTCGCCTGGGCCACGGCTTGGTGTCGACTTCGGCCAACCTCAGCGGGGAGCCGACCCCGGCCATCTACGCCGACGTGGCGCCGGCCCTGGTCCGCGGCGCCGACTATGTAGTGAGTTGGCGCAAAGATGACACCACGGCCGCCAGACCCTCAAAAGTAGTGCGGGTGCTGGCCGACGGCGGGCTGGAAGTGGTGCGGGAGTAGGAGTAGTTTTTCCTGCCGTTGCGAGCATTCTGCGCATCGAGCAGAGACGCGGCAATCCGTCCTGGACAATGAGCCAAGCTTAGCTTACTGAAATGCCCCAACGTTAGTATGACGTTGGGGCTTTCTGCTAAAAAGGAGTCTATACATTTCAAAGGACGGACTGCTTCGTCGTGCTTCCTCGCAATGATGGGCCGGCTCCGCGACGGATTATGGGCATTTCTGCCAGATGCCGGCGGGGTACGTTACCTTTGTGGGCGTCTGGCTTTCCGCATTACTGGTATGAATACTCCGCAGCTTCCCGAAAATCCTTTGTTTCCCCTCATTGCCGAGGCCGCCGGCGAGCTGGGCTACCCAGCCTACGTCATTGGCGGATTCGTGCGGGACTTAGTGCTGCAGCGGCCCAGCAAGGACGTGGACGTGGTGTGCGTCGGCGACGGGATCAAGCTGGCGCAGGCCGTGGGACGCAAGCTGCCGGGCAAGCCGCGGGTGACGGTGTTCAAGAACTTCGGTACGGCCATGCTGCCCACCGAAACCGTGGAGCTGGAGTTTGTGGGCGCCCGCAAGGAAAGCTACCGGGCCGAGAGCCGCAAGCCCGACGTGGAAGCCGGTACCTTGGAAGAAGACTTGGCCCGCCGCGACTTTACCATCAACGCCCTGGGCCTGAGTTTGAATCCGCAGGACTTCGGTGCGCTGGTCGACCGCTACGACGGCATGGGCGACCTGCAGCGCAAGATCATTCGCACGCCGCTCGACCCGGACATCACTTTCTCCGACGACCCGCTGCGCATGATGCGGGCCATCCGCTTCGCCACCCAGCTCAACTTCGACATCGAGCCCGACACCTACGATGCCATTGCCCGTAATAAGGACCGCATCAAAATCGTGTCGCAGGAGCGCATTACTACGGAGTTGAACAAGATTGTGCTGGCCGCCAAGCCCAGCTACGGCTTCAAGCTGTTGTTCCAGACCGGCCTGCTGCACCTCATCTTTCCGAAGATGGCCCAGCTCCACGGCGTGGAGAAAGTAGGCAAGCACGCCCACAAGGACAACTTCTACCACACCCTGCAGGTGCTCGACAACGTGGTGGATGCCGGCGGCGACCTGTGGCTGCGCTGGGCGGCCATCCTGCACGACATTGCTAAGCCCGCCACCAAGCGCTACTTCCCCAACGTGGGCTGGACTTTCCACGGCCACGAGGACAAGGGCGCGCGCTGGGTACCGCAGATTTTCACCGACCTGAAGCTGCCCCTAGGCGAGGAGATGCGCCAGGTGCAGAAGCTTGTGCGCCTGCACCTGCGGCCCATCGCGCTGGTCAAGGAAACCGTGACCGACTCGGCGTTGCGGCGGCTGCTCTTCGAAACCGGCGACGACATTGACCGCCTGATGCTGCTCTGCCGGGCCGATATTACCAGCAAAGACCACGAGCGGAAGGAGCGCTACCTGCGCAACTTCGGGGTGGTGGAGCAGAAGCTCAAAGAAGTGGAGGAGAAGGACCACCTGCGCAACTTCCAGCCCGTGATTACGGGGGAAGTCATTATGGAAACCTTCGGACTGAAGCCGTCCCGGGAAGTGGGCGAGCTGAAAAGCGCCGTGCTGGAGGCTATTCTGGACGGAAAGATCCGAAACGAATTTGAGGAAGCCTTTGCCTTCCTGTTGCAGCAGGGTCAGGCAAAAGGGCTTCCTCCGGGTCACCTTTCACTCACCAGTAAGTAAACCCAATTCTTCGCTTGTACTGTCAGAGATGGAGGCCGGGGCCGTAAGGTTGCCCGGTCTCCATCGTTATTTTCAGAAAGATATTATGTGCTTCGTGAGCGACGCGTGAAGGCGGGGAGCCCCGGCGCCGTAGCGACGTACGTAACTGGCTGGCCAGTTGGTTGTGCTTTTATAAAACAACCCGCCGCGTCTAGCTGAGTCGTAATAAACTAGTCACCCAAAGCCGTCACCCGCGACGAGCCGGACAGCTCCTTGCGGATGCTGTTGGGCTTGCCGGCGTACTCCACGCGGCTGGCCCCACTCAGATCAGCCTGTAGGCGGTCCGTGACGCGCGCCTTGGCCTTGCTCATTCCCGAGAGGTCAAACTCAGCCCGCTGGGCGGTCATACCCAGGGCGTTGATCTGGCAGGCTCCGGAGCCCTCCACTTTCATTTCCGTGACCGTACCGCGCATGTCGGTGCGGCAGGCCCCGCTCAGGTCCAGGCTCAGGCGGGGCACTTTCACGTTAAGTACGGCGTTGGAGGCGCCGCTTTGCTCCACGTTCAGGGCCTGGCCGCTGAAGCCGGCCACGTTGGCCTGGCAGGCGCCGTTCAGCTCCAGGTCGCGCAGCATGGGCATCTGCACCCGGATCAGCACGGGGTTGTGGTTGCCTTTGAGGCCGCTCCAGAACGAGTTGCGGCGCGGATAGATAACCAGGTGGTCGCCATTGGTGTCCACGCGCAGGTTGCGCAGGTCGCTTTCCTCGCCGGCCGCTTCCACCTTAAACGCGCTGCCGGAGCGCACCAGCACGCGGTAGGCGCCGTTGGCTTCGATCTGGCTGAAGTCGCGGACGTTGAAGTTGCGGCGGCCTTTGCCGTAGTCGTCGGCCTTCGAGGAGAAGTTCGACTCGTCGATGTCGAAGCTTACGCCCACGTTGTCGTTGTCGGTATTGACGCGGACCCGCATGTTGCCCTCATCGGTGCGGATGTTGACCACCTCGTCGGTGCTGTCGGCGTCGGCCGAGTCCTCGTCGTCGAAGTTGTCGCCGAAGTCTTCGCCACGCAACTCCTGGGCAGTGCAGTCCACGCACTCGAGCTGGTTGTTGCGGAGGCGGAATAGGTGCTTCTCGGGGTTTTCGGGGCGCTGGTCGTTCACGAAGTTGGAGCTGCCCACCCAGTAGGAGAATTCTTCGCTGAGGCGGAAGGTCTTGTTGCGAGGCAGGTGCACAGTCAGGCGCAGGTGCTGGTCGCGGTAGGCGGCGTCGGGCAGGAAGGAGAAGTGGTCGTCAAACGTCAGGGTCGTGTCGTTGGCCTGGCGCACGGTGTAGCCGATGCTGGTAGCGGCGGTGCGGGCGGCCTCAGCTTCAGTAGCACCCTTGGCCGAGAAGATCTTATCGACGCTTACCACCGTGCCACTGTCGGCGGGCACAAACTCGACGTCCACGTCCTGGTCGTTGCTGCGGTCTACGCTGCGGGTATTCAGGTAGAGCGTCGGGGCGGCACTGAGGCCGGAGAAGCCTTGTTCCTGCACCTGCTCGCCAGAGTTCTGGAAGTCGTGGCTGGTGCGGGCCACGGCCAGGGCTACCCCGATGATGCTCAGCATCCACAAGCCCAACAGAGACAGGCCAACCGTGCGGGTCATGATAGAGTGGCGCAGCAGCAGGCCGATACCCGACAGCAGCAGGGTCAGGGCCGGGATGACGGCCGCCATGTAGAAGGAGAAGATTGACCAGGCGGGCAGGCCGCGGAGCAGAATGTGCACCGGCACATCGCCCATCACGATGTTCTGCGACTCGGGAATCCAGCCCAGGCCGGCGGCCAGGGCAATGGTGAAGCCGACAATCAGCGAGAGGCCGGTGAGAACCAGCATGGCCCCGGCGAAGACGCGGATGGCCGAGCCGATGAAGTTCAGCACTGGGCGCAGGTTGCGGAACAAATCCTCCAGGAACAGGCCCAGCGGGCGGTTGGCGTTTCCGGCAGCCTCACCGGACTCAGCGCTAAAAGCCGTATTGCGCAGGTTGTTGTCGATGCCCGACAGGGTCACCGCGTCGCCGCGCATCCGCATCTTGTCCGATACGGTTTTGGCCTCGGGCAGCAGAATCCAGAGGATGATGTAGATCGGGACGGCCGAGCCGCCGGCGAACAGCAGCACCAGAAACGCAATCCGGATGGCTACCACGTCGACCTTGAAGTAAGCCGCCAGGCCGGCCGACACGCCGCCGACCTTGCCGGTATCCGTGTCGCGGTAGAGCTTGCGGAACGTGGGGTCTTCGTCGGCCGGCACCCCATCGTAGCGCTTGGGCAGGGCAATCCAGAGTACGACGTAGACGATGAAGGCCATCCAGCCCAGGTCAAAGCCCTCGAAGCGGAACACGCTGCCGTCGAAGTGGAAGATGCTGTTCAGCAGGGGCCGCGTCAGCAGCGCCAGCAGGAACCCCAGCCGCACCCACAGCGGATTGACGGCGAAGTAGCGGGCAACACCGGCAGCCACGCCCGCAATCTTGCGGTTGGCCATGTCGCGGTAGAGGCGGCGCGGGCCTTCCTCGGTGGCGGCAGCAGCCGCGGCCGGGCCGGCGGTGGCGCTGCCGCCGTCGGCGTAGCTGGTGTAGGCGGCGGGGCCGCCGGCCAGAGCTTCTTCCTCTTCCTCGGCTTCGTCGGCCGACTGGAAGTCGCTGACCCGGCCCATCTTGGCGACCATGGCCTGCACGTCTTCCAGCGTGATAATCTGCTTCAGGGGCGAGGTACGGGCGGCAAACAGCTCGGCAATGCGGCCCTCGATGTCGGCCACGATTTCCTCGTGCCCCCGGTAGCCGGAAAAGTGTGCCTTCACCTCCGCCAGGTAGCGGCTGAGCACTTCGTAGCCATCCTCTTCGATGTGGAAGATAAGGCCCTGGAGGTTGATGCTGATGTTCTTTTTCATCTCAGTACTGCAAATCAAGAGTGACTCATTAGGAATGGACCGGGCCGGCTACTGGTAAGGCGGGGTGTCGGTGCCATTAGGGTGAGGCTTCTGGCGGATGATGCGGATCGAGTCCGATACTTCTTCCCAGGTCAGGCGCAGCTGGTGCAGAAATTCCTGGCCGACCTCGGTGAGCGTGTAGTATTTGCGGGGCGGCCCGGAGGTGGATTCCTTCCAGGTGTAGTCGAGCAGGCCGGCATTTTTGAGGCGCGTGAGCAGCGGGTAGAGCGTGCCTTCCACGACAATCATGCGGGCGGCGGTAAGCTCCTCCAGCATGTCCGACGCGTAGACCTCGCCACGGGCAATGATTTCCAGGATGCAGAACTCCAGGATGCCCTTCCGCATCTGCACTTGGGTGTTCTCTACTTTCATGGGCTTGGGCAGAAATCGGTGAAGAATGAAACAAAGATAATGGAAGGTACTATGCGACGCAAGGTACTTGTAAAAATTATTTTTGCTTGTTCAAGCTCTTGCTGCCTGAAGCCGGCGGGTAGCAGCAGGGAGGAGTAATGAAAAAGTAATAAGCTACCAGGGTCGCTCAGAGCCGGAAAAAAGGCCTTATCGAGCTGTCCGGGCCGTTCCGGACCAATCCGCCGCGGGCCGGGCAGCGTAGGGGTTCTGGTAGCTGCACTATAAATGGGTAACTTGCGTTTGTGCTGCGGACCAACCGCATTCTTCCTCCTTTATTCTATGCCGCACTTCTCCCGACTTATCTTTCTGCTCGCGGGCACCGGCCTGAGCCTCGGCCTGGCCTCCCGCGCCACGGCCCAAACCCGGGACCTGACGCCCAAGTACAGCAACGAATTTCTCAACATCGGCGTGGGCGGCCGGGCCCTGGGCATGGGCAAAGTGCAGGTGAGCCTGGCTGGTGATGCCACGGCCGGCTACTGGAACCCCGCCGGCCTACTCGACCAGAAGCACAAGTATGACGCGGTGCTGATGCACTCCGAGCTGTTTTCGGGCATCGTCAAGAACGACTACGCGGCCTTCTCCATGCCCCTCGATGATAAAAGTGCCGTCGGGGCCAGCCTCATCCGCTCGGGCGTCGACAACATTGCCGACACCCGCAACCTCATTAATGAGTACGGCTACATCCAGTACGACAAGATCCGCTACTTCTCGGTGGCCGACTACGCCCTGCTGCTGTCGTACGCCCGCAAAATAGGCAACGTGGAGGGCCTGAAACTGGGCGTCAACGGCAAGATCATCTACCGCAACGTGGGTTCCTTCGCCAATGCCTGGGGCTTCGGCGTCGACGCCGGCCTGCAGTACGACCACGGCGGCTGGCGCCTGGGTTTGATGGCCCGCGACATTACCACCACCTTCAACGCCTGGTCCATCAACGCCGACGAGTTCAAGGGCTCGGCCTCGGCCAACGACCCGGTACCGACCAACAGCACCGAAATAACCCTGCCCCGGTTTGTGCTCGGCGTCGGGCGTAGCTTCAAGCTGCCCGGTCAGCTCACGGCCCTGGTAGCCACCGACCTGGAAATGACCACCGACGGGCAGCGCAACACGCTGGTATCGAGCAAGGCGGTCAGCATCGACCCACGGGCCGGCGTGGAGCTGGGCTTCAAGGACCTCGTATTCCTGCGCGGCGGCGTCGGCAACTTCCAGAAGATAGAGTCCTTCACGGGCAAGCAGGAGTGGAAATCCCAGCCCAGCCTAGGGGTGGGCGTGGCTTTGAGCGGCCTGCGGCTGGATCTGGCCCTCTCGCGCCTAGCCGTGGAGAAGCTCGGCGACGCCACCCAGACCAACTCCATTATCGTGTCCCTGGGCTACGGCTTCAAATAAAAGCGAACCATTGAGTGAAAAACGCGGCTACTGAACCAAGCGGACCCCATTCGCCTTTGCTTCGGTAGCCGCTTTGCGACTTAAACTACGTGCTATGACAAAACGCTACAACCTGCCTTACCTGTTGCGCTGGTGCTTGTTACTATTGAGCTTTACGCTCGGGGCCAGTGCGGCTGCCGTGGCGCAGTCGGGACCCTACGGCAACGAATGGATTGTACCGGGCCAGCAGTACTACAAAGTCCGGACTACGCAGAACGGCCTGTACCGCCTCGACAATACCTACCTGACGCGGGCTGGCATCACGAGTGCCGACCCCAGCCGGTTTCAGCTTTGGCGCCGGGGCAAGGAAGTAGCCATTTACGTGGGTGGCAACAGCCCCACGACCATGGACGCTTCCACCTTCATTGAGTTCTACGGTCAGCGCAACGACGGAGCTCTGGACGTGGGAATGTACAAAAGCCCCGCCGACCATGCTCAGAAGCTCTACAGTCTCTACACCGATACGGCGGCCTACTTTCTGACTATTGCTCCCACGGCCGTCGGCCGCAAGCGGATGCAGCAGTCCAACCCCGTGCCGGTGGGGGGAGCTCATCCGTACTGGCGCTACTCGACTACGGAGATAGATGCTTTCGACTACAAAAGCACCACGCTCGAGTCAGAAATTTACCAGCCGTGGGCGGAGCCAGCCGAAGGATTCTTTCTTTCCCAACGTATCACACTGGATCCAAGAATGGATTCTCTGCAGTTTAACGTGCCAGCCGGCCCTCTATCAATAGCAGAGTTTCAGTTGGTGGGGGCTACTGCCGCGAGCCATAGGGTTACGATGTATGTTAGGCTGCCGGGCGGCGGGCGGCGGGCGGCGGGGCCGGCGGTACAATTCAATGGCTACGAGCAAAAAATCATTTCCTGCCCAATCCTGCCATCCGATGTTCAGGCGAGTGGTAGCGTTTTGCTGACGCTGGAGGGTGATGGGAATGCCCAAAATGCATTCCTCGTAGGATATTCCCGCTTTACGTATACCCGCCGAAGCATCTGGCGCGCGGACCGGACGGCCATAGCTTTTAGCAACGACTCCACGCTGGGCAGTGCGCCAGCCTATTACTCCCTCGACAACCTGCCGGCTACTGTCAGGGGCTTCGATATAACTGACCTCTACAACGTCCAGCGGGTTGAAGGCCGGGACGAGGGCGGCAGCCGACGCGGCTACGTGTTTGCCAATGCCTTGCCCGGAGCCAAGCAGCGCCGCTTGGTGCTGACCGACGAGAGCCGGCCCCGGCTGCCCCTGCCTGCCCAGCGGATTGTTTTCCGCAATATTCAGCCGGCCGCCCACAACTTTCTGATTGTGAGTCACCAGGCTTTGATGAAATCCGTTGGTACTTCCACTAATCCAGTCCGGGATTACGCTACCTACCGGGCTTCCCAGGTTGGCGGGCGCTACGATACGCTGGTCGTTACCTCGGATCAGCTGTACAACCAATTCCACTACGGCGAAAAATCGGCGCTGGCCATCCGGCAATTTGCGCTGTTTATGCTCACCAACAGTCGGCCTAAGTCACTCTTGCTTTTGGGTAAGGGGTTGCTTACCGGGGAGTATGGCAATTCCAACTACCACCGTAAAGATCCTGCGGCCTATTCCCCCACAGTGCGGGATTTGGTGCCGGGTAGTACCCGGGGAGCTTCCGACATCTTCTTTACCGCCGACTGGCCGCACAACGACTATGTAGCGAAAATGGCTACCGGCCGAATCTCAGCCCAGACGTCCCAGGAGGTTCTAAACTACCTGAACAAGCTTAAAGAATACGAAGACGTTATAAGCCGGCCGGACAGCCCGGATCTGGCCTGGCGGAAGAATGCCCTGCACCTGATTGGTAATAGGACTACCCCCGATATCACGGAGTTTGGCGCATATCTAGATAAGTATAAGCGACGAATTGAAAGCCCACTTTTCGCGGGCAAAGTGATCAAAACCTATTATAAGCCGGAAGGGCTTCCTTCGCTTATCAACGTTTCCAACGAGCTAAATGCCGGGCTCTCCCTCATCAATTACTTCGGTCACGGCGACCCTACGCAGCTGGAGCTGGATATGGGGAACATCCGTACGGATCTTAGCCGGGGCAACAACAAAGGCAAATACCCGATAATGTTCGTGAACGGGTGCGCCGCCGCCAATGCTTACCGCCTACCCAATGCCCTCTACGCCGAAGACTGGCTGCTGGTAGCGGACAAAGGATTGATTGGCTTCATGGCCGAAACCAGCACTGCGTATGCGGTTGAGCTGGATGCGTTGCAGGACAAGACTTTTCAACTGCTACTCAACGACCCACTATGGTACGGTAAGCCGGTTGCGGAAATCCAGAATGAGGTAGGGCGGCGCCTGCAAAACGGAGCGCTGAACAGCTACGTGGGGTATTCCACCCTGATGTGTACTACCTGGCACGCTGACCCAGCGCTGCGCCTGTTTTCTCCCGCCCAGCCCGACTTCACGTTTGGCACTCCGGCGCTGGAAATTCAGCCCGTCGGGGTAGGGCCCGTACTGTCCACGGCCCGCGAGTTCAAGCTGCTGGTGAAAGTACGCAACCCGGGTAAAGTGACGTACGAGCCGGTGGATATTTCGGTGCGGCGGAAATACGACCCACTCTCCGCCCGCGCCGATACGCTCTACACCTTCCCCGGACTGCGGCAAGCCTTGTCCGACACAACGTACGTGCTGGTATTGAAAAATACCGGCTCGCCCTTCGGTAAGAACGACTTCACGGTGACGCTCGACTATCAGAGTCACGTGGCCGAGTCGAACGAGCAGAATAACGCGGCCACACTCAGCTTCACCTTCCTGAAGCCTGGCATCACGCTGCTCAGCCCACCCGAATTTGGCATCGTGGCCAGCAACAACCTGCGACTGGTCGGCCAGACCAACGTGGTCCGGGAAGCGCGGCCCTTTGAAGTGGAGTTGGATACCGTGCCCACGTTTACAAACCCTATCCTGCGTACCGTCGTGACGGCGCCGATGGTGGCGGAATGGCGCCCGCGCCTGCCCGTGGTGGCCGGCCGCGACAGTGTGGTGTGGTACTGGCGCATGCGCTTCCAGACCGTGCTGGAGCAGAGCGAAAACACCGAGTGGAGCGTCAGCTCGTTCCGGGTTATCAACAGCAGCCCCGGCGGCTGGTCGCAGAGCCACCACGGGCAGTTCAGGCGCGACGAATTGGCGGGGCTGGACGTGGCCGCGCCATCGGGTAAGTGGTCTTTCAGCAACCTCAGCCAGGATATTGCCCTCCGCACCCAGGGAGCGGGGCCGGACTCGGTAACGTTCGAAGCCAGCTACGGCGTGCAGATCGGTAGCAATCAGCTATCGGTGCTGGCCTGCGGGGTTGCTTTGCCCGATATCATCGTTTCCGTCATCGACGGGGCTTCGCTCAAGTCGCTGCGCACCGTGGCGGGCGGCCCCTACGACTCGTGCGGTACGGCCCCGAACCGGTTCTACCACTTCGCTGCTTCCGCTACCGACAACATCAACTCGCCGGCCCGGCAGCAGCAACTCCTGGCCTTGCTGACCAACGTTCCGGCCGGGGCCTACGTGGCGTTGGTATCGGTAAACCACGTGAACTTCGCCTCCTTCCCGCCCGCCCTGAAAGCGGCGCTGACGGTGCTGGGCTCCCAGAAAATCAATCAGCTACAAAACGGGGACCCATTTGTGCTGCTGGCGCAAAAAGGCCCCGGCGGCCAGCCTGCGCAGGAACGCACCTACGACCCCAGTCTCCCCGGCTGGCGCACCAAGCAGGTCGTGAGCCTGAGCGGCACGCTGAGCACGCACACCAGCAGCGGCACGCTCACCTCGGCCCGCATCGGCCCGGCCCAGGAGTGGACGGAGCTACACCATACCATCCGCACCGAGCCCTCCGACGGCTACACACTGCAGCTTATCGGCCTGGATGCTCAGAATACACCGCACGTACTTGATCCAAACGTGACGAGCCGGGTATTGCCGCTCGGCTTCGTATCGGCCACGCAGTACCCGTACTTGCAGCTCCAGTTGGCGCTGCGCGACGAGCTGAACCGCACGGCTCCGCAGATCAAGCAATTGATGGTAACCTACAAAGGCTTACCGGAAGGCGTAGTGCGCCGCGACTCACTGCTGGCCGCCACGCCTCGGGTGTACGACGCAGCCACGCTGCAGCAGCAAGCCGCTACGGGCTACCTGAAGGTGCCAGTGGTGTTCAGCAACGTGACGCCCATTGCCTTCGGCACGCCGCTGAAAGCCCGCGTTACGGTGCGCAGCACGGGTACCCCGGGCAGTGGCGGCGCGGAGAAAACGACAGAAGTGACGCTGCCAGCCCTGGTGGCCAACAAAGCCCTGGTCTTCAACGCCGAAGCGGACGTGCGTGACCTGTACGGCGATATTACCATGCAGGTCGACGTGAACCTGGACAAGTCCGCAAACCGCCTGCCGGAGCTGTACTACTTCAACAACACGCTGACGCTGCCGGCCTTCCACGTCGACAACAACAACCTGCCGCCGGTACTGGACGTGGCGTTCGACGGGCAGCACATCCTCAACGGCGAAATTGTGAGTCCGGTGCCGATTATCACGGTGCTGATGAGCGACGACAACCGCCTGCGCCCCATCACCAAGGCCACCGCCTTCGACGTGGTGCTGATCCGGCCCGACGGCACCCAGACCCGCGTGGATATGAATGGGGATAATATCACCTTCACGGCGGACTCGGCTAAGGGGACGGCCCGGCTAGAATATCTGCCCGGCAAGGCCAAGGCGTTGGTCGACGGCATCTACAAGCTGGAAGTGCAGGGGCGCGACGCGACCAACACGCAGGCCACGACGGGGGAGAAATACTCTATTGCGTTTGAGGTCGTCAACGCTTCGACTATCACGCACATTTACCCTTACCCCAACCCGATTACCAGCAAAGCCAAGTTCGTATTCACCCTCACCGGCTCGGAATTGCCGCGCAATATGAAAATTCAGATCATGACCCTGACCGGGAAAGTGGTGCGCGAAATCATGATGCAGGAGCTAGGTATGGTTCGAATCGGCAACAACATTACCGATTACGCCTGGGATGGCACCGACGAGTTTGGCGACCGGCTGGCCAACGGCACTTACCTCTACCGCGTGGTGATGGACGACCCCACCCGGCAGTTCGAGCGCCGCAAAACGGCCGGTGACAAGTCCTTCAAAAACGAATGGGGTAAGCTGGTGCTGCTCCGCTAAAAGCGCCTTAGTGCTTGCTCAAATAAAAGAGGCCGCTGATTCAGCGGCCTCTTTTGTTATCGGATTAGGCTGATATCTCAGCTCAGCGCCGGCGTAGCGTTACGAAGCTGAAGGCGTAGGCGTGCTTCTCGTCGGGTTCGTGCCGCTCCCGGCTTTCCTCGCGCCATTCCAGCGGAGAGAGGTCCGGAAACGTGGCGCTGCCCTCAAAGTCGTGGTGCACTTCGGTCAGGTATACCACATCGGCGGCGGGTAGGGCCTGCCGGTAGATTTCGCCGCCCCCGATGACGAACACGTCTGCCCCGAATGTGCGTGCCAGCTCCAGCGCGGCGGGCACCGAGTAAGCCACCTCGCAGCCCGGCACGGCCCAGTCGGCCTGCCGCGTTACCACGATGCTGGTACGGTTGGGCAGGGGCCGGCCGATGGAGTCGAAGGTGCGGCGGCCCATCACAATCGGGTGGCCGGTGGTGAGCTGCTTGAAGTGCTTCAGGTCGGCGGGCAGGTGCCAGATAAGCTGGTTGTCGCGCCCGATAACGCCGTTCTGGGCGACGGCTACTACAAGGGCAATCATAGAGTGGTGGAGTTAAGCACGCTGACGTTGAAGCCGCGCAGGAAGTCGGCCAGGGGCATGCGCTTCTTGCCTTCGAGCTGCACGTCGAGCAGGTCGAGCTGGCCGGCGGCGGTTTGCAGGCGCAGGTAGGTTTTGCCGTCGGTGTGCCAGGTGCCGGGCGCACCGGAATCGTCGGGCAGGGGCTGAGCGCGGAAGACTTTCAGCGTGCGGCCGTCGGGCAGCTGGGTGAAGGCCGTGGGAATGGGGGAGAGGCCGCGCACCCGGTTGGCCAGGGCCGGAGCCGGCTGCTGCACGTCGAGGCGGCCGGTTTCCTTCTGGATCTTGGGCGCCGCCCGCAGCTCCGCGCTTTGCAGCTGTGGCACACTGGGAGCCGTGCCGGCGGCAATGGCCTGCACGCTACGCAGGGCCAGGGCCGCGCCGGTGGCTTTCAGCTTTTCGTAGAGCGAGCCAAAGTCGTCCTCGTCGGCAATGTCGACCATGTCCTGGAAGATCAGGTTGCCGGTGTCAATTTCGTGCTGGAGAAAAAAGGAGGTGACGCCGGTTTGCTTTTCGCCCTGAATCAGTGCCCAGTTGATGGGAGCCGCGCCCCGGTACTGGGGCAGCAGGGAAGCGTGAATGTTGATGGAGCCCAGCCGGGGCATGGCCCATACCGCCTCGGGCAGCATCCGGAAAGCCACCACCACCTGCAAGTCCGCCGCGTAGCTGCGCAGCTCGGCCTGAAACTCCGGCGCCTTCAGGTTGGTGGGCTGCAGCACCGGCACGCCGTGGGCCACGGCCGCCTTTTTCACCGCCGACTCGCTCAGCTGCTGCCCGCGCCCGGCGGGCTTGTCGGGGGCCGTAATGACGGCCACGACCTGGCCGCCGGACCAGCCGAGTAAGGATTCGAGCGTGGGCACCGCGAATTCGGGGGTGCCCATGAAGATGATTCGTAGCATGTAGTATTTCGCGCAGGGTCTCGGGGTGGTAAACGCCGTGGTTCGCTGAACGACACGGCGAGACACCGCGCCATCCACTGCGAACCACGGCGGGAAATTACTTCTCAGGATACAACAGATACTTCTTGCGCATCTCCTTGAACTGGCTCAGCCCCGGCTCCCACGACTTGCGGATTTCAACTTCCGACTTGCCGGCAATAATCTGCTGGCGCAGGCTGGCCGTGCCGCTGAGCTCCTCGAAGTACTTGCCGAAGAAATGGGCCTTGTCGGTGCTCTGCTGGTAGAAGTCGATGAGGTAGCGCACCGTGAAGCCGGTGGGGCTGTCGAGGTTCACTTGGTGCAGGTCGAGGCCGTAGCAGAGCTTGCCGTTCTGGGGTGGCGTGGGCGAGCCGGGGTTGGGTCGGGGCGTAAACTTATACGGCCGCGTGTTGGGCTGCGTGGGGCTGCCAATAACTTCAAACGGCGAGTCGGTGCCCCGGCCCACGCTTACGTCGGTGCCCTCAAACAAACAAATAGTGGGATACAAGGCCACCGAGTGGGCATTGGGCAGGTTGGGTGAAGGCCGCACGGGCAGTACGTAGCGCGTGGCGTGGGTGTAGCCTAGCACGGGCACCACCGTGAGTTGGCACTGCTTGCCGCCGGCCAACCACTTTTCACCATTTATCATCTGAGCCAGCTCGCCTACGGTCAGCCCGTGCACGATGGGCAGCGGGTCCATGCCCACAAACGACTTGTAGGCCGGCTCCCGCACGGGCCCGTCCACGTAAAAGCCGTTGGGGTTGGGGCGGTCCAGCACCACCACGGCCTTGCCCTGCTCAGCTGCCGCTTCCATCACGTAGTGCATCGTGCTGATGAAGGTGTAGAACCGCGCCCCCACGTCCTGAATGTCGAACACGAGCACGTCGAGGTCCTGGAGCATCTCGGCGGTAGGCTTCTTGGTGGCCCCGTACAGGGACTTCACCGGCAGACCGCTGCGGGTGTCGCGGGCGTCCTTGATGGTGGCCCCGTCGGCGGCCTCGCCCCGGAAGCCGTGCTCGGGCGCGAAAATCATCTTCACCTGCACGCCCTGGGCCAGCAGCGTGTCTACGAGATGGGCCTTGCCGACCAGCGAAGTCTGGTTGACCACCACGCCCACGCGCTTGCCCTTGAGCAGGGGCAGGTACCGCTCGGCCTGGTCGGCGCCCATGCGCAGGGCGGGGGCCGGCGCCGGGGCGGCAACGGAACCCGGCGCAGCGCCGTTTGACGGTGCAGACGGCGCGGCCCCGGAGCGGGCGGCGCGGGAACAGTCGCTAAAAGCCAGCGTCAGGCTCAACAAACCACAAAACAGGGAAGATGGCATCGGCAGAAATGGGAAGTAGAAAACTGGCCGCAGAGGTGTAGCTTTACGGCAGTGAACATCTCGCGGTATATATCCAACAAGATTGACGGGGCCGACTCAGGTTCTTTTACCTCGTCGGTGACAAAAATAGCCATTATCAGTATTGCACTGGGCGTGGCCGTCATGATTGTGTCGTTTGCCATCCTGGAAGGCTTCCGCAACGAGATTCAAAGCAAGATCTTCTCCTTCGGCTCCCACCTGACCATCAGCAAGTACGACACCAACAACTCGCTGGAGGTAGAGCCCATCGGCGGGCCGCGGCTGGTGCAGGAGCTGCACCGCTTTCCGCAGGTGCAGAACATTCAGCCCTTCGCCCGCAAGACGGCCATCATCAAAACCCGCGAGGAGGTGATGGGCGTGGCCCTGAAGGGCATCGACGAGAAGAACGGCCGCTCCACCATGCGCCAGAACCTGGTGGCGGGCAAGTTCCTGTCCTTTCCCGACTCGGCCGCCAGCACCGACATCCTGCTCAGCCGCAAGATTGCCGACAAGCTCCGCCTCAAAGTCGGCGACGACGCGCTGTTCTACTTTATCCAGAACCCGCCCCGGGTGCGCAAGTTTACCGTGTCGGGCATCTACCAGACCGGCCTCGACGAGTTCGACGAGGCCTACGTCATCGGCGACCTGCGCCAGGTGCAGGAGCTTAACTCCTGGCCCGATTCGCTCGTGGGCGGGGTCGAGGTGGTGCTCAAGGACTTCAAGAAGCTGGATCCGACCTCGGACCATATGTACGAAAACCTGCGCTACGACCTCAAGCTCGATAAGGTCACCGACCAGTACGCCCAGCTGTTCGACTGGCTCCAGCTGCTCAACCGCAACGTGGTCATCTTCCTGATTTTGATCATCTTCGTGGCTACCTTCAACATGGTGGCTACCATCTTCATCATGATCCTGGAGCGCACCAACATGATCGGGGTGCTCAAGGCCATCGGGGCCACCGACAACCAGATCCGCAGCATGTTTTTCTTCCGCGGCCTGAGTTTGACGATGCGCGGCATGCTCTTCGGCAACCTCGCCGGGCTGGGACTGTGCGCCATCCAGTACTACTTTCACCCCATCCCGCTCGACCCCGAGAACTACTACATGGACCGCGTGCCCATCTTCTGGGACCCCAAGATGATTGCCATCCTCAACGTGGCCACCTTCCTCACCTCCCT
>Ga0247729_10000043_pt1 | contig 62435 bp, 66 predicted proteins | sample UWRJL133311R2_FD_180958 | JGI IMG/M metagenome (GOLD analysis project Ga0247729, IMG submission 180958) | Plant litter microbial communities from Arlington Agricultural Research Station in Wisconsin, United States - UWRJ-L133-311R-2 | ecosystem: Environmental > Terrestrial > Plant litter >... | reverse complement strand
CGGAAGCTGGGCTTAGTGATGATGTTGATGGTTTTCTCGGTGTTGCCGTCGTTGAAGCCCGTGAAGGCCGACTGGTCGCTGCGCCGGTCGTACACCTGAATCTTATCGATGGCCTCGGCGGGCAGGTTTTTGAGCACGGCGTCGGGGTCGGAGCCGAAAAACTCTTTGCCGTCGACTAGCACGCGCTGCACCTGCTCGCCCTGGGCCTGCACCTTGCCGTCGGTCACGACCACGCCGGGCATCTTGGTCAGCAGATCCTGGGCGCTGGCGTCCTTGTTGGTTTTGAAGGCTCGGGAGTCGTACTGGGTGGTATCGCCCTTCTGCACGGTGGCGGCAGCCTGGCCCACCACTTCCACGCCCTTGAGAGCCACGCCGCCGGGTTGCAGCGTCACGCTGCCTATATTCAGCGGAGCCGAGCTCAGCTCCAGGGTGCGGCGCACGTTGGTGTAGCCCAGGAAGGATACGGACAGCACGTAGCGGCCCGGGGCGAGGCCGGTAAAGGAAAAGCCGCCGTCGGCGTCGGCTGCCGCGCCCTGCCGCACCGAGTCGGGCACGTGGGTGAGCAGCACGTTGGAGCCAATCAACGGCGACTGGTCCTTACCGTCCACCACGCGCCCACTAATGGATAGAGTCTGGGCGTAGGCCCCGGAAACCGAAAAAAAACAGAGGAGCAGCCACAGCGCTTTCCGCATAACAACTAACTTGAAAGGGTACACTAAGCAGCTTAGACGCAGTCCTCCGGGGAATGTTTAAGTCCCGGTCAAGTTATCTGCCGCGGGGTGGTTCCGGCCTACCGCTTGCGCACCAGCAGCAGCCCGTCGCGCAGGGGCAGGAACACGTTTTCAACCCGCGCGTCCTGCTGCACGAAGTCGTTGAAGGCCCGCACGGCGTGGGCGTCCTTATCGGAAGCCTTCAGCGGGTAGGAGGGCAGCACCTTGCCGCTCCACAGCACATTATCGATCAGGATGAAGCCACCGGGGCGCACCCGGGGCAGCACCAGCTCGTAGTACACGGCGTTGTTGATCTTGTCGGCGTCGATAAAGACCAAGTCCCAGGCCGGCCCGGCCAGGCCGGCTACCACGGCCGCCGCGTCGCCGATGTGCAAGTGGATTTGCGCCGTGAAGCCAGCCGCGGCTACGTAGCGCCGGATCCGGTCTTCCTGCTCGGGGTTCTGTTCTACGGTGTGCAGCTCCCCGCCGGGCTGCAGGCCCTCGGCCAGGCATAGGGCCGAATAGCCGGTGAAGGTGCCCAGTTCCAGGATGCGCGCCGGCCGCACCATGTGGCTGATCATGCTCAGCAGCCGGCCCTGCAGCGGGCCCGAGAGCATGCGCGGGGCCAGCACCTGCACGTGGGTTTCGCGGTTGAGGCGGCGCAGCACGTCGGTTTCGGGGCTGGTGTGGGCCTCGGCGTAGGCCTGGAGTTCGTCGTCGGGGGAAGGCACGGGCAAAAAGGGCAGGTGCGGGCAAAGATACTCGCGCTGCCCGCTATTCGGCCGCTGCGGTCCAGCCGGGCCAGTACAGGGCCGCCGCCAGCAGCCCTACCAGCGCCCCACTCATGCCCGTAACAATCACCGAGCCTAGGCCGAAAAACCCGATTTGCGCCGAAATCAGGGCGAAAATGCCCCAGCAGAGCAGCGTGGTAAGGCCGGCCCGCCGCCAGAACGCTTGAGGCAGTGCTAGCGGCCCGCCTACCGTTTGGGCCGCCGGCGGCAGGCGCCGGAGGTAGCCGGCAATGGCCAGTGCGCCGAGCAGCGTGCCGCCGTGCTGTAGCAGCGTGTACAGCGGCCAATGGGCCCTGCCCAGCGGAATTCGGTAGCCCAGCACCGGCCACAGCTCCACGAAGAAGCCGTCGAAGTGGGTGAAGGAATCCCAGAGAATGTGCGACAGCGCACCCACGATTCCACCCAGCAGCACCGGCCCGGACACGGCCCGCCGCACCGGCCAGCTTTCGTGGGCCAAGGGCGCGAGGCGACGGCGCAGCCAAGAGGGCAGGCTGGCTACCAGCGGCTGTTTGAGCAGGCGGTGAAACAGGGCGGTGAAGACGACAATCAGCGGCAGATCTAGCCAGAAGATGCCCGCCAGCGTGTGGCCGTAGATGCCGTCGGGGCGCAGACGCAGGAAATACTCAAAGTCGGGGGCCATAGCACCCAGCACCAGCCCGGTAGCCGACAGCCACCTGCGGCAGGGGCGAAGCAGGGGCAGAATCAGGGCGGGATGGGCGGGGGTGAAGGGCATAGAAGCGGGCTGGGGGGAGCCGCTGGGCAAAGCCGGAGGACGAGAGCTGCCAATGATACCGAAAAAAGTGGAGTCCGGAATTAGCCAATTCAAACCGGCGTAAACAATACGGCCGGGCCGGCGCTTATTCAACACTCAACGCCACTTTTCAGGCTGCGTTTCACCCTCCAACTCTGCTTTACTTATGGCTACCAACACTGCTGCCAACCCCGCCACCTTCACCCTCGGCGGCGACCTGACCGTAAACCGCCTCGGCTACGGTGCCATGCGCATCACCGGCAAAGGCATCTGGGGCCCGCCCGCTGACCACGACGAGTCTATCCGGGTGTTGCGCCGGGCCGTCGAGCTGGGCGTCAACTTCATCGATACCGCCGACAGCTACGGCCCCAACGTGTCGGAGGAGCTGATTGCCGAGGCCCTGCACCCTTACAAGGCTGACCTCGTTATCGGCACCAAGGGCGGGCTGCTGCGTACCGGCCCCGACCAGTGGCCCATCGACGCCAGCCCCAAGCACTTGGAGGAAGCCTTACACGGCAGCCTCAAGCGCCTCAAGCTCGACCAGATTGACCTCTACCAGCTCCACCGCATTGATCCAAACGTGCCCTTCGAGCAGACGCTGGAATTTTTGCAAAAGGCTCAGCAGGACGGCCTCATCAAGCACATCGGCCTCTCGGAAGTGAGCGTGGAGCAAATCAAAAAGGCCCAGGAATACGTGAAAGTCGTATCGGTGCAGAACATGTACAGCGTGGACAACCGCAAGTGGGAAGCCGAACTGACCTACACCCGCGAGCAGGGCATGGCCTTTATTCCGTGGTTTCCGCTGGCCGGCGGCAACCCCCAAGCCCTGGCCGCCCTCGGCCAGCTAGCCGAGCAGCACCAGGCCACGCCCCAACAGATTGCCCTGAGCTGGCTGCTGCACCACTCGCCCAACATCCTGCTCATTCCCGGCACCTCCAAGGTGAAGCACCTAGAGGAAAACCTGAAAACCGCCGACATCCAGCTCTCGGCCCAGGACCTGGAAACGCTGAACAACATCAGCCCGGCGTAGATTAACCAAGGTTGATAAAACGAGCAAAGGCCGCCGCAACGATTGTTGCGGCGGCCTTTGCTCGTTTTAGGTAGTCCACTATCTACGTATTGGTCACCACTGGCCGGAGTTGAAACAACCACACGTTGAAGCCGGATTTTCCGGGTCCGTAGCTTTCGCCGACCACCCGGTAGAGTCCTTCGTACCGAAAAACTTCCCCGCGGACTTCGTCTATAATCTTGCGAAACACCCGCACTGGTAGGCCCGTTTCGAGGCTCTTAAGAAAGGCCTGGTTGCGACTGGTCATGATTTGGTCGGCTATCTGCTTGCCTGTCTTAGCGTCGCGGCTGCCTTGGCCGGTATACCAAATTTCGGCCTCGGCAAACACGTCGTCCTCGTACTGGTCGGCCAGCACAATGGAATCCACGCCTTCGGCATGGGCCCCGCTCACGCCGCTACGCAGCGGCCGATGCACCCGCGTGGCACTCATTTCTGCCCGTCCGGCAAATAAGTCGCCGGGCCGGTAGGTGCCCACGTGGCCGAAGATGCGCAGTGCCATACGTTACTCCGGCAAGTATTGCAGCACGCTCAGGTTGTCCTCGTGCAGCACTTCGTTGGCTAGGTCGCCGAGCTGCCGGGCGGTAATCTGGCGGATCTGGCCGAAGATTTCGTTAATGGACTCCACGCGGCCCAGGTCCAGGGTACTTTTGCTGAGCAGCTGCATCAGGCCGCCGTTGCTTTCCTCGGCCATGGCCAGCTGGCCCATCAGCTGCTCCTTGGCGGTGTGCAGCTGGCTGGTGCCCAGGGGCTTTTCGCGCAGCAGCTTCAGCTCTTTCTGCACCAGCCCGATGGTGCGCTTCACCTGGTTTTTCTCGGTGCCGAAGTAAATGCCGAACAGCCCGGTATCGGTGTAGGGACTGTAGCTGGAGTCGATGGAGTACACCAGGCCGTGCTTTTCGCGCACGCCCAGGTTGAGGCGGGAGTTCATGCCGGGGCCGCCGAGAATGTTGTTGAGCATGAAAAACGGCACCCGGCGCGCGTCGTTGATGGCGTAGGCCGGGCCGCCGATGAGGCAGTGGGCCTGGGTGATGGAACGGCGCTCCAGCTGCTCGGTACGCTGGTAGCTGGTAAAGGGCGTGCGGGGCCGCGCGCCGAGGCGGGCCGGCAGCGGGGCCAGGTACTTGTCGGCCAGTTTCTTTACCTCGGCGAAGGGCAGGTTGCTCACCGACGAAAACGCCAGCCGGTCGGTGCGCACGTTTTCGGCTAGAAACTGCCGGAAGTCGGCCTGCTGGAAGTCTGACACGCTCTGGCGGGTGCCCAGGATGTTGTGGCCCAACGAGTGCTGCCCGTACACCACGGTGTCGAAATCATCGACGATGGCGTCTTCGGGGGCGTCCTTGTACATGCTCATCTCCTCCAGAATCACGGTGCGCTCCTTCTCGATTTCGCGCTCCGGAAACACGGAGTTGAAGGTCAGGTCGGTGAGCAGCTCGAAGGCCCGCTCGAAGTGGGTGCTGAGCAGGGAGGCGTAGAAGCAGATTTTCTCCTTGGTGGTGTAGGCGTTCAGCTCGCCGCCCACGGTTTCGAGGCGGTTCAGGATGTGGAACGAGCGGCGCTTCTCGGTACCCTTAAAGGCCATGTGCTCCCAGAAGTGCGCCAGCCCCTGCTGGTGGGGCTTTTCGTCGCGGGAGCCAATGTCGAGCAGAAAGCCGCAGTGCGCAATTTTGGTGTGCGGAACCTGCTTGTGCAGCAGGCGGATGCCGTTGGGGTATTCGTGAAAATCGTATTCAGACATTGAGTGAGGTCTTGGAATCCTGAGGGGCTGCGGGCCCTGGCCTCAGCCGTCCCGCCCCGTATAACCAGTCAGCCCGGCCGGTAGTTGCAAAGGTACGAGAGGAGAGGTGGTGAGCTTGTGAAATGGTGAGCTATGCTGTCATTGCGAGGCGCCAGCCGTCCTCTGAAATATGAATGGCTCCTATTAACTAGAAAACCTAACGCATGCCAACGCCGGGACTTTCTAAGTTAAACAGGGTTTGGCGCATTGTCCAGGACGAATTGCTTCGTTCCTCGCAATGACAGCGCAACCTCACACCCTCACCGCTTCCGCCTCCGCCAGCGCGGCCAGCAGCTGGCTGGTTTGGATGCCGTGGGCGCAGTGGAAGTGGCCGAGCGGGCAATGGCGGTAGCCGTGCAGGCCGCAGGGGCGGCACTCCAGCTCTTCCGGCAGCTCCACCACCCGGGCAAACGGGCTCAGCGGCCCGAAGCCGAAGTAGGGCACCGTGGAGCAGTACACCGCGCAGGTGGGCGCACCCTGGGCCGAGCACAGGTGCATCGGGGCCGAGTCGTTGACGTAGTTCAGCACCGCGCCCCGCATCAAGGCCGCCGAGGCCAGCAACGAAAGCCGACCCGCCAGATTCACCACCCCGGCCCGGCCGCTTTCCGCCGCAATACGCTCGCAGGCCTCCACGTCGGGCGGGCCGCCGATAAGGTAAATGGTGTACTGCGGCGGCAGGGCGCGCAGCAGCTTCACCCACTGTTCGGCCGGAAACTGCTTGGTAAACCATACCGACGTGGGCGCCAGGCAGATGTACGGCCCCACGGCGGCGTAGGGCGCGGCGGCGGCTTCGTCGGTGGGAGTGGGGTAGAGGCGGGGCGGGGTGAGCGGCAGCTCGGCGGCCGGGTCGAGCAGGTGCAGGTTGCGCGACACCTCGTGCACCCCGGCGCCGATGACGTGGGGCATGGCGCGGGTGAAGCGGAAGGAAAACGGGTTCTTGTCGAAGCCAATCCGCTCCGGAGCTCCGGAAAAAGCTGTCAGGAAGCCGGTGGAGGCGAAGCGCTGCAGCGTGATGACCCGCCCGTAGCCAGTGGCCCGGATCTGGCGCAGCAGCTGCCACAGGCCGGGGTACTTGGCTTTTTTCTTGTCCCAGATCAGCACCCGCCGCACGTGGGGATGGTGCCGCAGCAGGCCCTCGTTGCCCTTGCGCACCAAAAAGTCGACGGGCGTGTCGGGCTCGGTCTGGTGCAGGCGCTCCAGCAGGGCCGTAGCCAGAATCACGTCGCCGATGAAGGCAGTCTGAATCAGCAGAACGGCGCGGGAGTTGGACAAGGCAGCGGGCATAGCGGTGAAAGGCAAGTGCAAAACTACGCAGCTTACCGGGTTAATTGTTGGGGCGGTTTGGGCGAAAAGCGCAGGCGGCTTCCCGCTGCCCGGCTTTCTTTTAACTTGCGGCCCGCGCCCGGCGCGCCCCTTCGTCTTTCACCCCAAGCCCCTTCTATGCGTTACGGTCCCATCTCGCCCGATCTGTTCCTGCACAACCGCCGCAACTTCGTTCAGCAGCTGCCGCCCGCGTCTTTGGCCATCTTCCAGTCGAACGACGTGATGCCGACCAACGCCGACGGCACCATGCCCTTCCGCCAGAACAACGACCTGTTCTACCTCTCCGGCGTGGATCAGGAGGAAAGCATCCTCGTCATCTTCCCCGATGCCCGCCTGCCCCAGTACCGCGAAATCCTGTTTTTGAAGGAAACCAGTGACCATATCCTGGTCTGGGAAGGCTACAAGCTCACCAAGGACCAGGCCCGCGCCCAGTCCGGCATCCCGACCATCATGTGGCTGGAATCGTTCAAGCAGGTGCTGCCCGCGCTGATGAACGAGGCCGAAAACGTGTACCTCAACGCCAATGAGCACATTCGCTCGGTGGTGGAAGTGGAAACCCGCGACGCGCGCTTCGGCAAGGAACTGCGCGCCCAGTACCCGCTGCACCAGTACCGCCGCGTGGCGCCTATCATGCACCAGCTGCGGGCCATCAAGAGCCCCGAGGAAATCCGGCTGATGCAGGAAGCGGCCAACATCACCGAAAAAGCCTTCCGCCGCGTGCTGAACTTCGTGCGGCCCGGCGTGTGGGAGTTTGAGATTGAGGCCGAGCTGTACCACGAGTTTCTGCGCAACCGCAGCCGCGGCCCGGCCTACGGCAGCATCATTGCCTCGGGCGCCAACGCCTGCATCCTGCACTACGTCACGAACGACATGCAGTGCCAGGACGGCGACGTTATCCTGCTGGACTTCGGCGCCGAGTACGCCAACTACGCCGCCGACCTGTCGCGCTCCATTCCCGTGAATGGCACTTTCACCCCGCGCCAGCGCGCCGTGTACGAGGCCGTGCTGCGGGTCATGAAGTTTGCCACTTCCCGCCTCGTGGCCGGCAATAACATCGAGGACTACCACGCCGAGGTGGGCCGTACCATGGAGCAGGAGCTGATTCAGCTGGATCTGCTCAACGAAAACGACGTCAAGAACCAGGACCCCGCCGCTCCGCTCTACAAGCAGTATTTTATGCACGGCACCAGCCACTACCTCGGCCTCGACGTGCACGACGTGGGCGCCAAGTACCGCACCTTCGAGCCGGGCATGGTGTATACCTGCGAGCCGGGCATCTACATCCCCGCCGAAGGCCTGGGCATCCGCCTCGAAAACGACGTGCTCATCACCCGCTCCCAGCCCGAAGACCTGATGAAAAACATTCCGCTCGAAGCCGACGACATCGAGCGGCTGATGCGCGAAGCCCGCGGCTAGCGGCGCGGCCGGAAGTACGTTTGCTGCAAGAGCCGTCCGGTTGCCGGGCGGCTCTTTTTCGTGGGTTTTAGGATGAAAAGAAGTCGAGCCCCCGGCTTTTTTATAAAATAATATAGACCCGCTACTTCCTGAAAAGCAGGCCGGAACCGGGGCTGAGCTTGCGGGCCAACCCGCACAGGCTCACCAGTTCAGCAACCTTCTGCGCGGCGAAAAGTATAGCCCGGTAGCTATTCCGGCGGCGTACCATCATGGGTGTTGCCGCCGCGGGGCTGATTTTACCCACCTAACTTCGTTCCCATGAAACACAATCTAACCTCTTTTCTGGCCCTGGGACTGACGCTGCTGGCGGCGGCCCCACGCGGGCACGCCCAGAGCGCCGACCGCAAAACGGCCATTAGCCTGTACGGCAGCGCCTACCAGTACAAAGGCAGCCTCGGCTCCGACTTCTGGAAGTGGGACGGCAACCACTACGGCCCCGGTATCAGCATCAACCGCTACCTCTCGCCGGGCCTCGACCTGGGCCTGCAGGGCAGCTACGTAGAGCTGAAAGGCAGCGCCGCCGCGCCAGCGCTGGAGCCCACGTTTTTCAACACCAACGTGGTAAACGTGAACCTGGCCCTGAAGCTCAAGCTCAACAACGGCTGGGCGCTCAAGGAAGATGCCTTCGTGCAGCCCTACATCCTGGTGGCCCCGGGCATTGCCTACACCAGCCGCGAAGGCCAGGTGCGCGGCACCCGCATCGACGAGGACAAGACGTACTTCGACGCGTTTGGCGCCCTGGGCATCAATTTCCGCCTCAGCGACGCGGTGGGCCTGTTCGTGCAGACCGGCCAGCACATTCCGCTGAATGCCAATATCGACGGGGAGCCCAACCGCGACTCCGACAAGTTTGACGACCGGTACCTGCAGCACACCGTGGGCCTGACCGTGGCCTTCGGCAAAGCCAAGGACACCGACGGCGATGGTGTGAGCGACAAAAAAGACAAGTGCCCCGACACACCCACCGGCGTGGCCGTGGACGAAAAAGGCTGCCCTCTCGACGGCGACGGCGACGGTGTAGCCGATTACCAGGATAAGTGCCCCACCGAGAAAGGCCTGGCCGCCCTGGAAGGCTGCCCCGACCGTGACGGTGACGGCGTGCGCGACGGCGAAGACAAGTGCCCCGACACGCCCGGTAAAGCGGCCCTCAACGGCTGCCCCGACGCCGACAATGACGGCGTAATCGACTCGAACGACAAGTGCCCCGACACGCCCGCCGGAACGCAGGTAGACGCCAACGGTTGCCCGCTGGTACTCGACCAGGACAACGACGGCGTGCTCGACAACGTGGATAAGTGCCCCAATACCCCAGCCGGCACTCGCGTTGATGCTACCGGCTGCCCGCTGGAAATTGATCCGGCCATCCGCCGCCTGGAAGTGCCCGTGCGCTTCAAAACCAACAGCACCGTGCTGGAACGCAGCTCGTACCCAGCCCTGGACAAAATTGCCCAGGCCCTGAAAGACCATCCCGAGTACAGCCTGCGCGTCATCGGCCACGCCGACAGCCGCGGCACCGACGAGTACAACCAGGGTCTCTCGGAGCGCCGCGCCGCTTCGGTGAAACGCTACTTCACCGGCAAGCAGGTCGACGGCACCCGCGTAGTGACCGAAGGCCGCGGTGAAAGCCAGCCGACTGCCCCTAACACGACGCCCGCCAACATGTCGAAAAACCGCCGCGTAGAGTTCCGGTTCGAATTCTTCACGACGCCCGCTCCCGCCCTATAAGGCCGACGGGAACAACTGAAAAGCCCCTCACCAGTGCGGTGAGGGGCTTTTTTTGTGCTGTTGGGTCGTCTGGTTCCGCTGCTGCGGGGTGTAGCAGCGGGGCAATGTCGGCTTGAGCCACCCGTCTTCATCCTGCTTTAGCTGGGGTCTGCGCAGTCGAAGCATTTCTACCGCCCTTAGCAGCTTATGTCAGGCCAAAGACCATAAAAAAGGCTCTGCCGTGCGACAGAGCCTTTTTCCATAGAATGGCAGAGGGTCAGGCTACTGGCTGATTTCGGCCTTCACCTTGGGTAGAAACTTGATGAGCTGCTGCAGCTGCTCCTGGGTGAAGTTGCCGGAAATGGCGACCAGCATAAACGACTCCGGGGCGCCGTTCACGTTACCGGTAGCTACCACTTCCTGCACTTTGTCGCCCTGCTGGCGGGCGGCGTAGCGCATCACGGCCGTCCCCGACTCGGTAACCGGCAGCGGCGTGTACCGCTCACTGGCCAGCAGGCCGTCCACTTCCTTGTTGAGGCCGTCGGCCACGAGCTGGCGGGCGCTGCCGGAGGTGGGGGCAAAGGTGAGCACCTTCACGCTACGCACCGCCGACAAGGCCTGAGTCACCGAGTTGTCGCCGCCCAGGCTGCCCACTTTCATCAGCAGCAGCCGCGTGGTGAGGCCCGCCGACCAGTCGGTGACTTTGAAGCCGGAGCGACCTTCGTACTTGTTAAAAAACTGGGCGACGGTCTTGGCCGGCTGGCCGGGGCCGGAGCTGCGGCAGCTGGTAGCCACGAGCAGCGCGGCCAGGGCGAGAAAGGTTAAAAAGCGAATTTTCATAGCGCAAAGGAGGGAAAAATGAGGATGCTGTTCCCTTTACGCAGATGCCAGGCCGCCGTTGGGCTCATTCAAAGGCTACGTTGTTGAGGAAAAACACTTCCCGGTCTACTCCGCCTTCCACGCGCACGTGCTGGTAGCCGAAGGCCAGAAAGTGGTTGCCGTACCACGCCAGCAGCCCGCTGTCGTTGGTCGACGTGGGCCGCTCCTTCACGCCGGCCGGCGCGGTCTGAATCGGGACGCTCAGGTCGTTGGACGAAGAAGAGCTGCGGTCGATGATCTTGTAGCGGATCAGGTTATCGTCGAGGTAGGCCAGGGCCAAGCGCTTGCCGTCGGGTAGAGGGCGCAGGCGCACGGTTTCCAGCAGGTCGGAGTGCTGCACCGTTTTCAAGACGAAGTTATTGTCCCACAAAAGGTTGCCGTGACGGTCGAAGCCGCAGACGATGGCCTGGGTGGTACGGTAGCCGTCGAAGTTGCGGCTAGGGCTCATCAGGAAGCTGTAGCCGTAGCCGAAGGAGTCGTAGCGGTAGTGCGGGTAGTAGACCTCCGCTACCAGCACGTAACCGTTCTGGAACGGTACCAAGTCGTGCATGAGCAGGCGGTAGTGCAGCCGGAACTGGCCCGCGGCGGCCTTGCGGCGTGCCCCACGCTGCCGAAACCGCGCCTCGCGGGCCGGGTGCATGAAGTCGAAGAAGTGCTTGAGGTTGAAAAAGTCGTAGAAGCGCAACGACTCGCGGGCCCCGGTGGGCGACACGCCGGCGGCCAGATCGGTGGCAAACAACCCCTGCGAATAGCGCGAGTCGCGCAGGGTGTAGGTGCCGGTCAGGAGCCGCTCGGTGGTGTCGCCGGGACTGATTTGCGCGGCCAGCAGGCCCCGGTCGCTGGCGGCCTGCACGTATTCGGTGCGCAGCAGTTGGCCCTGGGGCGAAAGCTGCTTTACCTGCAGGCGCGACTTAAACCCATTGCTCTGGCTCACCACGAACTTGGCGCGTTTGCTGATGGAATCGGCCAGGAAGGTAAGCTGGGCCGGAATCTGCTCGTAGACCGAGGGCAGAAACTGGTGCTGACCCGTGCGCAGGTTCAGCAGCAGCGCCGTTACGTGCTGCTCCACCTGCACCGTGGCAAACAGATTGCCGCCCAGCGCCTTGAGCTCGTAGATTTCGCGGCTGCTCTTCGTGTCAAACGACGTGGTTAGTACCTCGCCCGTGCGGCTGTTCAGCGACGCTACCCAGAGCTTGTTTGCCTGAATGTTGCTCTGGTACAGCGCGTACACCATGGGCTCCTCGGCGCAGATTTCGGAAAAGTCGAAGCCCGCCGGCACTTCCAGCATGCGGGTCCAGCTGGTTTTCAGCGCGCGGTCCAGCTTCTGGAAGCTGGCTTTGGTGTTGCGCGAGGCAAAGCCTTCCCGCTCAATCAGCAGCACGGCGCTGCTGTCCTCGGGCAGCGTCTGCACATGCACCTCGCTGCTGTACGAATCGAGGGGCAATTCCAGGCGGGTGGCCTGCGTGGGGGCATCGGCGGGGGGCGGCAGCTTCTGGCGCTGGCGGTGTTGGGCCGGCGCGGCGCTGGGCCAGCCGGCAAATAGCAGTAATAAAGCGAGTAGAGCGTGTTTCATTGCGGGTAAGGCCGCTTACCGGGCGGCGCCTAGTAAGATACGACGAAGCCGCGGCAAATGCACTTTCTGCGCCCCACATTTACCCGGCCACCCGCCGACATTGGCTAGCTGCCCAGCTCCAGAATCGTGTCGAATTCCTCGGGCCGCAGGGGCATCACGGAAAGCCGCGACTGGCGCAGCAGCCCAATCTGGTTCAGGCGCTCCTCCTCCTTGATTTGGGCCAGGGAAACGGGCTGGGCCAAGAGTTGCTGCGGGTGCAGGGCCACGGCCACCCAGCCGCTACCGGGTTCGGCCGTAGCATCGGGAGCGGCGGCGGCGGCCACCTCGGCAATACCGACCACGGCTTTCTCGGTGACGCTGTGGTAGAACAGTACCAGGTCGCCGGGCTGCATCTGCTGCAGGTAGTTGCGGGCCTGGAAGTTGCGCACGCCGGTCCAGTCGGTGCGGCCGTCGCGGGTGAAATCAACCCAGGAGTAAGCGTCGGGTTCCGATTTTACGAGCCAGTAGTGCATGGGGGAGGGGAGAGTGAAGTGGCGGTTGGGCCGGCGCAAATTGAGCAGCAAACTTCCCATTTCACAATTTCCCGGCGCTATTGCAGCCGCCGTACCTGCAGCAGGTTCTTGTCCAGCGAAATAATCTGCAGGCCGTAGCTGCTGCTTTTGTCGGCCGGAATGATGCGCAGCGTGTTATTGCCTTCCATCAGCCAGCGGCCCGGAAACACGGCAATGCCGTCGGTGGCGGCGGGGCCACGGCCGGTAAACACGCCGTCGGCATCAAAGCGGAAGCCGTTGCGCGGCCGGGAGGCGGGAAACGGCGAAGTGTCCTTACGGTACAGCTCCACGCCCGAGCCCGGCTGCTCTTCCTCCGTCGATTCCAGCCACGTCTGGCCCATCACCTGCTGCGTGAAGACGGCGGGAGCCACGGCGTCCGACTCTTTTTGGCAGCTGCTGAGCAGGGCGGAAGCACACAGGAAGGCAAGAAACGGGCGCATGGCGGAAAAGGAGTAAATAAGTATCTATTGAACTAGTGGGCATTCCGGGCCAGAAGGTTGCACCAGAGTCCGGAAAAGCGGTAAATAACGGTTTAACTCTGCTACTCGAGCCGGCGCACCTTTAGCACGTCCTTCTCCAACGACACGATTTCGAGGGTGTAGTCCGGGTCGCGCTTGTCGTCGAGGCTGATGACGACCTTGGTGCTGCCATCGGCTTTCCACTGGCCCTTGCGACCTTCGAGGCCGTCGGTGGGGGCAATGTCGTACTGCGTAAACAGGCCGTTGTGGTCGAACTGGAAGCCCGTGCGGCCGCGGGCGGGCGGAAAGGCGTAGGTGTTGGGGCGGTACACGCGCACGTCGCCCTGGTCTTCCTCCTGGGCGTGCAGCCAGGTACGCTCCAGCTGCTTAAGCTGCGGCGAGGAAACTCCCGCCTTGGTATTGGCCGCGTTGGGGTTGCAGGTATTCGCCAGCAGCGTGGTGCTCAGAGTGGCCAACAGAAGAAACAAACGCATAGCGCAAACGCAAAAAAAGTGGGCAAAATCTGGACTCGGCCCAGTGCAGACCGTAGCAACGAATGTACGACATTGCCCCGTACCTTTGACGAAACGCCCTTTTACTAGGTTTTGGTTGGTGGTTTTGGTTTTCGGCTTCGGCCAGAACCCAACAGCCAAAAACCAAAAACCAAAAACTAACCCCAAGTGGACAACCGCGCCCTTATCCGTGCCTTCCGCCTCACCGCGTCGCTCATGGAGCTGCACGACGAAAACCCGTTTAAAATCCGGGCCTACGAAGGCACCGCCGCCGTGCTGGAGCGGCTGGAGTCGCCGGTAGCCGACATGGACCGCACCGGCCTGCCCGACCGCACGGGCCTGAGCAAAACCGCCGCCGCCAAGGTGGCCGAGCTGCTCGACACGGGCACGTTTCCGGAAATGCAGAAGCTGCTCGATACCACCCCGCCCGGCGTGGTCGAGATGCTGGGCATTAAGGGCATCGGGCCCAAGAAAATTCGCTCCCTGTGGCGGGAGTTGGGCATAGAAAGCATCGACCAGCTGCGCACGGCGGCCGAAAACGACGAGGTGAGCAAGCTCAAGGGTTTCGGCAAGAAGACCCAGGATGCAATTCTGGCGGCCCTCGAATTCAACCAGGAAAGCCGGGGCAAGCTGCTCTACCCGCAGGCCGAAACCCTGGCCGAGGATCTGGCTCAACGCCTGCGCACCGCCCTCAAAACCGAGCAGGTAGCCGTGGCCGGTGAGGTGCGGCGGCGGCTGGAAGTAGTAGAAACCGTGCTGCTGGTGGCCGCCACCGCCCGGCCCTGGCAGGCCCACGAGCTGCTCAACGCCCTCGACGGCCTCACGCCCGACGTCACCCGTTCCGGCCCGTTTGCGTGGCGCGGCGCGGCCACCGCGTCGGGGGTAAAAGTGGAGGTGTACCTGGTGCCGAAGGAAGACTTCGTCAACCAGCTGTTTCTGCTCACGGCCACCGAAACCCACCTGAGCGAAGCCCTCCACAGCCCGTACGGCTCCTTGCGGCAGCTGGCGAAGCGGGAGCGGTTTTACCAGGAAGAGGCTATTTATCAGAAAGCCGGCTTGCAGTACGTGGAGCCCGAGCTGCGCGAGGGCCTCGGCGAGCTAGCCCTAGCCCGCGAAAACAAGCTGCCCACGCTCATTGAGGACGGCGACCTGCGCGGCTCCCTGCACAACCACAGCACCTACTCCGACGGCAACCACAGCCTGCGCCAGATGGCCGAGTTTCTGCGCGACCAGGGCTACGAGTATCTCGGCATCTGCGACCATTCGCAGGCCGCGCACTACGCCAACGGCCTCAGCACCGAGCGGGTACGGCAGCAGCACCGCGAAATAGACCAGCTCAACCAGGAGCTGGCCCCGTTCCGTATCTTCAAGGGCATCGAGAGTGATATTCTCTCCGACGGCGGCCTCGACTACTCACCCGCGGTTCTCGAAAGCTTCGACTTCATCGTGGCCTCGGTGCACTCCAACCTGCGCATGGACGAGCGCAAAGCCACCGAGCGGCTGCTGCGGGCCATTGCCAACCCCTACACCACCATGCTGGGCCACCCCACGGGCCGCCTGCTGCTGCGCCGGGAAGGCTACCCCATCAACTATAAAGCCGTTATCGACGCCTGCGCCAAGCACAACGTCATCATCGAAATCAACTCCAACCCCTGGCGCCTCGACCTCGACTGGCGTTGGGTGCGCTACGCCCTCGACCAGGGCGTGCAGCTCAGCCTCAACCCCGACGCCCACCACACCGACGGCTACGCCGACATGCGCTACGGCGTGATGATGGGCCGCAAGGGCGGGCTCACCAAGGCTATGACCTTCAACGCGCTGACTGCCGACGAAATGGCCGCCTACTTTGCCCGGCGCAAAGCCAGCATCAAGCCCGCCGAGGAGTTCAAGGCCACGCTATTCGGGTAATTGGGTTGCCGGTTGCCAGATCATCTAACGACTGGCAACCGGCAACTGGCAACCGGCAACTGAAATGAAAATTCTCGTTCTGCGCTTTTCTTCCATCGGCGACATCGTGCTGACTACGCCCGTGGTGCGGGCGCTGAAGCAGCAGGTGCCGGGCGCGCGGGTGCACTTTGCCACCAAGCCTGCCTACCGCGGCATCGTGGCCAACAACCCGCACGTGGATCAGGTGCATTGCCTCACCGGCTCCCTGGGCGAGCTGGTGGCCGAGCTGCGGGCCGAGCAGTTCGACTACGTCGTGGACCTGCACCACAACCTGCGTACCAGCCTCATCAAGCTGCGCCTGGGCGTGAACTCAAGCAGCTTCGACAAGCTGAACTGGCAGAAGTGGCTGCTGGTCAATCTGAAGGTCGACCGGCTGCCGGCGGTGCACATCGTGGCGCGCTACCTGGCCGCCGCCGCCCCCCTGGGCGTGACGGACGACGGCCTGGGCCTGGACTATTTCATCCCGACTCCCGATGAAGTGAACGTGACCACGGCACTGCCCATTGAGTTTCAGGCTGGCTACGTAGCCTTCGCCATCGGGGCCCAGCACGCCACCAAGCGCCTGCCCACTGCGCGCATTATCGAGCTGTGCGCCTTGCTGCAGCGCCCCGTCGTGCTGCTCGGCGGCCCCGAAGATGCTGCCACCGGCGAGGAAATCGTGCAGGCCCTCACGCCGCAGGCTACACACCCTCACAGCCTTACCACCTCGCCTGTATACAACGCCTGCGGAAAGTTCAGCCTGAACCAGTCGGCCTCGCTGGTGCGGCAGGCCGAGCGGGTTGTCAGCCACGATACCGGCCTGATGCACATTGCGGCGGCGTTTGGCAAGGAAATCATCAGCGTGTGGGGCAATACAGTGCCGGAGTTTGGCATGTACCCGTTTCGCACCGCGTTCCAAACCTGGGAAGTGCGCGGGCTCGACTGCCGGCCGTGCTCCAAAATCGGCTACGCGAAGTGCCCGCGCGGCCATTTCAGGTGCATGCGCGACATTGAGTTCAACCTGGGCCCGCCGCTGGCAGCGGCAGCGCGGCAGGACGCCGCTGCAAAACCCGGCCGGGCATTGGGGAGTTAGCCGAAAAGGATAGAAAAACCGCTACCTTTTAGCCCCTTACCAACTTTCCCCGCATGGACCATATTTCCTACGACACCGTCACGCAGGCCATTACTGATCTGCAGCAGCGCGGCTACACCGCCGACTTTAACATTGCCGATGACCACCTGCACTGTCCCGGCCTCGACTTGCAGCTGTATCCGCAGCACTTTCAGGTACGCGAGTTTTACCGCTTCGAAGGCGACACCGACCCCGGCGACGAAAGCGTGATTTACGCCATCGAGTCGGATCAGGGCGTGAAGGGCGTGCTGGTAAGTGCCTACGGTGCCTACTCCGAGCCGCTCAGCGACGAGCTGATGCAGAAGCTCAACATGCCCCAGGCCTAAGGCCATGACGGACGCTACCGACAAGGCCGTAGTGGTAAAAGTGGGCGCCGAAGCCCTGCTGGCCGACGTGCAGGCCGGCCGCCACACTTACTTCGTGGATGAGCCCGTGGAAGTGGGCGGTCAGGACCGCGGCCCCACGCCCTACGACCTGCTGCTTTCGGCTCTGGGCGCCTGCACGGCCATTACCCTGCGCCTTTATGCCACCCAGAAAAAATGGCCCCTCGAAGCCATCGAAGTGCGCCTAAGTCACCAGCGCGTGCACGAGCACGACTGCGAGAAGTGCGAGCAGCCCGGTCAGAGCCTGGAAGAGGTGACCAAGGAGCTGCGCCTCATTGGTCCGCTCTCCGAGGAGCAGCGCCAGCGCCTAGAAGTTATTTCGCAGAAGTGCCCGGTACAGAAAACCCTGATGAGCGGCCTGCGCATCGTCACGCACCTGGTTGCGGCGGAAGTATAGCCCGTAACGAAATCAGCCCTTCAGCTACCAGCCTCCCTACTTTATGGCCCTCTGTACTCACCTCGCCGCACTTGAGACGCTGCTTCCGGCCCCGGCCGAGCACGTTTGTCCCGAGTGCGTGGCGCTCGGCGACTCCTGGGTGCACCTGCGCGTGTGCCAGGCCTGCGGCCACGTCGGCTGCTGCGACTCCTCCCCAAATAAGCACGCAACCAAGCATTTTCGGGCTACCGAGCACCCCGTGGTGACGTCGGCGGAGCCCGGCGAGCAATGGGCGTGGTGCTACGCCGACCAGCAGATGGCCGAGTATTAATTTCGTTACCCCGTCCTCGTCTGCCTGCCCTCTATGTACGTGCCCGTCTATTCCTCCGATTCGCTAGATATCACCTACCGCTCCGATACCTGCCTGATTATCGCGCGGTGGATGCGGCCTGTTTCGCCGGCCGAAATGCACAGTACCTACGAAGCCGTGCTAGAGGCGGCTCAGCAGCACCAATGCCGCTACTGGCTGCTGGATATCCGCCGCCGCAACCACAGCGACGATGCCACCGCCCACTGGGTCACCGACGAGTTTATGCCCCAGGCGGCGGCCCAACTGCAAGGGCTGGTGTACATGTCGGTGCTGCTGTCGCCCACCTACCTCTACGAAGTGGCCGCCCGTCCCCGGCTGGCCGCCCTGCCCGTCGATACCAGCCGCGCCTACCGCATCCAGTACTTCACCGACGAACGGGAGGCCAACGACTGGCTGATGGCAAAGCTGGAGGAGTAGCGTGGCGTACCTGTAAATACCCTCGAAATCAAGGCTCAAACCATGAAAATGCTGTGGTGTTGGCGCTGCCAGCAGGAAATGCCGATGCTGGAAGCGGAGGAAAGTTTGCTGGTATATAAAGCTAGGGAGGGCGGAATGTGGGTTGTGGAAGAGGAAGCAAAACGGCGGGGCCGAATTCTGCACCCAATGGAATTAACCGGGGTGGCTCAGCGGCTGCAACCGATGCTGGAAATGTACCGGCTGCTGACGGGCTTCGTTGAAACCAATCCTAACGCGGTTTTCCATCACGTAGTAGCGCAGTATGGCCCGCCTTGTCCTGAGTGCCAGAAACCGCTTCGCACTCCTGAAGCTCGTTTCTGCGCCGCCTGTGGCTTTGGCCAGGCCGAGGTGAGCTCCGGTACGCTGTCTTTAGTACAGCGCCGACCCGAGCTTTTTCAATAGGAGAAAAATAAAACGGCCGGCCCAGATTATCTGGAGCCGGCCGTTTTTAGGAGCAGAGCCAACGGCTAACTACCCAATCTTCTCAAACCCGCAGTAAGAGTGCAGCACCGCGGGCAGCCGAATACCGTCGGGCGTCTGGTTGTTTTCCAGCAGCGCGGCCACGATTCTGGGCAGCGCCAGGGCCGAGCCGTTGAGCGTGTGTAGCAGCTGAGTTTTGCCACCCTCGCCGCGGTAGCGCAGCTTGAGGCGGTTGGCCTGGTAGGTTTCGAAGTTCGAGGCCGAGCTTACTTCCAGCCAGCGGCCCTGGGCGGCGCTCCACACTTCCAAGTCGAAGGTGAGGGCCGAGGTGAAGCCCATGTCGCCGCCGCAGAGGCGCAGGATGCGGTAGGGCAGCTCCAGCTTCTGTAGCAGCCCTTCGATGTGGGCCACCATGCCATCCAGCGCGGCGTAGCTGTTTTCGGGCTGGGTTATCTGCACGATTTCCACCTTGTCGAACTGGTGCAGACGGTTGAGGCCGCGCACGTCGGCGCCCCAGGAGCCGGCCTCGCGGCGGAAGCAGGGCGTGTAGCCAGTGTTGCGGATCGGCAGCTGGTCTACGGCCACGATTTCGTCGCGGTACAGGTTGGTAATCGGTACCTCCGAGGTCGGAATCAGGTATAGGTTGTCTTTCGCGTCGTGGTACATCTGGCCCTCCTTGTCGGGCAGCTGGCCAGTGCCGTAGCCGCTGGCCTCATTCACCAAGATCGGGGGCTGCACCTCGTCGTAGCCGGCGTCGCGGGCTTGGTCCAGGAAAAAGTTGATCAGGGCGCGCTGCAACCGGGCCCCCTGGCGCTTATACACCGGAAAGCCCGCGCCGGTAATCTTGTTGCCCAGCTCGAAGTCGATGATGTCGTACTTCTTGATCAGCTCCCAGTGCGGCAGCGCGTCGGCGGGCAGGTCGGGCTTGGCGCCACCTTCGCGCACCACTTCGTTGTCCTGGGCAGTGCGGCCCTCGGGCACGCTGCTGTGGGGCAGGTTGGGCAGCTTGTACAGCGTCTGCTGCAGGGCGTCTTCCACCTGCGTCAACTCATCGTCGGCGGCCTTGGTGTGCTGCTTTAGCTCGGCCGTGCGGGCCTTCAGCGTTTCGGCGCCGGCCTTGTCGCCGCTCTTCATCAGGCCGCCAATCTGCCGGGCCAGCTCGTTAGCTTCGGCCTGGGCGGAGTCGCGGGTGGTTTGCAGCTCCTTGCGACGCTGGTCGAGGCTGAGAATGGCCGCCACGTCGGCTTCGGCGGTTTTATAGTGCTTTTTGGCCAACCCGGCCAATACCAGCGCGGGGTTTTCTTTGAGAACGGAAACTTGCAGCATAAGGCAGAACACGCGAATTTGAACGTGGGCAAAAGTAGGTTTTTTTGAGAAGCGGCCCGGATAAAACGCGGAAGTTTGCCCCGCGTCAACGGTCAAATCCGGCCCTGGCCCCCGAAAAGCGAACCAAGCCCCCCGGCTTCCCGTTGAGGAAGCCGTTGGAGACAGGGGCCGCAGTTGGATTTGCCGGCGGCGGATTGCAAATCTGCGGGATGCCGCCGCGGCCGCGAACCCGGTAGAGCAGCTACCGGACAGCCAGTTAAAAAATAGGTATCCCATTTGGCGGTTCCGGCGTATTACGCTAACATTGCGTAAGTGAATCGGCAGCTGATGCCGGGCCCGGAGTCAGTTGCACCCGCGTACGGTCCGAATTATCTCCAGCGCCACCCCCGTACCACCCCCGTTTTTCGTTTCGAATCCCAGTGCTACGCGCCGCCCCGCGGCTGCTCCCTCGTTTGCCCGGATTGGCCTGTGTTGCTCCGTGTCGGCTTCGTACCCGCTCGTTTTTCTCCCCCGTTTTAGTGTATGTACAATATTGAAGAGTTGAAGGACCGTTTGCTTTCCGAGCTAAAGGAAATTGCAGAAAAATTAAACGTCGGTAACTTCAAAAAACTCAGTAAACAGGATCTTATCTACAAGATTCTCGATCAGCAAGCCATTACGCCCGCTGACAAGCTGCCCGGTAAAGTGAAGCCGGCCGACGAGAAACCTGTCGCCGCACCATTGGCTTTTTCCGATGTTGCGCCCGCCGCGCCCGTAGCTGCCGCTACGGCTCCCGCTGCCCGCCCCACCCGTCGGGAGCCCGCTGCTCCCCGGGTCGCAACGCCTCGGGCGGCGCGCACCACGCCGGCCACGGTAGCCGTGCAGCCCCTGAAAGCTGCCGCCAAAGCCGCGGCCGTGGCCATTGCTCCGCCAGTCGCAGAGCCTGTTGCCGTGGAAGCTCCGGCCGTGGAAGCCCCAGTAGCGGAAGCACCTGCTGCCGTCGCGCCAGCCGTCAACGGGGAAGCCGCTGAAAGCAGCGCCCGCCCGGTAAAAGTGTACCAGCGCCCCGAGCGCCGCACCCGCACCGACCAGCGCCGCGACGAAGCTGCTGCCGCGGCGCCGGCTGACGGCGCGGAAGCTGCCAGCGTCGTGCTGCCCGAAGCCCCGGCCGTAGCGCCCGAAGCGCCGGCTGCGGAAGCTGCTCCCGAGGCCCCGGCCGCCGCCCCTACCATGGCCCCGTTTGTGTACCGGGAGCCGCGCCCCGAAAACGGCACCGGCCGCGACCAGCGCGAAGGCAACCGGGAACCGCGCGAAAACCGCGAAAACGGCCGGGAGCCCCGCGAAATCCGGGAGCCGCGGAGCGAATACCGCAACGATGCTCCGCGTGAAAACCGGGAGCCCCGCGAAAACCGCGACCAGCCGCGTACCGACCGCCCCGTGCGGACCGACGCTCCCCGCGAAGCGCGCGACCAGCCGCGTACCGACCGCCCCGACCGGGAGCAGCGCGACCAGCAGCGGCGCGATGAACGTTTTGCCGCCCGCGACCAGCAGCGCCAGGCCCGCCAGGGTGAGCGTGGAGAGCAAGGCCAGCAGCAGCGCCCCGTCCGCCAGGATTTCGACATCACGATTCCCGGTGAAGGCACGCTGGAGATGATGCCCGACGGCGGCTACGGCTTCCTGCGCAGCCCGTTCTACAACTACCTGGCCTCGCCCGACGATATCTACGTGTCGCCGGCGCAGGTGAAGCAATTTACCCTCAAGGCCGGCGATACGGTGAAATGCACCATTCGCCCGCCCCGGGAGGGGGAGAAGTATTTCGCCCTCGTCAACGTGGAAGGCATCAACGGCCGCACGGTGGAAGAAGCCCGGGACCGGATACCGTTCAGCAACCTTACGCCGCTCTTCGCCGAGGAGCGCCTGAAGCTGACCACCAAATCCACCCAGCTCAGCACCCGCATCATGGACCTGTTTGCCCCCATCGGCAAGGGCCAGCGCGGCCTGATCGTGGCCCAGCCCAAGACCGGTAAAACGGTGCTGCTGCAGGAAATTGCCAACGCCATCAGCGAAAATCACCCCGAGGTGTACCTCATCATCCTGCTGATTGATGAGCGCCCGGAAGAGGTGACGGACATGGCCCGCTCGGTGAAAGCCGAAGTGCTCAGTTCCACCTTCGACGAAACCGCCGACCGCCACGTCAAGATTGCCAGCATAGCCCTCGACAAGGCCAAGCGCCTCGTGGAATGCGGCCACGACGTGGTGATTCTGCTCGACTCGATTACCCGTCTGGCCCGCGCCTACAACACGGTGCAGCCCGCTTCGGGCAAAATCCTGTCGGGTGGCGTGGACGCCAATGCCTTGCACAAGCCCAAGCGCTTCTTCGGCGCGGCCCGCAACGTGGAGAATGGCGGCTCGCTCACCATCATTGCCACGGCCCTGATCGAAACCGGCTCCAAGATGGACGAGGTAATATTCGAGGAATTCAAGGGCACCGGCAACATGGAACTGCAGCTGGACCGCAAGCTGGCCAACAAGCGCGTGTTCCCGGCCATCGATATTCCAGCCTCCGGCACCCGCCGCGAAGACCTGCTCATGGGCAAGGAAGAGCTGAACCGCATCTGGGTGCTCCGTAAGTTCATGGCCGACATGACGGCCATCGAAGCCATGGAATTCCTCAAGGATCGTATCAAAAACACCAAGAGCAACGAAGAATTCCTGGTGTCGATGAACGGCTAAATGAAGTGTTTTCAAGCTAAAAAAGGCCCGTTGCAGCAATGCAGCGGGCCTTTTTTATTTCTGCTGACCGCTACTGGACAGCGGTATCAAGCTGTTCCAGGACAAAGGAGATGCGGGTGCCATCGTAGAAACGGTAGTGCATTTCGGTAAAGCCGTATTGGGGGTGAAAGTAGAAATCGAGGTAGCTGTTGCCCAGTCGGCTGTGCCTACCTACGGCGTGAATCAGCCAGCAGCCAGTCAGGGTGCGCCCGCCATATTGGCGAGTAGCCTGCTTTTCGACCTGGTACGTGGGCTGGACAGAGCCTTTAAAGGCTCCCCAACCACTCATGATGAAAAGCCGTCCGGCCCGCCAGTTGCCGCCCGCCAGTAGCTGTGCCCGCCTGACTGCCGGGAAAGGCGCCACTTCGGTGTACACGTACTGATTGCTGCGAATGGGGTGTATCCAGATTCCCTGTGCGTCTTCGATAACACCCGTCACCACTGATTTTTGCCACTCGTATGTCTGGGCCGGGCGGCCGGGCTTGGTTTGCGGATGCGGCCGGTGCGCGAAAGTCAGCGAATCGCTGGGGCTGTAGTGGTACTGCACCACGCAGGCCTTTTGCACCTTGGGCTGGCCAACCCACGGTTGTCCGGTAGGGCGCAGAACTATCCGTTCCCGCGACAGGGTGTCACCGGCCGGGCTGATATATACCGCTTGATACTGATAGGTCCGTTGCGCATTGAAGACAATCAGGCTGTCAGGCGCTGATGCAGGCCCCACCGACAGCAGCAAGGGCAGAGACAAACCAGATGAAAGAAAAGTAAGCATACTGCAGGGAGAGGAAACAAACCTCAAAGGTGGCAAACCTGGAAAAATACGGGGTGCTTCTCAGTCTGAAAAGGCTAGGCAACCAGCTCCACTGCTTGCCCAGCCTTTTCAATTCTTCAGCCAGCAATTGGCAGCTCAGAGCCTGCCGTTACCTTTACGTCACAATGGAACCAACGCCCGACCTGCCCGAAATCCTGTATATCTCCGATCCGCTCTGCGCCTGGTGCTACGGCATGAGCCCCGTCATTCAGCGCGTCAAGGCCGACTACGAAGGCCGCGTGCTGGTATCAGTGCTGAGCGGCGGCATGATAACGAGGGATGAAGTGGGGCCGCTGCGCGACTCCTGGAACGACCTGAGCGGCGCGCTGGCGCAGGTAGCGCAGGTTACCGGAGTAGAATTCGGCCCCGCTTTCCGGCAGTTGGGCCCTGCCAGCAGCATCAGCCTAAACTCGGAACCGCCCAGCCGGGCCGTGGCCATCTTCCGCCAGCTCGATGCCGACCACCGCGCCGCCACTTTCGCCCACGAGGTGCAGCAGCTGTTTTTCCGCGACGGCCAAGACCTGAACAACCCCGCCAGCTACGAGCCCCTGCTGGCCCGCCACGGGCTGGACGGGGTCGAGTTCCGCCGCCGCTGGTCGTCGGCCGACGCAGCCCAGGCTACCCAGCAGGAGTTTGCCGCCGTGGCCCGCATCGGCGTGAAGGGCTTCCCGACTACGATTCTGCGCGTCGGCAACCAGGGCTATCTGCTGGCGCACGGGTTTGAGCCGTACGCGCAGTTTGCCAGCGGCCTGGAGCAAGCCCTGCGGCAGGCCCGGGATGAAGCCGGAAATTAGCTTCGCCTAGCCGCCGAAGCCGGGCAGGTGCACCACCTGCTTCTTAAGCGGCGACCAGGCCACGCGGCGCACGTCTTCCTTGCCCACCAGGTACTGGAAGCTGATGGCCTTGGGCTGCTTGCGCACATCGTCCCAGGTGGCGCGGTCCAGTGTGCCGGCCTGGTAGGTTTCCTTCGGGCCAATGGCCGGCGTGCGGAAGTTCTTCTCGGCGAAAAACGAGTCCACCCGGCTGCGGATGAAGGCTTCTCGCTCGGCGGGTGTGGCCGTGTTGGTTTTCATTTCATACACCATGGAGGCCTCCAGGTCGGCGGCGCTCAGCACCTCGCGGAAAATGACCTGCCCGGCGGCGTCGGTGATGGTCAGCGTGGCCTCGGCGCCGGTGACGGCCGGTCCGCGTAAGGCCAGCATAAACAGGTCGGGGGTGGTGGGGGAGGAGAACAGGTGGCGGCGGCGCACAATCTGGAGCGTGTCGGACTGGGCCGTGACGGCCGGGGCGCGGGCCGTGTCCATCGGTTCCACGGCGGCGGCCGAGTCGGAAGCGGCGTTGGCCGCGGTGGAGTCAGAGGCTTTGGTCGAATCCGTGGACGAGCAGGCGCCGGTAACGAAAATCAGGGCGGCGAGGGCGGCGTAGCGCATAGCGGGAAAAGTTTGTGGTGCCGGGAAATACGCATTCCGGGCGCAAACCGTTGAGTTTACCCCCACCAACCACCTCCAGGACCTTACCGGTGCGCCAACAGTAGCATGGCAATAAAGGCCGCGCTCAAACACAACGACGACACCTGGTTCATGCGCATGGTGTGCTCGAAGTCGGCGGCGGCGGCATTGTGCCACACGGCCCAAACCCAGCGCCCGAACAGGTAGACCACGGGCCCGGTGGCGGCCAGGAAAATGAGCAGGTTGCGCCCCTCGGCCCGCAGCCAGTAGGTGCCGGCCAGCACGGCCGCTCCGAGCAGCAACCCTGCGCCCGCAAAAACGAACGTGCCCCGCAGCCCCAGCCACAAGCTCAGGGTCTGGTCGCCGCGCTGCCGGTCTTCTTGGTGCTGGTACACCTGCGTGAGCGGGTAGGAGCCGCACAGAAATAAGGTGCTCACCAAGGCCAGCAGCAGGTTTGTAGGCTCCTGAATGGCCGTCGGGGCCGCGCCCACGCCCACCTGTGTCATCAAAAATGTGAAGGCGCCCTGGAATACCACTACCACGAACGTGCTCAGAAACGGGTACTTCTTGAGCCGGATGCCCTCGTAGCTGTAGGCCTTGGAAACGAGCAGGTATACCGCCACCAGCGCCCCAAACAGCGGGGCCAGCAGCAGACCGCCCAGCACGGCCAACGCGTCAAACAGCCAGACCAAGCGAATCAACTCCTCCGATACCTTAGGCGGCGCTTTCAGCCCCCCGATGCTACCCTCATCCCGGTCGTAGTAGGAATTGTAGCCGTTGGAAGCCGGGTAGGCCAGCAGGTGCAGCACCAGAAATACGCCCACGGCCCGTCCCGCCCCGACCGGCCCGCGCAGGGCGCTGAGTCCAAACCAGAACACGGGCATCAGGTAGATGGAAAAGGGGATGCGCAGTAGCGGCAGCGCCTTTTTGTAAGCAGTAAGCAGCAAGGAGCAGGGAGCAGTTGGTGGGAGAAAGGTCGGCGGTGGGCAAAGGTGGAAAAAAGCCGTCAGCGTCCCCGCCTGCTTGGCCTGTCAATTACTCATTCCTACTGATCAATTACTAATTAACCCTGGGCACTCCCACTAGGTACGTCACTTCCGAGCGAGTGAGCGGGTTGCGGACCTTGCCCGCCTGCCACTCGAAGCGGCCGGCCGGGTCGGCGCGGCGGGCCAGGGCCAGCAGCCGTGCCGGCGCGTAGAGCCGCAGCAACGACACGGTGCCGTCCCAGATGGTGCAAACCGGAATCAGGGGCACCAGATACGTGAAAAAAAGCCGGCTGAAGCTGAACGGGCGGATGAAGGGCGTGATAAGCAGTTGCACCACCGGCAGCACCAGCCAGGCCAGCAGCAGCTCATACCAGTGCTTACCCGCGCCCTCAAAAACCCCGATTCCGGCCCGCTGCCGCACGGCATCAGCCAGCAGGGCCTCGGCGGCGGCGGGCGGGAAGTGGTGAAATGCGGAGAAAACCGTGCGAAACCCCGGCAGTCCGGCCGGCACCGCCAGGGCATCGACGGGCGCCGGCTCGTAGCCCAGGCCGCCGCCGGTTTGCTCGGTCAGCAGCTGCCAGGCCTCGGGCTGCGGGTAAAGGTCCGACAGCGTGACGTGCACGTCGGGCAGGCCGGCCGCGCGCAGGGCCCGCCACACGCCCTCGGTGCCGCCACCTGCCCCGGCGCACAGCTCCAGAATGGTGGTTTGGCCGGTTTTGGTCAGCGCCTCGCGCAGCAGCGGCACAATGGGCTGGTAGATGCGCAGCAGCGAAATGGTAAAGCGCAGGTAGTCCATCATGCCCGCCCGGATAACGCGCGGAAACCAGGGCAAATCTTCAAACTCGAACAGCTGGAGGCGAAACTTCACGGGCGTACGTACGCAAGCCGCCCCTTTTTCGCCGAACAAGCGCCGGGAGTTACGCCGCCGGCTGCTTGCGCAAGGCCGGTCCGTAGAGCCAGCCCACTGTTAGGAGGGCGGCCAGCAGATACGGAAATGACATACCCAGCAGGCTGCTGAGCGAATCGATTGGCACGAACAGCAGCAGCAGTTGGTTGGCGGCCACGTAGAACAGGCTCACCCCGACCAGCGCCATGGAGCGCCGCGACCAGCCGGAGCAGAAACGCGTCATCAAAGTGAAAAACGGGATAACCAGCGGCACGATACACAGCGAAATCATGGCCGCCACCATACCCGTCATCAGGGCAATGGGATAGTCGGTAAGCCGGTCGAGGGCAAACTCGCCGGTTAGAAACAGCGTGCCGCCCACGTTGCTGAAAAGCCAGAGCTGGAATGCGCGCTTGATAGTGGACTGGGTGTAGGCGTAAGAATGAATCATCGGGATAGGGCAAATAGGTGAAAGAAGAAGGCAGGGCGCGACACTGAATTAGGCCATATGTACGTAGCAGAAAAGTGCCACAGATTGCCTGAAAACCCTGTATTTTAGAGAATCTGCTTCCCACTTTGGTACGCATGGCTCCCGGGTTGGGAGCTGCCGCCGGAGCCGGCTAGGGCCGGGTACTTCGGCATCACGCGGGGCGCGGCAGGAAATAATTTTGGCGGCGGCACTTGCAAGTCGGTAAACAAAAATTAGCTTTGCATTACAAAGTGCTCTGAAAACATGAAGCCAGCTACCGATCCACTTGCTCAGCTCACCGAGATTCGCGCCATCATGGAGCGCTCCTCCCGCTTTCTGTCGCTCAGCGGCCTGTCGGGCGTGGGGGCGGGGGTGGTGGCGCTGGCGGGCGCCGGCGTGGGGCATTGGTATCTGCATACGCAGTACGGGGCGCAGGCCTTTCTGCACCTCGTGGAAGGCTCGGCGGCCGAGCGGCGGGCCGCGCTGCCGTTTCTGCTGGCGCTGGCCGTGGGCATGATCGGGCTGGCGCTGGCCGTGGCGTTTTTCTTTACCCACCGCCGGGCCGCCCAGGAAGGCCGCACGCTCTGGGACGCCCCGGCGCGCCGCCTGATGCTGAGTCTGGCGCTGCCGCTAGGCGCGGGCGGCTTGTTCTGCCTGGGGTTGTATCTTCGCGGCGCGGCGTCGTTCGTGGTGCCGGGGCTGCTGCTGTTCTACGGCTTGGCCCTGCTCAACGCCAGCAAATACACCCTCGACGAAATCCGGCTGCTGGGCCTCACCCAGATGGCGCTGGGCCTGGTAGCCATGCTGCTGCCCGGCTGGGCCCTGATTTTCTTCGCCCTGGGCTTTGGGCTGGGCCACATCGGCTACGGCTTACTCATGTACAACCGCTACGAACGCGCGCCCCGGCCCACGCTGTGAAACACCTCATCCATACGCTCAATAAGGCTTTCGACAACCGGGTGCGGTTGGGCGTCATGGCGGTGCTCATGGCCAACGAGTCCGTGAGCTTCAACGAACTCAAGGAAGCGCTGGACCTGACCGACGGCAACCTCGCCAGCCACGTCTCGGCCCTGGAAAAGGTGGGCTACGTGCTGGTGAGCAAGCAGTTTGTGGGCAAGAAGCCTAATACGACCTACCAGGCGTCGAAAGAGGGCAAAGCAGCCTTTCAGGACCATCTGGCGGCGCTGGAAAAACTGCTGCGGGGCTGACGCGCCCTTTTTTTTGCACAATTACTTTGAATTGCAAAGTTCTTTTTAAAACAGAAAATATGTCTACCATCACTTCCTCCGTCGCCGACTGGCCCGCCGCGCCGGCAGTTCCGGCACCCCCTTTTCCGCTCACGGCCCTGCAAAAGCTGCTGCTGCCGGTGGGCGCCATCCTGTTTGACGTGCTGTTCTGGCAGGAGCGGGCGGCCCTGAATATGCTGCTCTACACCTTGTTTGTGGTGGGCGGCGGGCTGGCCGGGCTGCCCCGGACCGCGCTGGTGTGGCGCTCCGGCTACTTCCGCCTCACCCTGGCCGGCACCCTGCTGAGTGCCGCACTGGTGGCCGTCTACGGCTCCGATGCGGCCCTGCTGAGCTGCATGGCCTCGTTGGCGGCGTGGCTGGGCTATGTCAACCAGGCCCACCTGAAGCTGGTCGGCTACGCGCTGCTCACCGGGGTGGCCAACCTGCTGCCCGCCGCCCGCCGCCTCACCCAACTGCTGCGCCTGCCCGAAAACGTGGGTGGCCGGCTGAGCCGGGCCTGGTACTATGGCCGGCTGCTGGGCGTGCCGCTGCTGGCTTTGCTGATCTTCCACATCCTGTTCGCGGTAGCCAACCCGCGCTACGCCGCCCTCACCGACCGGGTGCTGGACCTGCTGAGCCGGGCGCTGGAACTGCTGTTTGCCCGCCTGTCGGTGCCGCACCTGCTGTTTTTCGGGCTGGGGCTGCTGCTCACCGCCGGGGCCATCTTCATCATCCCGGTGCACTTCTTTGCCGACCAGGAGTCGCGCTTCGGAGAGTTTGTGCGGCGCCAGCGCGACCGGGTGGCTTCCCTGGCCGTGCGCCGGCCCGATTTCCGCCCCCAGCGCTTCGGCCCGCTGGATTTGCGCAAGGAATACCTGATGGCGCTGGGGCTGATTGGGCTGGTAAACGTGCTGCTGCTGGTCGTGAATACTATTGACGTCAGCTGGATATGGTTTGGCTTCGTGCCCGCCCCGGGCTTCGACCTCACCCAGTTTGTGCACGAGGGCACATACGTGCTCATTCTGAGTATTCTGGTGGCTATGGCCATCGTGCTGTGGTTTTTCCGCCGCAACCTGAACTTCTACCAGCCGGGCCTGCGGGTGCTGCGCTGGGCCGCCACGGTGTGGGTGCTGCAAAACGCGGTGCTGGCCGTGTCGGTGGGGCTGCGCAACTACTACTACATCCAGTACACGGGGCTGGCCTACAAGCGCATCGGCGTGTACGGCTTCCTGCTGCTGACTTTCTTCGGGCTGGCCACGGTGCTGCTCAAAATCTGGCAGCGCCGCTCGGCCTACGCGCTGTTTCGGCTTAATGCCCTGGCCGTGTACGCGGTGATGCTGCTGCTGGCGGCCGGCAACTGGGAAGTCTGGATCGTGCGCTACAACCTGCAGGCCCGCTTCCGGCTCGTCGACTACGGCTTCCTGCTCGACATGCCCGACCGGGTGCTGCCCGAGCTGGCCGCCCGCGAGGCCTCGCTCACCGGCCGCGCCCTCAACCGCGAAGGCGGCTACAACACCTGGGTACCGCTGCCCGAGCAAACCGCCCGCGAAATGCTGCGGGCCCGCATCGTCGGCTTCCGGGCGCAGCAGGCGGCGCGCCACTGGCCCAGCTACACCCTGGCCGACTTCCAGGCCGCCCGCTACTTCGCTGCTCACCCCGTTACCGCCGCCGGTCATGCTGCAGTTCTTCGTTAGCCTCACGATGGTGCTACTCTGCGCGGGCGGCGTGGCGGTGCTGGCCCTGGTGCTGGCCTGGCAGGAGCGGGCTGCCACTCCCGACGTGCGCCGGCAGCGGCTGGTGCGCTTGGTGCTGCCCGTGGCCAGCGCCGTGCTGGCCCTCATGCTCGGGGCCGTGTTCCTGCTCATGATGGTCTGGTCGCCGCAGGGGGCCGGAATGCTGGCCAGCCGCTAGGTCGTCTCTCGCAACCGTCGTTAGCCATGCCGCTTCCCTCTCCCTCCGCCGAACTTAACTGGTACCAGCGGCTGGTGCGCCGGGCCATCGGGCAGGCGTTTACCGCCCTCATCATCCCGGGCCTGTGCTGGCTGCACGGCGCCGAAAATACTACGGTGCAGCTCACCGACCTGCGGCAGCTGCCCGCCGGTACGCTAGGCCGCGAAATTGCCACCACCCTGGACCAGCATGGCCTGCGCCTGATTCCGGGCTACGAGAATCACGACCTCAAGCACGTGCTGCTCGGCTACGGCATGACGGCCGAAGATGAGCTCAAACTCAAAGCCTTTCTGTTTGGCAACGGCGACCATTCCCTTTCCGGCTTCGGTCTGCTGGCCCTGGCCCTGCTCACGCCGGAGCTGTGGCCGGAGCTGACCCGGCACTACCGCCGGGGCCGCCGCCTGCCGCCCATCACGCCCTGGCGCCTGGCCGACTACGCTGCCCAAAACCTGGAGCAGCTGCGCCGGCAGATCGGGTTTTACGAAGCCCTGGCAGCCTGAACGCCTCGCCGTCCAACGATTTCGCTATTCACCCTGAACCCGCTTCCGGCTATGCAAACGCCATTACCTTCCTTGCCACCCGCCGCAACTGCCGCGGAAATTGCGCCGGCCGGCGTTTGGCTGGCCCGCGCCCAGCAGCTCAAGGACACGCTGACGATTCTGAGTTTGAACGTGCTGCTGCTCTTCGGCCTGATGATGCTCGGACTGCCCGTGCCGGGGCTGGTGCTCTACGGCCTGCGCTGGCGGCTGGCCCGCGGCCGGGGTAGCCGCTCCTTTGCCCTGACGCTCTGGGGCCTCGGCCTCGGGCACGAAGTGCTGTGCGCGCTGCTGTTTTCCTCGGCCGACCTGCACAACGAGCTGCATGAAATGGCTACCTGGCTCACCTGGGGCTACTCCCTGGGTGCCCTGCTCAGCGCGGCGGGCCTGCTGCAAACTTTTCTCAATCCTTCCTCACCCTCCGATTCCCTGCCCCAATGACTTCCTCTTCCTTCGATTCGGTGCCCGCCCGCTGGCCCAACGCCGGCCGCAGCCTGAGCATCCTGATTGCCGTGGTGGCCGTGCTCTGGCTCTGGCTGCAATTGCCTGACTGGTACCGCTCCGGCCACGCTGCCGCAGAGGCCAGCCAGTGGCTCACCGCCCTGGTCTACAACGAGTGGACCGCCCTGGCCCTGATTCTGGCCGCCAACCTGACCGTGGCCTTCGGCACCACCGGCCCGATGTGGCGGCTGGGGCACAGCATCGAGCTGCGGGGCATGAAGGGCGCTTTCGTGTTCGTGCTCGGCATGCTGTTTCACCTGCTGGTAGGCGGCTTCGGCGTGGTGCTGGTCGGGCTGGTGCTGCTGGACGGCGGCAGCGGCGCACCGACTACCTTTTAGGGCGGGGCCATGAGTTCGAGCCTTGTCCAATTTCTGCGGCTGGTGCTGCGCCTGGCCCCGCCGCTGCTGTGGTGGGCGCTGGGCGGCATTGGGCTGGGCATACTCAGCGGAGCGTTTCGGCAGGAGCTCTGGCCCCACACGCCGGCCGCCGAAAAGCTTTCGGCCGTCTTCATTACCGTATGCCTGCTGAGCCTGCCCTGGACCGTAGCCTGCACCGCCTGGCGCCTCGCCGACGCGGTGCAAAGCTTCTTCTGGAAAGCGGTGTGGCGCTTCACGGCCGTGGCGGGCTTTGCCAGTGCTTTGGCCGTTTCGCTGGGCGGCGGGCTGCTGGCGCTGTTCGTCCTAGTTTAGTCTGATCTTGGAGTATGACCTTAACACAACTCCTACGTCTGATGAGGCGCGTAACTCCCCGGCTGTTGGGCTGGGTGCTGACGTTAGGGGCATTATTGATCCTTACGGGCATCTTCACCCACGGGCAGTGACCTGACGCTAGCATCGAGGATCGGTTTTTTCTGTGGACAATTGCGCTATGTGCGCTTAGTCTGCCTTGGATTGCTGGTTACATGGCATGGCAACTGAGCAACGAAGAAGTAGGCATTTTTGGGAAAGCATTCTGGCTGCTTGCTTCCGCAGTAAGTTATGCGGGGGCTTTGCTGCTGTCGATAGGAGGGCGTCTGCTGATTCTCTTCGTCAGCTAACGCTATTTGCAGGGCTTGAAGATCTTTCGCGGAAGATACTGTCAGTTCCTAAATCCCGGTGAAGTCAGCCTAAGCCCCTACTTTCGTTCGTGTCGGGCGGCCCCTATCTGGTATATTTACCGGCTAGTTGCCGGGGCTGAGGCCCCACCCAACTCAATCCGCTCCGAATGTCCGCACCCGAACCGCCGAAAACAAAGCCTGCTTCCCGTCCCCAGCGCCGCTGGCCCAATATCGTGTCGCGCACCGTGTGGGGCTTTTTCGTGGTATTCGTGGGCATTTTCCTGCTCTACCCGATCCTGGTTAAGAGCAACTTTCTGTTTCTGTTCGGCAAGTCGCCGGGGCTGGAGGAGCTGGAAAGCCCCAAAGTAGAGCAGGCCTCGGAGCTGTACACCGCCGACGGCGTGCTGCTGGGCAAGTACTTCCGCGAAAACCGCGCCCCGGTTCCCTACAGCAAGATTTCGCCCCTGCTTATCAAGGCCCTCATTGCCACCGAGGACGTGCGCTTCTACGAGCATTCCGGCATCGACCTCACGGCCCTGGTGCGGGCCGTGGCCGGCGGCGGCAAGAACGGCGGCGGCTCCACCCTTACCCAGCAGCTGGCCAAGAACCTCTACAAGATTCGCCGCGGCGACAAGGGCCTGCTGGGCCACATTCCGCTGGTCAACATTCTGGTAGTGAAGACTAAGGAGTGGCTGACGGCCGTGGAGCTGGAGCGGCGCTACACCAAGGAGGAAATTCTGCGGATGTACCTCAATACCGTCGAGTACGGCTCCAACGCCTTTGGCATCAAGGTGGCGGCCAAGACGTTCTTCAACACCTCCCCCGACAGCCTCAAGCCCGAGGAAGCGGCCATGCTGGTGGGCGTGCTCAACAACCCGACGGCCTTCAACCCGCGCTTCCATCCCGAAAGCGCCCTGAAGCGCCGCAACGTGGTGCTGGAGCGCATGGGGCAGGCCAACGTGCTGCCCGCCGCCATCATTGACGCGCTCCAGAAGCAGCCCATCGTGCTGCACTACCGCGTCGAGAAGCACATCGACGGGCCCGATACTTACTACCGCGGGGCCGTGAGCCAGTTCGTGAACAAGTGGTGCGAGGCCAACGGCTACGACATGTACCGCGACGGGCTGCGCATCTACACCACCATCGACTCGCGGATGCAGCAGCACGCCGAAGATGCCCTGCAGGCCCGCATGAAGCGCCTGCAGCGCGACTTCGACAACTTCTGGCGCAACCGTGACACGAATCCGTGGGTGGACGACGAAGGCCACGAAATCCCGGACTTTATCGAAACCCAGATGAAGCGCACCGACCAGTACAAGCTGCTGGCCGCGCGCTATAAGGGCCAGCCCGCCCGCCTCGACTCGGCCCTGCACGCCAAGCGGCCCATGAAGGTATTCACCTGGAAAGGCGACGGCGACACCACCCTGGTGCTGTCCCCGCTCGACTCGCTGGCCTACTACAAGCACTTCCTGCACGCGGGCATGATGACGATGGACCCTTTCACCGGCCACGTGAAGGCCTGGGTGGGCGGTATCAACTACCGCTTCTTCAAGTACGACCACGTGAAGCAGGGCCGCCGCCAGGCTGGCTCCACCTTCAAGCCCTTCGTCTACCTCACGGCCCTCGACAACGGCTACACGCCCTGCGACCGGATCCGCGACCAGCGCGTGACCATCAACTACGTCGAGAACGGCAAGCCCATGGAATGGAAGCCCGACAATGTGACCCGCGAGTACACCGGCATCAACATGACCCTGCGCCACGCCATGGCCCGCTCGGTGAACTCCGTGACGGCCCAGCTCACCGAGAAAGTCGGCTGGGACAACGTGGCCAAGTACGCCCACAAGGTCGGCATCACGAGCCCGCTACTGAGCGTGCCCAGCATCGGCCTGGGCTCGGGCGGCGACGTGAGCGTGTACGAGATGGTGGACGCCTACAGCACCTTCGTCAACAGCGGCTTTCAGAGTGAGCCCCAGTTCGTGACCCGCATCGAGGACCGCAACGGCAACGTCATCAAGCAGTTCGACCCTAAGCAGAAGCGCGCCATTCCGTCGGAGACGGCCTGGCTGATGCTCTACATGCTGCGTGGCGGCATGGACGAGCCCGGGGGCACTTCGCAGGCGCTGTGGGAGTACGAGCTCTGGAAAAAGGACAACCAGATCGGGGGCAAGACCGGCACCACCTCCAACTACTCCGACGGCTGGTACATGGGCGTCACCAAAGACCTCGTGACCGGCGTGTGGGTGGGCGGCGAAGACCGCAGCATCCACTTCCAGGGCTCCCAGCAGGGCGAGGGCGGCCGCATGGCCCTGCCCATCTTCGGGGCCTACATGGAAAAGCTCTACCAGGACAAGGACCTCGACATCACCATGGGCCCGTTTCCGAAGCCCACCTCCAAGATCACCAAGAAGTACATCTGCGTCTCGGAGTCGGAGCCGCGCCGCCGCCGGGAGGTGGCCATCGATACCATTGCCACCGACAACCTGCTCGAGAATCTCAACGACGGTGGTGGAGCTCTGCCCGACAGCCTGAAGCTATAGCGACCGGTAACTGTTGCGGGAGAGTTGTCGAACTCTTCCGCAACAGTTACCCGGGGCCTCAGTTGCTGCTGCTGAATTTCTCGCAGCCGCAGGCTTGGCATTCCTGCAGCGTCACGAACGGTACTACGCCGGCGCAGCCGCCCCAGGTAAAGGGCCTGCACTGCTTGTCCTTGGGGTCGTAGTAGTAGCGTTGAAAGGCGGCCATACACATGCCAGCATCGGGTACTAAGGTGCAGGCCACGGGCGCTAGTCCGGGGGCTGCTTCGTCTTTCTGGCAGCCGCCCACGGACAGAAGCAGGGCGGCACTAACGAGTGAGAGTAGGAGTGTTTTCATAGAAGCAGGAGCTTCCGCAGCCGGTGAGGGGTTGCATGACCGAATCAGTCAGCGGTAAGTTATTGGCGCGACCTGGCCGAGTGGCGCCGATAACTTACCATCGGCGCAGCAGCCACAGCCCGCCGGTGGCCAGCAGGGCTACCAGGGCCGAAAGCAGCTGAAACGAGGTGCGCCAGAAAGCAGAGCCGGTCAGGAGGCGGTGCGGGTCCAGGGAATTGCCCCAGGCAATGAAGGCATCGGCCATGGGCAGCTGGCCGGCCAAGTAATACTTGCCTTCCGCCCCGTGCCAGGGCAGGCCAAAGGCCTCGATGCTGTTGCGCAAACCCAGCGCGGTGGTGCTGTCGCCGAAGCGCTGCATGGTGCGGCGACCCACCAGCGAAGCCGCCCCACCCACCTCCCAGATCACCGGGCCGGAGTCCACGTCCTGCGTGGGGAGAGCCCCCAGGGCCGCCTCCCGCACGCCGGGCAGCCCCAGGCGGCTGGTCAGGAACAGCGCCCGGTACCGCCGGAAGTGCTGCCGGGCGTAGGTGGAGTCGATTTCAAACAGGAAGTTGAGCAGCTGGCTTTGCGACGAGCCCCGCGCCGGCTCCAGCACCGCCCCCGTGCCGGCCCGCACCTGGTGCGGAATCAGGCCGTTGGCATCCAGGCGCACATCCACGGCTCCGACCCACTGCCGGATCAGCGGCCGGTAGCGGGGCGGCTGCAGTTGGTCGTGCCAGGCCAGCGCGGCCACGCCCATCACCGCATCGGCGGGCCAGGCCGCCCCGGCGTACGATTCGGGGTAGGGGCTGGCACCGGCCGGCAGGGCCTGGGCAATCAGGGCGCACTGCCGCCGAAACTGCCGCCAGTCGGCCGAGTCGCGCCGGGCCGGGGGCAGGGCCGCCAGGTAGCGCCCCAGCACGTACGCCGACCAGCCCTGGTAAAACGCCCCGTAGGGCAGCGGCAGGTTCTGGTCGAACGTACGCGTGGCCGCCGGACTCTGCAGCTCGCGGATTGCCCAGCGCGCTTCGGTGCGGGCCTCCTGGGCCAGGGGAGAAGCTGGCGGCAGTTGCGGCAGAATTTCCAGCCAGGTCAGCGCATACAGGGCGTTGAGGTACACGAAGCCCTCGGGATACAGCTCCTGCATCTGCTCCCCGGCCCCGTGGTGCAGCGCCGTACGCAGAAACCGCAGCTGCTGGACTAAGTCCCGGTTTACGGGCCGGCCGGCCACCAGCTCAAGCTGTGGCTGGTAGTAGAGCTGGAAATTCAGGTAAGCAAGTATCAGCAGGATACCAGTCAGAAGTAGCTGAAACAGGCGGCGCAGCAATAGAGTCATCAGGGTTGCCGTAGATTCAGCTGGTAGATAAAGCTTCTCTCACGGAAGGATGCTGCTCACATTGAGCCGATATCCCCGCGGATCAACGCTTTCTGCTGGTCGTATACTAAAACCTCGTCCCAATCGAATTGGCGAGCTGATAATTCAACCGAGTCAAGCGTTTTGGCCGACACCGCCGACAAGCAGTTTACTTGCAGGTAATTGGGATAACAGGGAACCTGCTCGGCGTGCAGGTGCGACGCGTACGCCTCGTTGAGGGTATCTGCATACTGCTTCCGCTTCCCCGAAAGCTCGCCGCAGACTTGGTTGGTAAGTGAGTCGCAGGAAGCCGTGGTCATAATCACCAGGGCTACTACCGTGGCTCTCATTCCACCTGACTGTGCCACTTACTCTTCCTCCCCGTAAAACGACTCCAGCGCCGGTTTCAGCTCCGGGTACTCGAAGCGGAAGCCCTGCCGGAGCACCTTGTCGGCACTCACGCGCTGGGAGCCCAGCACGATTTCGCTCATCTCGCCCATCATCAGCTTCAGCCCGAAGGCCGGCACCTTGGGCAGCACCAGCGGGCGGTGCATCACCCCGGCCAGGATTTCGGTGAACTGCTGATTCGTAACCGGGTTGGGGGCCACGGCGTTGTAGGTGCCCTGCCACTGTGGCTCCTCCAGGGCCTGGATAAACAGCCGGCAGAGGTCGTCAAGGTGAATCCAGGACATAAACTGCTTGCCCGAGCCTAGCGGCGCGCCGGCCATCAGCTTCACCGTGCGGGCCAGCGGCACCAGCGCCCCACCCTCGGTGCTGAGCACGATGCCGATGCGCATCAGCACGGTCCGGATGCCCAAGTCCTGCACTTGCTGCCCGGCCTTTTCCCACTGCTGCGACACGTCCACGAGAAAGTCGTCGGGGGCGGCGGGCGGCGTTTCCTCGTCCACCAGCCGGTCGCCACTGTCGCCGTAGATGCCGATGGCCGAGGCCGACAGAAACGTGCGTACGTGCTGGCCGGGCTTGGCCAGCTCGCGGGCAATAAGGCTGGTGCCCTGCAAGCGGCTGGTCAGAATCTCGCGTTTCCGCTCGTTGGTCCACTTCCCATCCGACACGCTGGAGCCGGCCAAGTTGATGATGTAGTCGGCGTAGGGCACGGCCGCCTCGTCGATGGTGCCGGCGGCGGGGTCCCAGCGGAAGCTGCGGTAGCGGCTCTGGCTGGGGTGACGGCTCAGGATGGCCACCTCGTAGCCGGCGTCGATGAGCATGTCGGCCAGACGGGTGCCGATGAGGCCGGTACCACCGGTAATGAGGACTTTTCGGGACATTGGCAAGGAGCAGCGGTACGCTACGGGCAGCTGGGAGCTTGAGAACCTTAAACGGAAACGGGCCGCAAGCTAACAGCTAGCCGCCAATAGCTTGCGCACTTCACTTGCCGATCAGGCGCAGGAACTCGGTGCGCAGGGCGGCGTCGGTGGCAAACGCGCCGCCGTACTCGGTCGTGAGCGTGCTGCTGCCGGTGTCATTCACGCCCCGGCTCATCACGCACAAGTGGTCGGCCTCAATGAGCACGGCCACGTTGTCGGTGTGTAAGGTTTGCTTGAGCTCCTCGGCAATCTGGCGGGTGAGGCGCTCCTGCACCTGAGGCCGGCGGGCGTAGTACTGCACCACCCGGTTCAGCTTCGAAAGCCCTACTACGTGCTCCCCGGGCAGATAGGCCACATGCGCCTTGCCCATGATGGGCACAAAGTGATGCTCGCAGCAGGAGAAAACGGTGATGTCGCGCTCCACGAGCAGCTGCTGGTAGTTGTAGCGGTTTTCAAACAGCTTCACGTCGGGGCGGTGCTTGGAGTCGAGGCCCTTGAACCACTCCTGCACGTACATCTTGGCCACCCGGCGCGGTGTGCCCTGCAGGCTGTCGTCGGTCAGGTCGAGGCCCAGCAGCTGCATGATTTCGCGGAAATGCTCGGCGATGCCCGCAATCTTGGCCTCGTCGGAAAGGGCGAAGGCATCGGGGCGGAGCGGGGCGCGCAGGCCAGCCGACAGGTGGGTATCGGGAAGGCCGGAGCCGTCCGCGGCAGAAGCCGCAGGCGCGGATTTATCCATGGTATTCTACAAAATTACGGTCCGTCTCGTACAGCGTGACCGATAAGGCTAAGTGCGGCTCCAGGTGAGCCCGCAGCCGATTCCAGACCACGACTGCAATGTTTTCGGCCGTGGGGTTCAGGTCGCGAAATTCGACCGTGTCGAGGTTGAGGTTCCGGTGGTCAAAGGTATCCAGAATCTCGCGCTTAATCAGGTCACTCAGACGCTTGAGGTCGTACACGTAGCCCGTGGCAGGATCAATTTCGCCGGTCAGGCGCACGGTCAGCTCGTAGTTATGGCCGTGGTAGTGAGGGTTATTGCACTTGCCGAACACACGCTGGTTCTGCTCGTCGCTCCACGCGGGATTGTGCAAACGGTGGGCGGCATTAAAGTGCTCTTTTCGGCAGACGGTGATAGGCATAGTTGGGAGACAACCGGACGCTCCGGGTTTTGTTTGGCGCGTTGGGCAGGCTATACAGTACGTAGCGACCAGCATTTAGCTGCTGATTTGGGCAGATAAAGCCATTTGTTGCAGAAAAGTAATATATCGTATGACTAATTTAATAAAAAGCCTATTTCTCGAAAAAAATCAATCCGCGGGTGTACCAACATCAAGAGAGTCTGGTTAAATTTGGTGAGTCAGCCAACCTTCGTTGCACCTGGCCTCACCATTTGCAAACTCTTTCTTTTCAACCTTTTCATTGTAATATGAAACCAGGTGTACTTCTCTCCCTACTGTTGGTATGTGTAATGACGGTGACGGGCTACGCCCAAAAATCACCCGTAGACGAGACGGACATGGCCATCAAGGGCATTCCGCGCAAAGGCCAGCGTGTTACGATTCAGTTGGATAGCAAGCGGGTTGACGACTCGTGGCAGAAGCAGCTGAGCGAAAAGTTCGGCAGCAAGTTCAAAGCCGACAAGGGCGTCTACACCATGGACGGCGTCGTTATCGAGGAAGTTTCCAAAACGCCGATCCGGGTTATCAGCAAAGTGGACGCCACCCCAACCGGCACCACCGTGTGGTGGTCGATTGACTTGGGCAACGCTTACCTGAGCAAAGAAGCCACGCCGGTGCAGTGGAAGTCGTCGGAGAACTACCTGAAGAACTTCGCCCGCATGCTCTACCGTGAAGACTTGGCCGTGCAGGTATCGGAAGCCGAAAAAGCCCTGGTATCGTCGCAGAACAACCACATGGCCGTGATTTCCAAGGCTGACGCCATCAAGAAGGACATCGAGAAAAATAAGCTCAAGAAGCAGGAGATTCAGCAGCAGTTGGCCGCCAACGCCGCCGAATTGCTGCAGTACAACAACCTGATCGACATGAACCTGAAAGAGCAGGAAGCTGCCCGCGCCGACATTGTCAACATGCGCGTAGCTCTGGAAGCCGTGAAGGACCGCATGAACAAGATTGAGTAGTTGCCTTCCGGCTCCACTTACAAAAAAGCCCCGCCAGCAATGGCGGGGCTTTTTTGTGTCCTGAATTAGCGGGCTCCCGGCTACTGCATGGCCGCGCGGATCTGCTGCTGGGCAAATTTCTCGTCTTTCCAGCCCACGACGCGTACCTCGCCGGGGCCGCCGCGGTGCTGAAACCACAGCCGCAGAATCTCCTTGGCCGCCGGGTAGTGCTGGGTGAAACCCGCCCAGGTGGTGATTTCGGGCAGGATCTGCTGGCTGGGCCGCGCCGGAATAGCCAGCACCACTGATTCCAGCTGGCCCACGTTGTCGAGCAGCAGCATACCTACGGGTAGCACTTCCACCACCGTGCCCTGGGGCTGGCTTTCGGCCAGAATCAGCACGCCCAGCGGCCGGCCGCCGGGGGCACCCGGCGTCGGGGCAGTACGCGTGCCGGGCACGAAGCCGAAGTTGCCGGGGTAGGGCAGAAACTCCACCTGTCGATCCTGGCCGGCCCGCTGGATGCGTCGGAACTGCCGGCTTTGCGCGTCGTAAACCTGCTCGTGGTTGGTACCGGCCGGAATCTCTACCACGACCTGCAGCAGCCGGCGCTCCGCCGAGAAGGTGGGCAGCTGGGCGTAGTCGGTGTGGCAACCGGCTACGCCCAAGCAACCCACTCCCAACATGACTGCGGTTCGAAGAAAGCGCATGGCGGGAATGAGATTAATGGGCCAGTTGCTCGTTCAGCAGGCGGAACGGATTCATCTGGTTTAGCTTCAGCACAAACCGGATTCGGTCGGTGAAGTCCTTGCGGCTGCCGGGAAAGCCGTTTTCGTACTGCGAGCCGGCCACGGGCAGGTAGAGCTGGAAGATGTCGCGCAGCACGGGTACTACCAGGCCCGCGTCGTAGAACACGTGCTGGGTCTGGGTTTCACCGTTGGCGAGGGCAAAATACTCTTTCGTAGCACCCAGGTCCACGAAAACGCTCAGGTTGGTCACTGGCAAATCAGCCTGCAGGTTGACGCTGGTCAGCCACCGCTGGCTGAACACGCCGCCCTGGCCGTTTTGCAGCGGCATATAGGCTTTGAAGGCGCCGTCCCGGTCGTCGGTCTGGTGCACCTGGGCGGTGTAGGCATTGGAAATCTGCTGCCGGTCGAGGAAGGCCGTCTGGCGGCGGTAGTCGGGGCTGCCGCTCAGGCCCATCACAAAGCCACTGCTGTCGTTTTGCAGGAATCGGCCCCCGAACACCCGCACCGAAATCCGCTTCTTCTTGGTGTAGAAGCGCTGGTAGTTGGCCGCGGCCCGCAGTAGTACCGCGTTCCGGGAACCGGTTTCCTGGGCTATCGACGAAGTCAGCTGGTTGAGCTCCACGTGCGCGCCCCACGTCTGCAGCGCGTTGCCGCCTTTCACCTCGTACTCCAAGGTCTGAATGCTAGACGTCTGGTTCAGATCCTGGTCCTTCACGGCCGTATTGGCGAGCTTAACTGAGTGCTGGGGCCGGTCGAAGGCCGATTGGGGAAGCAGGAACGTAATGCTGGGCTCGATCTTGCGGTAGCGCTCGAAGCGCTGCACCGTGAGGCCCGTAATAATCTGCCGGGAAATCGAGCCGGGCAGCACGCTCACGTTCACCGTGGCAATGCCGTTGACTTCCTTCTGGTTGAAGCTGTACATCGGCATCACCAGGTAGTTCAGGTTTTTGGTCACCAGCGGGCTGTTGTAGAAAGCCGCGCCCAGCATAAACTTGTCCGACGTGTTGGCGCCCAGCACCGGGGTCCAGTTCAGCGTGCTGCGGTCCCAGCGCTCCACGCTGGCCAGGGGCCGGATCTGCAGCTTTTCGAGACGGCGGAAGGAGCCGTCGATTTTCATCCGGTCGTCGCGGCGGTTCAGCTCGGGCGTGAGGTAGGCGGCATCGACTACTACGGCGGCCGCGCCGGCGCGGCGGAAGTTGAGCTGCACCTCATCCTCGCCGTCTTCGGTCTGGATGAGCGGCGTCCACTGGGTTTCCAGGATGCGGCCCTGGGCATCCACGGTCGATACGGGCACGGCAAACGGGGCGGGTGAGTCGTTGCGGATCAGCACCTTCACCTCGCTGCCCGTCACCTGCATGTCCGACACGGCCGCATCGTAGTGAGCAGTGCTCTGGAGCATATCCTTGAAAAACCAGTCCAGCTTCTGGCTCGTCGACTCCTCGAACACGGCCTGCATATCCTCTGGGTAAGGGTGGCGGAACTGCCACCGCTCGTAGTAGGCGTGCATGGCCTTGTCGAAGGTTTCCTGGCCCAGGTAACCGGCCAGGTACTTGAGCAGCGCGGCCGTTTTGCCGTACACGATGAGGCCGTAGTTGAGCTTGCCATAGGCAGCTGAAGTCACGCCGCTCACGGGCTGGTCGAGGCCGCGGCTAGCCACCGCCTGGTAGGGCAGCTGGTTGAGCGCCGAGGCATTCAGCCCATCGATGCCCACCAAGCCCACCACGGCCGGCGACTTGAGCACGCCGCTGAAGTCGCCGGCCAGCGAGTCGGTCTGGGAAGCCACCCGGTTTTCGACGTAGGAGTTCACGCCTTCGTCCATCCAAGCGTAGTCCCGCTCGTTGGAGCCCAGGATACCGTAAAACCAGTTGTGGCCCACCTCGTGCACGATAGCCGAGGGCATCGTCACGGTCACCATCGGATATTCCATACCCGAGCCGGCACTCAGCGCCCCGTCCACGGCCGTGGCTGCCGAGTAGGGGTAGTCGCCCACCCACCTGGAGTAGTAGGTAACGGCGTCGTTCACGTCCTGCAGGCCTTTCACCCACTTCAGCGCGTCGGTATTGGTAAAGAGCACCCAGGTAGCTACGGCGCGGCCCGAAGGCAGCGTCACACCGCTTTTCAGCACGTTGAAGCGCTTATCGGCAAACCAGGCGAAGTCGTGCACGCGGTCCTGCTGGTAGCGCAGGGTTTTGGTTTCGGGGGCGGAAGCGGGGAAGGAAAGGTCGGTGCCAAAGTCGGCAGCAGTTTTTTTGAGGGCCGTAGCGGCGGCCAGCTGGTCGAGGCGCTGCTGCTCGTCGGGGTTCTGCAGCACGCCGGTAGCGCCCACGGTATAGTTGGCGGGCAGCGTGATGCGCACGTCAAACGAGCCAAACTCCGAGTAGAACTCGCCCTGGTCGAGGTAGGGCATCTGGTGCCAGCCTTTGCGGTCGTACACAGCCGGCTTGGGGTACCACTGCGAAATCTGGTACGACTGGCCCACGTGCCCGAAGCGCGAAAACGAGTCCGGAATCTTCACCCGAAACGGCGTACTGATGGTAGCCTTGGCACCCGGTGCCAGCGGCTGGGGCAAGATCAGCCGGGCCATATCGGGGTTGGTAGCGTCGTAGGCGAGCTGGGCGGCCTGGCCGTTGACCTTGAAGTCGAGCTGGTCGATGAAGCCGCGCTGGCTGGCTTTGGCAAACTGAAACTTGCGGCTGCCGTTGCGCAGTTGCTGCCGGGCGAAAGCCGTGGAGTTGTCCTTGTAGGCGTTGGGCCAGAGGTGAAACCAGATAAAGGTGAGCGGCTCGGGCGAGTTGTTGGTATATTGGATTTCCTCGGTGCCGGTAAGCATATGCTGCTTGTCGTCGAGGGTCACGTCGATGGAATAGTTGGCCTCCTGTTGCCAATAAGCAGACTGCGCCTGCGTGAGCAGGGGCAAGGCGGCCAGCAGCAAGCCGGCGAAGAATTTTTTCATGTAGCGGGAGAGTATAGAGCAAAAGCGTAGCGAAAGTACGTTTTCGGCCCGGAAAAGCTGCGGCCTTCATAACCCTGCCCCGCCGGGGCCGTTAGGTTAGGCAGAGTAAGGAATTCTCCCTCACCGCCAAAACTCCCGCTACCATGGAAAAGACCGAAGTTCAAAATCAGGTTCACCTCGACGCCGCCACCACCCTGCTGACCGGCAATCTGCTCGAAGAAGTAACCCGCGCGGGCCTCGACAACACGCTGCAGCGCTGGATTCAGGATATCAAGGATGCCAGCAACCCCGAGTTGCATCAGGTCGTGGTTGATCTGCAGGAACTGAAAGCCCACTTCGGCTCCGGCTCTTACGACAAGGACGTCATTGGCCGCCTGCTGGGCCGCCTGGGCGAAAACACCCTGAAAGCCGCCGTATTTGCCGACGGTAACACCCAGCCCCGGGTCGAGAAGCTCGGCGAAGCACTACTGGCCGCCGCCAAGCAGGTGCAGCACCCCGCCGCCGCTAATACGCCCGAGCAGGATCTGCAGAACAGCTAAGCGGCGCGTAGTGTGCTACACCCTAAACCCGAAAAAGCCGGCCCTTCATAGGGGCCGGCTTTTTTGATGATGGTTGTTCCCGGAGGAAAACGACTAACCGCGACGCTCTTTGATCTTGGCTGCTTTGCCCGACAGGCCGCGCAGGTAGAACAGGCGGGCACGGCGTACTTTACCGCGGCGCACCAGCTCGATTTTGTCGATGTTGGGCGACAGCAGCGGGAAAATCCGCTCGGTGCCGATCTGGTTGGAAATCTTGCGCACGGTGAAGGTTTCGCCGTTGGTGCTGGGGTTTTTGCGCTGAATGACAACACCTTGGAACTGCTGAATGCGCTCCTTGTTGCCTTCGCGAATTTTCACGTGCACGTTAACGGTGTCGCCGGCGGCGAAAGCAGGGAAGCTGGCGCGGCGCTCCTGGGACTCCTGCTGGATAAAATCGAGTAGTACGCTCATGACTGAAAAACTAGAAAAAAGGACGGCGCCGCCGCCCGGGGTTTCACTTAAGGAGGCGCAAATATAGCGCTCTGTTTTGATGATTACAAATCAATGACTGAATGAGCGAATGGGTGAACGGGTGAATAGTCGTTCTGGCCTTCCAAAGCCATTTTTTCATTCCTTCATTAAAACATTCACTCACTGCCCAGCAGATCGGGGCGGCGCTGGCGGGTGCGCTCCAGGGCCTGGTCGTGCCGCCAGATTTCAATCTGGGGCGTGTTGCCAGACAGCAGAATGTCGGGCACCTTTTCGCCCCGCCACTCAGCGGGCCGGGTGTACACCGGCGGGGCCAGCAGGTTGTCCTGAAACGAGTCGCTCAGGGCCGATTCCTCGTTGCCGAGCACGCCGGGCAGCAGCCGCACGATGGCGTCGGTGAGGATGGCCGCGCCCAGCTCGCCGCCGCTCAATACGTAGTCGCCCACGCTGATTTCGTGGGTGATGTAAGCCTTGCGAATCCGCTCGTCGATGCCCTTGTAGTGCCCGCAGAGGATAATCAGGTTCTCGGCCAGCGAGAAGCGGTTGACCAGCGGCTGCCGGAGCGTCTCGCCGTCGGGCGTCATGTAGATGACGGCGTCGTAAGAGCGCGCGGCTAGGAGCTCGTCGAGGCAGGCGGCAATGGGCTCCACGCGCAGCACCATGCCGGCCCCGCCCCCAAACACGTAGTCGTCGATCTGGCCGTGCTTATTGATGGCAAAGCGCCGCAGGTCGTGCACGTGAATCTCAGCCAGCCCTTTTTCCTGGGCCCGCTTCACGATGGAAAAGGCGAACGGACTGACCAGCAGATCGGGCTGGCACGTGACGATGTCGAGACGCATACGACTACTTCTGGTCGGCTTCGTCCAGCTCGGGGCCGTCGAACTCATCGGGCTCATCCTGCTCTCGAGAAGCTGGCGTGAGATACACGTCGAGTAGGCCTTCGGGCAGGTTGACGAACACCTTCTTGGCAGCGTTGTCGGCGTGCGTAATGACCTCGCCCACCACCGGAACCAGGATTTCCTGGCCCTGGTAGCGCATGCCCATCAGGTCCTGCTGGGGCATCTCGTAGAAGGTTTCCACCGTGCCCAGCTCGCCCAGCGTCGCGTCCACCACGAGGTAGCCGATGACGTCGTGGAAGTAGAACTGGTCTTCTTCCAGCGGCGGCAGTTCGGCCAGCGGGCGGTAGAGCTTAGCGTTGCGCAGGCCCTCAGCGGCCTCAATGGTGTCGAAGCCCTTGAGCTTGAGCAAGGCGCGGTTGTCGGCGTGGGGCTGGAATTTCTCCACGGTGTACTCGGTCAGCTTACCGGGCGCGGCGGGCAGTTCCAGGTATACTGCCTTGAGCTTGCGGTAATCGTCGAGGTCGTCTACGTCCATGAAGGCCGTCACGAAGCCCTTCAGACCGTGCGTTTTGCCGATGGAACCCAGCTGGTAGCAGTCGTCGATATTCATTGGGAAGGGTGAGTAAGTGGGGGAGTGGTAAGCCGGAAAAACAGAAAGAGGTGATTAAGTGGCTTAGAGCATCCGGCGGCCGCAGCCGCAGAACTCCTAATCACCTAATCACCTCTTGCCTGATTACCTAAGAAACCTAGGCGCCGGCTTCCTCAGTCGTTTCGGCCGGGGCTTCCGCCTCGGTCGTTTCGCCTTCAGCAGCAGGAGCCTCTACCGGAGCGGGCGTGTTTTTCTTGCGGATAGCTTCAGCGCGAGCTTCTTTCACCTTGGTCTCAGCAGCCAGGGCAGCCTTGCGGGCTTCGTCCTTGGCCGAGCCCAGCGTAGTGCGCTTGCCTTCGATTTTGGCGTCTTTCTGCTCTTTCCAGGCAGAGAAACGCTCGTCGGCTACGTCCTGCGAAATAGCGCCCTTGATAACACCCAGCTGCAGGTGCTTCCGGTACAGTACGCCGCGGTACGACAGCATGGCCCGAACCGTGTCGGTTGGCTGGGCACCCTTCATGATCCAGTCGAAAGCTTTTTCGCCGTCGAAGTTGATCGAAGCCGGGTTGGTGTTGGGGTCGTAAGTGCCGATTTTCTCGATGAAACGGCCGTCGCGGGGGGCGCGGGCGTCAGCTACTACGATGTCGAATTGCGCGGCCTTCTTGCGGCCACGACGGGCGAGGCGGATTTTAACTGCCATAAACCGGGTTGGTTAAGCGACGCATCTCGTGCGTCTGGTTGAAAATGAGGTGCAAAGGTAGGGAAGTCAATTAATAATCAAGAATTAATAATGAAGAATTACCGGCAGGCTATGGCCAGAAGTCACGACGAAGCAATCCGTTCTCTGTAATAGGCTGAGACTTATTCAAGCAAAAAGCCCCAACGTATGTCAACGTTGGGGCTTTTTGTTTGAATAAGGCTTAGCGTGTTACTCAGCAGGATTGCTTCGTGCTGATCATAGTGGCCGGCAGATTTATGCCGCGACGCGCATCTTCTGAGCCGCTACCTTGCGCTTGATCTTGATGATGCCCACCTTGTCCAGGGTCCAGATAACCGAGTAGGTCGGGTCGAACTCCCACCACTTCACGCCAAAGTTGACGCGCATAGGCAGCTTGTGGTGGTTGTTTTGAAACAGCTCCCCGAAGGCCAGGAAATCCAGGGCCAGCGTGTTCTTGGAGTGGTCGTGGTTGTCGAAGTTCTGGTAACCGTATTTATGGCCGCCCCAGTTGACGATGGCGCCGTGAATGGGGCCCATCAGGAAGTGAATCGGCAGCAGCAGATACATCCACCAAGCCGTAGCAAACTGCACGTAGAACAGCACGTAGAGCGTGCCCCAGCCGATACGGGAATAGATTTTGTCGCCGAAGTTTTCCACGGCCGCCCACTCCGGATAGTCGCCCTCAAACCGCTCGGCGGCGGGATACTTGTGGTTGAGCACGTCGTTGTAGATGTTCTTGGTCTTCCACATCATGGAGAAGGCATTCGACGAAAACAGCGGCGAGTGCGGGTCCATCTCGGTGTCGGAGTAGGCGTGGTGCATGCGGTGCAGCAGCGCGTAGGCCCGCGGCGACAGGAACGACGAGCCCTGGCAGATGTAAGTGAACAGGAAGAAGAACTTCTCCCAGAACTTATTCATCGTGAACATCTTGTGCGCGGCGTAGCGGTGCAGGTAGAACGTCTGCGTAAACAGCGACAGGTAGTAGTGCGCGACGAAGAAAATGAGGATTGGCATGGGCCGGTCGAAAGTTGAAAGCGCGGACGGGGGGTAAGGGCGCGTTGCCCGCAGAAGCGGTACGGCGGGGTATAAGTTCCGGGCCGCTGGTGCAAAACTACGGCCGCAACCGCCGGTGGTCAATGAATAGTCCGAAAAGGCCAAAATGTTATTCAGGCCAGGCCGATGGCCCTTTCCCGATTCGGGGAGCAGCAAAAAAGCCTCCCCGATTCCGGGAAGGCTTACGAAAAATATAGCGCAAGAAAAGCTACGCGGTATAGAAGGCCTGTGCGGCATTCCAGTGGGCTATTTCTGGCACCGGCGCCCGGAAGCACATGGCTTCCTTAGTCACCGGATGCTCAAACTCCAACTGCCGGGCGTGCAGGGCGATGCTCACGTCGGGCAGGGGAGAAAGGAAGCCGTACTTCACGTCGCCGACGATAGGCGTGCCCAGGCCGGTGGCCAACTGTACCCGGATTTGGTGCGGGCGGCCCGTGATGGGGTTCACCCGAATCAGGAAGCGGTTGCCGGCCTGGCCCAGCACCTGGTAGTCGAGGTCGGCTTTCAGGCCCTGGCCGTGGCGCTCGGAGTAGGCCTTGGTCACGTTGCGAATCGGGTCTTTCACCAGCCAGTGGGTGAGGTGGCCGCTGGTGGGCTCCGGGCACTTGCCAACCAGGGCCCAGTAGGTTTTGTGCACCTTGTTGTCGCGGAACATCTCGTTGAGGCGGCTCAGGGCCTTGCTGGTTTTGGCCAGCGCCACCACCCCGCTCACGGGCCGGTCGAGGCGGTGGGCCACGCCTACGAAGGCAGCGCCGGGTTTCTTGTACTTGAAGCGCAAGTACTCGGCGGCCTTCACCGACAGTGGCTCGTCGCCGGTATTATCGCCCTGCACGAGGATGCCGGCGGGCTTGTTGATGATGAGCAGATGGTTGTCTTCAAACAGGATTTCCTCCTGCTCCGACCAGATATTCGGACGATTCACTGAAAGGGTAATTATGAGTTATGAATAGGAAAGTATGAATTGCCAGGGTCAGCACATTCAGCGAATTCACTATTCATAATTCAGAATTCATAATTAATTTAATACGCTTCGTCCTGGGTGGGGAAGTTGCGGTCCTTGACGTCTTTCACGTAGCGCGTTACGGCGTCGCTCATCAGCTCGCCCAGCTCGGCGTAGCGGCGCAGGAAGCGCGGCTTAAACTCCTTGGTGATGCCTAGCATATCGTGGACCACCAGCACCTGCCCGTCCACGTCGGGGCCGGCGCCGATGCCGATAACGGGAATCGTGAGCTGCTCGGCCACCTGCTTAGCCAGCGACGATGGAATCTTTTCCAGCACGACGGCGAAGCAACCCAGCTCCTGGAGCAGCAGGGCGTCTTCGATGAGCTTCTGGGCTTCGGCTTCTTCCTTAGCCCGTACGGTGTAGGTGCCAAACTTGTAGATACTCTGGGGCGTGAGGCCCAGATGGCCCATAACGGGGATGCCGGCCGTCAGAATCCGAGTGATGGACTCCCGTATTTCGGCCCCGCCTTCCACCTTGATGCCGTGCCCGCCCGATTCCTTCATGATGCGGATAGCGGAACGCAGGGCTTCCGAGGAATTCCCCTGGTAGGAGCCAAACGGCATATCGACCACCACGAAGGCGCGCTTCACGGCCCGCACCACGCTCTGCGCGTGGTAAATCATCTGGTCGAGGGTGATAGGTAGCGTGGTTTCGTGGCCGGCCATGACGTTGGAGGCCGAGTCGCCGACGAGCAGCACGTCGATGCCGGCGCCGTCGAGCAGGGTAGCCATCGAAAAGTCGTAGGCCGTGAGCATGGATATCTTTTCGCCGCGTTGCTTCATGGCCAGCAGCTGGTGCGTGGTCACGAGTTTCACTTCTTTATGCTGCGACATTTCGGGGTGTTTAGGAGACGGAGGAAGGAAGGGCGCGGCGCAAGCCGGGGCCAAAAGTGCCAAAATTCCGGCATATGCCCGGCGTTCCGGGTAGCTGGCTGGTGGCTGGCTGGCTTACGCTCCTCTCTGCCGGCCGCTTAGCGGTTCAGGAAAGTACGGTTGCGGTTGAGCTTCAGATCCTGCAGCAGCGAGGATTTGGCCGCAATAGTCACGAAGTAGCCGCGCGACTGGCCAAACGGGTACCACTGCCCGTTGATCTGCCAGCAGTGCAGGTCGCGGGAGAAGTTGAGCGACGTATAGGACACCGCCTTGTTTTTGAAGTCGTAGCCGGTGCTGTAACCCATGCGCAGGTTGGTGGTGAGCTTCACCGAGCCGCTCATATTGAGCGAGGCGGAGGTCAGGGGCGACGCGCGAAGCCGGCCCGCACGGCTGGGCAGGGGCCCTGGGTCGAAGTAGGTAGCGGTAAAGTTTGTGCTCAGGTCCCAGGGAATCTCAAAGTCGACGTAATCCTCGTAGGGGTTAATCGGCTGCGGATTGCCCAGGGCGGGGTCGCCGGTAGGAGCCACGGTGCGCGGGACCACGGATTTTTTCTGACCCTGGGTCGGGTTGAACTGGTAGCTCAGCGTGAGGTTGGCCGCACTCAGGCGCATCAGGCGGCGTTTTGACTGGTCCAGCAGGTACTTGTTGATCCGGTTGCCGGTGGAGTCGCGCTGGTAGAAGCTGAAGTTGGCATTAAGCAGCAGGTTCAGCTTACGGGCAACCTGGGTGCGAAATACACCCTGCAGGTCCTGCAGCCGGAGCGAGTCGCCCGCGAAGTTGTAGCCCGTGCTGAAGTCGAGGCCGTCGATGAGGCTGACTTTTTTGAAGGGCGTGACGCCGGTGGTGTCCTTGGAGTCGCGGACCTTCATTTCCACCGAGTTCTGCAGACTGAAGCTCACCTGGCTCACTTTTCGTCCGTTGGGCGTCCCATATAGAAAGCCCTGGTAGCGCGAGAAGCTGATGGGATTCAGCAACTGAGTCGGGTCGCCGGGGTAAGCTGGGTTAGGCTGGTTGTAACGCTGCCCCGAACTGTTGGTAATATTGCCCAGATCTGGATCCAGGCTATAAAAGCTGCTGTTGCGCGAGAAGTCCGGCGAGTACTGGTAGCTCAGGCTCGGCGTCATCTTGTGGCGCACGGCCTGAATGTTCTTCGTTTTGATGGGCAGAGTACCGTAGATATTAGTACCCAGGTTCAGGCCCGCCGAGTAGGAATACACGCGACTGAACTCCACCGTGGTATCGATGCGCACGGCCTGGGCCGCCTCTACGAATTCGTAGTCAAGTTTCTTGTTGTACCAGGTTTCGCCGTAGTTGAACGAGGGCTGCAGGCTCAGGTGCTTGAGCAGCGTATAGCTGCCCAGCGAAATCTGGAAGGCGTGCTGCAGGCCCATCTGGGAGTTGCGCAGCAGCGGCCCCAGGTTGCTGAGCGACACCGGAATACTACTGGGCAGGGAAGTGCCCCCCAGCAGGGGAATGCCGCTTTCCAGCGCCCGGGCCTGCTGGGCGTTGGTTATCTTGTTCTGGCCGGTCAGGGTGTAGGCCACCGAAAACTGCTCGTAAAAGCGCCCGTGCGGCTCAATGCCCAGCAGCTCGTACGGGTATTGCCGCGCCACGCCCACCGTAACGTCGGGCAGGGTGAAGTCCATGGCGCCCGTGCCGGTGTTCTGGCTCTGGCTCAGGTTCAGGGCGTAGTTGATGGGTGAGTTGCGGATCTGCTTCTGGTAGCTGATAGTGGAGCTGAACGAGGGCGTCAGGCGTAGGCGGGCGTCGTACTGGTTTTGCTGGTTGTAGTCGGTGCTGCCGGCCTGCACGCTGGCCGAAAAGCGGCCCCCGCCGGGCCGGGGAATGGGCGAGTGGCTCCAGGTGAGCCAGAACGTTTTCGGGGAGCGGGGCTTGCGGTAGGCCTGGTCGGTGTTGACGGACGGGGAGCGCAAAATCTGGTCGGCGGGGCGCTGGCTGTAGCTGAAATTCAGCCGGCCGTTGTAGGCGTAGCGCTTGAGGTACTGCATTTCGGCCGTGGTGCCAAAGCCGCCAAACTGGGCCGCGTTGCCCGAGTAGATGTCGCCGGTGAGGCGCACGCCGATGTACTCGTTGGGGACCCAGTAGTAGCCGCCGTTGCGCAGGGCAAAGCCCCGGTCCGAGGTCTGGCCGAACGTAGGGATAATCAGGCCCGAGGCGCGGGTGTTGCTCGGCATCGGGAAGTAGCCGAACAGAAAGCCCAGCGGCGTGGGAATGTCGCCGATAACGAGGTTGAACGGCCCGGTCACAACTTTCTCCTTCGGAATCACCTTCATCTTGGTGGCATTGATGAAGAAGTGCGGGTTTTCCAGATTGCAGGTGGTGTAGCGGCCGTTGCGGCCGTAAATCTCGTTCAGCTCATTTTTCTTGATGGTTTCGGCGTGCACGAATCCCTCGCCTTCCGACGTCACAGCGTCGGTGATGCGGCCCTTCTTGGTTTTGAAGTTGTAGTTGATGCGGCCAGCGGCGTACGTCGTGCCCCCGTCCTTGAACACTGGCTTGTCGCGCACCTTGCCGGTGGTGTCGGCGGCGCCTTCGGCCGTGAGCAAATTCTTGGCGTAGTCTACCGTGATGCGCGCCGCCTTCAACGACATTTCGCCGTAGTCCACGGTGGCCTTGTCATAAAGCACGGCCTGCTTATTCTGCACCTCAAACCGGATGGAGTCTTTGGCGGCGTACTTGACGGTCGTTTTGATGTCGCCCTTGGGCGCGGCCGAAACGCGCAGGGAGTCGCCCGAGCGGCGCGTGGTATCCACCACTACGGCCAGAGTACGGGCGGTGCGGCCGGCGCGGGTGGTATCCGGCGGCAGCGGGTTGGTGGTAGGGCTGCCGGTCAGGCCCAGGCGGGGCATTACGGCGGGCGTCGCGGCCTTCGCCGGGCGGCGCTGGCCCCAGGCCCTCGACCCGCAACCCAGCCCAAGCAGCACCATAAGCAGGAGGAATGCCGGGCGCATCAGGTGAGCGGGAAAGTAGAAAAGGACAAGACGAAGGTGCGCTGGCAAGGCCACGTAGTTTTTAATCGTTTATTTTGTGGCTGTTTGCAAAGATAATGGGTAGCTCCCCCAACTAACGAACTCTGTGCGGAATATTGTCGCTCTTTGCGCCGCGGGCCTGTTTTTTTTGTCGAGTCCGACGCGGGCCGTAGCTCCCGGTGCACCGGGCGTGCCGCCCGCAAAATACCATTTGCGCACCGTAGTGCTCGATGCCGGCCACGGCGGTAAAGACCGGGGCTGCGCGGGCGTAAAGGCCCGCGAGGCCGACGTAGCCCTGAAAATCATCCTGGACCTGGGTCGGCAGATCGAAGACAGCATGCCCGACGTGAAGGTGGTGTACACCCGCAAAACCGACGTGTTCGTGGAGCTGGCCGACCGCGCGGGCATCGCCAACAAGCACGCTGCCGACCTGTTTATCTCGGTACACTGCAATGCCAGCGCCCCCGGGGCCTACGGTACCGAGGTCTGGACGATGGGGCCGCACAAGACTGACGCCAACCTGGCCGTAGCCAAGCGTGAAAACGCCGTAATTCTGCAGGAAGACAACTACAAGGCCAATTACAACGGCTTCGACCCGACCTCCCCGCAGAGCCACATCCTGTTTTCGCTCTATCAGAGTGCCCACGTCGTGAACAGCATCCGCTTTGCCCAGAAGGTCGACCGGCAGTTTCGCACTACCGTGGGCCGCAGCTCGCGCGGAGTGAAGCAGGCGGGCTTCCTGGTGCTCTGGAAATCTACGATGCCCTCGGTGCTCATCGAGTCGGGCTTTCTCACCAACCGGGCCGAGGAGCGCTACCTCAACGATAAATCGGGGCAGTCGTATATGGCAGCAGGAATCTTCCGGGCTTTCCGGGACTATAAGAACGAACTCGAAGCTATGAACGGGGAATAACCGGCTTCGTGCCCTATTCGGCCCCTTTCGCTGGCCCATCACCTCATTTAGCCGCTGACCTACCGTGTCAAAAGAAATAAAAGTGGCCCTGCTGGGCATCGTCGCCCTGGCGGCCCTCTACATTGGCTTCAACTTCCTGAAGGGCAGTAACCTGCTCTCGTCGGACCGCACTTACTTCGCTAAGTACGACAACGTGGACGGCCTCACGGTTGGCAACCCCGTTATTCTCAACGGCATCAAGGTGGGTCAGGTGAAGCAGATGGAGCTGCTGCCGCTGGAACACAACCGCGTGAAAGTGTCGCTGGAGCTGCAGAAGGGCGTTACCGTCGGCGACTCCACCGTGGCCAGCCTCTCGGGCTCGTTGCTGGGCAGCAAGACCATTACGCTGTTCTTGGGCAAAAACGCCAACACATACGATGGCGGCGAGGAGCTGAAGTCTTACACCGTAGCCAGCATCACCGACGCCTTCCAAGCCAAGGCCCTGCCCGTGCTCGGCACCGTCGACTCGACTCTGATCAAGGTGAACAGCTTCCTGAGCAAAGACGCCCGCATCAGCCTGCAGGCCACGCTGCTCAACGCCCAGGGCTCGACGGAGGCGCTGAAAAACCTGCTGATCATGAACCAGCGCAATATCAACCAGATTACCACGAACATGGCCAAGCTCACCAGCGACCTGAACGTGACTAGCCGCAAGTTCGACCGGATTGCCGCCAACTTCGCCACCCTCAGCGACTCGCTGAAAAGTGCGCCCGTGGGCCCAGCCATGCGCAAGCTCAACGCCACCATGACCGAGGCCCAGACCGCCATGACCGGCGTGAACAAGGCCCTGACCGACCAGAAAGGCTCCCTCGGCAAGCTCATCAACGACACGCTGCTTTACAACAACCTCAACTCCACCGCCGCCAGCTCCGACGCGCTGCTCAAGGACCTGAAGGAAAACCCGAAGCGCTACGTGCACTTCTCGGTATTCGGGGGCGGCGGCAAGGATAAGACGAAAACCGAAACAACCAAGAAGCCCAATGGCGAGGTAGAAGTGGAGCACAAGAAGGTGGAAACCAAACCCGCCGTCAGCACCACCGAGTAAGCCGCGCCGCCAACTACCGGAAACCCTTACCTTTGAATCCGCCCCGCTGGGGCGGATTTTTTTATGCCCGCACGGTGAGATAATGAAATGGTGAGTTGACGTTTAGCTGGCGCGATTTTGCGCCACTGGCGCGGACAGAACATCAAACTCACCATCTCACTATCTCACCACTTCCCCTTCCCACCCGCATGGACCTCGAATTCAACAAAAACGAAGACCAACTCAAACAACTCACCTTCCAGCTGCGCCACAAGCTGCAGCACGTGGCCCTCGGGGGCGGCGAAAAGCGCATTGCGGCCCACAAGGCCAAGGGCAAGCTCACGGCCCGGGAGCGGATCGATTACCTGCTCGATAAGGGCACGCCGAGCTTCGAGGTGGCCGCGTTTGCCGGCGAGGGGATGTACAAGGAGGAAGGCGGCTGCCCCAGCGGCGGCGTGGTAGTAGTCATCGGCTACGTGAAGGGGCGGCAGTGCGTGGTGGTGGCCAACGACGCCACGGTGAAGGCCGGGGCCTGGTTTCCGATTACGGCCAAGAAAAACCTGCGGGCCCAGGAAATCAGCATCGAAAACAAGCTGCCCATCATCTACCTCGTCGACTCGGCGGGCGTGTTTCTACCCATGCAGGACGAAATCTTCCCCGACAAGGAGCACTTCGGCCGCATGTTCCGCAACAACGCCGTGATGAGCAGCATGGGCATCGTGCAGCTGGCCGCCATCATGGGGCCCTGCGTGGCGGGCGGGGCGTATCTGCCCATCATGAGTGATGAGGCCATGATTGTGGACGGCACCGGCTCGGTGTTTCTGGCGGGCTCGTACCTGGTGAAGTCGGCCATCGGGGAGAGCATCGACAACGAGACGCTCGGCGGGGCCAGCACCCACTCCGAGATTTCGGGCGTCACGGACTACAAGTTTAAAAACGACGAGGAGTGCCTCGACCACATCCGCAACATATTCGACAAGATGGGCGAGCTGCCCCGGGCCGGCTTCAACCGCGCCGCCGCCACCGTGCCCGCCTTGGAACCGAAGGAAATCTACGGCCTGCTGCCCGCCGACCGCGCCAAGCCCTACGACATGATGGACATCATCAGCCGGCTGGTCGACAACTCGGAGTTTGAGCCCTACAAGGACCTCTACGGGCAAACGCTGATCTGCGGGCTGGCCCGCATCGACGGCTGGGCCGTGGGCATCGTGGCCAACCAGCGCAAAATCGTGAAGAGCAAGAAAACCGGCATGCAAATGGGCGGCGTCATCTACTCCGACTCGGCCGACAAGGCCGCGCGCTTCATCATGAACTGCAACCAGAAGCGCATTCCGCTGGTGTTTCTGCACGATGTGTCGGGCTTCATGGTGGGCTCGCAGAGTGAGCACGGCGGCATCATCAAGGACGGGGCGAAGATGGTGAATGCCATGGCCAACTCGGTGGTGCCTAAGTTCACCGTCATCATCGGGAACAGCTACGGGGCTGGCAACTACGCCATGTGCGGCAAGGCCTACGACCCGCGCCTGATCGTGGCTTGGCCCACGGCCCAGCTGGCCGTGATGAGCGGAGCGGCGGCGGCTAATACGCTGCTCCAGATTCAGGTGGCGGCCCTCAAGGCCAAGGGCGAGGTCATCACTCCCGAAGCCGAAAAGGAGCTGCTGGACCGCATCAAGGCCCGCTACGAAGAGCAACTCTCGCCCTATTACGCGGCGGCTCGCCTCTGGGTCGACGCCATCATCGACCCGCTGGATACCCGCAAAGTGATTAGCCTGGGCATCGAGGCGGCCAATCATGCCCCGATTGAAAAGGCGTATAACGTGGGGGTGATTCAGGTGTGATTTTGCGTAAATACTCTACTGATAGGCAATTTAAACAACCCAACGATGAACGAGCAAATAAGGGCTTTCTTCGCTAACAGTGATGGTTTGGACCACATGGCGCTTCGACCATTATCACATATACTTCCTAATTGGGAACTAACCTGGGATAGGGAAAAAGAACAATATTTTGAGGAAGAAGGCAGCTTTGCTGGTATGCTCAATGAACTGATAACTGAGCTTGCTCAAACAGTGCCTCCAGCAAAGTATCATGACAATGAGGATATACTTGCTGAATATGTTATGAACAATACGAAATGGCCACTTGAAAAGATCAAGGGTCGATGGGGAATAGAAGGTTATGTAAAGCAAGATTATGCGTCGATATTGGAGCAAGGAGCTTTCGATGATGAAGAACAGAAGAATTTAATTATAGCGTCAACGGGCAGAGTTTATGATGCTATAAAACATGGTAAAGTTCATTTCGATGATATGGAGTTGGGGCATCGCGAGATGCTGGCAGCTGTCATTGCAATTATATTATACCATCGAAGTAATGAAATAGGCCTGTGAAGCCATTTTGCCTAGTAGGAAGAATAGAATGAAAACCCTCTACCTCCTGGCCGGCTGCAACGGCGCGGGCAAGACCACGGCCGCCTACGCCCTGCTACCCACGCTGCTGGAGTGCCGGGAGTTCGTGAATGCCGATGAAATTGCGCGGGGCTTGTCGCCGTTTCAGCCCGAGACGGTGAGTGTGCAGGCGGGCCGGCTGATGCTTACGCGCTTGCAGGAGCTGCTGGCGGCGGGGGAAAGCTTCGCGCTGGAAACCACGCTGGCCACCCGGATCTACCTGCCGTTTATTGAAGCGGCACGGGCGCAGGGGTATTACGTTAGCTTGTTCTTCTTCTGGCTCAAGTCGGCTGATGAAGCCGTAGCGCGAGTTCAGATCCGAGTACAGGAAGGTGGCCACAATATTCCGGAGCTGACCATTCGGTATTCCGGAGCTGACCATTCGGCGACGCTACGAAACGGGGTTGCGCTACTTCTTTAGCCGCTATCAAAAAGCCGTGGACAGCTGGGCTTTCGTCGACAACTCGGCGGGCCGGGCGCAAAAAATAGCTGAAAACACTCCTGCCGGGCTGACCGTTGTGAATCCGGTAATTTGGCAACAGATAAACAGCCAATACGCATGACCAAGCAAGAGCAAGCCGCCCACATCAGCCAGCAACTGCAACTCGGACTCGATGCTGCCTACGAGGCAATGCTGGCATTTAAGCGCTACAAGCAAACCCCGGTGGTCATCATCCGCGACGGGCAGGTAACGCACGTTGCACCCGAGGATATGCCACTGGTCAAAAAGGCAACGCAATAGCTCTGACTATATCACCCCCCCTGATTCTATGCTTGTAGAGCTAATCCCCGTACTTGAAATAACGGCTTATACTCATGAGGTTCCTGCGCCTGCGCAGGGACCCTATTGGGAATTCCCAGCAGAGTGGGATGCCTACAACAAGGCGTGTCTGGTTAAAGCAGGCTACGAGAGTATACCGCTGCCTTACTCGCCAGGGTCAGCATTTTATCGACTTACTGCCCTGTCTTTTGAAACTCTCGTTGCACTGGTGAGAAAACAAACCGAGGAATTACGGGCCGGTAAAATAGAAAGGGAAGATGGGATGGCGCTATATGGTGGCTGCGTCTTGCGGGTAGATAAGCAGGATCAGCTGTTTCCACAGTGCTGCAGCGAACTGAGCAATATTCACAACTGGGAAAAGGTAGGTTGGGGAGACGGTTTGTCTTTCTGGCAAGGCCATCCATCTCCCAAGGTCACTTCCGGCGCTGGGACAGTAAGCTTCGATTTCAGCTTCAGCGATACGGGAGAAGCATTTGCACCGCCGACTAAGAATATGCTCATCACCGTTGAGCACGACGCGCTGAACGCGGCTATCGTTAAAGCCAAGGGGGAGCTAGTTGAGTTTGGCCAGCGGTTGAGAAGGCTGAATGAGGTAGAAGCGCTGGGGATTGAGGATCTGGATAACCTGCTTATCCGGGGAGAATAGCCTCCGTTGTATCTGAACATATTTGCTGCACATTCGTCTGCACCGTAATGCGTACTACAAAGCGGCCCGCCCCAACCTCCCCGTTGCGGCGGGCCGCTTTTTTGCCTATCCTGCGCCCTAAAACCGGCCCCGCTATGATTTCTTTGACCCGCACCACGTCCGACAACCCCGACTTCCGCGCCCTGGTGGCCCTGCTCGACCACGACCTGGCCGTGCGCGACGGCGCCGACCACGCCTACTACGCCCAGTTCAACAAGGTCGACGCCATCCGGCATGTGGTGGTGGCCTACGCCGACGGGGCGGGCGTGGGCTGCGGGGCCTTCAAGGAATACAGCCCGACGGAGGTGGAGGTCAAGCGCATGTTCGTGCCCGAGGCCCGGCGGGGGCAGGGCATTGCCGGGCTGGTGCTGGCCGAGCTGGAGCGCTGGGCCACCGAGCTGGGCTACGCCGCCGCCGTGCTCGAAACCGGCAAGAAGCAGCCCGAAGCCATCCGCCTCTACGAGAAAAACGGCTACGCCCACATCCCCAACTACGGCCAGTACGTCGGCATCGACAACAGCGTGTGCTTTCGGAAAACGCTGACGGGGCGGGAGTAAGGGGGGAGGGCAGGCTATATTTTAGAATGCGGGCAACGGAAAACGGGTTTCGCGCTTCCTGTTACCGGGTCGCAGTACTTCGCGGCCCGGTATCCTTTATCCCGCATGAAAAAAGCACTCCTTACCCTGGGCCTACTGGCCGCCTCCCTCTCCATCGGCTTTGGCCAGGGCACCAAAGACCTCACTAAAGCCGTTGAGGCCGAAAAACCCCGCCCGCAGGTGGAAGTCCTGCTGCTGGGTAGCATCCACTTCGGGCAGAGCGCCTTCTACAAGGATGCCCCCAAGGCCGACCTGTTTTCGGCCCCCCGCCAGCAGGAAATAGCCGAAATCAACCGGCTGCTGGCCAAGTTCCAGCCCGACATGATCATGATTGAGGACACGCCCCAGGAGCAGCCCACTACCGACAGCCTCTACACCCTCTACCGCACCGATAAGCTCCAGCTCGAAAGCCTGTCCTACGGCCGCGCCGAGCAGTTTCAGTTCGGCTACCGGCTAGCTAAGCAGCTGGGTCACCCCCGCGTGTATGCCGTGGATGCCTACGAGGGCATCTCCAACCGCATCCTGCAAAACGGCACCAACCTCGACGGCTTCACCAAGGACTGGGCCCTCTTATCCAACGTGGGGCGGCAGGCCGAAACCCGCTTCAAGCAGGACGAAATCTCGCTCAAGGAATTCCTGGGCTTTATAAATTCCCCCGCCATGCTCGACCTGTCCTACCGCACCCTGCTCATCAACGCCGCCCGCGTGAAGCAGGGCACGTTTGTGGGCCTCAAGCCCGAGGACGCCGCCAAAAACGTGACGGACCCCTACTACATCGGCGCCGAGTACATTTCGATGTTCTACGAGCGGGAGGCGAAGATCTACTCCAACATCGTGACGGCCCAGCAGGCCAACAAAGGCAAGCGCCTGCTCGTGATTATGGGCAGCCGCCACGCCGCCACCCTCAGCCGCATCTTCGCCAATGACCCCGAGTACACGGTAGTGCCCGTGAGTAAGTACCTGAAATAGCCCGGCGCCCGCTGGTAGGTTTGCTCCAGGAGCACGTGCCCGCAAACCGGCTATTCTACCCGCATGACCACTGCCGAACTTAGCCGTCGCCTGCTTGAAGAGGTCTGCAACCCCACCAACTACAGCCAGTACGTCGGCATCGACAACCGCGGGTGCCTGTGCAGGGAGCTGGCGGCTAGTGAAGCAAACGCGGGCTGAGAACATTGTTTATGCCCGCGTTTTATTAAAACGAGCATTGAAAACATTGTTCAAGCCCGCGTTTTATTAAAACGAGCTCTGAGTACATTGTTTATGCCCGCGTTTTATTAAAACGAGCCCTGAGTACATTGTTCAAGCCCGCGTTTTATTAAAACGAGCCCTGAGACCATTGTTTATGTGCTCTGTGCACTTGTAATGGGCGGTGAAACCATTGTTTCCGGGCGCGTAGCACTTTCTCCCGGCTCGGCCACCTTCGGGGAAGCCTTGGGCAACCGTTTCCCGGCATGTCCACAAATGCGGCAGAGCCGGGAAAATTCTGGCCGGGCGCGGGGCGGCCGAAACGGCTGCGGAGGCGGCTAAGTGCGGCGGTAGCGGGCTGGGCATACCCATCGGCGCGGCCCGGCCGTATAGCCTCCCGGACTTTCAACCCCCGCAGTATGGCCAAAACTACCATTGCCGAACTCCTCGTCGACGCGCTCCAGCTCGCCCACGTCAAACATATCTACGGCGTCGCCGGCGACTCGCTCAACGCCATTACCGACACCATCCGCACCCGCGAGGGCATCGAATGGCTGCCCATGCGCCACGAGGAAACCGGGGCCCTGGCCGCCGGCGCCGAGGCCCACCTCACCGGCCAGCTCGCCGTGTGCGCCGGCTCCTGCGGCCCCGGCAACCTGCACCTCATCAACGGCCTCTACGACTGCCACCGGAGCCGCGTGCCCGTGCTGGCCATTGCCGCCCAGATTCCGACCGGCGAAATCGGCAGCAACTACTTCCAGGAAACCCACCCCGAGCTGATTTTCCAGGAGTGCAGCCACTTCTGCCAGATCATTCAGCACCCCGACCAGATGCCGCGCATCCTGGAAATTGCCATCCAGACCGCCCTGACCATGCGGGGCGTGGCCGTCATCATCATCCCCGGCGACGTGCTCAAGATGGAGGTGGAGAAGGTGGAGCCCAAGATTCCGGCCCTGCGCGGCATCTCCCGCCTGCGCCCGTCAGAAGCCGACCTCACCGCCGCCGCCACCTTGCTCAACGGCGCGGAGCGCATCACCATTCTGGGGGGCGCGGGCTGCGCCGAGGCCCACGCCGAACTGATGCAGGTAGCCGAAGCCCTCAAGGCGCCCATCGTGCACGCGCTGCGGGGCAAAGAGTATATCGAGCCCAACAATCCCTACGACGTGGGCATGACCGGCCTGCTGGGCTTCGCCTCCGGCTACCACGCCGTGATGGACTGCGACGTGCTGCTCATGCTGGGCACGAGCTTTCCCTACCGGCAGTTTTACCCCGACAACGCCACCATCATTCAGGTCGACGTGCGCGGCGAAAATATCGGCCAGCGCACCCACGTGGACTTAGGCTTGGCTGGCGACGTGGGCGAGACCCTGCGCGGCCTGTTGCCCCACTTGCAAAATAAAACCGACCGCAGCTTCCTCGACAAGGCCCTGGACCATTACCACAACTCCCGCGAAAACCTCGACGACCTGGCCACCGGCACGCCCAGCAAGCCGCTCATTCACCCGCAGTACCTCACCAAGCTGCTCAACGACCTGGCCGCCGACGACGCCATCTTCACCTGCGACGTGGGTACGCCCACCGTCTGGGCCGCTCGCTACTTGCGCATGAACGGTAAGCGCCGCCTGCTGGGCTCCTTCAACCACGGCACTATGGCCAACGCCATGCCCCAGGCCATCGGCGCCCAGATTACCTACCCCGGCCGCCAGGTGATATCCATGTCCGGCGACGGGGGCTTCGCCATGCTCATGGGCGACTTCCTGACGCTGAAGCAGCTCAACGTGCCGGTCAAAATCGTCATCTTCAACAACAGC
>Ga0247729_10000041_pt1 | contig 64440 bp, 56 predicted proteins | sample UWRJL133311R2_FD_180958 | JGI IMG/M metagenome (GOLD analysis project Ga0247729, IMG submission 180958) | Plant litter microbial communities from Arlington Agricultural Research Station in Wisconsin, United States - UWRJ-L133-311R-2 | ecosystem: Environmental > Terrestrial > Plant litter >... | reverse complement strand
CACTCGCCGGTTGTTCATTCCCCGGGGTTTACAAAATCGACATCCAGCAAGGCAATGTCGTCACGCAGGACATGATAGACCAGTTAAGGCCGGGAATGACCCGACGGCAAGTACGGTTTATCATGGGCAACCCTCTGCTGACCGACACTTTCCATGCTGATCGCTGGGATTACCTGTACAGCCTGCAGCCAGGCGGCGGTGAACGTCAGCAAGAGCGCATGACGCTGATCTTTAATAGCAACGATCAGCTCGTCAGCCTCAATGGTGACTTCATGCCAGGCGTAAGCCGTGATGACGCCATTCTGGGTCGCGGCAATGACACCAATGTCACGCCGGCCAATGGCGAACAGCCAAAAGCAGAAGAGCCACCCAAGCCAGGCTCGATGCTTGAGCAGATCCAGAACGACGTCGATAAGGTCGAGACTGTTCCGGTTCCTAGCCAGGAACCTCTGGAAACATCGCCGCAGTAATAACCCCAGCGAATGAAAAAGCCCGGCATGCCGGGCTTTTTGCTGTCTGCAGTTTGCTTCGAGAAGGAAGGCGCTATTTATTCAGGTTCTTCCGCGCCTTCGCCGCTTTTGCTGCCCGTAGACGCCGAACTTCCATAGGGTCAGCCAGCAGCGGACGGTAGATTTCGATGCGCTCCCCCTCCTCCAGCACCCGCCCCCCATCCACCACCTTGCCGAAAATACCGACTGGGCAATGAGCGACATCCAGTTCAGGGAAAGCGCTCGTCACCTCAGCAACCAACAAAGCCTGCCTGACCGTTGTCCCAGTAGGCACGCTGATACTGAGTAGCGCCTGACGATCGACAGCAGCGTAAACCACCTCGGCCGAAATCATCTGCTCAGCCATGCAGCTCTTTCGCCCGCTGGCAGAAGGCATCAACCAGCGTGTTGGCCGCCTGATTGAACAGTGGACCCAAGGTAGCTCGCACGATGGGACCGGCGTAATCGAACGACAGATCAAGGCTGATCTTGCAGGCCTTTTCGCCCAGGGCCTTGAATGTCCAGACACCGTGCAACTGATTGAACGGCCCTTCCACCAGGTCCATCACGATGGACTGCCCTGGCACCAGAGTGTTTTGTGTAACGAAATGCTGGCTTAACCCGCCCTTGGCGATTTCCAGACTGGCGCGCATATGGCCTTCGCTCGCATCAAGCACTTTGGCGGCAGAGCACCATGGCAGGAATTCAGAGTAGCGGGCGACATCATTGACCAGGTCGTAGAGAACCTGAGCCGGGTAAGGTAAAAGGGCAGAACGTTGAATATGCGTAGTCATGTCAGCGTCACTTCCAAAGCTGAGCGGCAAACCCGACAGGTCCGCCGAACGGCGCCACATAGCGCATCAAAAAAACGTCAAAGCAAAGAGCGCCAAGGCCCGTCACCCAAACCTGCAATACGGTAGCTGTCACTCATCGGCGAAAAGTTGCAGGGTGATCAGTCGACCTGACAAGCCTGCATCGGTTCGCTCTAAATGCTACCGGGTTTCGTTTCAGGGCGAAGAACACAGCCCGTCGAAGCAGGCGCATTGTCCGGGATTCAACCAACGTGCTCAAGCACGCAGGTTGCGCACAGACCGAGTGAAAACGTAGCGAGCGAAGGCAATACAAGGCAAAAACAGGCGAAAAAGCGGAGTCTAGGTGTTCTAAATGAGCATTTTTCGCCTGTTTTTAACGCAGTATTGCCGAGCGCAGTAGTTTTCACTCGGTCTGCGTAGCCGAGTTTGAAGCGAGTCCCTATAATGCGTCGCCTATGGCTAAGCTCAAGAAACACCCTACAGGGACCATCGCGCAAAATAAAAAGGCGCGTCACGATTACTTCATCGAACACAAGTTCGAGGCCGGTCTGGTCCTGGCTGGCTGGGAAGTAAAAAGTCTGCGTGCCAACAAGGTACAGCTGGTAGACAGTTACGTGCTGCTCAAAGACGGTGAGGCCTGGCTGATGGGCAGCCATATCTCGCCGCTGACGACCGCAAGCACCCACGTCATCGCTGACCCGACACGCACCCGCAAACTGCTGCTGAACCAGCGTGAGCTTGAAAAACTCACCACGTCTGTTCAGCAAAAAGGCTATGCCTGCGTGGCCCTTTCTCTTTACTGGAAGCAGCACTTGATCAAGTGCGAAATTGCTCTGGGTAAAGGTAAGAAGGAATACGACAAGCGCCACACCGAGCGTGAACGCGATTCCGATCGCGAACTGCAACGTGCCGTGCGGACCAAGGGTAAGGATGATTAGTCGTCCAGACGGACCGAGAGCAAATGAAGTCCTGCAGGTTTAGTGCTTACCTGTGGGAGCGAGCTTGCTTGCGAAGAGGCCGGGGCATCCGGAGTATTTCTGGCGCAAGAACCTTGCCTTTGCGAGCAAGCTCGCTCCCACAGATCCCGTCTAGCCTGGGGTCCTGCGGGCAGGTAAAGAATGCTCCCACAGATGTTGCGGGCTTCCTACCTGATCACATCCCATTGCGCCGCTCAGCCCGAGCCGTGCGCTGCGCCTGCTGCCGGACCTCCTCCAGCACCTCCTGAACATAAAGCAGATGCTGACTGGAAATCTCCCGCGCATCATCCGCACGACCTTCGATGATCGACGTATACAGCTCCCGGTGCTGACTGATGAGCATGTCGCGGGTTTCGCTGCGCTGCTTGTACATCCCGCCGATATTGATCACCACGTTGCGCTTGAGCAGATCAAACAGCCCGCGAATCGTATGCAGCAAAACCGCGTTATGACTGGCTTCGGCGATTGCCAGGTGGAAGCTCGCATCGGCTGCACCCTCCTCTGCCCGGCTGACCTCGCCCGCTCGTGAGTAGCAATCCTGCAGTGTTTCGAAAGCCTGTCGCAGCCGTTCGCGGTCTAAATCAGTGGCGCGCATGGCCGCGTAATAAGCGCAGGACGCTTCCAGGGTGTGACGAAACTCAAGTAAATCCCGCTGAGCCTCCGGGCTGCTTTCAAGCAAGTGCAACAGCGGATCACTGAACGTCGAGCCGATATTTTCCACCACATAGTTGCCGCCACCCTGACGACTGACCAACAAGCCTTTGGCTGTCAGCTTCTGAATCGCCTCACGCAGTGAAGGTCGGGAGACGCCGAACTGCTCCGCCAGGGCCCGCTCGGCAGGCAAGCGCCCGCCCGACTTGAGCGTGCCTTCCAGAATCATCTTTTCCAGCTGTTCCACAATATCGTCAGACAAACGGCGCTGACGCACCTGATCAAAGCCCATAACCCTCACTCCACATCCCCGATCAGTTACCGGGACCGCACATTCTGGCTGATTGCCGCTACGCAGACACCCCTCAGATTCAGCCGCCAATGACGTATCAGTTGAGAATTCATTGAAATCTGCGACGAAAGTCGCACCAACACAAATTGACACATCAATAGCAAGGCTTCTACCCTACGAACACGACATTGTAAATTGGTATTACCAATTTACAAATGATCATTAGTGACTAACCTTCACTGCGCTAAAAGACCTTTTGAGCCTATCCAAAAATAATTCGGGGCCATCCATATGCAAACCTGGCAACAGCTCTACACTCCGCTGGGCAGCCTGGGCCTTTCGGCCGTCGCTGCACTCATTCCCATCGTGTTTTTCTTTCTCGCATTAGCGGTGTTCAGGCTCAAAGGCCACATCGCTGGCAGTATCACGCTGGTCTTGTCTGTGCTGGTGGCGATATTCGCCTTCCAGATGCCGGCTGACATGGCGATTGCAGCCGCGGGGTATGGATTTGCATACGGCTTGTGGCCGATTGCCTGGATCATCGTAGCCGCCGTCTTTCTCTACAAACTGACGGTAAAAAGCGGACAGTTCGAGATCATTCGCAGCTCGGTCATGTCGATCACCGACGACCAGCGCCTGCAAGTTCTGCTGATCGCCTTCTGCTTCGGCGCGTTCCTTGAAGGTGCAGCCGGTTTCGGCGCTCCAGTGGCGATTACCGCTGCGTTGCTGGTCGGTCTTGGCCTCAACCCACTCTACGCAGCAGGCCTTTGCCTCATCGCCAACACAGCGCCGGTGGCTTTCGGCGCGCTGGGGATTCCAGTGATCGTTGCCGGTCAGGTATCCGGCATCGATGCATTCAAGATCGGCGCGATGGCAGGTCGGCAACTGCCTTTCCTGTCACTCTTCGTGCCGTTCTGGCTGATGTTCATGATGGACGGCCTCAAAGGCGTCAAGGAGACCTGGCCTGCCGCGCTGGTGGCGGGGGCGAGTTTCGGGATTACCCAATTCTTCACCTCGAACTACATCGGCCCTGAACTGCCGGACATCACCTCAGCCTTGGTCAGCATGGTTTCCCTGACCCTGTTCCTGAAGGTCTGGCAGCCACAGCGCGCCAGTGAGAGCGCTGTCATCGGTTCCGGTGGCGCAGCCATCATCGGCAGCCCGGGCGGCTTCGGTCAGCCACGTAACTCGGTGAAGTCGCCTTACACACTGGGGCAGATCATCAAAGCCTGGTCACCGTTCCTGATTCTTACGGTGATGGTCACCATCTGGACCCTCAAGCCCTTCAAAGCGATGTTCGCCGCCGGTGGCGCAATGCAGGCGTGGACCTTCAACCTTCCGATTCCGCATCTGGATCAGTTAGTGATGAAAACCGCGCCCATCGTCGCCAACGTCACGGCCATGCCAGCGGTGTATAAGTTCGACCTGATTGCCGCCTCGGGCACAGCGATTCTGTTCTCGGCCATCCTGGCGATGTTCGTCTTGAGAATCAGCCCCCTGACTGGCCTGACCACTTTCAAGGAAACGCTGAAAGAACTGCGCTGGGCGATAGTTTCCATCGGCATGGTGCTGGCCTTCGCCTTTGTCATGAACTACTCGGGCATGTCGTCGACTCTGGCACTGGTCCTGGCCGGCACCGGCGCAGCATTTCCGTTCTTCTCGCCGTTTCTCGGCTGGCTGGGCGTGTTCCTGACCGGCTCGGATACCTCGTCCAACGCGCTGTTCGGCTCATTGCAGGCGACCACTGCGCATCAGGTGGGGGTCAGTGATGTGTTGATGGTGGCGGCCAACTCCACCGGGGGCGTAACAGGCAAGATGATCTCGCCGCAGTCCATCGCCGTGGCCTGCGCAGCCACCGGATTGGTGGGCAAGGAGTCTGACCTGTTCCGCTTCACCCTCAAGCACAGCATTTTCTTCGCCACCATCATCGGTTGCATGACTTACGCCCAGGCCTACTGGTTCACCGGCATGCTTGTGCATTGATAGGCGCAGCACTGCGCAACCCGACGGCGCACTCACCCTGCGCCGTCGACTCTTTACCCACCGCTTGGTTTGCTGAGCGGTTTTACCTGTACGACGCACACGGCTCCCATGCTGATGTGCTGACTCTGGAGGATGCATGAGCCTGCCCGCCGCCTTCCTGCGCGACGCCCGACAGCTGATCCCCGAACCACGGCGCTTCGACGACCCACTGTCGACTCTCGCATTTGGCACCGACGCCAGCTTCTATCGGCTGATTCCCAAGCTGGTGATCCGGATGGAATCAGAAGATGAGGTAGTGCAGCTCCTCAAGCTGGCCCAACGCGACAAGGTCCCGGTGACCTTCCGTGCTGCGGGCACCAGCTTGTCGGGCCAGGCAATTAGCGACTCGGTTTTGCTGGTGTTGGGCGACAACTGGAATGGCCGCGAACTGCGCGAGCACGGGGCGCAAATCCGTTTGCAGCCGGGGGTGATCGGCGCGCACGCCAATGCCTGGCTCGCTCCGTATGGCCGCAAAATCGGACCGGACCCGGCGTCAATCAACGCCTGCAAAATCGGTGGCATTGTCGCCAACAACGCCAGCGGCATGTGCTGCGGCACCGCGCAAAACACTTATCACACCCTGGCGGGCATGCGCCTGGTCCTGGCCGATGGCACGGTAGTGGACACCGAAGACCTACAGAGCGTCGCGTCTTTTCGCATCAGCCATGCCGACCTCCTCCGACAGCTGTCAGAACTCAGCCAAAAAACCCGCGCCAATGCCGAACTGGCCGCTCGAATTCGCCACAAATACCGTCTGAAAAATACCACTGGCCTGTCACTTAATGCCCTGGTGGATTATGAGGAACCGCTGGATATCCTCAGCCATCTGCTGGTGGGTTCCGAAGGCACCCTGGGCTTTATCAGCTCGGTCACCTACGACACGGTGGTCGACCACCCCAGCAAGGCGTCGGCCCTGATTGTTTTCCCGGATGTGGAAACCTGCTGCAACGCAGTCACCGTGCTGAAAACCCAGCCCGTCGCCGCAGTCGAACTGCTCGACCGTCGCAGCATGCGCTCGGTGCAGGACAAACCGGGGATGCCCGCTTTCGTACGCGAACTGTCGACCAACGCCTGTGCACTACTCATAGAAGCCCGCGCCGCCTCGCGATTGTTGCTGCACGAGCAACTGGCGCAAATCACGGCCTCGCTGGCGCCTTTTCCCGTGGAAAAGCAGGTCGACTTCACCGAAGACCCGCTGGAAAACGCCCGTCTCTGGGCCATCCGCAAAGACACCTTCCCTGCGGTCGGCGCCGTTCGCCTGACCGGCACGACAGTGATCATCGAAGACGTGACCTTCCCCGTAGAGCAACTGGCAGCAGGAGTGCGTCGCCTGATTGAGCTGTTCGACAAACATCACTACGACGAGGCCATCCTGTTCGGCCATGCCCTGGAAGGCAATCTGCATTTTGTCTTCACCCAAGGCTTCAACAATCCGCAAGAAGTGGCCCGCTATCAGGCGTTCATGGATGACGTCGCGCAGTTGGTGGCAGTGGAATTCGGTGGCTCGCTGAAGGCCGAACACGGCACTGGCCGCAACATGGCCCCCTTCGTCGAGCGGGAATGGGGTAGCGATGCCTATCAACTGATGTGGCAACTCAAACGCCTGCTCGACCCCAACGGCATCCTCAACCCCGACGTAGTCTTGAGCGAGGATCCGCAGATCCATTTGAAACACTTGAAACCGCTGCCGGCCGCCGATGAAATCATCGACAAATGCATCGAATGCGGCTTTTGCGAACCGGTTTGCCCGTCCAAAGGACTGACTCTCAGTCCACGCCAGCGCATTGTGATCTGGCGTGACATTCAGGCCCGCAAACGCGCCGGCATCAACACCGACGCATTGGAAAAGGCATACGACTATCAGGGCATCGAAACCTGCGCCGCGACCGGTCTGTGCGCGCAGCGCTGCCCAGTGGGAATCAACACCGGGGAACTGGTGAAAAAGTTGCGCAGCCAGGCAGCCAGCCACGGCCAGGCGGCAGGCTGGATGGCACAGCACTTCAAAACCATGCTGCAAGGCGCGCGCTTCACCCTGCATGCCGCCAACGGCGCACGCATGCTGCTGGGTGCGCCACGTCTGGCGAAAATCTCCGCCGCGATCAGTAAGGCATCCGCCGGCCGAGTGCCACAGTGGACACCTGCCATGCCCCAGGCCGAGCATGCGATCAGCTTTACGCCACTCGTTGAAGATCAACGCCCGCGCGTGGTTTACCTGGCGGCCTGCGTGTCCCGGGTAATGGGCCCGGCGGCGGCTGACAAAGAGCAAATGTCGCTCATGGACAAAACCCGTGGCCTGCTGGAAAAAGCCGGGTACCAAGTGGTGTTCCCCGAAGACCAGGACAGCCTCTGCTGCGGCCAGCCATTTGCATCAAAAGGTTACAACGAACAGGCTGACAGCAAGCGCGACGAGCTGCTCGCCGCCCTGAGCAAAGCCAGTCGTGGCGGGCTTGATCCAATTTATTGCGACACCAGCCCCTGCACCTTGCGCCTGATGCAAGACCTCAAGGACACGCGCCTGGATCTATACGACCCCGTGCGTTTTATCCGCACGCACCTGCTGGACAAACTGACCTTCACCCCGCAACAGGAACCCATCGCAGTCCACGTGACGTGCAGCACCCAACATCTGGGCGAAAGCCAGGCGCTGATCGAACTGGCGCGGCTGTGCAGCATCAACGTGGTCATCCCCGAAGGCATCCATTGCTGCGGCTTTGCGGGCGATAAAGGCTTTACTACTCCGGAGCTGAATGCGCACTCGCTGCGCACTCTCAAGGACCCCGTGCAGCACTGCAGTGAAGGCATTTCCACCAGCCGTACGTGCGAAATTGGCCTGACTCAACATGGCGGTATCGACTACCACGGGCTGGTGTATCTGGTAGATCGGGTCACACAGGCCAAAACCACCTGATCGCCGCATAAAAGCGGCGATCGCCCCATTTTGGTGCCGAGATCGCTAAATGTGGCTTTTTCACATGAGTGCAAAAAAAAAATAGAACCCCTGCGTTTGTGGACAGTCAGTTTGTTTAAGCCCGCCAATGACGTCGGGCTATTTTCAGACCTCGGCACAGGCCTTATCGACCGGCCACACCGAGTCCACAGGCTTAAGGAGATACACCATGAAGCGCACAGCACTCACAGGTTTGTTCCTCACCGCTGCACTGTTGGGTTCCCCGGTTTTTGCCGCAGATGATCTCTGTGATGCCAACCTTCAAAGCTTGAAGGATGCTCAGGTTTCGACCGGCACCAATCTGTCTGCTGACACCAAAATGGAAGTCGAGAAAACCCAGGCAGCGGCGATGAAAGCCAAAGCCGATGGCAACGAAAAAGAGTGCATTGAGATCACCACCAAGCAAATCACTGCACTGAAAAACATCGGTTCGGGCAGCGAAGGCGCCAAGTAAAACACCAGCCGGGCCAGACACATGGCTGGCCCGCAGGTGGTTTGTGTCAGAAGGTCGACGCGAACGACTCGTTGGAGTACACTCCGCGACCTGACCGCGAAAGCAGTCAGCTGGGGCCGATTAGGATTCGACGCCGGTGATGAAACTTTAGGTGCATGCCGACTTGGTAACAGAAGTCGTAAATCCACTGTTGCAACTTTCTATAGTTGCCAATGACGATAACTACGGTGCAAAACTAGCTGCGTAAGCAGCCTAGCCCGCACTTCTGGTAGCTTCGGCTCCAGCAATCACTAGGGGATGTCTGTAAACCCGAAGTGATTGTCATATAGAACAGAATCGCCGTGCAGTACGCTGTGGACGAATCGGCTAAAACTTACACAGCTCGCCCAAAGCACCCTGCCCGTCGGGTCGCTGAGGGTTAACTTAATAGACACGGCTAAGCATGTAGGACCGACAGCGGAGTACTGGCGGACGGGGGTTCAAATCCCCCCGGCTCCACCAAATACACATCTAAGGGCGTCCATGGACGTCCTTTTTTGTGCCTGAAACTCAGTAAATACGGGGCTTTCAGCGCCATCAGCGTCCACGAGCGTCCATCTACAGCCATGTGAATCTGTATTCCAAATTGTATTCCAAGCACTTCGGTGCTAATTTTTGGAATACAGAATCTCTTCTTGGAATACCAATGGGCGCCAAAGCTACCACCCTCTCTGAACTCAAAATCAAAGCAGCCAAGCCTAAGGACAAGGATTACGTTCTGAGTGATGGTAACGGCCTACAAATGCGAGTGAGAATCAATGGCTCAAAGTTATGGAACCTCAACTATCATCACCCCATAACGAAGAAGCGCATCAATATGGGGCTTGGTACCTATCCAGAACTCTCTCTGGCACAAGCTAGAAAACTGACAGTTGAAGCGAGAGAGCTGCTTGCCATGGGAACTGACCCGAAAGGACATCGGGAAGCTTTAGGGCAAGCCAAGAAGGCTGAAACTGAGCACACATTTCAGAATGTCGCGACCTCCTGGTATGAGCTGAAGAAGGATGCAGTGACACCTGCTTATGCTGAGGACATCTGGCGCTCACTGACACTGCACGTTTTCCCAGACTTGGGCACCACGCCGATCTCAGCCATCAGCGCACCACACGTCATCAACCTGCTTCGGCCACTTGAAACCAAAGGCAGCCTTGAAACCGTTAAACGGCTATCGCAGCGGCTCAACGAGATCATGACCTACGGGGTCAACTCGGGGCTGATACACGCGAACCCGCTCAGCGGGATTCGCTCCGTCTTTAAAAAACCGAAAAAGAAGAACATGGCGGCACTTGCTCCCGATGAGCTGAAAGAGCTCATGGTCGCAATTGCCAATGCCAGCATAAAAAGAACGACGCGCTGCCTTATCGAATGGCAACTCAACACCATGACCCGGCCAGCAGAGGCAGCCACCACCCGCTGGGCCGATATCGACTTCGAAAAGCGTATCTGGACGATTCCTGCAGAGCGCATGAAGAAACGGCGCATACATATCGTGCCGCTCACGGAACAAGCACTAGCGCTTTTGGATGCAATCAAACCCTACAGCGGGCATCGGGAGTACGTGTTTCCTGCAGATCGGAATCCTCGAACCCACTGCAACAGCCAGACCGCCAACATGGCGCTAAAACGCATGGGCTTCGAAGGTCGGTTGGTAAGCCATGGGATGCGCTCAATGGCTAGCACTATTCTCAACGAACACGGCTGGGATCCTGAGTTGATTGAAGTAGCGCTCGCCCACGTGGACAATAACGAAGTGCGAAGCGCTTACAACCGAGCGGAATACATCGAACGCAGACGGCCGATGATGGCTTGGTGGAGCGCGCACATTCAGGAAGCTGCTACCGGTAACCTCTCTGTGTCAGCCATGACAGAAAGCCGAGACAGGAAAGTAGTTTCGATACGCTGATCCAACGAGCACTCTCAATCCAAAGCTGGCTCTTTCCTGAAAAGGAAGGTTGCCGTCATGGCCGACAATAGATAATTGGTGAAACACCAGCTTCCTTTGTCGCATGTACGAAAGATGAAAGGATCCAGAACATCTGAGTGATATTCCCAGGAACTCGCATCCCTTTTTGTAATTTAGTGAACTCTGACTCAATCTGAGCCCTTGACAAAAAAGAGCAACAAATAATACACCGCTTATTGAAGCGATAGTCCTGCCGAAGCTCGGCAAGGTACTTCTTGAAATCACCATGTAGCTTTCTTCTAACCCGCGGCATTGTGCCGTCACGGTAATTCATCAAAAACTTGTTGTCGTACTTTTTTCCGAAAGCACGCAAATCAATATCCATATTTCCGATATTTTTTATGGCTTGCCCTACAACGTCATGTAGATTGCTAGCGGACTTACTCATATCTCCATGCTTCGAGTGTATAAAACTTACAGAGCACTCCTTTTTATTGAAAACAATATGATCAGCCCATTCATCACCTAGATCGTCACAAAAGATATAGTCATTTTTGCTACAATGCTTTTCAATAAGCCCAAAAACCGAGTTTGAGTCAAACTTTTTTCTGACAGGTTTGTAGTCACCTTTCTCAGAGGTAGCCATTGCAAGATCATCAATTACTATAAATGATTTTAGAAGACCAGGAATTTCATTGACGCCAGCACCATCTTTGAAACACTGCCCCATGAAATACATGTATTGTGGATTGGAGAAGCTGATAGTGGTCAGATTGTTTTTATTTATAAATGACTGCAGCGTCAGCTCTTTTCCATTTTCTTCAAGCTTTATTTTTCGCAATGCAGGCACATCTAGAGAAATAGAACTTTTATTTTTTTTGAGACTGGCCGGCCTGCTTGTACCATTTAACTTAAAGTCCAACCCTGGAATAATCTCATAGACTGTTTCCAGCTGAGAGATCAATGCATGTAATTGTTTCCCTGTCAGTTCAAAGGTCCTGCCCTTTCTCGTCGTATAAAAGAGTGGAACATTTTTCTCTAACAAGTTATCAACGACAAAGGATGACTCTACTAGAACAGCAGTAGGCTGAGTATTATTCCACACGACATCTAGGTCAACTAGCTGCGCAAACGCTTCTAAGAAATCCTTGTCGCCAGAGGGGTTTTTGATCTGTTCGATTTGCTGACGCGCCCAGCTAACAATATCATCAAGAGACTTCCTTTCGGAAGATTCGACTACTCGGCCACTTTGCGCCGAAATAGTTTTAATTCGGCCATTGAGTTTGAGCTTGAAGAAGTAAGGAATTGACCTTCCAGCAGCGTGCAGGGAAAGCAAACCTTTCAGATCTGCAGCTTCATAAGCTTTACTGCGCATTGCGCGCTCGGAAACGGTCATATTCCGCATAGATATTTTTTGAAATTCAGCTTCGTCATCGCTGAATGAAGCTGTTAACTCTGAACTTTTGATGGGGGTCAGATGTTTTTCTATGACCTCGGAGACGCTTGCGCAGGATTTTTTCAATACTGCGACGTGGCCATCGACCTGAATGACCAGGATGAGCGCATGGATCAGGTCCGAGAGAGGATCTTCCCAAAAGTGAACAGGTCTTTCGGTTGGGAACACTCTGAGGCTGAACCGAAATTCGGTACCGTCCTCAAGTTTGCGAATCTCATCCGTTTTATCGACTAAAAACGCCGAGCCTAGAGTTTTGTTATCGGACGCAGCATCCAAAATAGAACAAAGGGCTTCGTTTGTGAGCGCCACATCCTCACGATAAAACTGAGCGTTTTGGGTCAGAGCTAACCGATCAGGCATGTTTCGATTCCATCCGTGGTTTTGTAAAAAATAGCATAGCGCCATCATTGGCACTAGAGACTACCGTAGCCATATCCATCGACCGAAGCCTTGCTCTGATCCCGAATCTAGAATTATTAAGGGTTCACACCTTCAGGCAATGGCATCTCTGGCCGCCTCCAACCGACCGCTACGGCGTAGTTTCGTTTTCTGCCACACACTGCGCTAATACGATCCAAATAACTTTCAACCACACATAACCACCTTGACTACACCATCAAGGAGGTTCGCCCCATGTCATTGCAGTGTCCTCGCTGTCATTCCCCCAAAGTCGCTTCATTCCATCACGCCATGAAAGTCGGCGCGGCCATCGGCACCGTGGGTGGTGCTGCACGTGGCGTCAGTGCTGCGTTGGCTGGAGGCCAAGCAGGCGCGCTCATTGGCGCTATCGCCGGCCCTGTAGGTATCACACTTGGTTCGGTATCGGGTGCCATCCTCGGTGGGCTGGCCGGCGGTGTCGGTGGCTGTGCTCTCGGCGCCCAGTTGGGTGAGTCGCTCGATCGCCACGTCTTGGCCCACAACCTCTGCTTGCTATGCGGCCACCGCTTCAACCTCCCGACCTAACCAAGTCAACTCCCCTTCTATTTATTAAGTCCGGAAGGTACTGCGCTCTGCGTGGCGCTTTATGCCGGCTTGCACTTAAAGGAATTACAACCGTGGCTCATCTAGTCGAAACAATGGCCTTTGCTGGCGCAGCCCCCTGGCATGGCCTGGGCAATCAACTCACTCAAAAACAACCCATCGAAATCTGGCAACGCGAAGCCGGAATGGACTGGGCGATCCAAGAAAGCCCCGTTCACTTCAAAGCCGACACTGTCGGCCATCTCGGCAGCATCCACTCGTTCCCCGAGCAGAAGGTGCTCTACCGTTCGGACACCAAAGCACCGCTGTCGGTGGTTTCCCAGCGCTACCACACCGTGCAGCCTCGGGAAGTTTTGGAGTTTTATCGTGACCTCACCGAGGTCTCCGGCTACGAGCTGGAGACCGCGGGGGTACTCAAAGGTGGTCGCAAGTTCTGGGCGCTGGCGCGAACCGGGCAAGGCGCAGCGCTCAAGGGTAACGATCAGGTCAACGGCTACTTGCTACTGGCTACATCCTGCGATGGCACCCTGGCCACCACAGCAACACCAACCACCGTGCGAGTGGTGTGCAACAACACCCTGACCATCGCCCTGGACGGCACCAGCCGAGCGATCAAGGTGCCGCACAACACCCGCTTCGATCCGAAAGCAGTGAAGAAGCAGCTCGGCATCGCCGTCTCGCAGTGGGATGAGTTTATGTACCGCATGCGGACCTTGTCTGAGCGCAAGGTTCAGTGGCATGAGGCGCTGGGGTTCTTCATGACAGTGTTGTGTGAGACCAGTCCAACCGGCGCACTGCCGGAGGTACTGCCCAACGAACGCGCCCTGCGAAAGGTGCAAGAGCTGTATGAAGGCCGTGGTCGGGGCAGTCAGCTGGACTCGGCTCGCGGCACCGCCTGGGGCCTGCTCAACGCCGTAACCGAGTACGTCGACCATGAACGTCGCGCCCGTAGCAATGAGTACCGCATGGACTCGGCCTGGTTCGGCCAGGGCGTGCAGATCAAGCAACGTGCCCTGGATACCGCTCTGCAACTGGTCGCCTGACCGTTTATTTCCCCACCCCATAACGCCCGATCAGCCTGGTTGCTGATCGGGCGTTTCTATTTCTGCAGGTGAATACCATGAAAGCAACATCACTGAACGACAGCACCAGCAAGAAGCGCCCCGCCCTGCGCCTGGTCAGCACCAAAGAGCTCCCCCGCGAGGACTGGCTACAGATCCGCAAGCAGGGCATCGGCAGTTCTGATGCAGGCGCGGCCGTTGGCCTTAATCCCTACAAATCGCAGCTAGAACTATGGATGGAGAAAACCGGTCGCGACACCGCATTACCCAAGGCTGATCCGCACGATGAGGAAAGCCCAATGTACTGGGGCAATGTGCTGGAGCCGGTCGTGGCCTGGCATTACAGCAAACGCACGAAGCACAAGGTGCGGCGCATCAACGCCGTGCTGCAACACCCTGATCCTGAGATGCCATGGATGCTGGCCAACATCGACCGCGAGGTGATCGGTGCTGACGATGTGCAGATTCTTGAATGCAAGACAGCCGGCATAAACGGCGCACGCCTCTGGAAAGAAGGCGTGCCCGAGTATGTGCAGCTGCAGGTGATGCACCAGCTCGCCGTCACCGGCAAACAGGCGGCAGATGTCGCCGTACTGCTGGGGGGCCAGACGCTGGAGATCCACCGTATCGAACGCGACGAGCAGATGATTGCTCGCCTGATCGAACTGGAGCGCAAGTTCTGGTACTACGTGGAGACCGACATGCCACCACCTGCCGATGGCTCAACCTCAGCTGAAATGGCACTGCGCGCACTCTACCCGGAGGACAACGGCCAGACCGTCGATTTCAGTGGCCGTGCCGGTTTGGCAGCGGCCTACCTAGAGCTCAAGGCGGTGCGCCAATCCATCAGCGAGAGGGAAACCCGCGAGGCCCAGCTCAAGCAGATGCTTCAACAGGCCATGGGTGATGCCACCCTCGCGGAGTTCAGTCACGGCTTTATCAGCTGGAAGAAAGCCAAGGACAGCAACGTGCTCGACGTAGATCGCATGCTCCAAGAAAAGCCCTACCTACAGGTTCGCTACACCAAGCTCAAGCAAGGCAGTCGTCGCTTCCTGGTCGGCTAATACCGCCCCCCCAACCATTCCCTCCCTTGGCCGGTTCATGCAGTTAGCGCTGCGTGGCTGGCCTTTTTTCGTTTGCAGGAGAACCATCATGCTCAAAGGCCTGGCTATCACCCCGCCCGTCCTCGGACGAATCTCTATCGGTAAAGTCATCGAGAAGAACGGCAAACGCCTGCCGGATAAAGATGACCAGTTCACCATCACCTCTCAGGTGCAAGGCAAGGACGGATGGCTGCTGCACCCGCTCAATGACGAGCTGCGCAAAGGTCAGGAAGACAAACTGCGCAGCATCCCGGTGCGCCTGCTGTTCAACGAACCGGAGCTGAACTTTCGCGCCGACTACACGCTGTTTGATCGGCAGTCCGGACGCCCGCTGTGCGTGGGTAATGGCGAGGCCTGTAAGCGGGTCACGCAGGACGGTATGCAATCTCTGCCTTGTCCATCACCAGATGCCTGCCCGCTGGCAAAGGGGGGAGCATGCAAGCCTTACGGCCGACTGAATGTGCTGATCGGTGATGACGATCCGCTCGGCAGCTTTGTGTTCCGCACCACCGGTTTCAACAGCATCCGCACCCTGGCTGCACGTCTGCATTACTTCCAGGCTATTTCCGGTAATCGACTGGCTTGTCTGCCGCTGGAACTGCGTCTGCGTGGGAAATCCACCCGACAAAGCCATGGCACACCGATCTTCTACGTCGACCTGACCATACGCGGCGGCATGGACATGAGTGAGACGCTAAGGGGTGCGAGTGAGCTGGATGAACAACGGCAAATCGCTGGCTTCGATCAGGTTGCGCTTGATGAGGCGGCACGACGCGGATTCGACAACGGTGCATTCGAGGACAAAGAGGACCGCCACGTGGTGATCGAGGAGTTCTTCCCCATCGAGGTTAGCAGCGAGCTGCCAACTCCCAGTCCCACACCACAGACATCGAGTAAGCCCAGCCTAGCTGAAAAGCTTGAAATCCGATATCAGACTCAATCACTGAACGCTTGACGGTGGGCAACCGATCCAAGGAGCTGAATATGAAGAAGATGGCCATAACATTGCTGCGGGGGGTGGCCGCGCTGCTCGTGTTCGCCGGCATACTTGCCGGTTGCGTGACGGCACTGCTACTGGTGATCATGATGCTGCGTCTTCCGCCGCTGCTGATTGCGGTGCTGCTGGCCTGCTGGGTCTTCAGCCGACTGCAGGATATTGTCGGAAAACGCATTGGATAAAAGAAAAGTCCTGCCTGAGCAACCCTTTAGCGGCTCAATACAGGACTTTTTCTTTTGTCAGGAATACCCAGATAAGCAACAGATCATTTTTGAGTTTGATCTGTCTGGGCGTTGATTCTGCTTACTTCACCAGCTCCATCAGCTTCCCGAAGCTGTTCACCACATCGTACTTGACGTTCTCGGGGGCATACTTCCTATTGATCTCGTCGAAGAACTTCCGTGCACATTCGATTTTTGTAGCCTCAATCGGGCGCAAATCCATTGATGACATTGAACCCTTGGTTTCAGCCACAAAGTACACATGCTTGATCGCTCCTTCCTTGAACGAAATCGCCCAGTCGGGGTTGTAATCGCCAACGGGCGTGGGTATCAGGAAGCCGCGCGGTAATTTGGCGTACACGACCACGTCGGTACACGTGTCCAGCTCTTTCACAAACTCGCGTTCGATGCCAGAGTCGGTGATTACGTAGTCGTAGATGTGACGGTTGAGCTTGTCACCGGCCTTACTGAAGTCCTGCTTGGTCTGACCAGAAGTGAAGATGTCCAAATCAAACTTGTCCTCAACGGGGTCGTAGGCCAAGTGCTCAATGATCATCGTTGCCTTCTGCTCATTGATCAGTCGAATTGCTTCGGCGATGAAGCTTTCAGGATTGGTACGAAACTGCGCAAATATCGCGACACTGATGCCTTTAAGGATGTCCGCCGTCGTGCGTCGCGTTAGTTTCGTACCCTCGGCAACCTTACCAATGAGGTCATACTTCACCGTTGAATGAATTGACTGCTTGTCGTACTCAACAGTCGTTTCGGAAACTTTGAAACCATCACCGCTCTTCAGCGCATCGGCAGTTACCTGATCGATCTGCTCACCTTTCTGGATCGTATACTGCAAGGGCGTCACTCGTAGGCTCTTGTCCAGCTCCTCGACTGCTTTCTTGGCCAGTTCCGCCGAATCAAAGTCAACACTGTAGGCGGCCTTGCGATTGATCCGATTCCACAGTTCCTTGAATTCCTGTTTGTCGAAGTTACTGTTGAGCGGATTCTTCTTTGGCCGACGGTCGTCGCTGATTTCAAACATCTGACTGTAGCTGAAGACGCTGTCGATTAGCTGGTACACCTGCTCGGCATGAGGCTGCAGCTCCGGGGGCAGCGGAACCAGGGTGCCTTCCTTCTTGGCGTCGTGGTACGCGCCTGTAATGCGGTCAGCATCGTCGCTGTAGTCGTTCTTGAGCAGGTATTTGTAGATCTGCTTGGCCAATTGCGGCGTGACTTCAATATCGCCAGTTGGGGTCTTGAGTACCTTACCAGTGAAATAGGCTTCGTCAGCGACCTTAGGACGCGCTGACAAAGATTCGCTGATGTCTTTCTGCAGCGCAGATACGAAGTCCTTATAGCTCTCGCTTGCCACTACGGTCAGCACGTTTACGTCATGGACGATGGCGGGGTGATCCATTCGGTCACCGCTCTGGTTAACGGACAAACGTAAACCACGACCTACCTCCTGCCGCCTCGAGATGGTGTTGTCGCTGTGCTTGAGCGCACAAATGACGAATACGTTAGGATTGTCCCAGCCTTCACGCAAAGCGGAGTGCGAAAAGATAAAACGTACTGGCTCGTCGAATGACAGCAAGCGCTCCTTGTCCTTCAGGATCAGATCGTAGGCATCCACATCATTGGACAGCCCTGCATTTTCTCCGCGTTTCTCCACATCGGGATCGGCCAGCCGCTTAGTCTTCCTGTCGATGGAGAAGTAGCCGCTGTGCGTCCTGCCTGCATCAATACCCTTCAGGTACTTGATATACGGCGTTTCATCCAGGTCCAGCACCTCGTTCAGGTACTGGCGGTACTCCTCTTCAAAGATACGTGCGTAGTCGCCTTTCTCGTCCGCTGTCGAGTAATCGCGGTACTTGGCCACTTCATCGATGAAGAACAAGGTCAACACCTTGATACCTTGTTGGAATAGGGCCAGCTCTTTATCGAAGTGAGCCTTGATGGCTTCCCGAATCTGGATGCGGCGCAGCGCTTCTTCGTTGACATCCCCGGTGGCCTCGCCAACAAAGAGCTCCACGCCGTTCGTGAAACTCAGGGTATCCGTATTGGCATTGATGTCCGCGACCACATAGCCACGGTACTGATCCAGCTCGTTTGAAAAGCCATCAGAGAAGAGGTTGTCGCCCTTGGAGAGCTTGCGCACTACACGCTTGATCTCGCCGCTTTTCAGCTTCTGCTCAAACTCAACACGGGCCACAGGTGCCTTGCTCGAAATCTCGATGGACTGCAGGTACAGATAGGCATTGGAGCCCGCCAGCCCCTTCACTGATATGCCGCGTACTGCGATTTTCTTCACCAGCTTCTGGTTGTAGGCGTCCAACGCGTCCAGCCGATGGATCTTGTTGTGCGTGGTCTTGTGAGTGGCCGAGTAGCGCAACACCATCAGCGCCTTGAATTCCTCCAAGGACTTCAGGGTTGCCGCACCCTCCATTTTTTGTGGCTCGTCCAGAATCAGAATCGGCCGATTGGCGCTGATCACATCAATCGGGCGGCGCGACTGAAAATCATCGAGCTCGTCATAGATGCGCCGGTTGTCAGCGCCACGGGCAGCAAACGCCTGCACGTTGATCACCATCACGTTGATCCCCGCATCCGACGAAAAGCTCTCCAGATGGTGCAACTGCTTGGAGTTATAGATGAAGAAGCGCGCCTTCTTGTGGTACGTCTCCAGAAAGTGCTCGGCCGTGATTTCCAGCGACTTGGCCACACCCTCGCGGATGGCAATGCTGGGCACAATGATGATGAACTTGCTCCACCCGTACTGTTTGTTTAGCTCAAAGATCGTCTTGATGTAGCAATAGGTCTTGCCAGTTCCTGTTTCCATTTCGATGTCGAGATGAATGTTAGAGACTGCCTTGGCAATGTCCTTGTATTGTTTCGCAGCGGGAACACGTTCCTTATTCCCGTTGACTGTGAAAAAATCATAAAGCGAGCTCGACATAGGCAAATTCTGCCCTCGCTGCACATGCTGAATGTTCTCCTGCACGGCGACGTCAGTCAGCTGCAAGTCAGCGTTCTTAAATCCTGAACCGACTTCCGTGGTACTGCCAATAATCTGCCCCTTCTTGATCTTGCCCGGATCAATGCGATAGCCGATAGCCTTCGCTGAAGCAGGTGGCTGCCCCTTGAAGCAGTCGACTACAGCTTGCACCGCTGCTGTCTGATAGGTCTGCGTCTTGAATTTGAGCTTCATCGCGCGCGCCTCAGATGCATTTGACTTCGGTGGAGGGCGACAAGAGCTTGAATATCTGCTCGACGTTGATTTTGACGGCGCTATCTTTGTAACCTGCATCGCGGAAGACCACACGAAGCGGCTGCTGCTTGGCCAGTTCCTTCACGAACGCTTCGTCGATGCTGCCGCTGGCATCGAAACACGTGGCAAGCGCATTGCCATCGACAAAGAGAACGTCTTTGCCTTGAATGGACTGCTTGGTAATGGGCAGGGCCAAATCAACGCCCCAATCCAGCATTACTTGGAACAGCAGATCCTCGGGCGTGCGATCGGGCTTGATGTTGTCGACGAACAGATCGAAATTAGCTCCGTCCAGCGAATCTGGTGCGTAATAGACATCGGCCATGTTAGATGTGTCGACCTTAAGAACGCGGAAACCGTTCACCGTAGCCGCCTCATTCCTCTCCTCATCGAATAGCCGTTTAAGCACTCTACGAATTCGTTCCTTAGAAAGGGACGCCACGTTTTCAGGAAGTCCATGCTCTCTGCAAAATTTGAGAGCGACAGCCTGCGCCTTGTTGTCCTCATAGAGTGACTCAGGGAGCTGAACTAATACAAAACGTCTATCGCCATCATCTTGTCGATTTATATTCAGCACAGCATGAGCAGTTGTGGCCGACCCGGCGAAGAAATCCATGACAATATCGCAACCATACTTACTGGTAGCTATCTGAACTATCCTTTCGAGCAAACTCACAGGCTTAGGGTGATCGAACACCTTTCTCCCACCGAATATTTCGTTTAGCTCACGTGTGGCTTTCTTGTTGCCATCTATATCACTCCAACTATTTGAAGAGTACTTAAGCGCCTCACCAATGTAGTGTTTTTGGTAAACCTGCCAGCGCTCCACTCCCCCCTTGGCAACCTTTTTCCATTCAATGAGGTCGTCGCGAGACATTTCTTCGTATTTGGCTTGGCCACATACCCAACGGCTCTCCCAACCTTCCGGAGCGAGCGGGTAGACAGCTGTTCCATCGGGGGCGTACACAGGAAAAAACATGGTAGGCCGGTCTTCTCTTCTATTTTCACCCCCTGTTCTGCGCAAGGATCTAAGTAAATATCGGCCACGTACATCTTCTTGGTCATATATGCTTAAATCATCCTCACCCATAGGGAGCGGATTGAACTCAAACCGATCTGACTTTGAATAGATTAGGATGTAATCGAACTCACTGGATATTTTCTGATTTCCGCTGCCCATTCGTGTGCCAGTTGCACGAGAAACCAGACCTCTATAGTTGCTTTCTCCAAAGGTTTCATCGCAAACCGCCTTTAGAGAACATAACTCGTCGTCTCCAATCGAGATAAATATTGCACCGTCATCACGAAGCAGATTCCTTGCCAGTTTCAAACGCGGGTAAACCATCGATATCCAGTCAGAGTGAAACCTCCCGTTGGTTTCAGTGTTTGCAACTAGCCGACTGCCCTCTTCATCTTTCTGATTTGACTTCTTCAGGAATTCCTCAGCGCTTTCGGAGAAGTCGTCTTCATAAATAAAGTCACTCCCAGTGTTATACGGCGGGTCAATGTAGATTAGCTTGACCTTGCCGAGGTAGGTTTCCTGCAGCAACTTGAGCGCATCGAGGTTGTCACCTTCGATGAACAGGTTCTTCGAAGTATTGAAGTCCACACTTTCTTCGCGTAAAGGCCGCAGTGTCTTAGCAATCGGTGCGTTAGCAGTCAGCAAGGCCTCGCGCTTTCCTGGCCAGTTCAAGTGATAACGCTCCTGTGGCCCTTCGACAATCGAATCAGCGAGCTCCTGCCGCAGTTGGTCAAAATCGACCGCCAGCTTCGCACTGCCGTCTTCACCCCTGGCCTCAGTGACGCAGCCCGGAAACAGATCACGAATGCGGGCAATGTTGTCCTGTGTGATATTGGGTGAGTGCATTTTCAGTTTTTCCATGTTCTTTTCCTCTAGCAGCCGTGCTTCCGTAAAAGAAGCTCAGCGGCTCAATTGTTCAAGTTCGTTTTGATAAATTCAGTCGTCTATTGCCAGTCCTGGCAAAAGTGCACCCGCAGACTCTCGATAGCCGATGGCAAGGTGCCCTCACAGGTCACGCCCAGATAAGTGGCCGCACGAGTGGTGCCCACGTACAAGTATTTGTCGAAGAGCGCAGGATGTAGCTCGGCAAGCTGGTCGATGCCAATAAAGAAAACAGCCTCAAATTCCAGGCCCTTGATGTGCTGGATATCGAACACACGCACATTGCTTTCTTGCCCGACGGCCTGACCCTCGCGGCAAGCAATCACCTGAATGTTGTGCTCGGACAGGGCGGCATTCAGTGCATCCGCCACCGGGGCCACGTCGTTTTCGGTATTCACAAAGATAGCCGTGGAAGGCAATTGGCCTACAAAGCGCTCAATCTCACGAATGCGATCTGCGAGCCAGCTGACAACGACCGCTGTCTCGCCGGCATGCTCCAACAAGGCAGGCGTCACGCCAGAGCTATTCATATTCGCGGGTAAGCTGACGTTTTGCTCGGTACCAGCGACGGCGCGGATCATGGCACGGGCCAAGTCGTTCAGCTGCTTGCTCTGACGGTAAGAGACTGTGATCTTCTTGATGTCGAAGTCGGCAAAAACCCACTTTAAGTCGTCAGCGGAACGCGCGCCCCAAGTAGTCAGGCGCTGGTTAAAGTCGCCGCACGCAAAGAACGAGCGCAGTTGAGGGTGAGCCAGTGCTGCCATGCAGGCCAGCTGAATCGGCGAAAAATCAGTCGCCTCGTCCACCAATACTTGGTTGCGGTAATGCCCCAGAATGGGCTGAAGCGATGACCAAGCGGGGCTGTCAATATCGCGCAGGACGCTGGGCCGGCTGATCAGGTCGCCTGCGGCGCGCAAGATGGCCAGCAGTACAATATCGAGTTCGAGCGGATGGATGTCGCGGGCCTCGAAGCCCTCGCTGCGATACCAGTTCCCGGTATGTTGGCGTTCACGCCGGAACGCACGGTAGTGTTTTGGAATGCCGTCGAGGTAGCGTTTGACCGGGTTCACGAAGCGCCGGGCATTAGTCTGCACCAGAAGGCTCGCTCCCACATCTGCACGGTCGGTCTCTGCCAGACCACGATCGGCCAGCCACTCAATGATTTTGCCGTTGCGAGAAGTCTTGCTCAGCATACGCTTAGAGGCTGCTGACCGAGCCTGGGCACGCACGGCTTGCATGTAGGCATTGAGAGCAGCCGCGCGGCCCGTGCGCGATGTTGTGGTGTCTTCTTCTTCGTCGGCATCGAAATCGTCTTGCTCGTCGGCCTCAGTTGCCTGCGCCTGCTGCAAACTGTCGATGACACGAGCTAACTCATCCAAAAATTCCCGGTTGCGGTTGAGCTGCAGGTTGAGCGCAGCTTTGATCTTGCCGTCGGAGGCCTCCTTCAGGCTGGTGACAAGCGCCTGCACCTTGGGGAGCTCTGCGGCCAATGATCCGAATGTGGTGGCCAGAGTGCCATCACCGGCACGCGCTAAGATGTCTTGCAAGTGTGCGCCCAAGCTTTTGACGTCAGGGGCCTTGGCATCATGGAGTAGAGCCGCTGCTTCATACAGCTCCTGGACGTAGACGCTGCGTTGCCATGCATCGAAATCGTCAAACCATTGGATAGGCCGGTTGAGCGCAGCTTCGCTAAGGCTAGGCAAGCTCTCTTTCAGAACGAAGATGCCGCCGCCAGAAGCAGTCCTAAGAACACCAAAAGCGTTTCTGGCCAACTCGCGCCGATAGTCCTGCCAAGTTCTAATGCGCAGATCTGAGGCAGGAACGCCTTCTCGGGCAAAAGCCTCTTTGAGGTACTGCTTGAGCAGTTCGGTAGGCGTGAACATCAGCCAGCTGTTGGAATGCGCAACGCCTTGCACTGCAGCAACTGTCTCAACCAGGCGTTGCTCGCCTTCTTCCAGAAAAGCGGTGTCGAGCTTTTGACCGAGGCGCCGGATCAGGGTCGTCGTTTTGCCGGTACCGGGTGGACCCAAGATCAGCAGGCGCTTATCGAGAGGAAGACGGAAAATCTCGTCCTGGTATTGATCGAGTACGGGCTGATCCCGCAACCCCATCTTGGTGATAACGCTGCGGCGAACGCCGTCGATGATGTTGGCCTTGACGGTCTCCTCAGCCAGCAATTGACCCAGGATATCTTCTGTGATCTCTTCCCCGGCAACCTCAGTCAGCAGAGCTCGCAACGACTCGATGGTGAGAGGCCCGAAATGCTCGGCTTCAACTACGGTGTCACGAGAGTCCCACCCATCAGCGAGTGCACTTGGCCGTAGTTGAGCTCGCTCAAGAACCTCAACAACGATTCCGTTGGGAAGCGTGAACTCTGCACCAATCGCCAATGAGGCCAATCGTCCAACAGGAGCCCGGTAGCTGGCCAAGTTAGGAATGCCCGATACCGGCGTAGTGCGGCAGATGTAGTAGGTTTTCTCTTCGCCCTCTTCATCAACCACCACAACGCGAGCAATGGCGGGCTCTGCCACCAATACCCGATAGCTTTCACGGTTTGCCTGGCTGATCTGATCCAGTCGTTGGATAGCCGAACTGGACGTCATCGTATTGATGCTTGCCAGGGTATCGGACCCCAGTGTTCGCCCATCAAGAAGCTTGCTCTTGGAGGCTTCGGCAATGCTTTCGAGTTGCGCTAACGCCTCGCCCGCGACCTGCTCGATGTGTCTCTTCGATTCGTCATTCAGGCTCTGCGTCATACGCTATCCCTACCGGTCAACTGTTCAAGTTCGTTTCTTAGATGTCGCAAGAGCGCGTTGATCTCTACCTTGCGGTTGAATTGCTTTTCTTTGGCAAGCTTGCTTGCGACCTTCTCGACCTCACGCTGCTTCGCCGCAACCTGTTCGACACGAGCGACCAAGTCACCAAGGCCTTCTTGCCGGCGCGCAGGTGTTGGAATCAGGCGGTGAAGCAACTGTTCGTACAAGCCACCCAAGTCGAGCGCCAATGGCATGACGGCGCGCTCCACATCGCTCGGTAACCACGCCGTCGCAAAGTAGTCGCTCAACACCCAACGGCTCGCGTCTGATTCGTTCGGGCGCTTGAACGCGGCGACTACTTGCGTTCGGCTGTCAAAGCTCAGCTCGAAGATGATGGGGAACTGCACCGCACCATCTATGCAGCGCAACACATCCAAACTCAGCTCCGACGTCTTGAGCTGGATGGCGAAGATCTGAAGCTCCGGCACATTGGGTCTAGCGGGCAGGTTGATCGTTTCGGGAGCCAGTTTGTATTGCCAAACGACCTGTTCCACTTGCTCAACGAACAAGTCTTTCAGCCGTGTGTTGGCTCCACTGTGTTCGTAGATCTTGTTCTTTGGCAGGTTACGGCCAAAAGCGGCCTGCTTCGGGTAGCTGATGAACGCGGCGTTCGACTCCCATGAAGAGACATGACTCATCCGGCCTCCTGAATTATCAAGAAGGTGATGAGTTCGAAGTCATCCAGTCCGGCAATAGTGTTGACCAGCGCAGTGGTTTTGCCGCCGCTGAACAAGCTGTCCAGATCCTTCTCTTCCTTCACCTCGATCATCGAACGAATGGTCTTGCCAAGCAGATCGGAATACACCTGCATCTGCCGCCCGTCAGCAGTTTCCTTGTTAAATAGACTGCAAGCCTCCGGAATGGGCTGCGCTTGGCCCTTGCAGCAACTGCGCACCAGATCGAGCAGGCGTTTGACCTCGGTGTGATCATGAATGACCTCACCCTCACGACTGATGTAGACGAGGTAATACGGGTGCAGACGGTTATGTTGGCTAACGCTGACGCTCGAGTTGCGGTTCCGCAGTGTAAAGATCACGCCTGGACGCAGACCAAGCTCAGGTTTGGCTGACACAGCGGCGTGCATGCCGCTCGGTACGTTGCTCAACTCTCCATTGGATTTGACGTAGTTGAGCAAGTCCATGCGGAAGTCATTGAGCCCGAGATCTGTGATCGAAACGCCCGTTTTTAGGTCTTCCAGCTCGATGACTTCGTCTTGTAAGCGGCGCAACTGCTCCTTGCGGTAGGACACGTCGTTGGCTTGGGCGCTGAGCACATTGTCGTCACCCGTGGCAGTGACGTCGGCAATCATCATCCGGCTCTCGACACGCTCCTTGAGGTTGATGTACTCGTCGAGCGAGATGTCGGGCCAGTAATTGACCAGTTGGATGCTGCTGTTGGGCGATCCAATCCGATCCACTCGGCCGAAGCGCTGGATGATGCGCACGGGGTTCCAGTGGATGTCGTAGTTGACGAGGTAATCGCAGTCCTGCAGGTTCTGGCCCTCGGAGATGCAGTCGGTGCCGATCAGCAAGTCAATCTCTGCGTGTTCGTTGGGCAGCACGATGGCCTTTTCTTTGGATCGTGGCGAGAAGAGGGTAAGCAGCTCTTGGAAGTCGTAGCTTTTCTTTTGAGCTGTGTTTTTTAGCGTCGACTGAGGCGCGCTACTACCAGTGACCTTCGCTGTATGCAGGTTCTGATTGGCGAGCAGCTCAGTAGCCAGATTGTCATAGAGGTAATTGGCCGTATCAGCAAAAGCCGTGAAAATCAGTACTTTTTTATTGCCTGGATTAATGGGATTGGCAATCTTGTCGAGCACTAGCGATTTCAGGTGCTGCAACTTGGCGTCTTCGGCTGGCGTGATTTTGCTCATCGAGGCCAGTAAAGCGGCGATGATTTCCAGGTCAACCTGGAGTTCATGCTCCCAAGAAGGCAGATCCATATCTGCAAGCTTTATCCGAATAGTGTTGCCGATTTCCAAGTCATGAAACGAAGGGATGCCGTCTTCTTCAGCGTCAATTGAGTCCATGGCGTCCGTAAGGCTGGCGACTTCTGTAACTCCGCCCCGACTCTCGAACTCCTTAATCAGCCCGAGAACGCGCTGGTGGTTTTCTTTCAAAGAATTAAGTGTGCTGCGGAATGCATAAACAGAGCTTTCAAGGCGCTTCAGCAAATTCGTTGTCATCAGTGCAACCAGGCTTTTTTCCCGGTCTACCTGACGCAGCTTGCCTCGACCGCCTTCAACCTGTGTGTCGTACATCTCTTCATACTTCGCCAATCGGCTAGGCAAGATGTAACTGATAGGGGCATATACGGCGAGCTTGAGCAAAGACAGCTGCTCGAAAATCTCGTTGAAGTTCATTACATCCGTTCGTTGCTCAGCATCTACAACCAGTGGGCTACGAAACGACAAAGGCTTGCGTCGCTCAGGGAATTGCCCGATATCCGTGGTGTCGTAGAAGGTCTGAATGTGTTTGCGCGAGCGTGCGATCGTGACGCTGTCGAGCAACTCGAAGAAATCGAAGTCGAGCGAGTCCAAGATGGCACGCGCCGTGCGTTCCTCGGGCGGAAGTTTTGACCAAGCGTTAAAACTGGCCTGCGCACCACGGAAAATTTCCTCGACAGTTTTGCCAGTACGCAGTTTCTTGCTTAGGTTTTCGGAGTCACCTTCGTAGGCTAGGGCGAGCTGGTTACGCAGGTCATTGAAACGGTTGTTCACTGGGGTAGCTGAAAGCATCAGCACCTTGGTTTTCACCCCCTCCTTGATGACTTTGTTCATCAGCTTTTGGTATCGGGTCTCCTTATCCTTGAAGGCATCGTTGTTACGGAAGTTGTGCGACTCATCGATGACGACGAGGTCGTAGTTACCCCAGTTGATGCGGTTGAGCGGAGTGCCAAACGACTCGCCACTGGTGCGAGTGAGATCGGTATGACACAGCACGTCGTAGCTGAATCGGTCACGCGCAAAGATGTTGGTCTTGAGGTTACGGTTGTAGTTGAGCCAGTTGTCCGCCAGCTTTTTGGGGCAGAGCACCAGCACCGACTTGTTGCGCAGTTCGTAATACTTGACGACCGCTAGCGCTGTGAAGGTTTTCCCCAAGCCAACGCTGTCCGCCAGGATGCAGCCGCTATAGGTTTCTAGCTTGTTGATGATCCCAGTGGCCGCATCCCTCTGGTAGTTGAAGAGCTTCTTCCAGATGAGCGTGTCCTGGTAGCCGGTACGGTCGTTGGGTAAAACGTCCTCATCGATGTCGTCCAGGAACTCGTTGAAGATGTTGTAAAGCATCAGGAAATAGACGCTCTCGGGCGAGTTCTCCTGGTAGACAGCCGCAATGTGATCGCAGATCTGCATGGTGACGTCTTCCAGTTTTTCCGGGTCGCTCCAGATCTGATTGAACAGGCTTAGGTAAGTTGCCGTGAAGGTTGGCTCATCCATTTTGTTGACTAGGTTGGAAACAGCATTGCCTTGCTGGTAACCGAGATCGACGGCCGTAAAGCCATGTAATGGCATGTAAGAGATGTCCGCTTCAGCAGATTGCACGCAGGCGAACTGCTGCATCGGGGCCTTGCTGCGGTTGGACTTGAAGGTCGCCTTGCGCCGCATCCATTCTGCGCATTCTTTAGCAATCGCTCGCTGCGTGAGCTTGTTGCGCAACTGAATCTCGAACTCGCTACCGTACAGGCTGCGCTCACGATCCAGCTTCGGGATGTGAAATTCCTTTCGCTCTTTACGGATCTTGTCGGCAACCTCATTGGCAACGAACGTCGGCGAGGTGAAGATGAAGTTCAGCTCGTCGATCTTTTCCAGCTCTGCTTTCAAAGCTTCGAATGCGTACATCGAAAAACAAGACGCTGCGATATTCAGGCGGGAACCGGGCTTTAACGTCGCCTTGAGGTCATCACCCAGCAGCCTTGTAATATTGTCAATGAGCTCCATCGTTTCCCTTACCTTTTTTTGTCTCTTCCTCTAACGGTGCTTCTGCCTGCAGACCCTGCTCCTGAGCATATTTCAGGATTAGCACCTCAATCATCGAGGCAATGGAGCGCCGCTCTCTTTCCGCTGCAATTCGCAGCAGTTGCTTGATGTCTCTAGAGGTACGAATGGACAGGGTTTCGTCCTTGGGGCGCTTCATGACTCAGTCCTGCAGTTTTTGTGCTGCAAATGTACTGCGCCTTGCTATCAATAGCGACTCAAAAAATTCAAAATGGGCGCGCCGCTAACTACCCTATGCGACCCCTCCTGCAACGCCACGTAACCGGCTCTCTGAGGCACGCCCTCGCTAAAGGTCGAGGTCGCCTTCGCCCAGGAGATCATTGAAAAATGCAGCACCGGATTCCGATAGCACTAAATTCCCCTTCCCATTGCGGTATGCAATAGCTCGTGTTTCGAGCTTCTTGATGTGCTCCATGAGCACACCGCTTTTCATTCCACACGCTATCAGCACCTCGACCTTATCCTCCCCCTTACCGATTTCCTCGATATGGATGTTTGACAGACCTGCCGAGTCTTTCAGCAGCACGTCCATTGTGAAGCCCAGCTCCAATGTCCCCCGAAACAGAACCAGTAGTAGGCCTTGAAGGTTGCGTGCCAGGTCATCCTTGGCATCAGTGCCATCGCTAGTGCGGATAAAGGCGAAGCCATCACGCATGACCAGCTCATACCCAATCAAATCGTAGAGATTGCGGTAGTGATCGAAATTATTCAGTACTTCCTCGAAGTACGGATTTGACTTCAAGCCTCCATCAATAGAAACGGTGCGGTTGATCATCTTTCCGTACATGAGCTGCCCATAGAGCTCTATCGATAGCTTTCGATTCATCACTTTGGCGTGCGCAACCGGCAGCGAAGGTTCGTGGTCAAGCATGTTCAGTCTCCACTTGCAGCTTGTAGTACCTCAGGCTCTCGCAGTCAGTTGCAAGGTTGCCGATTTGGTAGTGCGGGATGAGGCAAATTCCTTCTCGCTTGCGCAGCCAGCCCACCGACATTAGGAGATCGGTCAACTCGTACCCTTTAAGGCGATCTTTCAAGTGTTCATGCATGGCGACGTGGGCGTCATCGGTAAGCCGTGGCTCCCATTCCTCGACCAGATTACCGATGGCCAACAAGCGAGCATCACGTCGACGTTTGAGCTCACCCGACTCATTGGTCTGCCCGCTGAGCTGGTGGATCTTCCCGCTGCTGATCTTGATGTTGGGCAATGTTGTGCGCAGATGCTCTGCCAGCGCCAAGCGCTGGTTAGCGTCTTGCCACTCAACTTTTGCTTCGAACACTCGCATTTTCAGCCCGGAGTAGGTATTCAGACGGGCGAATACAGGGTGTGTGCTGGGCAGGATATTGTCCTTCAAGCTCCCATCATGCAGCTCACGCACGCCCCCATATAGACGATTCCAGGCCTGTTCGATCTTGTCATAGGCCCGACGGTGCGCCTCACTCTGCTGCACATAGCGCATTAACGAGCCACTGATGATCGAAATGTCGTGCCGGTATGAGCGAATCGACTCGACGGAGTAATAGACCGAGCTGGCCAGCTTATCGTGCCCATAGTGAGCCAGTTGGTCGCCGATGCAGGTCAGTGCCGCAAGGGCAGGCTTAGTCCCCTTCAGGTCAGTGTGTTCGCCCAGAAACTGCAAGGCTGGCAGGATGTTGCGCAGGTAGATGCTATTGATCTCGCCTAGGGCTTCCTGAGCCTTAGCCACCTCATCGATGACGTCATAACGCATTTGATTGACGATCTCACCGAGTCGCTGAAGCCGGCCCTGTAGCGCATCCACGCACTCCTTCATCTTGGCGGTTGCAGCGCGTATCTCCTTACGTAGCACACTTACCTGCTCCTGAAACCCAATGTCTTCGCGGATCAGAGATGGCAGAGTGATAAAAACCTCGTAGAGCCGGTTGAACGAGGCCCGTATCAACTCATAATCAGCACTGTTCAAATGACGCAGACGCGCCCCATCGAAGTGCCGGAACATCTCGATCACGAAAGGGGCGAAAACCATCACTCCACGAGCGCTGTCTACCTGAATGACTAGGCCAACACGCTCAAGGTTTTCAATGCAAAGAGCGCTTTCCAGTTTGCGCCGCTCGGCCGGTACCTCGCGCACAACTCGCGTGCTCGGCAGCGGTGCTACAGAATCCAACAGGGCGCGTAACTTCTGCTGGTACATGACAATGCGTACTTCCTCACCCTCACCGACTTTGTCCATGTGATCAATCAGATCAAGGAAAACACCCTTGTTCTGGATCATGTTGATTAGTGCTACGTCCGTTTTGACGACCATCAGAGACACTACGCCTCTATTTCGGCAGCAAGAACCGGCTCGACTGCCTCACGGCACTCCAGGGCGATCAAGGACTCACTGACTCCGGTATAGAGAATCGTCCGGTTCGGGCTGTAGGACTGGTCAGTTGCGTTGAAGTAGTCGAGATTCATGTAATTGCCTAGCACTTTGCTGATCCCTGAGGTCAGGCCAGGCGTGGCCCCGAACACACAGAAGCCATCCGCGTCGGCAATGTCGCGGGCCGAACGCAGATTCTTGTCGTCGAGGTTGGACAGTTCATCGATAAACAGAGGCAAGCTTACCTTGGTGTCGGCTTGCAGCAACTCTTTGAGCAGGAAGGCCAGCAGACGGCAGTTGATCATCACTGAGGTGCCCGTTGATTGAGCTTCGACAGTGAACTCATCGCTGCCTTGCAGCTTGACACGGTAATCGACGCTGACGATCAGGCGAGCCATGTTCAGGGTTGCATCCCGACGCTGATCAGATTCGACGAACTGAGTGCAGAATTTACCAAGGCGGTCGTAGAGGACTTGTGGTGGTAGCTCGCCTCCGGTCAGATTCACAGTGTCGACGGTCTTCAGCAGCTCGTCGAATTGGGGATGTAGCTTGCAGTCAATTGCCACAGCCGTGAGGTTAGAGACCTTGATTGACGACAGGTGATTCTCGATCTCTTTGATAAAAGTACTAATCAGGGTGCGCGCATGCCTGATCGACTGAACCTGGATCATGGTGTCATCGTTATGCTGAACCACTTGGTTGAAATGGTTGTTCTCTTCCATATCGAGACGACCATAGAGAACCCTGTACTTCTCATGCAAATTGGTCAGCGTTTCCAGGCTTACTGCGCTGCGGTGGGCATGCTCGGCATCGTCGTCTAGAGCAACCGCAACTAACAGATCGGACACCAGCGACTTGATCTGGTTGAAGCTACGGCTGATAGCTTGACTGCGGGTTTCGATGGCATCCATTAATTCCTGAGTAACCACGACCTCCTGGCGCTCTGCACGTTGGTAGCCGCTTTTCAGGTACTCCAGACGCGAATGCAGGATGTCATTGACCGTCCTGCTCCAGCGGAGCACGGATTGTTCACGTTCCTTAGCGGCTTCCAATGCTGTTCTAGCCTGTTCAACCAGACGGTTGGCTTCGTCGAGTTGCAGGTTGAGCTCATGGCAGCGGGCCTCAAGAAGCCCGAACCGCTCGGTAGCATCGCCATGTTCCCGCTCTAATCGCACGAACTCCTGCTCAATGAATTCATGACGTTTCAGCAGGGCAATGTTGCGTTCATCCTTCTCGATCTGAGCCTGTTTGGCAGTTATGGTGCTTTCGATCTGCTCGACTGACATTTTCGTCTTATTGGCAAGATCATTGGCGCGGCGTTTTTGCTGAATAAGGCGCTTCTGGACAGATGCCAATTCGTCCTTACGGCTCTGTAGCAGCTTTCCGGCATCGTAGTGTTTAACCAGGACTGGAGTCGGACTGCTCAGGAACGTGAGAGAGCCTTCCTCCTCGTTAAACAGCGCGGCGAAACGTCGAATCGTCTCAATGTTACCTTCGAGCAATGGAGGGCACTCGCCGGTGAAGACCTCCTGGTTAAGCGAGTAGAGAGTGTCCGCTGTGCGGTTGGGGATCTGGTCCAGATCCAGGAGTGACGGTATCGCCCCTTCAATGAGGACTTCTAGATCCTTGACTTTCTGGCTGCCGTTGTTGATTTCACGTGTTAGCTGCTCGAACTCACGACGAAACTCGCCGTCGTCCTTGAGAGCCTTGATGTCGGCTTGATCCTCCTCAACCTGCTCAGCCAGTGCGGCAGCTATCTCTTCCGGGGTCATAGACGCGTAGCCATGCATCGCCGTTGAGAGGTCAATTGAATCCTTTTTGATCCGCTCGTAGTTCTTCGTGATCTCGCCGATGGCGCCTTTCAGCTCCTTGAGCTGGGTGTTTTTACTAGCCGCCTGCTCACGCTGGTGGTCAGCAGATTCTTTGACCACACTGTAGTTCGCAAAGCACTGCATGCGAGCGTCGAGGTAGACCGAGCCCTGCTCGTTGATGCCCTGCTCAACGTCACATAACAGGTTCATCAGGTCCGAGCTTTGAGCGTGAAGATCGGTGAAATTCTGGGTGAAACGGTCCCAGTACGGCTGTCCGTTGCGAATCACCTGGAGTCGGTTCTTTACCGCACTGAGGGTTTCGTACCTCGACAAGATTTCGATGAGATTGACGTTCAGTTCGGCCTCAGTACGATCCTTTCTGCCCTCAATGATCGTAGCGATGGTGTCCGGAAGAGTACGTTTATCTTTGGCTGCAATGTCGAAAGCCAGGTGAATCAGGCGTTTCCAGGCATCAATCTCACGAGTTTGGCTACCACCGCTCTTGAGCGGCAGCAGACAAAAGCGACCAGCATCAGGGCGTGTCGGCTGGTGCTTGTAGATTCGTTCTTTGATATTCACCACATCCTTGATCACTACAGCACCCAGCCTTTTCAGGGTCGGCTCAATTTGTGAGGTCGACAACCCCTCAATCGGTGCTCCCATGCCTCCATTGAGGCTTGATTCATGATTCCAGAACAGGTGCTCGATTTCCGAATATGGCACTGGCACAGCAGTACGCTCATAGCTGTATTGCTTGGTGCCCATGTTAAGGATGATGCAGAACGCCCCGTGCGGATTCTCCGCTTCAAGAACCATGAAGGAGTTTCTGTCGGGAAAATAGAAGCCAAAAGTCGCATCTCGGCCGTAGTGGCCTTTTGTGCTCTTGAAGCCGAATTTCCGCTCACAATCGTGGAGATTTTCTTCGGGCAAGAGGAAGAACTTCAATGCATTGAGCATCGAGGTCTTGCCCTTATTGTTATCGCCGAGCAAGGCCGTGTGTTGGTCGATACGAACCTTCGTATAGCAGTAAGCCCCACTATTGATCAGCACGATCTGCTTCATCTTGAAGTCTTCGTGGAACATAGATTCGATGCTCATGGACGCTCCTCAAGTACTACAGGTACCAAGTAGGTTTCTTGCTCAAGCACCCTGCTGCTGTCACGCATAAACTGGATCACTTGATCTGTTTCAGGTGACAACCCCTGATACTTAATGACCTCCTGCCGCTGCTGATTGGTCAACTCGTACTTGGATTGAGCCAAACGCTCTTTCACGTCAGGCGGGGCAAGGAATACGGGGGGCTTTTCACGCAGCAGGGCTGTCAAAGAAGCGAACATCCGTAGGCCTCCCATGTCTACATCGAACAAGCAATACAGCTCATCGAAATGATTCAGTACGCTGGCATTCAGCCTGTTAGTCACCTGGTTTCCCGAACCGGAGATCAGCTCAATATCACTGGCTGTAACAGCCAAAATCCCAGCAATGAAAGGCAGCGTTTCATCGACTCGAAGGAAATTCTCCAGGTTCTCAACAATAACCCCCACCCTGCCCAGCACCCTCGGTAGCACCCATGCGCCAGCCTCAGTTACCGCCACAGTCGGATGCCGATGCTGAGCAGAGCGAAATATCAGTAACGATTCGGAGACACTAACTCGATGGCTATTGCCGTCTATGGCTGCTCCGACTCGGCCTCCAACACCAGACGGCCTGAACCTCATCAAGAGCTCATCGAAGGCAGCCGAAAGAAGCACTTCGACGTGATAGCTACTTTTTTTTAGCTTCTTGGCCAAAAAAATGCGACTGATGTCTTCTCGCGCTACGCCTGCAGCCACAAGCTTTGCGATCAGCGCATCGAAGTTGATGGGCTGCCGTGATTGAACTTTGGCCAGATAGCTATAAATGACTGACGACAAAATCGACTTCCTTGTGAAAGTTGTTGGCCCTCAGGTATTTCGATAAATGAATCACCCAATCAGGACCCTCGCGGGGCTCCCTCGGAGAAAGCGGTTCAACCGCTGAAAACCTATGGATCAAGTGCGCTAAGGGAGAACCGTTCAGATCTCTCATTGAGCACAGCGCTCACGATATGTAAACTTAAGCGACTCATCTAGAGTGTTTACCTGTACAGGTAAAGTTTTCGAGCAGGTGGAGAGCCAATGAAACGAAAACAGTCGATTGAATCCGTCCGCTGGGATTTGGCCTTACGCTACCGCCTGATCGAAACAGTAGCATGGTGGGAAGGTCGCTTGACCACGAGCCATCTGATGCAGAGCTTCGGCATCAGCCGCCAGCAGGCGTCGAAAGACATCAATACCTATATCAACGACCACGCGCCTAAGAACCTGGAATATGACAAGCATTTGAAGGGGTATGTACCTAGCAAGCAGTTCAGCCCGCTGTTTATAGACGACAGCGCCAGCGCTTATCTACACCTGGTCAGCCAAAGCCACGACCGCGCCCCGCATGTGGAAGGGTTAGCTCTAGCCTACGCCCACACCGAAGTGCTGCAGGTGCCGGATCGCTCGGTGCGCCCTGAAGTGCTGCGCCCGCTATTGAAGGCATGCAGGGCCGGACTGCGTCTGGAATGTGAGTATGTGTCGTTCAATACGCCGGTGGTGGAAACCCGGCTGATCGCACCACACACACTTATCTACACTGGCATGCGCTGGCACCTGCGCGCCTATTGCGAGAAAAACCGCGATTACCGGGATTTTGTGCTGAGCCGCTTTCGCGGCGTACCCGAGCTGATGGATGATGAAACCGAATACACGCGCGAGCTAGACCCTGGCTGGAGCACTAAGGTACAGGTCATTATCGAACCTGACTCACGCCTGAAACCCGAGCAAAAATCCATCATCGAAACCGACTACGCCATGCAGGATGGTCGCCTGGTGATTGAGACCCGAGGCGCGCTGGTGCAGTACGTGCTGCAGCGCTATCAGATCGATACGACCAAGGTGCATACCAAGGCCACAGCGCAACAGATTGTAGTAGTGAATTTGGATGAGCTGCAGGGGTGGCTTTATCACTGAGCCCTAGGCTTAACCAATATGAGATCGCTTCCATCTACACCATCACGAAGGTACAGCTCTGGCGTGGACTCTTCTGAAATGCCTTCCAGCATCAACGCAGTCTTGGCTTGCTTGAAAGCAGCCGGAATTGAACAACCGAATCCAATAGCCGAATAAAATTGCGCTGAAAATACGCGGGCCGCTTCGTCACCAATTGACTGATTCATGCCAATTGCCGCATCCACATATTGCGTACATGCGGCCGCCTGGTTAAATGAGTGGCACGTATTAAAGAAGACCAACCGAACTGAGTCGTAAAGTTCGAAGGTGGCGACAATGCTCGCCATCGGGACAAATGCGGCGTCACCATTTCGGTCCAACAGAACGAGCTCATCCTGATCGCTGCCGTGTCCACTAGAATGCACAATCGTGGGTTTGAGCTCGTTCATGTACTGCAAGATATCTCCTGAACGCAGCGCCCACCTCGACTCAAGCTTAACCGCGTCACGATGATCCGAGAGTCGAATTTTTTGATGAATCTCTCGGACTTCCTCGTCCAGCAATAGCCTGCGATCAGAGGCTGTCGCTGGATCAGTCGCAAAGAACGCAACCTTAATTTCTTCGGGCAGCGCAGCCAACTTATCAATGCGGGCAGCAGCTTCCCGGTGCAGAGAATCATGCGTTTTCAGGCTGGACTCTACCTCACGGAATTGCCGTTTCTGTGCCTCCTGCATTTTTTGCTGCTCCGTATTTCTTTTCTTCAGTACCTTCGCTTCTTCGCTTTCCACACGCGACTCAGCTGTCGCCAGCTTTTTCTGCTCTGCGGCAATCTTCTTCTCCAGCTTGGCAACTTCAACCAAATGCTTCGCCTGCAAATCAGCATAACGGTTGGCTTCTTTAAGCTTGGAGGTAGCTGTAGACAACTGCTTGGCTTTGCTCGCGGTAGATCCAGCAGCAAGAGATTTTTCCCCGCATCAGCCGCCTTCTGCGACTCCCTGGCCTTCAGGCTCGATAGCTTTGCTAGGGCTTCACGAACGCTGCCAACTTGACGACGATACATATCAACACTCATAGGTGCCCCCTACAGTTTTCAAAAGCGGCACAGCAGTCATGGCGAAGAAGCATGCCGCCTTGTGAGCCAGAGCCTGGGTATAAACACAGCAAAGATAGGTACATGATTACGTCGTTTTAGAAAAGGCCCGACGTAATGGCATGGCGTAATATCAGTCCGGCTGACCACCATAGGCAACACGAGCCAAACCCAGCATCAGAGTCAAAGCAGCTATCAGCAGAAGATGTTCAGTCAGCGAACTCAGCATGATCATGGCGGATCTCCTCGGGTTGCGATGACCCAACCATAGGCATCATTAACCTCGGAAGCGATACGTAAACTTTTGGCATGTAAACATTTAGAACGTGCGCCGACCTGCGCCGACGGATGCGCCTTGCTGGATCTAAAAACCGACGACCACTGTACATAAAAACAGCCATCGACAATTTCTCATGAGCAACGCACTGATTCTTGGCGCACTCCACGCCAGCAATGTCGCTGAAGGCGCTTTCGAGTGCACGTCACACGCACAGAGTGACTAGGACGAAGGGGATGCCCCGCGCACCGAACCTCGTTACATTTGGTGGTCATACCGCGCCAGTTTCAGCATGAAGTAGACGTAATCAAGTTTCTCTTCGGTCGGTTCATCATCACGCAGCCAGCGCACCTTGATGCCCAGGTACTGCGCCCATTCAATGCCCTTCTTGAACCCTCGCCGATCATCATTTTTTGCCGCGAGCTCAACGTATTGGTTCACCAACTTGTATTGGTTTTTGCCTGCCCGGTACTTGGCATTTTCAAAGGCCGTCTGGAAGTGCGGCATTGCAGACTCGAATTCCTCTTTACGGTAGTGGTAGACCCCACGCAACCAGGGCTTCATCCAGCACAGTTGTTCATCAAGCCCGTAGGCCGCTACCTGGGAGGCATACTCGTCAATTTGGTCCAATCGAGTGGCGGCATCATCCTTGAGCCAAAGTCCCTGATTCAGCAGCTCAGCAAAGCAGTGGGGCGGAAGAAAAGCTGACTGCCGCCGGATCAGATCCTGAAGGGAACACACGGCAAAAAGGCCGTACTTACTCTTGAGCGCAGCGAGCACATCATCTCGTATTGGCGCCCCCGGACGAGCATTCTTGAGCTGCTCCACAGTGTTGGCGACAGCAGCCAATTTACTGTCGAAGAATGCCCAGTAGTGACTACAGGCGTTAAGCCACACAAACAGGGCCGACTCAGGGGACTCTTGTCGCTGCATTACCGGTGCAAGCTCGGCCTTGAACTCGTTGACGTCATCGGTGATCCACAAGGCGTACTCACGGAATTGATCGCAAACATCGGCGAGATACTGATGATCGTAGGCGGCGGTAATCTCCCTTGTGATGTAGCTCGACACCCGAGCGACCATCAATGCCACGAGGATGCTGACCTGTAGCTCTTTGGGTACATCTCGCCCGCTCTCAGCCAGCGCGGCGAATGACTCCTGGAAATTTTTGATTAGCGCTGGAAGGGCCGGAAGCCTTGCACCTCGCGTCCACTTGATGGCGTTGTCGAGGTTCTGCTGAAGCGTGTTGTTGTCACTACACGGGTTCTTGCCTGGATAGTGGAATTGCGTCTGTGAAAGATCGCAGCGCACGTAGACCCAACGCATGACCTTTTCCAAAGGCAGTACTAGGCTGCCATCTTCAGCGACTGTCGGCAGATACCAGAATGTGTCTTCGGGTGTGTCGAGCGCCAGGTCTGCAAGTCTGTGTTTGAGCAAACTCTGATTCAGTGACACGACAAGCAAAGGGATTGCCTTGGTCGAGATGAAGTACCGGAGGGTTTCCACTTTGCTGAGGTAGGTACCCTCTTCTCGAACCAGCCGGCTGTATGCCTCCAGCAGATCGTCGAGCGGATCGCCTATTGCACTCATGACCTGGATGCTGGGTAAGTACGCTGTCAAAATGCTGCTGAGCGTCTGAATCATCTGTTCGAAATTTGACAGCAGCCCACCTTCTTCTTTGGCGAGTCTCGCCAACTGCTTTTGGATGGCCTTCTTCTGCGTCTCGTCAATGTCATCATGACTGGCTTCCTTGCGGGGAAGCACGCCGAATGCATCGTAGGCCAGCTTGACCAACTCGCCCTGGGTGGCAAAGCAAGTATCTCTATTCATCTGAAATCCTTGATACCCCCGGCCAATGGCCGGGGGACGCGTTCCTAGCGTTGGTTGGGGTTGAGCTGTTTACCGCGATTGCCATGAACGTGGGCATTAGTCGGATTGGTACCCGACGTGCCACGATTATTGTTCAGGGCATTCGCTCTGTCGTTCTGCTGCTGGCGCTGCTGGCTGGTGGAGGTATGTTGCTTGGACATGATTGTCTCCTGTTGGGTGTTAAGGAAGTCCCATCCTAGCCACCCGGATTAACGCGGTATCTAGGCTTTTTGGAGACGAACTTTCAGCCACCTACCGGCTCACAGACGCAAGATCTGTATCATCACAGGCATGCCAAGCCATCGCCGTCAGAGCCTTAGCAGATACCGCGCCACAGCTCATCAGACTCGACAACAGCTATAAATCGGCCAGCAGTAAACACATCAGGGAACAATGAATCCCGAGCCCCCTCGTCAAGTTCATCCATGGGCCGGAGTAGATACTTCTCGTCACGCAGAATGACCTCCAACGCTTCACGGGATACCACCCTGAAGCCATAGACGGACTGTCCATCGAGCTCAATGGACGTGTCGACGATCCAGGCACGCATATCCGTTTCAGGCTCCAGGCCGTGATAGCCCAATCTGGCGCGCAGGTCTTGATCAGCTATCAGCGCACTGAGCACCGCAACCTGCTTACGCCGTAACTGCCAGGCAGCCTTGCGTAACGTGTTGGTGCGATGCAGCCAGACCTCATGGGTGGTCGAGCGGATATACCCAGACTTGACCTCCAAAAGCAGCACTACGCCATCCTGGTGGCAGATCAGATCCACCTCGCCAGCATCGTCCTCTTCGGTCGCCAGTGGCCGATAGCCCACCTCAACAGCAAAACCACGCTGCCTAAGGCTCTCGGCCAGCGCGAGTTCTACTCGCTGGGTTTCAGCCTGCATGTCGGCCCGGCGAGCGTTTACTCGTCGAAGGTAATTGATGGCCGCCGTCAGGTTGTTCTGCTTCGCGCCAACCCAGGGAAACTGAAAGCTGTAGCGGCCGATTTTGTAGAAAGGCTGCTCGTACAGTCGCGGCGCAGGCGTGCGAGGTTGCTGCTTCAATTGCTGTGATAGCGCTTTGAGGTCGCTGGTCCAGAACGTGAGGATCGCCTTGGCCGAGTCGGCGCTGCCTTTCGGGTGTTCCTCGCAGACAGTCCAGCCAGTGATCCTGCGGATCTTTTCTTGCTCTTCGGACCAGGTCATGGGGAACCTGTTTTCCCCTGAAATCACACCATCCATCGCCAAACGACACAGCGCCTGGTCAAGCACGCCCGACTCGCGAAAATGATCCTGGAATGGCTGAATGGACTCTTTCTGAAAGAAAATCGAGGTCAGCTCGCTCGCCAGCAGTACGTGATGAAGCTGGACGTGGGTACCGTCATTGAGCAAGACTTGATCACCGAGGCCGTATATCTGCTGCAACTGCAGTTTGCTGCGAACCGCCTTGATATAGGCCAGCTGGTTCAGCTCATGATTCTCATGCGAGCCGATAATTTGTTCAGCCATGCCGGAGTCGATAAATGCTTGTACGGCACGGTTAATCCAGTAGTGCCAAAGCCGATCGCTCTTACGCCCGGTGCGCTGCCACTGTTCTATTCCTGCCTCAGACTGGTTGTAGATCACCGGCTCACCCGGCTTTAGCTGGTAACGGCATTCAGGATCGAAACAGAACCAGTCGATTGAGCCTTCGTAGTCGATCCGCTCTTGGGTGGCCCCAATCAGTACAGCCAGCCATTCGAGATTTTCACGGCATTCGGCCAAGTCAGTACTAGCGGATTCAGGGAAGATGATGGGTGACAGGTGTCGCTTCAGTGATTGCCCGAGCCGTGACTCGCTCAGGCGAAAGTCCTCTTCCGGGCAAGCCCGGAGTTTGCTCAAGATGATGCGGTTGTAGACCGTCCACTGCTGGCCGGAAGGGTCATCGGAGCCATTTTCGGTAAATGCCTGATAGGCCAGCACGCTGAGGTAGGAAAACAGCTCCAGCAGCGATAAATGCTCCAGCTGTTTTTCAGCGGTTGAAATCAGTTTATCAAAGGGTTTGAACTGATCAAGCAAGCGATCACAGACCCCGAAGAAGACGTGCCACTCCTCCCCAGCGAGCGCTGCACGAAGCGCAAGCCAGAGCGGCGAATCAGTGCGCTCAAACAGCTTCGCGTAGCGAATCGCCCATCTGAGGGTTTCCGGGTTATGGCTAGCGAGGGGCAACAGCACCTCTTTACTGACTGTATTATCGGAATGCAGCACCCGGCTGAGGGCCAGACTGGCGAGTTCGGATTGAGCAACCGCATCCATATCAAGCCAAAACGATGCCGATGCCAGGCCTCGCGCACGATCAATTGCTGACAGGTTCTTACCTGCTGGGCGTTGATCCAGAAAATGATGCAGGCTTTCATCAAGGGCGCGGCCCTTGCTGAGCTCTGGCTGATACCGTTCGTATACCGACTGGTAATGCTGTCGGCAGCGCTCTCCTTTTTCTGTCATCCCACAGCGCTCACATCAGCCTTAGATTCCTGGCCAGAGCCTAAACCATCGGCAGGCCAGGATTCCATGGGCATGGTGCTACTGCGCAGTAAGTAGGCAATTAGCCTCGGCTACTTCCAAACCCATGATGATTATCACCGTAGGACTTCGTAGCCGCCTTACAGAGGTAGCTCGCCCTGTAGAACAGTGCAGGCAGCTCATCCACATCACCAGGGCGGACATCTCGTTCTATTCGGTATTCAGCGTTTGGCGGGATATTCACCAGTCCTCTCACGGCATCAACTGGCAGTCCCAGAGCGCTTGCCCAGGCTTCTTTCATGCGGTTATTGATATTGCTGGCTTTAGATTTGAGCCACCCCACCGTGTAGTAAGCCTCCTGATTGAGCAGGATCAGCAGATGGTAATGCGGCCGCCCCATCTCTCCGATTTCTCTAGCCCAGACGTAACGCACCTTGCTGTCATGAGCGTACGGATTCCGCTCACGTGCCTTTGCGCGATTGTGCTCAATCTTGGCTTTGAATGAGTCGATGAAGCGGCTGATAACTTCGTTGGTGTAAGCGTAGTCAGGCAGGTCGATACCCAATGGCAGGCGTAGATCCACTCGGAATGCCAGCACCCTTGAGTGCTGCTCCAGCGCTAGGTCAATGGTCTGCTTTAGACGGGAAAGGTACTCTCGGATAAAAGGCCCGGCGGCAAGCATTACGGGCAAGCCATCGTAGGTAGGCAAGTCGTGCAGGTGAAGGTTGGTGTTACCGGAATGACGAAGCAGAGGGCGTTTTGTCTTGGGGGAATCAAGGTGCATGGTTACTACTCCTGGGTTAGGTTCATAACCTGTGCCCATTGAGTATTTTTTAACCGTTACCTCTTGATGCTCAACCTACCTGGATACCGTTGATGTGACTGTAACCTGACGAGTAAGCCTGAAACCCTGCAGGTAGTGATCACTGCTTAAAGCATATTACTTTTACCGAGAATGACGCTCTCGACTGGCTCGGGAAACAAAGCCTCAATTATCCAGCCTGGCCGGATAATTTCTGCCAGTCTGTTACTCCGGAAGAAAACCATCTCCGCACGCACCAAGATGGTCACAAGCCTGGTGACCTCAGGCCCTGATAAGCCGGGCAATGAGGGACGCTATCGCTCGGCCTGCAGAGAGACTTACAAATCGCCCATAGGCCAGCAGTCCGCCCGGCATAAGCGCCATGACCAACCAACGGTGGTCATGGCGCAGATGGCTAGTTTAGACGGCAACTCCCAGCCGGCCGACGCGAACGGGGACAGCCTCGGCTAGGTCACGCTCCTCGACTCTGGCCAGGATCCAATCGTGCACTTCGCTATCGACCCAGCCGACGCAGCGATCCCCCAACGAGACCGGCTTCGGAAAGGTGTTCTCTGCGATGTATTTGTAGATGGTCGACCGTGCCAGGCCAGTCGAGTCGATGACTTCTTTCAGACGGATGATTCGCATGAGCAGGCTCCTCTGTGGCTCAGAGGATTGCCCGGGTTTGTAAAAAATCACCTGATTAACGTCGATCCATAGACCAGGCACCTAACGCTTGCCTCGAGAGGCTGGTTGGTCTTGGCCGAGGCATTCATCGAGAAGATCGTTCCTGGTGACGCTTGGTGTCACCGGGCGGATGCCCCTCAAACGACAACTGAACTGCCTATCACTACGCAACCACGCCGATCTCAAACCCTTGTAACCGCGCTTACACCTCGCAGCTCATCGCTTCGAAAATGTCGCAGCCCTAACCACGCCTGATGACCAGCAGCCCAATTGTTGCGAAGACAGATAGCCCTCCGTGATGACGACGAGTACCCAGTTCATGGTCGTAAATTTAGTCGAAATAAGAGCACCCTGAAAAGCCAGTTCCTATAAAAATAAAAATATCGTCTTATATTTCAGTAAAAAATGGCTAAAGCCCAGCAAAAGCGCTTATATCCATAAAAACATGAACATAGAATATTTATAAAATAACCATATTTAAAACCTAAAACTAAAATAGATCCTTACTAGATCTTTAGTAGATTTTTCATTGAATTTTTATAGAGCATATCTATAATTAAATGAATTAATAGATTTAATGCATGAAAATTTCAACTATCATAGGATTGAATTATGGAAGCTTCCGGCAACCTGAAAGGGGCAGATGCCCTTAGCGAGCTACTCAGCGAACCAGGGCGCAATGCTCGCCACGACATCTGGCTATGGCTATACCTCTATATGACCCAGAACGCTCGATTTGACCCACGCACCTGCTGTGGCTTGACGATGCGAGACGAAATCGCCGTTTTCCTTAAGCGCAAAAAATACGCCTCGTATCGCATTGCTCGGGAGAAAGACCGAAGTCTGATTCCAGATGAGTCACTGACCTGGATTGACGAGGACGAAAGGCAGTATCAATGGCTACTCGGCAGGCTCACGAGAATCACTGAGGTGAGGCTGCCCAGGGGGGTTGTGCACCTCAAGGGTAGAGAGCACCTGATTGCTATCATTGATATTTGGAATGTCGACCTGGAGGAGAAGGCGCACGAAGTCGAAGCTCTTCGCAAGGAGTGGCTTAGGCACAAAGCAAAGGACAGTGCATTCGAGTGGTTCGGAGACAAGAAGGAAGGTGCCAAACGCTGTGCATGCGCTTGGGAGTGGCTGGAGAAAGACAATCGTCTTTTGTCCAGACGAGACACTCCCATTACCAACTACAAAGACCTACTCATGTTTTTCGATGGAGCAAGGCTCGGGCGTAACGAGCAAAAGGCGATCATCAATGAGATAAAAAAGAGATGGAATCGCAAGCAGCTCGACGTACGCAATCCAGACAAGAAACAGCTCAACGTAATGATCCCGATAGCGGTGATCGCCCAGCTGGATGAATTGGCCGCAAAGCACAAACTGAAGCGACCGCAAGTCATAGAGCGGCTGATAACCGGTGAGTTCGAAGCAGGGATACACCTTGATTATTAGTGGGCACCACGAGCCTTCTTCTCGTTGATCGGTGGCGCACCCACATCACCCGACACTGTCCTGAAGCAACAGCATCAAAACTCTGTATTCCAAACAGTATTCCATGCAGATTTCTTAACCGAAATATACTATTCATATCAATAATTTACATTGCCAGTTCAGATTACCCCGGCCCACCAAATAAGCAGTACAAATCAAGCACTTAGCATCGCGCTCAAGTGCTTTTTTTGTGCCTCATAGGGCCGTTTTAGCTACGTTTTTAGCTACGTAGAGATGGTTAAACGTCAACCTAAGCTGCAGGCTGCCAAGGATGGTGCACGAGCGAGAAGCCTCAGCTCCCACCTTGACCTGCATGATTCCAGATGAACGAAAGGGATTTGCACGATGTTGGAGTTGAACTCGCGTCTAGTTATTTTCTACGGTCTGTCGATTGCTCCAGTCCCTTTGGTCGGGCCAAAACCTGATATAGATCACTGCATGATGGCTCTCAGGACAAAATTCAAGAAAGGCGAGCTATTCCAGCTGCTGGATGCCGACTCAGCTAGCATTCGCGTAGCGGACATGAAAGTGGACACCACGAAACGCTTGGCCGCGATTTTATTTCAGTACTCCGATAAGAAGGTAGCTGATCCTGTCTTCAGCGATCTTACCTCTGGGAAGCTTCGGCAAGAGTCCAAGCTAACTGGCGAAGGAGTGGCGATCTCCGCGCACGCTCTCATTTCGCTCATCCCAACTAAACCAGGAGGCAGCGAGTTTCAGCTGCTTCTTGAGGACGTCCCTGGTATCGGGAAAACAAAAATCGAAAGGTTCCTCAAGACCTTTCTCAAGTTGTTGCTGACCTCCAGCTATAAAGACAAAAGTGCCACCAAAGATGTCACCACTTATCCCACGCTTGCATTATCGGCGTTTGCGAGCAAAACGCTTAGGGAAGACCTGGAAGACGGCCAGCTAAGCTTTGTGGAGCTGACTAGAGAAATCCCAATCAAAGCCTTAGATGAGCTGCCCGAAACCGCCAGCATTGTAAGCTCCATTAGGGTCAAAGCGAAGAATAAGCCGCAAGGCAAACAAGCCATAGGCTTCATCAACCTCATCAAAAACTATGGCAAAACTCATAGGTTCGATGATGTAAAAGTTGTTTTCAAACGTGCCAATGATCAGCAGAAGACGGTAAATTTTAAAAGCTTAAGACAAGATGCTGGAGACATTTGCTTTGGAAAAACAGAAGAGATCACAGTCAGTCACGAACTTGGGCAATGCGTCAGCGTTATTGATGATAAGCTACTTGCCAAAATGAAATCCTTGCTTTGAGGCTTGGGCAATGAAAAACTCTTTAAGCAGACTATTAATACCAGTTGCATATTTAAAGATAAAAAGAGATGACAAGGTTCTCGAAGAACTCACTATCCCTTTGATTCTTACACTACTCACAATGGCGACAATTTTCTTAGCTGGTGAGAAATTCTCTATATACGGCACCCCCGGCCTAATAAACTCAATCATCTCCTATCTTCAGCTTTTAAGCGGTTTTTATATCACCGCGCTTGCGGCAATCGCAACCTTCAACCGTGAGGGGATGGACGACCCTATGCTGGGTGATCCGCCAACACTTGAGACTCACAACTCCCTCAAACCAGAAAAGCTTTCACGCCGAAGATTTTTGTGCTTTCTTTTTGGATATTTGGCTTTCGGCTCGCTACTTCTTTACATAGGCGGGACTATCATCACTCTATCCGCGCCAATACTTAAAGCTCAACTTGATACCTCCACAGTTGTAATACTGCGATGGACGATCTCAACAATATATATATTTTGCACTTTCAACATTCTCATTACCAGCTTACTAGGCATGTATTATTTAACTGATCGACTTCATAGAGCTCCTCCCGTTGCTAGCGCCCCTCAAGAAGAAGTAATTCATGAAAGCGACAAGCTATAGGTGTAGCACAGTGTATACAGAACTGCTCCTCACCAGACGAGTAAAAGCCTTACGCGCCAATCGAAATCTTTCCAGTTCAAAGCGAGCGCCCCCCTTTCGGGTGCATACTTTAATTTTCGGAATTTCGCGCAATACGCGTGATATTCTTTAAAGTCGTTAGCAAGCGCTTCAATCCATACCGCAAAAAGCTTTAGTCCTCATTTAACGTCACTCCAAATATCCGCATTACTTAAACAGCGCAATCGTCAAGTTACTTAGCAGGTAAAGCCAATAGAAAGGATCAGGTGCTAAAACTTTGGATTTTCAGCCCCCCGCTAGCTGCCTCACCTCGGGCAACCCGATCAAAAAAGAAGATGACTCGCGTCCTGATTCATAATCCGCCCTAGACGCAGCAATCATTCCGGCCAATTTACGCGGCTCGCTTAAACCCAAAGACGAGAGAGTTTCGCGGCCCTCATGACTTATGGTCATGTTTTCTCAATAAAAACCTCTCACGTGTCCAGCATAGCTCCTAGTCGATGGATTAAGCAGCAATTCCAAAGCGGGCAACGCCGCCACTCCCTCTTCAATTGTCGGCCGTCCACGCCAATGGCCAGCATTTGGGCAAGCTGTTCATAAATGTAGGCCCAAGCCAACTAGCGCCAGGAGCGGGACGCGATTCCATTGTTTTGGAACTTCGGTACTGCTGGCTCCTGGACATAGCCGAGAGCCGTGGCAATGCTGCCTTAACTCACAGCAATAATGGTGCCGCAGCGGGCTGCGAATGACGGCGTAAAAGCGCTCCTACCGCTATGATTAGCACCCTATGAAGCGGTAAAAAGTCGTTACTAATCGCTCGAAAATCCTCGCCGCCTGCTGTCAATAACAAGAAATTGGTGAACGGTTGTGCTGATTACACACGGCGACCAACCGGTCAGAACAAGCTCCGCACTTATGAACAGAAGTGTTCGGCCGATAAAGGTGAACCACTGCAAAAAGCTCTACCAACCTGACGCTCTAGATAAGGATTAATCGTGATCGTTTACGCTGCGACAAAACAGCAATTCCTAAAAGACAGCGATAACGATGACATAGAAGAGGTCATCCTCAGGCATTTCAAAGAAGCCACCGGCAAAAAAGTAGGGGCGTCGGAGATAAAGTCCTGGCAGGGTTCATTGAGCTATATGGCGAAGGTGCTTCGAGACGATGGTCTGCCCAACGATGCAGGGTTGGCCATTGAGCTGCATATCCCGCAGTCGTCGAAACGAATCGATTTTCTGCTCACGGGGCTCGGTGAAAATCAGGTTAAGAACGCGGTGCTGATCGAACTCAAGCAGTGGAGCAAGGCGACCGCTACCACCAAGGACGCGATCGTAAAAACCGCATTGGGTGGAGGACTGGTGGAAACCATTCACCCCTCCTATCAGGTCTGGTCATATGCCGCGCTTCTGGAGGGCTTCAATGAAGCCGTCTACGACAAAAGCATCGAAATACGTCCCTGCGCCTACCTCCATAATTATGTCAGCGACGGCGTGATCAACTCGGCACATTACGAAGCCTACACCAGCAAAGCACCGCTGTTTCTCAAGGGCCCGGATGAGCTCACGAAACTACGAAACTTTCTTAAAAAATACATCGTTCATGGTGACAACAAGGAGGTGTTGTACGAGCTCTCCAATGGAAAAATTCGCCCGTCCAAAGTGCTGGCAGAAGCACTTAAAGGATTGATGAAAGGTAAGCCCGAGTTCGTATTGATCGATGATCAGAAAACGACTTTTGAATCGGCTCTTGCCGCAGCCAGTGCCGCGTCTGAGGAAGCGCCGAAAGTACTGATCATCGAAGGTGGCCCAGGTACAGGAAAAACGGTTCTGGCGATAAACCTGCTGGTGAAGCTCACGGGACTTGGATTGTTGAGCAAATACGTCTCGAAAAACGCCGCTCCCCGAAAGGTATACGAAAGCAAATTGGTCGGCACCGTCAAACGTAGCCATTTTTCCAACTTCTTCTCTGGCTCCGGGGCGTTCATCGATACTGAGCGCAACACCTTCGATACATTAGTTGTAGACGAAGCTCACAGGCTCAATGAGAAAAGCGGTCTCTACGGTAATTTGGGTGAAAATCAGATCAAGGAATTGATTGAGTCAGCAAAATGCTCGATTTTTTTCATTGACGAAGACCAGCGCGTCACCTTGAACGATATTGGCAGTAAAAAAGCTATTCGAGCATTTGCCAAAGCCAAAGGTGCAACCGTGGAGGAATACACTCTCTCCTCCCAATTCCGCTGCAGCGGTTCCGATGGTTACCTGGCGTGGCTGGACGACGTGCTAGATATTCGCGCTACAGCCAACCCGTTACTCGATACCAGTGAGTACGAGTTCAAGATCTTTGATACTCCGCAGGCGATGCACGCTGCTATCGAACAGAAGAATCACGATAACAAGGCGCGAGTTGTTGCGGGTTACTGCTGGCCTTGGCTGAGTAAAAAGGACTCCAAGGCTGCCGACATCGTTATTGGGGATAGCTACGCCCGTCAATGGAACCTCGACCAAGACGGTAGCTTATGGATCATCGCCGAAAACTCTATCGAGCAGGTCGGCTGCATTCACACCTGCCAGGGTCTGGAGGTAGATTATATCGGCGTGATCATCGGCCCAGATTTGATCGTCAGGAACGGCCAAATACTGACAGTACCCTTTGAGCGCGACAAGCATGACAAATCGATCCGCGGTTGGAAGAAACTGATGAAAGAACAGCCGGATCTGGCACGCCATGAGACAGACTTGATCATCAAAAACACCTACCGAACTTTGATGACCCGTGGCATGAAAGGCTGCTACCTGCATTGCACTGATCAGGAGACTGCGCTGTATTTTAAAAGCCGTCTTGGCGGATGCGGCAGAAAATAACGATACCCCCAGCCTTCAGCGATATGAAAGCATCAGACGATGTCTACGCCTGCATCATGCCAGCTACCCTAAACACCGCTCACTGAGCGCCAGACTAACGCGTCGCTTTAAAAACCATTCGAAGAACACGTTGTGCGTATGTGTCGCGGCCAGCGACATGAGAGCCAGACATGTCGCTGAAACTTAGAAATAGCGACACGTTATGCACACATGTCTACCCATGACGCGATAAAAGTGCGCTCATCATCGCCCACCGGTTCATAGACTGAGCAGCCCGACCATTTTTGCGCGACCACCTCGGCGCGGGTCGAGCAATCAAGCGTGCGCTAGGACCTTGGCGGCTAGTTAAGGAGCGAGCATAGCGGCTCACACCCAAGACTGAGTTACCATGCCGCCGCGAAATTCCCGCCGCCCCCTCTGGCCACTTATGTCCTCCACCGCGCTGTACACCGACCTGTCCATCTACTACGACCTGATGTGCGCCGACATCGACTACCTGGCCCAGAGCGACAGCGCACGCCGCCTGCACCAACTGTTCGGCAATAGCGGGCGCCGCCATCTCGATCTTGCCTGTGGCACCGGCCCGCATGTGCGCCATTTCCTCGACTTCGGCTACGACAGCGCCGGCCTGGACATTAACCAACCCATGCTGGACCTCGCCCAGCTACGTTGCCCCGAAGCACGGTTCAGCCTGCAGGACATGGCCGGTTTCCAAGTGGACGAACCGCAAGACCTGATCACCTGCTTCCTGTACTCGACCCATTACAACCCCGGGCTGGCCCAACTGCGCGCCTGCTTTGCCAGCGTGCACGGCGCACTCGCAGAGAACGGTGTGTTCTGCTTCAACGCGGTGGACAAGCTGCATATCGACAATCGCTTGCTCGTACGCCATAGCGTCGAGTTTGAAGGCAGCCATTTCACCTTCGGCTCCGGCTGGCATTACAGCGGTGAGGGCGAGCAGCAGGCGCTACGCCTGAGTATCGAAAAGACCACGGCTGGAGTGACAGAGGCTTGGCAGGATGAGCATGCAATGGTGGCGCTCAGCTTCATCGAGTTGCAAACGCTGTTACAGCCGTACTTTGAAGTGCAGGTTTTTGAGCATGACTATGAGCGGATCACGCCTTGGGAGAACGTGACCGGGAATGCGTTGTTTGTGTGTGTGAAGCGTTAATAGACTGCTGGAAGTTTCTGAAGCGGCTGGTGAGTCCTGACCGGTCGCCACAACTACCCATCCCCCTTCTTCACCTCCTCATGCACCTGAATCTTGCGCACCACCGGCGCACCCGCCGCAACGATCACGGCAATAAACCAGAACACCGCACTCACCCCGATCAGCGCGCCAAACGATCCCGCCACCATCGGTATCAGAAAGCCCGATGCGTTGATGGCGGTCATGCGGATGCCCAGCGCTTCGCCGTGGCGGGCGGCGGGCGTTACTTGCATGAGCAGGCTGATGATCATCGGTTGCACGCCGCCCAGCGCCGCGCCGAGTACGACGGAGCAGGCCACCATCTGGGACGGCAACGTAGCGAATGGGTAGGCGATGAACACGCTGACGGTGATGACGAGGGACGTGGTGATGATTTGCTTTTCGCTGAAGCGGCTGGCAATCAAGGGCAGCACCAGCCGAATCAGTCCGGTAGCGAGGGCAAACGCGCCCAGGACGACGCCAATGGTTGACGCTTCAATCCCTCGTTCGAAGCCCAGCACAGGGACGAGAAACGAGTGGATATCCCAGATGCAGGACAGCAGCCAATTGACGAACAGGATGTAGCGGAAGTTGGGCGACTTCAGCAGCCCCCACGCCTGGGTCGGTAGAGCGCTGGAGTCACGAGGCTCGATAGGCAGCTCGCGGACAAAAAAGAGCAGTAAACAGGTCACCAGAGGCAGACAGCCCAGCACGGCGAAACAGATGCGAAAGGACGACAGATCGCTCGACGCCTGGGTGGCGTGATCAATGATCAGACCTGCCGAGTACGGACCAATGAAGCTTGAGATGGAAGGGGATATCGCTAGCCAGCTGAAGAACTGCCGTCTTTGCACGATTGAGTTTGCGGCGCGGCCGATGTGGCGTTGTAGCACGATCTGCGTCACCCCCGCGGCGGCACCGACCACCATGGCTGCCACACACAGTGATGCGATATTCGGAAACAGTGTCAGGGCTGCCAATGCCAGTACCGCTGCGAATATCGCGTAGGTCATGGGCCGCTTGAAGCCTTGCCGGTCCGAGTACTTGCCGACCGGAATGGCCATGAACATCTGGCTCAGCGCGAACAGCGCGACAAGCGCACCCACCGCACCGGCGCTGTATCCAAGCGAAAGAGTAAACAGCGGAGCCGCCAGACGCAGACCGCTCATGGCGGTAAGCAGAAATACCTGAGCGAATATCAGTTGCAATAATTCTTTTCGCGACATGAACGACTTCTTTTCACACGCTCACTTTGCAAGCAGATCGCTGCTTGAGAGCGAAACAAGAATATGGCCTTTGAGGGACAACGCAGCTGGTTGCATCACAGGGCAAGATCGGATCAAAAAGCGCTGCAGCGGTTGCCGATCTTATCTAGCCAGCAGCGATGTTGCCAGCACGCTCAGCGCTTGATTATCGACGTCGCCGCTTTTTGTGGGAGGGTGCCAGCGGTCAGGACGCAGCGCCTTCGCGCAGCAAACACGGGCACCTGTAGGAGTGAGCTTGCTCGCGATAGCGGTATGCCTGTCGAGGAATCATGGTCTGACCTAACGCTATCGCGAGCAAGCTCACTCCTACAGGTCGGTTGTCTGGCTTTAATACTCGGCAATACATGCGGGGTTTAATCGGGTGAAGGGATAGATATAAATACCGCACTCGCCATCTGCAGAATCTCTAATCTGCGCGCCGTCGTTGCCAAATCAGCGACCGGATTTGACGATCCGTTTTACATAGGTGCAACAGATGTCATCGTTATGGTGGCTGTGCGTGGAAGGCTTTCGAGCCTGCCGGGTTCCTATGTCACCGGTTCGTCAATCCACGTACAGCCGCCACCCTGATCGCTTGACGACGGTCTTGAGTTTCCATAGACATAGGAGTTTCCAAAAATGACCGACAGCAACCTGCCTCCCCGCTACATCCCACTCACCCAACCCGGCCAGGAAAACCCGGTCTTCCTCCTGGACACCCAAGCCCCTCTGAAAGACCTGCACGCCTGCGCCGAACTGCGGGTCAGCCTCGCTACTCGCTTCCTCGACGCCATGGTCAACATGAAGCCCTCCCACGCGGACGAACACGACCTGACGACCATCGCCAGCACTGCCCATTTGTTAATGCTGGAAGCCTGCGATGTGCATCGGGTGATTGAGAGGCGGCTCTGGCAGTCGGACGCTGCGGCGTTTGCTGATCGGAGCCGATATTCAGTTACTAAGAGTTGTCAGCATTCGAGAGGCTAAAAAAGTGATGAATGAAGCGACTGACGCTCAAATCCTCAACGATCTCATTCCTCATGAGGTTGTGGGCCGGATTGTCGAGGGAGCCTCTCCTATCCGCGCCTCGCCAGCCTGCCTACGCTCAACAGGAAACTGTCGCCAAGCCAACCGCGAAAAGATTGCAGCCGCATTCGGGATCAAGGCCAGTCAGTTGGAGTTGTAGGCGTGCATCGACCGTGGGGTACCCTTACTAGCCATACGCCAAATATCTGCTTAATTTTTTACGCCCTTCTGCCCTGTTTTAGCCCACTATGAGCGGCTGACCGCCCGCCCCTGCACCGGTCGAGAATTATGGAGAGCTTGATGCCACAAGAACGGTTGGACCTGCTGAGGCTGCCCAAGCCTATTCGTGGGCCCATTGATAAGTTGCTGCGTTCTCTAGATGCGGCCAGTACTCGCGAGGATGTGGTGGCCGAGGGTGAACTGCAGATTGCGTTTATTCTGGGGCTGGAGACGGCCAAGCGCTTGCGGCCCAGTGATGTTGAGGCGCTGTATATGATTTTTGATGACGCGGTGCAGGCGCGGCTGGAAGGTTTTCCACCGCAGAAGTAGCCAACCGCACGACCTGTAGGAGCTGCCGAAGGCTGCGAACGGCGGTCTACCCGACATACCGCCGTTCGCAGCCTTCGGCAGCTCCTACAGGGTAGCGGGCATACCTGACACAGCTTTTACTTCACCACCTCGATTTTCTTCACAAAGATTAGCTTTTCGTCAGCTGCCGGCCCGGCGATGCGGTCGTTGTTGAGTTCGCTGGCGATGGTGATTTTCACGGTTTTGCCGATCATCGTCGGCAGCAAGGTGGCTTCCCCTTCGTCTTCGGCGATGAACCACGAGCCGCATTTTCCATCGCAATAGGCACTGAAACGGCGTCCGTCGTTGAGCAGGACGGTGACGGTGTAGTCATCGATGCCGTTGCCAGAAATCAGCGCGCCTTGAAAGGTTTCCGGTTTTGCCACGGTGAAATGGCAAAAGTCCGGTGCGTTCGGGTCGTCGCCCAGCAGGCCACAGCCGCGTTCTACTTCGCTATTGATCAACTCGCAGCTGTTGGCAACGTTGCAAGGCGGCCGAGTCGCCGGGGAGACGCTGGTGCATTGCTTGACCAACAACTCTGCACGCTTCTGGCCGATGGCTTCGGCGCAGGTTTTATCCGCCGCATTGGCCTGACAAACGGCAAACAGGCTGATGAGCAACGAGAACAGCAGGCTTTTTGTTTGCATGAACGCTCCAGGTGGCAGGTGGCAACCGCGACTCGCCAGCGTCGGGCTACAGGGCAGTTTGGCGAAGTATTGCAGAGCGAAGCAGCTTTCACACGGCGGCTCTACTCGACTCAGCTTTTCTTTTTGTTAAGGCTTTTCAGACGTTGGCTGGCTCGCTGCACGGCGGCCATTTTTTCCGGTCGGTTCATGCGACGCCACTTCCTGATGTCTTCCTTGTTGCGACCGCAACTGACACACAGGTCACCACTGAGCTGGCAGATGGAAATACATGGATTTTCGATATCCTTGGCCACGGGTCAACCTCGCGCCAGACGTTGCTGCCAGTTGCCGCCGTTGGCGCGCTGGCACTGTTCTTCACTGTCGAACTGCACGTGAGCGGTGACGTTATCGAGCACGACATCGGCTGCCTCCAAAGCAACCGCAGTCAACTCGACCATGCGCTCACGCAGATCGCCAGCGAGTGCCTTGTCTTTGTTGATCTGCGTGTCAAAGACCCACACTACCCGCAGGCTGGCGGGAAATGCCGCGTAATCCACTTCGTGGGTCAGCCAGGAAAAGCCGACGATCTCTGCCTTGGCGGTTTCGCACGCCTCGGTCAGGGTGGCCGCCAGGCGGCGTTCGATACGCGCCTGATCGCGTTTGCTCAACAGCATGTAGATTTCCTGGGTGATTTTTCGATGAGCGCCATCATACGTTACCTATCAGCGTCGTCCCCCTCCCCCTGCAATGTAGGAAATTTCTGATTTTCTTCAAACGCTGCTCAAGCGCTTGTTTACCGAGGGTCGGCTCTCTAATCTGCGGCCCGTCATTACAACAGTGACCGGGTGACGTCGACGGATGGCACCCGAGCTTGTACTTCTCCATTTCAGGCATCTACCTGTCTGCTTTAGGGTGGCTGTACGTGACGCATTTCCGGGCGTGCCGATTTTATCTGGTGGATCGGTCACTCCCCCGCGTACAGCTGCCACCTTTTTTTCACGAAAGCGCCCACCCACGCTCGCGCACTGCCATTGGCTCAGCTTTTTGGCTATGGTGTGCCCATCCGCAATCAGGGTTTCGAATCAAATGGCCAACGATCGCACCACCCGCGATTGGCTGCTGCGAGCGCCGCAGTCGCCGAAGATGGAACGCATTGAAGCGTATTTCGGTGGCCATGGTTACACCCCTCATCGCCACGATACTTACGCGATCGGCCGCACGTTGTCGGGCGTACAAAGCTTTCAGTATCGCAACGGCAAACGCCACAGCCTGCCGGGGGGAACCATGGTTCTGCATCCGGACGAGCTGCACGACGGCGAAGCCGGCACAGAGGCGGGCTTTCATTACCGGATGTTCTACATCGAGCCTTCGTTGATTCAGCAGGTGTTGGGCGGTAAGTCGTTACCGTTCATCGCCTGCGGGCTGTCCAACGATCCGCGCCTGTTCGCGGCCACCAGCGCTTTGCTCAGAAGCATGGAGGACGCCATTGATCCATTGGAAGAAGAAGACGCGATCTACGATTTGGCACTGGCACTGGATTTCGCCGCAGGCAATCGCAGAGGGCGACGGGCGCTGGACTACGGCGCAGCTGAAAGGGCCCGACTCTATATTCATGATTCCTTGAATCAGGTCATTACCCTGGACGACCTGGTCGCTGCCAGCGGTCGTGACCGATGGAGTCTGTCCCGAGATTTTCGCGCACTCTACGGCACCAGCCCTTATCGCTATATCACCCAGCGACGCCTGGACGCCGTGCGCCGCTTGCTGCTCGTCGGACATCCTTTGAGTGATGCTGCGCTGGCCTGTGGTTTTTTTGATCAAAGCCACATGACACGCCAGTACAGCCAGACATTCGGTATTTCCCCCGCACGCTGGTTGAAAATGCTCGGCCGCGCCTGAGCACTCGCTCAAAGTTGCACGATCATGCAATACGCGCTTCTCGCCCATGATTAAGGTTGTCGCATCTTCAATGAACAGCGAGCACCGTCATGGAAACCAGCACATCCACCCCCTCCTATTCCGCGATCAATTTCGCCGCGAAGTACGCGCTCTTCAATGAGCAATGGACCCCAAAAGTCGTTGCCGAGATGAACGACTATCAATTCAAAATCGTGAAGATTCAGGGCGATTTTATCTGGCACTCCCACGTCGATACCGATGAAACCTTCATTGTTCTGGAAGGCGAATTGCGCATCGATTTTCGCGATGGTTTCGTCATGATCGCAACGGGCGAAATGTATGTGGTCGGCAAAGGTATAGAGCACAAACCCAGCGCTGAACACGAAGTCAAACTGCTGTTGATCGAGCCGCGCGGCGTGTTGAATACCGGCCATGAGGACAGCGACAGAACAGCGGTCAACGATGTATGGATCTGACGGTTTTTGCAGTCGGCTCACTTGCCTGCGGCCAATAACCCGCAGTCTACTTCCCGACTTAATGGAATGACGGCGCGAGTTTATTTCGCTTGTGGCTAGCCGGCCTTCCTCGCTTATATAGGGGCAACATCTCTAAAGCAGGTTGCCCCTAATGTCTTCGCCCATGCGCTGTATTGATCACCCACTCTCACCGGCACTGAATGTCGTTGCAGCCGCGAGTGGGCAGCGATCATGAGCCGCGAAAACATTAGCCAGTCTATTTCCCATGTGCACCCTCTGACGTTGTCCCACGGCAAAAATGCTGAAGTCTGGGATACCGACAACAAGCGTTATATCGATTTCGTCGGCGGCATTGGCGTGTTGAACTTGGGGCATTGCAATCCGCAAGTTGTGGCGGCCATTCAGGATCAGGCGACAAAACTGACCCACTATTGCTTCAATGCCGTGCCCCATGCGCCCTATACCCGCTTCATGGACAAGTTGGAACAGTTTGTTCCGGTGTCCTATCCGCTCAGCGGCATGCTCACCAACAGCGGAGCGGAAGCGGCGGAAAACGCGCTGAAAATTGTGCGCGGCGCCACTGGTAAGACGGCGATCATCGCCTTCGATGGCGGGTTTCATGGTCGGACCCTGGCGACGCTCAATCTCAATGGCAAGGTCGCGCCCTACAAGCAAAAGGTCGGCGTCCTACCGGGCCCGGTGTTTCACATCCCGTTCCCCAGCCAGGACAACGGCGTGACCACCGAGCAGGCGCTCAAAGCCATGGACCGGTTGTTCAGCGTCGAAATCGATGTGAATGACGTGGCCTGTTTCATCCTCGAAGCGGTTCAAGGGGAAGGCGGTTTTCTAGCCATGGAGCCCGCGTTCGCTCAAGCGCTACGTAAATTCTGCGATGAAAAAGGCATTTTGATCATCGCCGATGAAATCCAGTCCGGTTTTGGTCGTACCGGCCAGCGTTTTGCCTTTACCCGGCTGGGGATTGAGCCGGATCTGATTCTGCTGGGCAAAAGCATCGCTGGCGGGATCCCCCTGGGTGCGGTTGTCGGACGTCGGGCGCTGATGGGCACCTTGCCCAAGGGCGGTTTGGGCGGAACCTATTCCGGCAACCCGATTGCCTGCGCTGCGGGCGTCGCCAGCCTTGAACAGATGAGCGATGAGAATTTGTCGTCCTGGGGGGAAATGCAGGAAAACATGATCGTCAGCCGTTATCAGGCCTGGCAGGCGAACAAGCTGTCGCCGTACTTGGGGCGACTGACGGGCGTGGGCGCAATGCGCGGTATCGAGCTGATCACCCCGGACGGCGCGCCCGGCACGCAACAGCTCGCGCAGTTACTGGAAGCCGCTCGGCATGCCGGGCTGCTGTTGATGCCCAGCGGCAAGGCCCGGCACATCATTCGCCTGCTCGCGCCGTTGACCATCGAGCCTGAAATATTGAGTGAAGGCCTGGATATCTTTGAGCGGTGTTTGGCTGAGCTTCAGTAACACCGATATCTATTGGATATTGCGCTGTCGCGCAGCAAACACGGCCCTGTAGGAGCGCGCTTGCCCGCGATGGCGATTTGTCAGGCGATGAAGATGCATTGACTATGCTGACGCCATCGCGGGCAAGCGCGCTCCTACAGAGGTTGAGCGTTTTTCGAAATTATCGCTGTGGAGAATCATCGCAATGACTGCTGCAAGCTTCGCAAACCGTGACGAGATTCGAGCCAGTTTTTCCCGTGCCATGTCGCAGATGTACAAGGCCGAAGTGCCGCTATACGGGACGCTGCTGGAGCTGGTGGCAGAGACCAATGAGGCCGTGCTGGCCGGTGACTCAAAGATTGCCCGCAGCCTGACTCAAACCGGAGAAATCCAGCGTCTGGACATGGAGCGCCACGGTGCAATCCGGGTCGGCACGGCCAGCGAGCTGGCAACCCTGGGCCGCCTGTTCGCCGTCATGGGCATGGAGCCGGTGGGTTATTACGATCTGACACCGGCGGGCGTGCCGGTGCATTCCACTGCCTTTCGAGCAGTGCATGAAGAGGCGCTGCAAGTCAGTCCGTTTCGGGTTTTCACCTCGCTGCTACGCCTGGAACTGATCGAAAACCTCCAATTGCGCGCCTTTGCCAGCGACGTATTGAGCAAACGTAATATCTTCACCCCCCGGGCTATCGAGCTGATCGAAAAGTCCGAAACCGATGGCGGCCTGACTGAGGCCGACGCCGAGGACTTCGTCCTTCAAGCGCTGGAGACGTTTCGCTGGCACAACACCGCCACCGTCACTCTGGACGAATATAAGCAACTCAACGCTCAGCATCGGTTGATTGCCGATGTGGTGGCTTTTCACGGGCCGCACATCAACCATCTGACGCCACGCACGCTGGACATTGATGTGGTGCAAGACGGGATGCCGAAAAAGGGCATCACTCCCAAGGCCGTGGTTGAGGGTCCGCCGCGTCGCAATTGCCCTATTCTGCTGCGTCAGACCAGTTTCAAGGCGTTGGAAGAGTCCATCACTTTTGTCGGCCAGTGCGCCAATGAGTCCGGCAGCCATTCGGCACGCTTCGGGGAAATCGAGCAACGTGGCGCAGCGCTCACCCCCAAAGGTCGCGAACTGTATGACCAGCTGTTGAATGTCGCTCGCGAGGAGTTGGGCGAGTTTCCCAACGAAGCCAATGCCGTGCGCTATGCGCAGATTCTGGAGAAAACGTTCAAGGACTTCCCGGACAGCTACGAGCAGATGCGAGCCCAGGATCTGGCCTACTTCCGTTACTTCGCCACGTCGAATGAAGGGGCCGCACCATCGGGTGCTGATCTGGAGCAGTTGATCAGCGCGGGATATATCAGCTACGAACCGCTGGTGTACGAAGACTTTCTGCCGGTCAGCGCGGCGGGGATCTTCCAGTCCAACCTCGGCGATGACGCCCAGGCCCACTACAACACCAGCTCCAACCAGCAGGATTTTCAGCGGGCGCTGGGGCGTAACACTATCAACGAGTTGAAGCTGTACGCCGACACTCAACAGCGCTCTTTGCAGGTGTGCGCCGAGGCGCTGGGGATAACTTCGCTGATCTGACCATTCGCCAAGGCGGTCAGCGTGATTGACACCTATTCTTCCTCAAGCATTTCTCTGCGGCTGATGCTCAAGCAAAGGTAGCGAAAGCATGAGGAAGATTTGGAGGCGGTATCTGGATCTGCTGGATCAGGATCTGAATACCAAGGTGTTCGATAACGTCAAAAACCTGCTGGTCTGCGCGCTGCTGTTTGCCGCAGGCAGCAACGCGCTCAACGGCAATCAGAAGGTTCTGATGGCAATGTGGGGTTCTCAATTGACGGGGGTGGGCCTGATAGCAGTGTCCGCCGTGCTGATGTTGTTGAATGTCAGCGACGGCCTGCGACGCCTGGCGAAGCTGCGCTATCACAGGCTGCTGCAGGCGTTCTTTTGTTTGCTCTACCTGCTCATCGCCGTGCGGGTGGTGGAAATAGTCTGGGGCTTCAGGGCTAATTGATTCAGCCTTGACGGCGCAGCCACTCGTCGGCCACATCACCCATGGTTTTCGGCCGACCGTCTTTGATCCAGGCCATGAACGGGCGGTCGAACTTGAACTCGGCACCGCACTGCTCGATCAGAAAGCGGCGCACGCGCTGGGTGTTCTTATAGCCCTTATCCACGGGGGTTTCCCGAGAGATGGGGGTGCTGTGCCAGTCGATGGTCATGAAAAATTCCTTTTAGGTGACGGTAGATGCCGATGCGGTATGCGGCGCCCCTGACACAGCGCCTTATCCCTGTAAACACAGGGACTGTAGGAGCGCGCTTGCCCGCGATGACGTCGGCATGAGCAACAAATAGGGTGGCTCTAAAATCGCATCGCGGGCAAGCGCGCTCCTACCTGAGAGCATTTCAAATCAGACGATTATTTCAAACCTGAGCGTTGCCGAGGTCGGCTTACAAAATCACTCGCATACACTGCCCGGCATGGTACAGGTTGAAGCCCGCTTCATAAGCCAGCGCCCGCACGCCCGCGCTCTTCAATTCCGGGGCCGGGGCGAAGGGGATGGGCAGTACGCCGGGGTCGTCTTTTATAAGGAAGTCCGCAAAGGCTTTGCCCATGACTGTCCCCGTGGTGTTGCCCCGGCCGTTATAGCCATTGGCAGCCACCAGACCGGGGGCAGGCTCGAACAGCTTGACCATGTGATCCGGGGTGAAGTCGATGCAGCCGGTCCAGTGCATCTGCCATTGAACCTTGCCCAACTGCGGGAAGTAATGGCTCTGAATGCGATCTGCCCAACTGCGGACGAACCAGTCTGGCTTGTTATTCATCTTGCCCATGCTGCCCAGGATCAACCGGCCCTCATTGTCTCGGCGGATGCTGCTCAGCACCAATCGCGTATCCCACGAGCCCTGACCATACTTGAGGACTTCCTCCGCTGCGCTTGAACTCAGGGGTTCGGACGCAACGTTGTAGTAGTAACCCTTGAAAAAATTCTGCTTGATGCCTGCCCATTCGCCTTCGGTATAGGCGCCGGTAGACACCACGACTTTGTCCGCCGTGACAGTCCCTTCAGCGGTTTTGACCACCCATCCGGTGCCTTCGCGGTAAACGGCTTGCACAGGCGACTGCTGGAAAATCTGCCCGCCGAGCTTCATCACGGTTTCGCCAAGGCCGATGGTGTAAGCCATGGGGTTGATGGTGCCTGCGCGGCGGTCAAGCAATGCAGTGGGGATTTTGTCGGTGCCGCAATAGTCCCGGCATTTGGCGCCGGTGAGCAATTCGACATCGGCACCGCGACGCTTCCATTGATCATGGCGGGCTTCAATATCTTTGGCGCCGTTGGCGTTGTGCGCCATGTGCAAGGTGCCTTCGTGACGAGCCTGACAATCAATGGCGTACTTCTCGATCAGGTCGAAAACCAGCGCAGGCGCCAGCCCCATCACTGTGTTGAACCGCTCGCCGACGCCAGGTCCCAAAGTGGCCGCAGCCTCATCCGGCGCGATCCAGCTGCCCGCGTTGACGAGGCCGACATTACGACCTGAACCGCCAGTGCCCAGGCGCGATGCCTCCAGCACTGCGACGGACTTGCCGTGCTCCAGCAGATGCAGCGCCGCCGACAGCCCGGTAATGCCGCCGCCGATCACGCACACATCGACCTTGATCGCGCTTTTGAGCAGAACAGGTTGAATCTGACGAGCCGTGGATTGTTCCCATAAACACTTTTCACGCAGCTGATCCATCTCGACCTCATCCCGCCAGCACCGCCGGTAGCCCCGGCCTAACCCTGGAAAATCATCTGCTTCATTCTTGATCCAACGCAAGGGCAACACCAAACAACCTTTAATCGGGATATCAGTCGGTTTCGGCATGATCGTGGCCGCCATGGTTCCTGTGGGAGCGGTGCTTGCCCGCGATAAGGTTTAGGTGATCTTCCTGCAGAACTGCGGCGCTCTTATCGCGGGCAAGCACCGCTCCCATAGAAATCCCGCACGCCTCACGTCAACTGTCCTGATTTGGTTGACAGTCAAACCCTTTCCAGCAGATTTATCCCACTTCCCTACACTATTAACATTCGCTCCATGGTGCTGAAACAGCCCACTCACACAACCCTGATTATTCGACTCTGGAGCGCTTCACATGAACACCAACACTCAAGCAGCTTGCACTTCCCTGGCTGGCCGCGTATTGCTCGCTTCGCTGTTCCTGTTCAGCGGCTTTGGCAAGCTGGCAGCTCCGGCGGCGACCAAGGGTTATATCGCGACCAGCGGCATGCCTTTCCCGGACCTGGCGTACATTGCAGCGTTGATCGTGGAAATCGGCTTCGCTACCGCTCTGGTTCTGGGCTACAAGGCGCGCCTGATTGCGCTGTTGATGGCCGGCTTCACCGTGGTGACGGCAGTGGTCTTCCACAACAACTTCGCCGACCAGGGTCAGTTGATCAACTTTTTGAAAAATATCGCCATCGCAGGGGGGCTGCTGCAAATCGCAGCCCACGGTGCCGGGGCTTTCAGCCTGGATGCGCGCAGCCGCAAAACACTCGCTCTTGCTTGATAACTTCCTTTGATTTCAAACAGTAAAAAGCGCCGCTACTTGTTTTAAAGTAGCGGCGTTCTGCCATGTCACGAGGCGCTGATTCGGCTAAGTTGCGCTGTCTTAATACGTTCATCGGTTTGGCGCATTTTGTGATAGCTCACGGCCCGTTTTCGGCGCAGGATTTCACTGCTTTTTATGTGCCGAACACTCGGTAAAGCTGTTCACCCGACTGACTAATGGAGATGCGTACGATGCTTATCCAGATTGAAGAAGGTACTCACGGCGCCAGCTGGATAGTGAAGCTGGACAATTACCCGGTTAAATGTCGCAGCTGGGATGAAGCCCGGGAATTCGCGGACAAGATGACCGCGAGGATAAATGCCCCTCACATGCTCCCCGGCAAGTTCAATGCCGCCGTCGCCACACAGGCGCCGCCGCCCAGCCATTAATCTTCTAATACCAAAAAGCCCGGCGAATGCCGGGCTTTCCGTTTCTACGACATCCTTTTCACGAGGTTTTCACGCCCACGCTTTTAGTCTGGCCTCACTCCTGTTGAATCTCACTTAGGCCCGCCACGTTGCGGGCCTTTTTTTGTCTGGGGTTTATATTGGGTACTCGATTCTGTAGGAGCGCGCTTGCCCGCGATAGGGATGACGCGGTTTGTCAGGCATACCGTGTCATCGTTCATCGCGGGCAAGCGCGCTCCTACGGATCGAATTCCAGCAGGCTCTACTCAGCGCTGGCCACGGCTGCTTTACGATCATGCGAAGCGAAATCCCCCAGCTGCGACAACCGGTCAGAACTGCTCTGGTCCACCACTGCGCTGTTCCACTGGCCAGCCAGTGCCGCCATCCAGGCGAATAGAAACAACGCCACCCCCTGCACCGCCCATTTTGCGATCGTCGACATCACATTTCTCCTGCCTGAGTTCATGGCTGGGATGTAAACACCTGCGTGTTGCAAAAGGATTGCACCCAAGATGAAGACTCGTTTCAGAGCATGAAAAAATATGTGTAATAAGAAATTTCAGAGATTTGCCGCGGTCTTTAGGTTAAGCAATTCAACCGTATAGGCCGTTAAGACATGAGATTTTCCAGGTTTGCACAGCGCTTGTCCGAATGGACCGGCAGCCCTCGCACCTTCATGGGGGCGCTGGCGCTGATCGGCGTATGGGCGATGACCGGCCCGTGGTTTCATTACAACGACACCTGGCAACTGATCATCAACACCTCGACAACCATCATCACTTTTCTGATGGTGTTTCTGATCCAGAACACCCAAAACCGTGACAACGACGTGTTGCACATCAAGATCGACGAGCTGCTGCGGGTCACCAAGGATGCGCAGAACGCGCTGCTCGGTCTGGATGGCATGACTCAGAAAGAACTAAAAGCGCTACGCAAGGAATACAGCGCTCTGGCATCCCAGGAGAACCTTGAGCAGCCCGGCAAATCAGACTAGTTGACAGGCTCCGCCGATCCCTTTCAAGGAACTCTTGCCCCGCAGTTGATTCAGAGCATTGAGGCCCGTATCAATCGACCGAGTGGCTGAGGCCACCGGTCTGAACAGGGAGTCACCCATGCGCGGATCAAGAACGAGCATTGAAAAAGCTGCTGTAGTTCTTTTGCCCACTCATAAAAAACTCGCGACCCATGAAGTGGTTGTTCATCAGAAGCTGGCGGAAAAAATCGCCAGCTTGCTCGGCACCGAGTTTGCCGGGCTCTACGACAGCGCCGTCCACACATCCCCGAATCTTTATTACATCCCGTCCGACACATTGATCGGCCAACAGGGCAACAGTGAGCTCAATATTCAGACCGCTGATGATCTGTTTGGCGGGCTTATCGCTCAGCCTTTCATGGCAACCAAAGCCATTTCCCACCCCTTGCTCAAGGACGCCACCGCACAACCCTCCGGCTGGTCTCGACAGTTCCACGAAGACGCCGCCGACGCAGTGCTGGGTGGATTCACGGTGTTCAATGAAGCCGACGCCCTCAAGGCCGGTCGATTGATATTGGCTGACGGCCCGGCCCGGATCAAACCGGTGCTGGCCACCGCCGGGCGCGGACAGATCGTGGCCACTAACGAGAGCGAGTTGACGGCGGCGATTGCCGAACAGGACATGCAGGAAGTCGCCACTTGGGGGTTGGTGATCGAGGAAGACCTCACCGATGTGGTCACCTTGAGCGTTGGCCAGGTGCAAGTCGCCGGTATCGTCGCCAGCTATCACGGCAGCCAGTGCCTGACCGAAGACAACAACGGCGAAACCGTCTACGGCGGCTCCACTCTGTGGATCGTGCGCGGCGGTTACGACCAGCTGCTGCAACTGGATCTGGATGAACCGGTGCGCCGTGCGGTGACCCAGGCCATGAAATACGAGCA